>Ga0126373_10001967_pt1 | contig 14911 bp, 14 predicted proteins | sample PanSoiMetPlot_11_FD_92545 | JGI IMG/M metagenome (GOLD analysis project Ga0126373, IMG submission 92545) | Tropical forest soil microbial communities from Panama - MetaG Plot_11 | ecosystem: Environmental > Terrestrial > Soil > Tropical forest > Bulk soil | place: Panama | collected 2016-02-17 | reverse complement strand
TGACCACTCCGCGAGCAATGTAAATGATGGAGAGAATGACCGCGAAAAGCAGAGTGGTCATGAGTACCTGTGCGGTGCGGCGATCGGGAAATGCCATGTGTTTCCACCCGCGATAACGAAGGGCTGAAAATACTAATTGGTTTGGCTTTCTAGTCGCTGCTTGATCGACGCAAGTGTTCGCTCCAGCGAGGAACGGGTTTTGTCCACAGCCACTTTGCGAACGATTCCCCCTTTGAGTCCAGTAAGTCCTGCTTGTTGGGAGCCCTTCAGCGTAATCAGGTAAAAGCCCGCTCCGTTTGCGCTTTCCGTGTCCTTGACGCAGACGGAGAGATCCAAAGCGGTCTGAAAGTAGTGACTGGAGTAAAGCTGTTTCACAGCTACGACGTACGCCGGTTGTGTCGAGCGAACGCCGCGATAAACGATCGCTTGGACAATCCTCAGGGTGGGCTTAAGACCGAAGTTCACCTTCTCCCAGTAAAACTGCGATTCAACATTGTCCAGTTTCGTGGCGGGATAATCGAGCAGGTAACGGTCTAGGTCTGGCAGATACGCGGGCAGCGCTTTCGATCGGCTCAGCAGAGACTGAAAGGTCTCAGCGACCTGTGCGGGATGATTCTTATCGCGATAGGTGCCGAGCGCGGCGTTTCCTCCCTGGATGTATCGCAGCAAAGCCTCGAGTGCCATTCGCTGCGCCAAGCGGTTCACCTGATCGGCAGTGTCGGGGGCGGACCAGTTTACTTCCTTTTGGAATTCCTCCATGGATTCCGCGGGCAACTGAATCTCGCAGTGGCCTGGCTTGCAGTTTTTCAGTTGTTTTACATCTTCCGGCTCCAACGTGAACCCGTTTAGGTCGGCCAGCTGCGGCGGATCGCTGAACTTTTGAATGGCAAGGTAACTCGGAATCCTACGCAGCCCATCGATATCCGACGCAAATTTGAGGTACCTCTCCGGAGTCGTCTCAAGGTAAACAGAGCCAAAGACAAAAACCTCGTCGGGCGTGCGTGACTCTAGAATCTTTGCAATTGGTTTGCCGCGACGGATCAAAGCAATCTCGTCGTCCTTCAGTCCGACATATTCGCGAAAGAACTTCGATGGCTCAGAGGCCTGGTCGTTTGTGCCTGACGCCACAGCGCTCAGCAATAACGGTAGGAAGAGCATGGCCATACACTGAATTCGACTTCGTATCACGTCGTGATCCTCTTTCTCAACGGGTTCATGCGCTGTCTTTTTTTCTCGCTGTACAAAACCTTGAGTCGGAACACAGCTCCCGCCAGTGGGGACATCTTCGCTGCCAGTAAGTTGCCATGATTGCTGATGTCTGAAGGTCGTCGTGGGGCTAAAACCGGAAGTTAAAGCGCCGACGATAGAAGCGCTACAACCTGTGAGTGCAGTGCGGGGAATATCCATTTTGGCGTCTCGATTGTCCCGCAGCATACCCTGAAGCGTTTGTAGGCACAATCCGTTTGCCGCCATCTTTGGCATCAACTTGGCCGTAGCCTAACCCGGGAACCGTACGGGCCCCATCTCCACGTTTGGAGACGCCGGCGGAGACAAAGGCGGGCGGACATGCAGATTTCATCAGTCATAGATACTCTACCTTCTAACAGTAGGAATGAGTACCTCCGAAAGAGAATGGATTCGCTGCAGGCCACCAAGATGCCACGACACAATCCACAACGTGGGAAGCCAATCGAACGTGAGGTTGTGGAATCCGGATCAAGGAGGTTCACACGAATGAACATGCCGCACACCCTCCGAGTTTCCGGCGTGCTGCTAATCCCGGCGCTCCTGATCGAGCTGCTGACTTTGCTCTGAGACAAGCCGCTTTCTTTCCTTCTATTTGCCTTCGTGGGCGGCGTGCTTTTCGTGGCGGGCGTTTTGATCTACCTCGATTCGCTCGTGTCCACCAGGGAACAAAAGCGGGCGGCGCGGCTTTCCCCAGGTGCAGAATCGCGCACCTACATTGTTAGGACGACGCGGAATTGCGCGTGGCCGCTCATCATGCGGTCGTAAGCCTCCGCCGCCTTCGCGAGCGGATACCTTTCGATCATCGGCCGCACGCCGGTCATCTCCGCAAACCGCAGCGTGTCTTCGGAATCGGTGGCGATGCCCGAATACCAGCCCTGAATCCGTTTCATCCCTGCGATCAGCTGGACGGGCGTCACCTGGATGGGCTCCGGCTCAGCGCCGACGACAAGCAGCACGCCATTCGCGCCGAGTCCGTCTATCACGGAGGACATCGCTTTTGAGCTGGGAGCGGTGGCCAGAATCGCGCGGGCCCCGCCAAGCTTCTGTAACTCGGCAGCGGCGTTGGATGCAGCGCTATCAATATATATGCTCGCGCCAAGCTTCTTCGCGAGGGCGGCATTTTCGGGGCCGCGTCCGACGGCAGCTACTCGGTAGCCGAATTTCTGGGCGAATTGGATGCCGAGATGTCCCAACCCGCCGACACCCTGGACCGCAACGAGATCGCTCGGCAATGCGCCGCTGTGGCGCAACGCATTGAACGTGGTGACGCCGGCGCAAAGCAGCGGCGCCGCTTCTACCGGGTCCAGCGATTCTGGCATCGCCGCCACCGCTTCGACCGGAGCGATCATGTATTCGGCATATCCGCCGTCGTGATGGACTCCCGTCACTCTCGCGTTCGGGCAATTGGCGAACTCGCCGCGGCGGCATGCGATGCAAGTCCCGTCCTGCGTGGCGTGCCAGCCCACGCCAACGCGCTGGCCCTTCTTCCACGTCGTCACGCCATCGCCCACCTCGTCGATTGTGCCGACCACTTCATGGCCGGGCACCCGCGGATAGCTGACGCCTGGCCACATGCCTTCCTTTGTCAGGACGTCGCTATGACACACGCCGCACGCCAGCACTTTGATACGAACGTGGCGATGCCCTGGCTGCGGAATATCGCGCTCGACGAGTTCGAAATTGCCACCTGCTTTCGGAACTTGAACAGCTTTCATTTTTGCCATGAATTCTCCTCAGAATGCCGTTGTATCGGGCAAGTATGGTCCACCCAGTGCGATCCCTCGATGGCTCGGGGATTGGATGCATGATAGCCGAAGAAGTGTCCAACGGTTTTCGAAGAAGAAGGTAGAATTCGCCGGTGGACGAACTCGGACTGTATGTCGGAAAAGTCTAAAAGGTTGCCGCAACCGGTGCTGTCCGCGAGATTTCGCGCCGCGCTGGCGTATGCGGCGCGCCTGCATGCACGACAGGCGCGCAAGGGCACCGTTCGCCCGTACATCGCTCATCTGCTGGGCGTCACGTCCACTGTGATTACGCACGGTGGCGACGAAGACGAAGCCATTGCAGCCTTGCTTCACGATGCGGTGGAAGATCAGGGCGGCAAGCCACGCCTCCGCGAGATTCGCCGAAAATTTGGCGCGCGCGTGGCAAAAATCGTTGACGGTTGCACGGATTCCTACTCGGAGCCGAAGCCGCCGTGGCTCGAGCGGAAGAAAGCTTACCTCGCGCATCTTCGTACGGCCGACAAATCCACGTGCCTCGTTTCGGCGGGGGACAAGCTTTACAACTCGCGCGAAGTTCTGGCCGACTATCGCACGCACGGCGATCAAGTGTGGCAGCGTTTCTCCGGCGAAAAGCGGGGCACGCTGTGGTACTACCGCGAAGTAGCGAATATCCTCCACGACAAAGTTCCGCGCGAGCTGAGCGATGAACTGGAACGCGTGGTAGCAGAGCTCGAGCGCGCGGCCGGCAGCAATCACGAACAGCGATGAGCATCGACGCCGACCTGACGAAGGCGTTGCTCCGCGACCTGGTGGCCATCGACTCGGTAAATCCGACCTTGGTGCGCGGCGCGCGCGGTGAGGCCGAGGCTTCAACGTTCCTGCGTGACTTTTTAGGCCGGCATGGAATTCAGGCGGAGCTGCGGGAAGCGGCGCCGAATCGGCCCAACGTCGTCGCTCTGATTTCGCCGGCCGGCAGCGGCAAGAGCGTCACAGCCGGAAAGGTTTCCGCGGCGCTCGGGATTGTGGCGCACATCGATACGGTGGGCGCCGGCGATATGCCTGACCCGTTCACGCCCCGGGAAGGCGACGGCCGGCTTTACGGCCGGGGGGCTCTTGATATTAAGAGCGGAGTCGCCGCCATGTGCGCCGCCGCGATTGCGGTGCGCAAAAGCGGCGATTTGCGCCGGCCGTTGCTGATTGGCGCTGTGGTGGATGAAGAATGCGACAGCATCGGAACCGAAGCGCTGCTTCGGCGCTATACAGCCGATGCGGCCGTCGTGCTTGAGCCTACGGATCTTCGTCTGATAATCGCGCACAAAGGTTACGCGTGGTTTGAGCTTGTGACGCACGGCCGTTCGGCGCACGGCAGTCTGCCCGCCGAAGGACGCGACGCGATTCGCATGATGGGTCGAGTGTTGAATTTGCTCGATGCGCTGGACAAGAAACTCGCGTCGCTCGAGCCGCATCCGCTGCTCGGTTGCGGCTCGCTGCACGCGTCGCTGATTGAAGGTGGCCAGGAGCTTTCCAGCTATCCGGCTCAGTGCCGGTTGAAACTCGAGCGGCGGACCCTCCCCGGCGAAAACGCAGCGGAAATCGAAGCTGAGTTGCGCGCAATGGTGGCTGGCTTGGCTTTGCGCGATCCCGAATTCCGCGCCGACGTGAGGGGCCTCGGGCACCGCCCTGCATATGAGATTTCTCCCGATACGGAACTGGTGAAGCTGTGCGGCAGCGCTATTCGCAGTGTGACCGGGCAGGCCGAGCTCGCCGGAATGGCTGCGTGGACCGACACCGCGTTGCTGGCTGCAGCCGGCATCCCGGGAGTCGTGTTTGGCCCGCGTGGCCGTGGGCTGCACGGAAGCGACGAATATGTCGAAATCGAATCGGTCGTTACCTGCGCGCAAGCGTTGGAACAAATCATTCGCGTTTCCTGCGGTACGGATTAAGCGAACGCCGATGTTCCGCACCGTGAACACGATCGACTTCACGGAATACATTCTGCCGACCCTTCAGTAGGAGGGCCTGGCGTCCCGTTTTGGGCAGAGTCCGAAAGATCGGACCAGCTCGCCCCGTTCTTGCGCGATCATCCGCGTGCTTGCCCCTCGGTACTGCAAGATGCCGTTCGCAGGTTTCGCGATTTCGCCGACATAGATGCGGTCCCCGCGCGCAGCGTGACATACAAAATCATCGCTTCGATCACTACCTAGCGGTAGTCCAACCAACGGTCGGCGCTTACGACCCTGCTGGACTGGCTCAGGCCCGCATTGTAATCGGCCGCCGCGCAGCAACGCCGATTGGTTGACACGCAACGGACTCCGCCGAATAATGGCAACGATGGCGAAAGCCGAGACTATCCGTCGCATCAAGAGCTACTCCGCCGAAAGCGGCTACGTTTACCAGTATCAATTTCAGGATGTGCATCCGGCTCCCGACAGCACAGCGGCAGGGAACGAGTACGTTTACTACGTCTCCTCGGACCGCAAGACGATGTTTCCTATCTTTATCCTCGTGCGCCGCGATGCGCTGGACGTCTGGACCCGCCAAAATGGCCGCCCTCTGAGCAGCACCGAAGAATACGCCGCAGCAAAAATGCGGTTGTTCCAGGCGCTCGACGAAGTCGAGGATTTCGCCACGTCTCGGCCAAAGCTCGAGGTTGACGCCGCCAATATCGGCGGCCTCCTCGAGCGCCTCGACTTGTAATCCCGCGCTCGATAGCGCCTGAGCCGATCGCGACCTTGTCGAAACGTATCCAATTTTCCGTGAACCAATCCTCCCGCGCCGGCGTCTGGCTGAATGGGACACCAATGAATGCCCTCGCGGCTAGCCTGGCGGGAAACGCAGTGACGCTCGATGCGTCGCTCGAGCAGGAATTCGAGCAGCGCCTGGCGGATTGCCCTACGCTCGCCTACCGCGTGGCCCTCGGCATCTTGCGGAATAGCGCCGAAGCGGAAGACGTGGCTCAGGAAGCGATGCTGCGGGCCTACCGGAATTTCCACCGGCTGCGCGATCGCGACCGCTTTCGCGCGTGGCTGGTGCGCACGGCCTGGCGGCTTTCGCTCGACCGGATTCGCTCTGCCGGCCGCCGGGAACGCCGCGAGCAAGCATTCTTTGAAATGGGCGGCTCAGATTTGTCGGCGGGAAATTCAACGGTGTCGCACGAATTCCGGCGTCACGTCGCGGCTGCGCTCGACGAACTGCCGGAGAAGTTACGCATCGTCATGCTGCTTGCCGCAATCGAGGGCTACAACACTCGCGAAGTTGCAAAGCTGATCGGCATCCCCGAAGGCACCGTGAAGTCGCGGCTGTTCGTTGCACGGAAACAGCTTGCGGAGAAACTCGAATGGCCTGTGAAAAGCACCGGCAATCGCTGAACGACGCGTCGCTGGGCGAACTCGATCCGCAGCGCGAGATCGAACTGCTGGCGCACGCAGCCGAATGTGACGCCTGCCGCGAATCCTACAATCATGCCCGCGAATTGCGCGGCGGCATTGATCAAGCCGTCGCGGCGCTGGTCAGCGGCGAGCTGTCGCCGTATTTCGCTTCGCGCCTGCGCGCGCGAATCGCGACGGAAGATGCGTCCACGCGATCGCCCTGGCGATCATGGGCGCCGGTCGCAATCGCTGCGCTCGCTCTTGCCGCTCTCTCCGTCACGCTCTTAGTCCGATCCTCACATCACGCCAGCCGAGAGACGACACCAACGGCATCGACCGTGCAGCCAATGGGTCCACCTGCTGCAAATTCCGCGGCCGCAACGCCGAGCGCACCTAGCGCCTCATCGGCAGTCCGAAACATCTCCGTTCGCGCCGCTGGCAAGCAAGCGCACCGAGACGTGCGCGAAGTGCTGACGCCACGAGGCCAGGTAGCCGCCGCTTTCGCAGTCATGGAAGCCGTTGCAAACAGCCCAATCGAGGGCCGCCCGCTCGTCGCCTCCTCCAGCACACTGGATGAACCGATCGAGCTCAAAGAACTCGAGATAGCGCCGCTCGAAAAGCCCGCTCCGATCATCGATTCCGAAGATTCAGGCAAGTTCTGAACGCGCCGCCGCCCGGGGGCGTCTCTTGTGCGTGAAAGCAAAACCAAATCAGAGGAGGACAGCAAAATATGAAAGCCATTCGTATCCTGCTCGCAACTCTCATGCTCTTGTGCGCCGCACCGGGCTCCGGTAGTCAAGAAAAACCCGCTCCGGAGAAGCCCGCCTCGGCTGCCTCCAGCGCTCGTGCAGCCCTCTCACCCGTCGAGTATCGCGTGCAGATGGCCCTCACCGAATACGACGGCGCAAACAAAATCAGCAGCCTGCCCTATACGATTCACGTGGCCTCGGGCGATTACGTTTCGTCGGGCTCGTTGCGCGTGGGGATTCGCGTCCCGATCACTACCGCCAACAAGAACGGCGATGCCACCATGACGTACATCGACGTCGGCTCCAACATCGACGTGCGCATCCGCCGCCCCGAGGGCGACCCATATATCCTCGACCTCACCATCGACCGCTCGTCCCTCTACGTGCGCGAACCAAGCAAGGAAGGAAAGGTGGAAGGCCGTGAATGGATCCCCGGCGACCCGCCTCCAGGCCCTCAGCCTCTCATTCACGAATTCCGCGGCAATGTGTCGTTTCTCGTGCGCGACAGCCGAACGGCCGAAGCCACCGTCGCCACGGATCCAATTACCGGCCACGTGATGAAAGTGGAAGCCACGCTGACCGCAGTGAAATAGTTGGGGAAAAAGAGCGACGAGGGGCGAGTCAGTTCACGCGGAGCCGCCCAGCGCGTGACGAAGCGCCCCTTCCAGATTTTCAAATCGAAATCGAAATCCCGCTATCACCAACCTCTCCGGTTTCGCCCTCTGGCTCGAAAGCAACAGCCCGTCGGCCATCTCACCCAACATGAGTCGCAGCGCGAACGCCGGCGCCGGGAAAATCGCCGGCCTGTGCAGCGCTCCGGCCAGCACGCGAGTGAACTCGGCATTCTGTGCCGGATTTGGCGAAACCATATTGATGGCCCCTCGCGCGTCCGGGTTCGCAATCGCCCACTGAATCGCCGTGACGACATCGTCGAGCGCCACCCACGGCATCCACTGGCGCCCATCGCCAAGCCGCCCGCCCACCCCCAATTTGAAAGGCGTCAGCATTTTCGGCAATGCGCCGCCTTTCGCGGACAAAATTACGCCAAACCGCGACAGCACCGTCCGGATTCCTATTTCTTCAGCGCGCCGCGCCTGCGCCTCCCAATCCTGTGTCAGCTTGCCGAGAAAATCTTCACCAGCGCTGCTCGATTCGGTTAGTACCTCGTCGCCGCGGCTGCCGTAGTAGCCGACGGCGGATGCGCACACAAACACCCTTGGCTTTCGCTGCAGCCGCGCCATCGCCTCGACCAGCAGCCGGGTTGAATCCACGCGGCTGCTCCGCAAAATCTGCTTCCTTTCGGGCGTCCAGCGACCGTCGCCGATGCTCGCTCCGGCCAAGTGAACGATCGCATCGGCGCCCTCCATCGCAGCCAGTTCGGTCGCGTCGGCTGCAGGATCCCATTTGAGATCACCAACTCTCGGTGCGCGAACCGCAACCGCGTCCTTTCCATCGGCCCGCAGGGCCGCCGTCAACGCCGTTCCGACCAGCCCGGATCCCCCAAAGATCAAAATGCCCATCGATGCACTCCGTTGAATCCCGACCGCGCCCATCGTTCTCTCCAGAACCTACGGCGCATCATCGCACGCGTCAAGCTCCCACGGCCCTGCACTCGATTCAGCTGTTTCGAAGCCGCCGCTTTCACTGAATTCTGGGCACACGCCATCGATTTGCGCCGGTATCATGCGTGCCCGCTAGGATAGAATGGCCGCTTTCGGAGACCCTCGAGATGACTCCCGGATCGCGCTCTCTCGCCGTTGGATCAATCGCTGCAGGATGTTTTCTATTGTGCGCCACCACGATGGGCCGGGTGCAAGGCAATAACGGCATTCGCGGCTTCGCGCCGTCGCGCGTGGACGCTGAGCGCGAACTCGAAAAAAAGCTCCGTGAAATCCCCGATCCGCAGCACGCGGAAGCGAATCTCCGTCATCTCACGAGCGAACCGCACATGGCGGGCACCGAGGCCAGCCACCGTGTCGCCGAATGGTTGCGCGATCAATACAGGAGCTTCGGCTTCGACGCTGAAATTGTCACCTACAGCGCGTGGCTTTCCACGCCGCGCGAAGTGAGGCTCGAACTCACGGCTCCCGAGAAGAGGACTCTTGCAACGCCCGAGCAGCATTACGACGCCGACAAGGACACGTCCGACGGCCGCGCCGTCATGGCCTTTAACGCATATTCGCCGTCCGGCGACGTTAGAGGCGCGGTCGTTTACGTCAACTACGGCACGCCCGAAGACTATCGCGAACTGGATGCACTCGGCGTCAGCGTCGAAGGCAAAATCGTACTCGCTCGCTACGGCCACAACTATCGCGGCATCAAAGCCAAGCTCGCGGAAGAGCACAAAGCCGCCGGCCTGGTCATCTTTTCCGATCCGCAAGACGACGGATACGTCCAGGGCGACGCTTACCCGCGAGGCCCCTGGCGAAACATGAGCGCCATTCAGCGCGGCTCCATCCTTTACACTGAGATGTATCCCGGCGATCCGCTCACGCCCGGGGTTGCCGCTACGCCGGGAGCGAAACGCCTGACGCCCGCGGAAGCAACAAACCTCCCGCACGTTCCCACGCTGCCGATCAACGCGCAGGATGCTGCCGCAATGCTGGCTCACATGGGCGGGCCCCATGTGCCGCGTGGCTGGCAAGGCGGGTTACCGCTCACATACCACGTTGGCCCCGGCGACTCGGAAGTCCGTTTGAAAATCGTGATGGACTACCAGGAGCGCCCGCTTTACGACGTCATCGCAAAGTTGCGCGGCGAAAAGGACGACGAATGGGTCGTCGTAGGCAATCATCACGACGCATGGGTGTTTGGCGCTGTGGACCCGAACAGCGGAACCGCTTCTCTGCTCGAAACCGGCCGCGCTCTCGGCGAACTTGCGCGCAACGGCTGGAAGCCGCGCCGCACAATCGTGCTGTGCCATTGGGACGGCGAAGAACCAGGCTTGATCGGCTCGACGGAATGGGTGGAAGCGAACCGCGCCGAGCTGCAGGCGAAGGCGGTTGCCTACATCAACAGCGATGTCGGCGTCGCCGGCCCCAATTTTGGCGCATCCGCGGTGCCGTCACTTAAGCAATTTGTCCGCGACGTCGCTCACGAGGTGCAAGATCCCCACACCAGCCGCAGCATCTACGAAGTCTGGCGCGAGCGCTCCGCGCGCGCGAAAGACCAAGTCACGGGCACGGCGCGGCGCGAGCCGCCTCCCGATCCATCCGGCGACGTCCCGGTCGGCGCGTTAGGCGCCGGCTCCGATTTTTGCCCATTTCTCGATCATGCCGGGATTCCCTCGATGGACGTCGGCTTTGGCGGCGATTACGGCGTGTACCACGCGCTGTACGACGATTTTTTTTGGATGAAGCACTTCGGCGATCCCACGTTCGTTAACCATGCAGCGCTAGCGCGGGTACTCGGTATCATGGCTCTGCGCCTTAGCGAAGCAGATCTGCTCCCATTCGACTATCCAGTGTACGCAGGCGAGATCGTCCGCGCGGCCGACGAGCTTTCGGCCCGCGGCACCTCGTTCGATTCGGACGCGAATGCCAACATCAAAGTCGTCACCGACGCAGCGCAGCAGTTTTCCGCGGCCGCATCGCGCACCGCGGCGGCGCTGGGCACGATCTCATCGGCCCCACTTGATTCCGTCGCCGCGTTGAAGATCAACCGCGCCCTCGCAGGCGTCGAACAGGCCTTCCTCGCTCCAGAGGGCCTGATTGGACGCCCATGGTACCAGCACACCATCTACGCGCCGGGCACTTACGCCGGCTACAGTGCCGGCGTCATGCCTGGGGTCAGCGAAGCGCTCGATCGCCACGACGCCGTCACGCTTCGACGCGAAGAGGATTCTCTGGCCGCCGCCTTGCGCCGCGCTGCAGCGCGCCTCGACGACATCGCCCGCCTCGCCACGACGTCGGGTCCGGGCCACTGAGATCCCGGCGAAGGCCGCGTCACAAATCGCCGCTTAGAACGACACCGGCGGTTCCTCGCATACACCTCGCGCAGACCCCAAGGTTGACTCACCCTTTCCCGGGGCATATAGTCAAAAAGATCATCGGCGACGCCGCTGACGGCCAGCCGAGGTTCTTCCCGTGAACCACGTGAACCTTCCGAACGGCTTAACCATCCTCAGGATTTTCTTTGTCCCGTTGTTGGTGGTGGTGCTGCTCACCCGTCAGCCGAACTTCACCTTCTTCGGATGGCCCTTCCATTTCGAGGTCTGGGGAGTCCTGATCCTGCTGATGGCCGCGGCCACCGACGTGATGGACGGCTATATTGCCCGCAAGCGCCACGAAATTACGACCTTGGGCATTCTGCTTGACCCGATCGCGGACAAACTTCTTATTTCCGCCGCCTTCATCTCGCTGGTCGAAATGCAGCTGATGTCCGCCTGGATGCTGGTCATCATCATCGGCCGCGAATTCATCGTCGTGGGCTTGCGCGACATCGCCACGTCCGAAGGCCTATTGATTCCCGCCTCGGCACTCGGCAAGACAAAAATGATTCTCCAAGTGGTCGCCGGCTGCATCGTCATCCTTACCGCCAACCATCCGGCCCTGAAGCCTTTCGGCACTGTTCTTCTCTGGCTCGTCGTGGTTAGCGCGGTCGCTTCCGCTGTCCACTATTTCCAAATGTTCTGGAGTCAAGTCAACGACCGCGTGCAGCAGCGGCGGCGCGGCGTCTCGCTTGTAGTCGAGCCCAAAGAAAAGCCGCAGGATGTCCTCACTCGGTAGCCACGAACGCCGGCTCTTGCTCGACGTGGCGCGCCGCGCGATGATTCGCGCCGTCGAATCGCGCGAGCCTATCGAAAATCTCCCGGCGAGCGAAATCCTGAGTCAGCCTGCGGGCGCCTTCGTCACCTTGCACCTGCGCAAGCGCCTCCGCGGCTGCATCGGCCAGCTTCCGTCCAGCGAACCGCTGATTCAGGTTGTCGCGCACTGCGCCAAAGCCGCCGCGCTCGACGATCCACGCTTTTCACCCGTCACTGCGAGCGAACTCCCGGAAATTGAAATCGAGATTTCAGTGCTATCGCCGGTGGAGGATGTTGCTCCGAACAAAATTGAAGTGGGAAAGCACGGCCTGGTTGTCTCACTTGGCCGTCAGCGCGGCGTCCTGCTCCCGCAGGTCGCCGTTCAATTCAAATGGACATCGGAGCGTTTCCTCGAGGAAACACTGATTAAGGCAGGTTTGGAGAAGGACGCCTGGAAGGATCCTGCTATCCGCATTCAGGCGTTTACGGCCGAAGTTTTCAGCGAGCAGAGCGAGTCCGAATCATAAACCCAACGTCAAGCCTGAAAACTACTCTACCTCGACGTAGTCGCCCGTGTAGCACTCGCGCAACGTATATGTCACGAGCACCGTGGACGAATTTGGCGTCGTGCGGGTCACAATCCCCTCGCCCAGCACTTCTCGTGGAACGTTATCCCACTTATAGGAGAGCGGCACGCTGCCATACCCGTACTGTCTGAAATAGATGATGTCGTCACCATCGGCGTTGAATGCAAACCGCCTGGTCTGATACGCCCTCTCATGCTGTGTACCGTTGTAGCGGAAGATGCGGAAGTAATCCCCCACCTTCACGCCCTGGGTTGCACCCAGGTTTACGTAAATCGAATCGCCGTTGCCGACCTCAGCATGAAAGCCCTTTGTCGCGATCACCATCGCGGCCGGCTTCCCGCTCGGCGGGGCAAACCGGTCAAAATGGCCGTTCTCCTTGAGCGGCGGTGCCGGCCGAGGGATGAACCTCTGGACGATGTCGCCGCGCTGCATGTACGAGCAGGAGTGCTCAATCTGTGCGATCGAGACATTCGACTGCGTCACTACCACGCGCACGCGTCCTTCGTCTTCCCACACAGTGCCGAGCTTGCTCAAAATCCTCGATTCCCATTGCCACCAGTCGGTCTCCGTCCAGTTGAACACCGACCGGATCACCGAAAACTCGTCGCCCACCTTCACGCCCTGGCTCGACCCTTTGTTGATATAAACGTAGTCGCCTTCCTGAAACGTGACTTTGGTATCCGACCCTTCGCCGGTAATAAGGTAGGTGTCGCGCGGGACGTTCTCGGAGCTCACCATGCCCGGGCAATAGATGTCGTCCGCTGTGGGCACACGCGGCGCATTTTGTGCCGCCGCCCCCACCCCCGTCAGTGCCAGAATCAATCCTGCGAAGACGATTTTCCCGCGCATGACGCTGCTCCTTGTTGATGGCGCCCCCACGCTGCTTTAGCGCCATTTTCCCGTGTTTTTGCTTCGCGCTTTAAGCGCGCTACCCCTCACCCCGGGGGTATCATTCCCCGATATTTCGACCGTAACAAACGCCCAAAACACCGTCAACGCAATGTTCTGGCGGGCTTTACACGTTGTGCACCGCATGGTAGAAGCCTGAACTCCTGTCCTTTCGGACAGGTGGCGGGAGCCCGCGTGGCCCTTTTTGGCCGTGACAAAATTTGCGGCGTAGTCGCCGCTTCCACTGCGCGGGGGGCGCTGCGACAGCTTGAGGTCGCGCTTCGGCGCACTCGCACTGTAGAACTTCGCCTGGATTGGCTTCCGAACGACGCCGAAATTTCGAAATTTCTTGGCATTCTCGGGATTCGCCAGCTGGCCAAGGGAGCCACATTCATCGCCACTTGCCGCCGCCGGGCTGCGAGGGGCCGTTATGCCGGGACCATCGGGAAGCAGCTTCTTCACCTATCGAACGCCATCCGCGCCGGCTGCGCCTGGTACGATCTCGAAATCGAATCCGCGGCCGAGTGTCCGTCCGAACTCCTTGACGCACTTCTCGGTGAAGGCCGCCATCTGGCCTCTGCACACTTTTTCCGCTCCTTGCCTGGGAATCTGAATCGTGTGGTGCGCGAGTTGTCCCGGCATCAGCCCGACGCCATAAAAATCGCCTCCCAATCCGACACCCTGGCGGAGGCCCGCGCTCTCCTTCGCACCGCGCGAAACCGCCGAAACGTCGTTGCCGTTCCCATGGGTGAGGTCGCCCTGCCTGCCCGCATCCTCGCCCTACGCGACAACAGCGCCCTCGCCTACGCTCCGGTCGAAAACGCCACGGCGCCTGGCCAAGTTCCGCTCGCCGACCTCGTTGAGGTTTATCGCGCGCCGCAAATTTCAAGCCGCACGCGTGTTTACGGCCTCATTGGCAATCCCGTCGCGCATTCCCTTTCACCGCACCTGCACAACGCGGGCTTCCGGGCGCGCCGCATCGACGCTGTCTATTTGCCTTTCCTCGTCCGCAACCTGCGCGACTTCCTCGCCGCTATAGGTCCCATGAAAATCGCGGGCTTCAGCATCACCATCCCGCACAAGCAAGCCATCCTCCGCCATCTCGACGGATGCGATCCCCTAGCCCGCGCCATCGGCGCCGTCAATACCGTGGTCGTGCGCGCAAACGGCAAGCTTTACGGCTACAACACGGACTACGTCGGCGTTCTGCGCACGCTCGAACACCGCATGCCGCTGGCCAACAGCCGCGTGCTAATTCTGGGCGCCGGCGGTGCCGCACGCGCCGTTGCGTTTGCGCTCGCTCAATCCGGCGCGTCTGTCTGTATCACGGCGCGGCGCCCGCATAAAGCCGAGGAGCTCGCCGGGGCCGCCCACGGCCAAGCCGTCCCGTGTTCTCGGCTTCGTCGCGAATTCTTCGACGCCATCGTGAACACCACGCCCGTCGGCATGCACCCGCACACGAACGAATCGCCGCTCACCACGCGCGAATTGAATTGCCGCCTCCTCTTCGACACAATCTACCGCCCGCGCGTCACTCGGCTCATGCAACTGGCCCGGCGCCGAGGCATCGAAACCGTTTCGGGAATCGAAATGTTCGTCGCGC
>Ga0126373_10001965_pt1 | contig 14915 bp, 13 predicted proteins | sample PanSoiMetPlot_11_FD_92545 | JGI IMG/M metagenome (GOLD analysis project Ga0126373, IMG submission 92545) | Tropical forest soil microbial communities from Panama - MetaG Plot_11 | ecosystem: Environmental > Terrestrial > Soil > Tropical forest > Bulk soil | place: Panama | collected 2016-02-17 | reverse complement strand
TGGGGATAGTAAGGAGCAGTCCCGCCTGATCGGTCGCGGGCAGGACGGCGGCGGTGGAGGTGACAAAGTGGCGCTTCCGATGGATGAGCAGCGCATTCTCGAAGAGATGGAACGCATGCTCGCCGCCGACGATCCCAGGCTCGCCGCGAGGCTCTCCGCGTTCGGCCAGCCAGGGGTCGGCCAGGTGCTCCGCACCAGGAGGGCCAAGGCCGTGCTGTCGCTGCTGATGGTCTGCGTTATCGCGGCCGCGGCGTCGGTGATCTACCTGATGAGCGTGTTTCGCCCAGGAGGGACCACGCAAAATACGCCGCACGGCGTCCATTCGGCGCTGCCGGCCAAGACAGCGCCTGCGCAGCTATGGATGCCGACCGCGCAGACGGCGAGTTGCGACGTGGTCGTGGTAAAGATCGCGAGAGCAGCGTGCATCGCCTGGTCGGCAGCCAGTCGCTGACGTGACCCGCGCGCGCAGGGGCCTGCTCGCACGCAGGCCCACACACACGGCGAAACGAGCTGGCACTATCCTGCCGCCATGTCACTGACTGACCGGTCCGCCGGCGACCTCACGCATCGCTTCGTCAACGTTGGCTCCGGATTCGACATGCACATCGCCGAGGCCGGTGCCGGGACCGGGCCGCTTGTGGTGCTGCTGCACGGCTTCCCTGAATGCTGGTACTCCTGGCGGCACCAGCTGACCGCCCTGGCGCAGGCGGGTTACCACGTCGTCGCTCCTGACCAGCGCGGATACGGCCGGACGGGCGCGCCGCCGAACCCAGCCGTCGAGTCGTACTCGATGCTGCACCTGGTTGGCGACGTCATCGGGCTGATCGACGCGCTCGGCGCTGACCGCGTGGTCGTGGCCGGGCACGACTGGGGCGCGCCGGTTGCCTGGAACACCGCCTTGCTGCGCCCCGATCGCGTCAGCGGGGTCATCGGGCTCAGCGTGCCGTACCTGCCGCGCGGGAGCGAGCCGCCGATCTCGGTGCTGAAGGCCGTCTACACCGATGGCTTCTATATCTGTTACTTCCAGCAGCCCGGCGTCGCCGACGCGGAGTTGAGCGCGGACCCACGCGCGACTTTCAGGCGGCTGCTCGTCGCCGCGTCCGGCGACGGGTTCGGCGGAGGCGTGCCTGTGGTGCCGGCCGGTGGCGGGTTCCTTGATATGTGCCCGGAGCCTGCCGGGCTGCCAAGCTGGCTGACCGAGGCGGACCTCGACGTGTTCGTTGCCGAGTACGCCAACTCCGGCTTCACCGGACCGCTGAACTGGTACCGGGCCATGGACCTGAGCTGGGAGCTGATGGCGGCCTGGAGGCACGCCACGATATCCACCCCGGCCATCTACCTGGCGGGCGAGCAGGACTCGGTGGTCAGCTTCACCGGCGGCGAGGCCATGGTGGCCAGTATGAGGGACGTCGTCCCCGGCTTGCGCAAGGCCAGGCTGCTGCCTGGGTGCGGGCACTGGACGCAGCAGGAGCGGCCGGACGAGGTCAGTCAGGCGATGATCGAGTTCATCGCTTCCGTCCACAGCTCCCGGTAGTAGCCCGCTGCCCGGCTGCGCGGTGCGGCCGCCGTAATCGGAGCACGCTCCAGCGACATACGCTCGATCGCCGAGAGCGCGGGGATCGACACAGCCGCCACATCTTTGCGCTTGGCCGGGAGCTCGTCGGCGATCTCCCTGTGCAGCCGCTTGCGCCGGTCGAGCATCGAGAAGAACGCGAGAATCCTCGGCCGCTTGCCGTCGAAGCTGTCGATGAAGTCGGTGAGCTGGTCGAGCGTGCGTACCGACAGCGTGGTCGGGATCAGCGGGACGAGCAGCAGGTCGGCCGCGTGCAGCACGTTCTCTGACAGCAGCGAGATGCTGGGCGGGCAGTCGAGCACCACGAGGTCGTACTCGCGCCGGAGCGGCGTGAGCAGGCTGCGCAGCCTCGTCTCTGACTTGCGCTCGCCGTCTAGGTGCAGGTCGAGATTGCGGTAGGTGAAGTCCGCCGGCAGCAGGTCGAGGTTGTCGAAGTCGGTCGCCTTGATGGCATCGTCAACCGGCCGCTTTCCTGCGATCAGTGCCTTGCCGCCACCCTTCACCTTGGGCCTGACCCTGAACAGGAAACTGGCGGCGGCCTGCGGATCGAGGTCCCAGAGCAGCACCCGGTTGCCTTCGCTGGCGGCCACGTAGGCGATATTGACGGCGGTTGCGGTCTTGCCGACGCCGCCCTTGATGTTGTACGTCGCGATGACCTTCATGATCGACTCCCCGCCACGTTTCCGGCCGCCGTCGTCAGCGCGCCGATCCTGGCCCGGCCGCGCGGGCTGGCGAAGTCAGCGAACCGCCCGGCGAACTCGGCGCGCGCCTTGGCCTGCCTGACGGCGAGGCTGGCGGCGATCTCGCCCATCGCGAGCAGCGTGGTGGCAGGCGCGCTGCGGTCGGCCATCATGGCCGTGGCGAACGCCCTGAGCTCACCGATCTGGACGTCCGTGTCCTGAAATTCGCCGAGGCAGTCCTGCAGCGCCTTCAGCTCGTTGACCGCCCGCCACTGCACGGCCCGGTCGTGCAATGACGCGAAGACCTCCAGCAGGTAGCGGAGCTCTTTGCCGAGTTTGCGCAGGTCGTGGAGCGCCTGCGGGGGAGAGGCGGTATTGATCGCCGCGCCCGCGTCGAGCACGAGACCGTGCGCTCTGGCGATACGGCGAGAGGCGAACGGGGAGGTCAGCGGCTTCCTGGCCGGGGCCGAGACGATCTGATCGAGGTCATGCCGCCACCGGCTGGCCAGCGAGGTAAATCTGGCCGAACGAAGGCCACGGGTTAGCTGCCGGTGCGCGCTAGCCCGCTGCCGTTCCAGGTACTGGCCGAACGGCTCGAGCTCAGGCGCGCTAGCCGCGACCAGGCGCTCGGCCATCGAGGGATAGTCGAGCAGGTAGACGTCGAGATCGCGGGTCGGCGTGGTGAGGTCGCCCAGCCACTTGAACTCGGTGCGGTACTTGCCGACGACGCTAGCCGGGAGTACGGCCTTCGCGATCTTCAGCACGGACCTGGTGCGCCTGACAGCGACCCTCAGGTCGTGCAGGAATTCTGTGTCGATGTCGGCGATCGTGCCGGCCAGGTTGACCTCGACGGTGTCGAAGAGGTTGCCGAGCACGGTCGCGAGAGCGAGCGCGGCCGGCATCGTGCCCGTGAGCTCGACGTCGATCTTGCCGGTGTAATCGCCTGGCCGCCGGCCCGCGCCGGCCATCGCCGCCTCGAACGGCGACTGGACGGCGGGCGCCACCCCCGGTGCGCGTTCGAGCACGTCGGCCAGCTTGGACGCCTGCGCCTGATAGCCGCGCAGCGGGATGACAGCCATCCTGGCGTGCGGATGCTGTGACCGGCGCCCCGGTGATTGGCTCCGGGTCACGCTCATCCGGTCGACGGCGAGCAGCGCGATCGTCTTCTCGTCGGTGTTCAGAGCGCGCAACTCGGTCAGCACGCTCGTGGCCCTGGTGACGGGGACCAGAGCGCGTACGCCGACCACAGGCGCCAGGCATTCTCGCAACGGCCCTGGCGGAAGCTGATCCAGGCGGCTGGGCCATCGGATCGGCCGGCTGCCGTTGCCTGTGCCGGTCGGCTCCGTCGCGACAAGCTCGCCGTCCCGGCCGGTCAGCACTAGCTCGGCCGTGCCGCGGCCGGCGAGCAGCTCGAGTGTCAGGCCAGCACGGAACAACCGCCAGTCAAAGGTGTCGAGCCAGGTCCGCCTGACCGTGCGCGACTTGCTCGTCGTTGCGATGCCGAATCGAGGGTCATCGATCTGCGGCAGATTGTTACCTGGTTCCTGTGGTTCGCCTACCAGGACGAATTCCCGCAGAACGGACAGCAATGGCGCATCCTCACAGCAAACGATCGTCGGAGTTAGCCTTCTAGACTACAGGTCAACCCCTGCTGTTTGCCTAGATGTAGAGCTGCGGCAACCTGCAGTGACGGCAGTCAGAACGTGACGTCTTTCAGCCAGAGCTTTAGCAGTTCGGCGTCGCCGTGGACCTGCACCGCCTGGTCGGAGACCGGCAGCCGGCCGAGGATGACGAGCAGTACCTCGGTCGCCGGGCCGGCGAGCGCGACGTCGGCCTTGCCGTGCTCGCGGGCGACGTGCAAGGTGTCGTCGGCTGAGTGGGTGACCAGCCACTCGCCTGTCCCTGTCAGCTCGGGGTCGGTCGCGTGCACGTGCAGGCTGCGGCCGAGCGGCAGCGCGGTCAGCCGCCGGTCAGGCTGCCCCGCCGTCAGCTTGCTCATCACCGTGAGCCACTCGTCGATCGCGTCGGCGGCCAGTTCGGTCGGCATGACAACCTCGGCGCCAGTAGCGATGTGCGCGTCCGCGGAGTGCACCATGACCTCGTGCGACATCCGCCGTGCCCAGAAGCTGGCCGGATTCATCGTGCCGAACGCCCACACGTGCTGATCACCAGCTTCGCGCAGCGCTGAGACCAGCCTGCTGGCGCCCGCGGTGAGCCAGCGACCACGTGCGGACTCGTCGTCGGGCAGCTTGCCGTCGGGCACCGCGCGGAAGTCGATGAACTCGTCCGATCTGGTCTTCACGATCTCGGTTGCCCACCGCTGCGCCCGGCCAAGGTGGGTGGCGAGCTGGCGCAGTGTCCAGTCCGGGCAGCTCGGGATCGCCAGCGCGGGATCGGTGCTGTCGACGACGACCGCGAGCATCGCGGTGCTTGCTTCGATCTCGGCGTAATAGAGCTCAGCTGGCAGGGTCGGCATCTCGTTCCTCCCGGTGTTGCTCAGTGCCGGGCGGCCAGCTTGTCGAGTGCTGCCCTGCCCGACTCGCCGGTGCGTTCGGCGTCGACTGTGCCAAGCACGATAGCGACCACGGTATCGGCGAAGATTCCGGCACCCTCCCAGCGCGAGCCCCCGAAGTCGTCTGGCTGGATCCGGTAGCGCAACAGGAAGCCGTCGAGAGCGGCCTGCAGCGCAAGCGCCAGCCTGTGCGCTGTCCACCCAGGGCGCAGGACTAGGCCAAGATCGTCAAGGAGTGTCGCGAATCCGTCGGCCCACACCTGGTTGCCGTCCTGCATCGACGGGATCAGCGCCTGCCACAGCGCCGGGTGCTGCGGCAGCAGCGGGCCGATGTGCAATGTGAGGTAGCTGCGCGGCTGGCGGGAAAGAGACGCGAGTACGCCGTCGGCGATGTCGCAGACCGCATCAGACAGCGACGGCGCGGCGACCGCCTCAGGCGGCATCTGCTTGGCCACGTCCTTCGGGTCATCTGGCAATTCGTCGTAGACGAGCGCGTAGACCAGCGCGTCAGGCAGGAACTCATCTCTGGTCGGCCACCGGTTGAAGAAAGCCTTGCGACTCACGCCGGTCTTGCCATCGGCGGCGGCCAGCCTGATCACGTCTTCCGTGCGCAGCCAGTCAAGCGCGGCCGGGAATCGGATCGACTTAAGCCTGGCGGGCCGCGACTGCAGTGGCTGGTCGTCCAGATAAGCGTCAATTAGCTGGACGGCAGCCTTGAGAAACTGCCGTGCAGTCGCATCATGCCGTGATGGCGCAGGCCGCGGACTCACTTGTGGTCCTTTGTTTCCCGCCCAGCACTTCGCTGAGCTTCTAGTACTTGTTCGACTTAATGTCGGCGGTCCCGCCTATTGCAGCATGTTTGAGGGGACTTGGTTATCCCCCTAACCGGGGATCAATCCCAGCTTTTGGAACTGTATGGTCGTTGACACTTAGGTGGGGGCTGGCACTAGGCAATGGGTGCCAGAAAAGACGGGGGGACCTGGCCAGATGGCCGGTCCCCCCGTGATTTCCTTACTAGGTCGCGTCGCGATATAGGTCACAAAGCCAGTCAGCGGCAGCCGCATGAACCGCCGCAGCAGCCGCCACCCGTGCCGCTCGCCCCGGCGGGCCCCGCGCCGCGTGCCCGGCCGCCGACCGCTACCGTCGAGAGCAGCCGCACGGTGTCGTCGTGCCCATTCGGGCAGGTGCACGGCGCGGACGACTCGCTCATCGGGCGGGTCCGCTCGAAGGTATCGCCGCAGGCACGGCACCGGTACTCATATCTAGGCACGGCACCATCTTACCGTCGCAACCTCGGACAGCGCCTAGAGCGAAGCTCGCGACGCCGCTAGTTTGGGCGCCTCGTCCGGCGCGTCGTAATAGAACTGGCGGCCGCGCAGCAGCGACACCAGCGCGCCGAGCACCGACATCGCGATCGCCACCCCGAACACGATCGCCAGGCCGTGATGGAACGGGCCCGAGATCAGGTGAGGGAAGTACTCCTTGCTCGTCAGCGTGGCGACATCGTGCTTGGGCAGCTTGCTCAGCACCCGGGCGCGCGCGAGCAGGCTGCCGATCGGGTTATAGCCGAGGAACGAGGCGAACAGCGTGCTCACCGGCGGCAGGCTGGCGACGTGCGCGGCGACCGCGGCCGGGACACCGTGCGTGCGCAAGCCAGCGCTGAGTGTCCTTGGCAAACTGGCTGCGAGGCCGGCGATCATCAGGGAGAAGAAGATCCCGATCGACAGCGACATCCCGGAATTCTGGAACGTCGAGCGCATGCCTGAGGCCGAGCCGCGATACCTGGCGGGCACGCTGCTCATGATCGCCGAGGTGTTGGGGGAGGCGAACAGGCCTGAGCCAACGCCGTTGCAGAAGATCATTAGGGCGAAGGCCCAGTAGCTGAAGTTCACGGGAAGCAGCAGCAGCCCGGCGAACGCGCCGGCAGAGACAAGCAGGCCGGTCGTGGCGAATGGCCGGGGGCCGAACCGGTCGGACAGGTAGCCGGAGACCGGGCCGGCCGCCAGGAAGCCGACCGTGAGCGGCAGCATGTAGATGCCGGCGATCAGCGGCGTCCGCGCGAAGTCATAGCCACGTTCTGGCAGCCAGATCCCCTGCAGCCAGATGATCAGCATGAACTGCAGGCCGCCGCGGGCGATCGAGGCCATCAGGCTGGCCGCATTGCCTGCGGCAAAGGCGCGGATGCGGAACAGCCCGAGCCGGAACATGGGCTCGGCGATCTTAGTCTCGATCAGGCAGAAGATCACCAGGAGCGCGACGCCGACGGCGAGCCCGCCGATCACGCGCGGGCTTGTCCAGCCGGTCGCGTGCCCGCCGTAAGGCTGGATGCCGTAGGTGATCGCGACGAGCAGCAGGCCGGCGCCGAGCGCGAACGTAATGTTGCCCCACCAGTCGATCCTGGCCTTGTTCACCGTGGCGATCTCGCGCAGCTTCCGGTACGACCAGACCGTGCCGAAGACCCCGATCGGCACGTTGACCCAGAACACCGCCCTCCAGTCCCACGCGGCGAGCACGCCGCCAAGCAGCAGGCCGAGGAACTGGCCGGCCATGCCGGAGATCTGGTTGATGCCGAGCGCCATTCCCCGCTGCCTAGCCGGGAAGGCGTCGGTCAGGATCGCGGCTGAGTTGGCCATCAGCATCGCTCCGCCGAACGCCTGCACGATCCGCCACAAGATGAGCCAGAGTGCGCCGGCCGACCCGATCAGCGGGTCAAACGACAGCGCGATCGACGCGATCGTGAAGACGACGAAGCCGAGGTTGTAGATCCTGACCCGCCCGAACATGTCGCCGAGCCGCCCGAGCGTCACCACGAGCACGGCGGTGACCAGCAGGTATCCGATGATCATCCACAGCAGGTAGCCGATGTTCCCTGGCGCCGTCGGGTCAAGGTGAATGCCGCGGAAGATGGCAGGCATCGAGATGATCACGATCGAGCCGTCGATCGTGGCCATCGTGATGCTGAGCGTCGTGTTGGACAGCGCGATCCACTTGTACCTATCGCCGTCCGGCCTGGCCAGATCGCCGTCGGCGGCCGCTGTGCCGCCTAGCGCCGCCGCCCCGCTCGCTTCTCCTTTGCCCACCCCTACGCGCTGCACCGACTAAATTTAGCACGGCTAACTATATTGTCGGGAACGGCGGTCGGCGGTAGTTAGTTCCGGTCTATCACGGCGACGGTCGCGCAGTCGTCGGCGAAGGTGATCGTGGCGGTGAGGTGCTCGCCGGCCAGCACTGACGGCAGCCAGTACTTCGCGTCGTCCCACATGCCGTCAAGCGGCAGGTCATCGGTGTCGAACCAGCGCGGTATTAGCTCGTCGGACTCGGCCTGCCTGCCGGAGAACTCGGTGGTGACGAAGACCTCGGCGGTCTGGTCCCAGGACGGCCGGGACGGGAACACAAAGGTCAGCGACGCCATGTGGCTGAGCGAATCGGGCGAGGTGACGATGCTCGACTCCTCGGCCACCTCACGGGCGGCTGCCTCGGCCGGCTTCTCGCCGTCCTCGATGTGCCCGCCGAGCCCGACCCAGCGGCCAGCGCCGAAGCCAGCCTTCTTGTAGCCGAGCAGCACCTCGCGGGCGCCGCTCGGGGCGCCCGCGCGCTCCGACGGCCGGGTAATCAGGCACAGGCAAGTCCGGATTGTCACCGGACAAGGGTATGCCGACCGCTGCAACAGCCAGCGGTCAGACCGTCCCGTGCACCATGCCAATGAGCCGGTCGAGCACGCGATCCCGGCTCGCGCTGAGCCCGTCGTGCTCGTATTCGCTGGTGATCCAGCTGCGCAGGCCGCGTATGTGCGCCGCGGTCTGCACCGAGAACTGCTGCGGCACGTACATGTCGTTGTAGTAAATGACCGCGCTCACAGGGACCTCGTTAGCTGCCAGCCTGGCCTGGTCATACAGCGGCGGCCAGTCCTCGTAGTCGGCCAGGATGCCGGCGACGTCGGCGTGCGGGCGCAGCACCGGGTCGCCGGTGAACATCCACCGGTAGATCATCTCGCCGGTGAACATCAGCGGGTCTCCGCCAGGCGCTGGCTCGACGTCGAACGCGGGAAACTCGGCCCTGATCCGGTCAGCCGCCCACCTCGTGGCGGCGCCCTGCCCGTAGCAGGCCTCGTGCAGCGTGCCGAACAGCGGTCCGGCGGCGAAGGTCAGCAGCGGCAGAGCCCGGTACATGAAGTCGTCGCCGATCTCCTCGCCGTCGAATGCGTCGCCAAGCAGGAAGTGGAGCAGGTGGCTACCTGTGCTGGTGCCGAGCTGAAGACCGAGCGCCTGGAATGCCGGTACGGTCAGCGGCGCGCCCGATGGCAGCCTGACGTCCCGCCGAGACAGGTGGCCAGCGATCCGCTGGGCGAGTTCGACGTCGTCCGGGTACCTGGCGTAGTGCGCCTGGTTCTTGGCCGCGACGATCTCGTAGGTGGCGCGGTAGACATCGTCCGCGGTTGTCGCGAGCCCTGGCAGCCCGCCGGCGATGAACGCCTCGGCCAGGCCCTCGGGCGCCTTGGAAAGATAGGTGACCGTGCAGAAGCCGCCGAAGCTCTGCCCGAGCACGCTCCACGGCCTGCCGCCGGTCAGCCGCTGCCTGATCAGCTCGGCGTCGGCGACGATCGAGTCGGCGCGGAAGTGAGTCAGGTACTCGGCTTGCTCCTTCGCGGAGCCGCGGGCGGCCAGCGTGAGCCGGCTGGCCGGAGTAGAACGGCCGGTGCCGCGCTGGTCAAGCAGCAGCAGCCGGTAGTCACGCAGCGCGCGGTCGAGCCAGCCGAGCTTCCTGCTCACCGGCCGCGGGCTCGGCCGGCCAGGGCCGCCCTGCAGGTAGAGCAGCCACGGCAGGTTCTCGCGGCCACTGTGCTCAAGAGCCACCATCTCCCTGGCGAACACGGTGATCTGCTCGCCGCCCGGCGCGGAGTGGTCAAGCGGCACGTCGAAGAAATGATCGGTGAACGCGGCGCCGGGCTGGCGGAAAGAGGGCATAACCCCACGCTACTCAGGCGACCCTGGGGGCGGAAAGAGCGCTGGCATACGATACGTCGCGAAGGCTGCAATGCTCTGGCAGAAGGGCGGCCTTGTGCGGACGGTTATCCTGGCGGCCGGTATCTCATTGCTCTCGGCACTACTCGGCACGCCGCTGGCGATTCGGATCTTCCGCAGACGCGGGTATGGCCAGCTCATCAGGGAAGACGGGCCTGCCTCGCACGCCACGAAGGGCGGCACGCCCACGATGGGCGGCACCGTCATCGTGATCGCCTGTGCACTCGGCTATTTCGTGGCTGACACGATTGCCGGGCATATGGAGGCGTCGGGCCTGCTCGTCATCGGCCTGATGGCAGGGCTTGGCGTGGTCGGCTTCGCCGATGACTTCATCAAGATCTACCGGCAGCGGAGCCTTGGCCTTCGGGCCGGCGCCAAGCTGGCCGGCCAGGCCGTCGTTGGCGCGATCTTCGCGGTCGAGGTGCTGCATTTCCCTAACGGCTACGCGTTGACTCCCGCTGACCCGCAGCTGTCCTTGTTTCGCGATTTCGGGCCGACGCTCGGTGTGCTGCCATTCGTGATCTGGATCGTCATCATGATCGCGGGGACATCGAACGCGGTCAACCTGACCGACGGCCTTGACGGGCTAGCGACCGGGGTAGCGATCCTGGTGCTCGCCGCCTACGTCTTGATAGCTAACTGGCAGCTACGCAATGACTGCCCGACAGGGCTCGCGACCAACTGCTACCTCGTCAGGGATCCGCAGGACATCGCTGTGGTCGCCGCGGCGGGCCTTGGCGCCTGCTTCGGATTCCTGTGGTGGAACGCACCACCGGCCAAGATCTTCATGGGAGATACCGGGTCGCTGGCCCTGGGTGGCCTGCTGGCGGGCCTTGCTATCTGCACGCAGACGATGCTGCTGTTCGTCATACTTGGCGGGTTGTTCGTGATCATCGCGCTGTCGGTGATCATCCAGGTGGCCTTTTTCAAGACGACGGGAAGGCGAGTCTTCCGCATGGCGCCCCTGCAACATCATTTCGAGTTGCTCGGCTGGGCGGAGACGACCATCGTGATCCGGTTCTGGATAGTCGCGGGTCTCTGCGTCGGTCTAGGCCTCGGACTGTTCTACGCGCAGTGGCTCGCCACCGCGCCCGGCTGACCCAGGTGGATTCGTCAGCGATGTTCGACGCCGACGCCGCATCGCGCGGGCTCGGCATGGAACTGCTCGACGTCGGCGACGGCACGGCTTCGGTGCGGATGCGGGTCGTGCAGGCGATGGTCAACGGGCACGGCATCGCGCACGGCGGATATCTGTTCCTGCTGGCGGACACCGCGTTCGCGTGTGCGTGCAACAGCCGCGGCCGGGTTACCGTGGCGGCCGGCGCCGACATTACGTTCATCGCGCCGGTGCGTGACGGCGACCTGCTCGTGGCTACCGCCGCCGAACGGGTCAGCTACGGCCGAAGCGGCATCTACGACGTGACCGTACGGCGCGGCGGCGAGGTGGTCGCCGAGTTCCGCGGCAGGTCGAGGGAGGCCGGTCAGCTTGGCTGAGTGGCTGCGCCGCGCGGTCGCCTACGAGATATACCCCCAGTCATTCTCAGATTCAAACGCCGACGGCATCGGCGACCTGCAGGGGGTCATCAGCCGGCTCGACTACCTGGCCTGGCTCGGGGTCGACCTGCTGTGGTTCAACCCGTGCTTCGCCTCGCCGATGCGCGACGCCGGCTATGACGTCAGCGACTACCTGCGGATCGCGCCCAGGTACGGGACGAACGATGACCTGGCCGCGCTGGTCAAGGCCGCCCGCGGCCACGGCATCAGGGTGCTGCTCGACCTGGTCGCTGGGCATACGTCCGACAAGCACCCGTGGTTCATCTCGGCGGCGGACGACAGGGTCGCCGATCCGGCGCAGGACAGGTACATCTTCACCACGCCTGACCAGAGCCAGCCGCCTGGTCCGCAGTGGGTGACCTCGCCCGGCCAGCGGGCCGGCTGGTACCTGCCGAACTTCTTTCCTTTCCAGCCGGCGCTGAACTTCGGCTACGCGAGGATGAACCCCGCCGAGCCGTGGCGGCAGCCCGTCGACGCGCCTGGACCGCGAGCCAACCGTGCCGCGCTGACTGAGATCATGGCGCACTGGCTCGGCTACGGCGTCGCCGGATTCCGGGTCGACCTGGCGAGCACGCTGGTGAAGGACGATCCCGGCTGGCGGGAAACCGCCAGCCTGTGGCGCGAGATCCGTGCCTGGCTGGACGCCGCGTTCCCTGACGCGGTGCTGATGTCGGAGTGGAACAGCCCGGCGGTCGCGGTCCCGGCCGGGTTCCACGCCGACTTCTACCTGGCGGTCGGGGCCGAGCACAGATCGATGTTCGACAACGGCAGCGCGATGGCGCGGGAGTCGTCGGCTGGTCCTGACACGGGGGTCAACGCGGGCCGCGCGGCACCGGGTGCCTGCTACTTCAGCGCCGGCGGGACCGGATCAGCTGAACGCTTTATTTCCGCATGGCGATCCGACGTCGCCGCGGTGGGCGATTCCGGCCTGATCGCGATGTTCTCGTCCGACCACGACTTCGCCAGGCCGGTGTGCGGCGACCGCGGCGCCGATCAGGCCGGGCCGGTGTTCGCGTTCCTGCTCACATGGCCGACCCTGCCGGGCATCCACTGCGGCGACGAGATCGGCATGCGGTTCGTGCCGGGGTTGCCGGACACCGAGGGCAGCGAGATCTGGCCTGGCTGGAACCGGGCCGGGTCGCGCACCCCGATGCAGTGGGACGACGGGCCGAACGCCGGTTTCTCGGCCGCACCGGCCGGCTCGCTGTACCTGCCGATCGACCCTGACCCTGACCGGCCAACCGTCGCCGCGCAGCGAGCCGAAGAGCAGTCACTGCTGCACCAGGTCAGGCGCCTGATCAGGCTGCGCAAGCAGGTTCCCGCGCTGCGCACCGGCGGCCCGGTCCAGGTGCTGAACGCCGGCTACCCGCTTGTCTACCTCAGGGAAGGCACCGTGCTCGTGGTGATCAACCCGCACCGCGAGCCGGCCTCCTTCACTCTGCCCTTCGCCGTCGGGCCAGGACGGCCTGAGTCGCTGCTGGCCAGCGGGGTCACCGTCGCGGGCAGCGAGGTTGCCGCCGGCGGGTTCGGGTACGGCGTGTTCAGGCTGTGAGCTGGCGCAGCAGAGCGGGCAGTTCCACCGGGTAGAACGTCTCGTCGGTCGACTCGAGCTCGTCGATCGTCCACCACTGGTGACCGGTCACGACCGCGACTTCCTCGTCGGTGAGCCCGTCGGCATGAACCTGGGGCGAACCCACGCGCAGGAAGAAGAAGTCCTGCTCCTGGCGGTACCGGGTGCCTTCGAAGTCGAACTCGGCGACCTCGTGCCAGACAGGCTCGCCAAGCTCGCCGGGCTGGACCGATATCCCGCTCTCCTCGAGCAGCTCGCGCGCCGCCGCTTGGGCCAGGCTCTCGCCTGGCCGCGCGCCGCCACCGACAGTGAACCAGTACGGCTCCTCCCGCCGGTCGGGATTGAATCCGTGCAGCAGCAGAACACGCCCGGCGGCGTCGACGACCAGCACGCGCCCCGCCCGCCTGCCAATCATGGGTTCCATCTGGGCGATGATAGGCGTGATGAACGTCACCGATGCGCCCGGCGAGCCGGTCCAGGCCGATAGGGGAGCGGAGGAAAGCCTTTCCGTATTCGCGCTTCGCCCTGTCCTCATCGTCGCTGGAGCGCTCGCCGCCGTACTGATCGCGTTCTCGGCGCGGTACGGCTATCACCGCGACGAGCTGTACTTCATCGCCTGCGGCCGGCACCTGGCCTGGGGCTATCCCGATCAGCCGCCGTTTGTGCCGCTGCTGGCCAGGCTGATGACCGACATCGCCGCTAACTCGGTCGTCGTGCTGAGGCTGCCAGCCGCGCTCGCGTCGGCGGCGCTGGTGGTGCTGACCGGGCTGATCGCCCGCGAGTTGGGTGCGCAGCGCCACGCTCAGGTGCTCGCCGCGGCCGCCGTCGCGGTCGCCCCGCTGGTCATCGGGGCCGGTCACCTGCTGAGCACGACCACGTTCGACCTGCCCGCCTGGGCGCTTGTCACCTGGCTCGTCGCGCGCATACTGCGGACCGGCGACCAGCGCCTGTGGATCTGGGTCGGCCTCGCCGCCGGGGCCGGGCTGTTCGACAGCGACCTGGTCGCGTTCTTGCTGCTCGCGATCGTGGCCGGGCTCGCCCTGGTCGGCCCGAGGCGGCCGTTCTGCTCGCCGTGGCTTTACGTCGGCGGGGTGATCGCGCTGGCCATGTGGGCGCCGTACCTCGCCTGGCAGGCCAGGTACGGCTGGCCCGAGCTGGCGATCTCGCGGTCGATCGCGAACGGCGGCTCAGGCTCGTCGACGCCCAGGTGGGAGCTGCTGCCATTCCAGATCGGGCTGCTCGGCGCGGCGCTGTCGCCGATCTGGATCACCGGCCTGGTGCGGCTATTCCGCGGCGGCGCGCTGCGCTGGGGTCGCGCGTTCGGTGTCGCCTACGTCGTGCTCGCCGTGGTGTTCATCGCGACCGGGGGCAAGGCCTATTATCTCGGCGGCATGTTTCCCGTGCTCGTCGGGGCAGGTGCCCAGCCAGCCGTCGACTGGCTGCGGCGCGGGCGGGCGGGTGCGCGAGCTTGGCTGCTCGCCGCCGCGTTCGCGCTGACGCTCACCGCCCTGCCGCTGACGCTGCCGATCGTGCCTGCCGCCGATCTGCACGACACGCCGATCGTGGCGGTGAACTACGACGCGGGGGAGACCCTGGCCTGGCCGGCTTTCGTCCGGGAGATCGCCGCCGTCTACCGTTCCCTGCCCGCCGCGCAGCGCTCCGCGGCGATCGTGCTCGGGAGCAACTACGGCGAGTCAGGCGCGGTCGACCACTTCGGCGAGGCCGACGGGCTGCCGCGCGCCTACGGCGTCCATAACGCCTACTGGTACTGGGGGCCGCCACCGCAGTCGGCAAGCGTCGTCGTCGCTGTCGGGTTCGATCGGGGGCAGCTCGCCCCGGTCTGCGGCACGCTCAGGCTCGCGGCACGCCTGGACAATCACCTTGGCGTGAATGACGACGAGCAGGGGGCGCCGGTCTGGGTGTGCACAGACCGGCGCCGTCCCTGGACAGCCACCTGGCGAGGGCTGCGCGAGCTCGGCTAGTCCGGGCGCGCCGCGGCGAGGCG
>Ga0126373_10001964_pt1 | contig 14919 bp, 12 predicted proteins | sample PanSoiMetPlot_11_FD_92545 | JGI IMG/M metagenome (GOLD analysis project Ga0126373, IMG submission 92545) | Tropical forest soil microbial communities from Panama - MetaG Plot_11 | ecosystem: Environmental > Terrestrial > Soil > Tropical forest > Bulk soil | place: Panama | collected 2016-02-17 | reverse complement strand
AGGGGTATATGCTCAGGTGGCTCAGATTCCCGGCAGGGGCAAGTCTGCTTGCGGTGGCGAAGTCAAGTGATTGAGACTGCAGAATTCCGTAGCGATCCGAGGAGGTGCATTATTATGCGGCAGAGAGCTGAGTTCCTGGTTTTCGGGCAACCTCTGATTGAAGAGGCCGATATCGGCGAGGTCGTCAGCAGTTTGCGAGCAGCCTGGCCAGGCAACGGCCCGAAGGTGTCTGAATTCGAAAGGCTTGTCAGAGAATACAAGGGGGTGAAGCACGCAATTGCCGTCAATTCGTGCACAGCGGGGCTACATCTGAGCTGCTTGGCACTCGGACTACTCCCTGGCGACGAGGTAATCACGACACCCCTGACGTTTTGTGCCACGGTAAACGCGGTCATCCATGCTGGTGCCACTCCCGTGCTGGCGGATATCGATCCCCGCACGATGAACATCGATCCCACTGAAATCCGTAGGAGGATCACTTCAAGAACGAAGGCTCTGCTGCCGGTCCATTTTGCTGGGCGCCCCTGCGAAATGGACGAGATTATGCGTCTCGCCGAGCAGCACGGTCTCCTTGTCATCGAAGACTGCGCCCATGCAATCGAGACGACGTATCACGGTAAACAGGCGGGCACGTTCGGTACCTGCGGGGTATTGAGCTTCTATTCCACTAAGAACGTGACGACGGGCGAAGGCGGCATGGTCCTGACGAATGACGATTCAATTGCTGCCTGGACGAAAGTGATGTCCCAGCAAGGCATGTCAACGGATACCTGGCAGCGCTTCTGCACAGGTGAATACAAGCATTATGAAGTAGTCGAAATTGGTTTCAAATACAACATGATGGACCTTCAGGCAGCCATCGGTATCCATCAGATGAGGCGAGTGATGAGGTGCTGGAAACGGCGGGAGGAGATCTGGAACCGGTACAATGAAGCATTCCGGGACCTGCCGGTCGGCCTACCACCAGAGCCGAAGGTCGCCACACGCCACGCCCTGCATCTGTATACGATACGGATAAACTCGGAGACCTGTGGCATCAACCGAGATGATTTCATTCTTCAGCTAAGACGGCAGAACATCGGGGTCGGAGTGCACTACCGGCAGATCGCCGATCACCGTGTGTATCAAGAGCGATACGGTTGGAGGCCCGAGGAATGGCCCAATGCAGAAGCAGTGAGTCGGCAAACGGTCTCCTTACCGCTTTCCGCGAAGCTCTCGGACCGTGATGTCAAAGACGTTATTGACGGGGTCCGGCACGCAATCGCGGGCAGGAGACAGAGGCGAGCCTACCCCTCCGAGGCTCGTATTGCCTAGCAACGCCGAGGTCCTCGTCCATATATTTAATTACCCCGGAGGGTGTGGCAGAGAAGCTGGCTGCCGCAAGCGGAATAGCTAGTTCTAGTGTGCAGTGGTTTCCCTCGTGTCTCGCTTCTTGTAGAAGTGTTTGTGGTGCAGAGGCTGCATACTGTCCTGTAGCGAGCCCTTAGACTGCTCATCCAGCACATGATCAATCTCTCGCCGAGGCTCTCGTCCATATATTTATTTACCGGTGAGGGTGGGCACTGAAGCTGACTGCTGCGTGTGAAATTCGAGCAGCGTCCCTCTCGGAATGCTGATCTGCTTCCTGGCAACGAGAGACTTTGCGGTAGAGTCAAACCATTGGCCCGAGGACCTGCGGTCACCACTGACAACTCGGTACGCATTGTTGAGGGTTCGCAGGAGAAATGAACTGCATAGCGAATTCGGCCAGGTATTCGGTCCGGAGAGATGAAGCGACTGCGGGCGCAAACCATCATCAATCAGCGCGCCGTTCGCTAGGCTGTTGCTCGCTTCACGATGCGATTGACCTGCACCGCAGTTCGTTGCTACCCGGTGTGCGTCATCACGCCTTCAGGATTGAGTCTGTTCGCAATTGCTGGAGCGACACAATTCGAGGCAGAGCCTCTGCTCGATCACGGCCTGCTCGCCATCGCGAAAGGAGGAACATGGGTCACAGCACTGGAATGAATCGTGAACATGTAATCAGCAGTGAGAAAAAAATGGAGATCACATCGAACAGCTGTGGTTGCTCTTGCTATTGCCAGTTCTTGCTGCCGTCGCGGGGATTTCTATGAAGACTCGAAACATACCTTGTCGGCCAAAAGTCACGCAATGGAGCCCTATCTCCACCACGGCGATATTGCTGCATCTTTCAAGCCTGGCCGGAATACTAAACCCTCACTCCCGTCGTGCCAGTCCGGTTAGCATTCCACCTTGTTATCATTGCGAGCGGAGCGCGCAGCGCCTTTTTGCGAATGCGATAGACAGGTTTCGAGGGGCCATCGCTCCGATGCGCTTCTACGGTCTCTGTCTCGCAACCTTTGCTTTCCAAACAGCACTGGCACAATCTTCTGCAACAGTTTCCGTCATGGACCACGTCACCTGCGGCAACACGCACACGCCATGTCGCTTCGGCAGCGTCACCATTGAGAGCGCGCCGCCGATCAACAACACCGGTTCACTCACACTGCAGCAGCCGCCCCACTCCTATTCCGCACCGACCGATATCGGAACCAGAGGAAGAGGCGTGGTCTATCCTCCAGCAGGTATTCCTGTATCGACCGGGACAGCATGGTCGGCTTCCATTAACCCAAGCATCCTGGCTCAACAGACCGGTGCAAGCTTCCGGGGCGCAATAGCAGCACCAGCCGGGATGATCAACGGCGCATCCATCTGCAGTTTGGCCGCAGGATGCGGAGGCGAGACCGGAGGTGGTGGAATGCTCTCTGAACGCGACGATCTGATTGACGTGTACGCCGATCTCGGATGCGACCCGAGCGGAACCATCGACTGCACGTCCAGTCTCGAGGCTGGTATCGCTTCGCATCCGAATGGAACGTTCCTGTTCTCGACTCCTCAAGGCAGTACGTCGGCTACCTATCTTCTGGCCGCAACCGCGAGCGTAACGTTGCCCAGGACAGCGACACTGAAGTTCGAGAACGGGGCCAAGATCAGCACTGGTCATGGCACACCGGGGACGATCAGCAGAATCAACAGGACTGGCTTGGACACCTCGACGCGTACGATGAGCTTGGCTGGCTGTGTTGGGTCGGTCCCTCAAAGACTCTGGGAATCTTTTTCTAACTGTCCCAATGATTTTGGTTTCAACGACATCGTAACCTTGGACGGCTTAACCAACGTACCGAACTGTTACAAGGGTTGTGTTATCCAAAGTGTTGACTACCAAAGCTTTTGGATTTTAAACCCCGCTGCTCAGTCTGTAATTGGCCCCGCGAGAGAGAGCGGCGGCACCATGGTTCAAAAAGGTGGGGAACGTGAGATTGACTTGTCTGACCCCTCCATTACGATTAGTTCGACGCCCACCAGCATTACAGTCAACATGAAAAATGACCTCCCCGCAGCACCGGGATTAGTTACTTTCATGGCGACGCCCTTCGCTGGCAGTTATGAACTCATCCCTTCCAGCGTCACTCCGACGAGTTTCCAACTGTACTGTACGCGGGTCTGTCCCCCCACATCGGCAACGAAATATTCTGGCGGCACGATCCTCTTCAACTCCACTGGGTACACGGGGGTGCAATTCAGCACTCCTCCGCGCGTCGGGTCGGGTTGGATTTATTGCTCAGGCACGAACAACTTCAACGGTATATATCCCGTCGTGGCGTCTGCCCCAAATACTGCCAACGCCGCGCTAGAGGACATGAGAGCAACAGTGCCGACAGAAACGAACGGGTCCTGCTACTCTCCCTACACTCTGACCATCGCGGGCTTCGTCGAAGCCAGCGAAGGGCAACAAATCGTGGCCACTGGTAGCGCGGTCTCGTTCGCCGGTCAGTCCGAAGTATACGTGGGTTGGTACGGAGCGGGTCACGGTGACTCCGTAGCTGATACTTACGGCATTCAGGCAGCCCTCTATATGAATCCCTCGCACCGCGTCCAAATGCCTAAAGTGACGCCCGGCACGACGTTTATTAGCAATACAGCAGACTACGTACTTAATGACTCGATCATAATGTATGGAGCTTCGCAGACGTTGGATGGTCAGGTGGGCTCACTCGATGGTTCTAAAGATGGAGCGACCAAAGTATGGTGCGCCCACAAGTCTGAACCTTGCATCATCATGCCACCCAACGCTGGCGGCGGAATTATTCAGAACCTCAACCTCCTGGGTCCGAACTGCGCTAACGTTGGCTATGCCAACATACTAGCTCCCGTCTACTCGCTGGCGCAGGATGGCATCCTGATCGGCGCTAACGAGCCGAAAGTAGATCACATCCAAGAGTCGTGTATGGCGCGCAACGGCATCAACATTGTGTCGCATTTTGGATTCGGTTGGACCTTCAGTTCTCCACAACCCGATTACTGGGAGGCTGACAACCTCTTCTTGAATGGCAATGGAGGATACGGCATTGCAGCCTACGGTCTGGACTCCAACGGTGGTAAGGTGGACGGCAACAACTGGGCACGCGGCAATGTTTACGGTGGTTACCATTCTGAGGTCTTAATGGCGGGTACATACATTAATGCCAATGGGGATGGGAACTCAAACAGGGGGACCGGTGGTTCCACTTACCCGATCAAGAGCCTTACGGTGACGGGCACAGGCATCAACGCGGTTTGCACCATCACACCGGTCAATGGCGCGGTCGGCTTGTGGGTCGTCATATCTGGAACCAATGGGTCGGGCGGTGCGGTGGGCACAGATGGTACGTGGAAGATGACCGATGTCACAGCCACCAATGCATCCTATTCCTGCCCCGGTGCAAGCGGAGGTCCGGCGACAGGAGGAACCTTACGTTCTGCATCTAGTGACGAGGTATACCAGCAGCTTCAAACATACCCTGATGGCAACGGCATCAACTTTGCTACAGTCGATGGTCTGATCGGAGGCACGATGAGCTCAGCTACCATCATTAATCCCTATTCTGAAGGCACGAATGGATGTCCGCATGGTAATGGATTGATCCTCGGCAGCCCCACGCTGCAGATAGAGACAGAGTTGGGCGGTTGCACGAATGGGTTGAGTGCCTACGCGGGCAGTGGCTTCTCTGGTGCTATGTTAGGTGTGAAATCTGGCGCGCTCAATGTTATCGCCTCTCATGGTCTGACTGTCAATGACGGTCCTGTCTGTGCCTCTGGTACTTGCTCCTTCGGTTCCACCACCGTTACCAATCCAACGGATTTGTCGAAGCATATCTCTCTCTGGAGTCAGGGTTCCCCAGGTGATGGCGGCTACGGCTTCTCAATTACAGGATATGAATTGAACGTCGTTACTGCTCAGAGGGGATACACAGCGTTTTACAACGGCGCTAATCCTATAGCGTACATCGGGGGACCGGGTGGGTCAGGGGGTCCGACGGGCCTGCCGAACTATATCGGTGCTTTCTTTAAAGTGCCGGTCGAGCTTCCGGCTGACCCAACCTTACCGCTGCAGGCGGCGACCAAACAATATGTGGATGCACATGCGCTCGGCAGAGGCACTGTCAAGGCGCGGCAAGCCAACACGACGCCAGCGCACAGCTACAGTAAGTGTGACCCGAACGAACCGATGTGGCACGACGCGAACTACATCTACGTGTGCGTGGCGGAGAACACGATCAAGCGGACGCTGTTGTCCAGCTTCTAGCCATAGGTCTTTTGGGGATTCCGAAAACGGATCAAAACTCCTCACGACCCACGACCAGTACAAGCATCAACAGCACCACGTGGCAAGAATTCTTGGCCGCGTTCCTAACCAAGTGGGCATGTCGCAGATATCGCCAAAGATGGCAGGGGCTCCAGCCTGCAGGGCTGCGGATCCGCGCAAGTGCTACGAGGTCAAATGCCTCCGTGAGGGATTCAAACTCCTCTTTGCGAAAGCCGCCGTAACGAAATTGCGACTGGTACGCGAGCCGCATTTCATTGCCTTCACCAAATTGCTCTTGGGAGGAATATCAGCAAATTCGTCCGCTTGCGATGCCGCACAAGAGCGTGGTGCCGTTTTCCGCTTGACTCGATAGTTGAGGTGACTCGTCGGGGAGCCGTCGCGAAGGATGGGCGGTGCGACCAACGATATCGTTCTGCGGGACTTCGATCGCGATCTTCAGCTAGAGTCGTTGGACCTGAGCCCGGCGTGTCGAGCTAGGCGGTAGCAGCCGAAAGTGGCGCGGACCGTTCAACACACCGAAATCGATAGATCGCCTCCCAATAAGAACTTGCACTGTACCCTCCAAAAGAAAATTGCGGAGACAGTTATTCTTTCTGGGAATAACGGTGAGATTTTGATATCGGTGTTGAGCTCACAATCGGAAAAGAAAGCTAAAATGAACCCGTGGAAGCGTACGTTGTAGCTTCTTTTAGGCTTGTTGTCTTGCCCAGAATCCCAGGCTCGGAGGATGGTCGTGGCTCAGCCAGAAATTCGATTACAGCAAGCCGCTATCGCTGTAGCACTCGAGTTTAATTTTTCGCGCACGGCACAGCCTTTGCTCATCGGTCAATCAACCGGCAGCAAACAGGTTTATGAACTCGAAAGCCACTTAGGATCCAAGCTCTTGGAGCGTAACCAACTCTTAGAGACGCACTGGTAGTATCGTGAATATATCTGTGCATTTGCGACCCGATGCGCTGGGTCGGCAGCCCAACATTGTGTGGTCCTCTCATCTCTTGGAAGCGGTCCAACCGGATAATTGGGGAGGCGCAAGTGAACATACCGCATTGGCTACCGGCGGATAAACGGGCAGCTCTTTGTTTCACAATCGATGACGTTCATCCAGCGAAAGGTAGGGATGCGTATGAAGCAGGCGGCGACTTAGATAAAGGAGCGTTAGGTCATGTTCAATGGCTTCTCGAGCGGCATCCGCAACTCCACACTACTCTTTTTGTTACTGCTGATTGGCGCGAGATCGACGCGCACATAACGCGACACCTCCTCGGCAAAGTGCCAATTGTCCGGGACAAGGTTTACCTGACGAAAGTCCTGCCCCGAGGCACAATGCGCCTGGATCGGCATCTGGAGTTCGTTCGATATTTAAAAGCTCTGCCCCACACGGATATGGCGCTTCATGGATTGCACCACGTTCATAAAGGACGCCGGATTCCTGCCGAGTTTCACGAGAGAAATCAGGTGGAGTGTGAAGAGATAGTGGCTGAGATGATTGCGATTTTCCGCGAAGCAGGCCTGCCTTTTTCTCCAGGTATGTGTCCTCCGGGATGGGAGTTCTCCGAAGAATTGGGTGCGGCTATGGTTTCGCATGGCCTTAAGTTTATTGCCTCAAGCAGGGATATTCGTACACCGATTAGCCCAAATGCAGTTACGGCAATGAGCGGAGTTCCAGGCGTCTCGCTGATTTTTCCCGAGCGAGTTTGCGGAGGGCAGTTGCTTCATTTCGCAAGCAATTTCCAGGCCACGTCGCCCCTTGACAGGGCAATTGAGATCATCGAAAGTGGCGGCTTGCTAGCTATCAAAGCCCACATCGTAAAAAACTGCTGCGGCCATATTGCCTTGGACGGAATGGATGAGCTTTATCGTAACTACCTGGACGCGGTTTTTTTTGATCTGGAGCAACGGTATGGCGATGAGCTCTGGTGGACCTCCATGGCAGAGATTACTGCGTTCGTCGACGGTGCCGCATCGGTGGGTACGAACCAGCATTATGGGGAGGAGCCACGAGTATGCAGCTAGAAATCAATCCCACCGGAATAGATGACGATTATCTCAGTGGCCTGAATACGTGCTTTTCTGGATGGGGTGACACGCAAATGGCACAATGGGCATTCCGACGCGCACTGATACCTGATCCGTTGCCGGATCTGCTGGTGCTGCGCCTGGATGGCGAGTTGTTGGCTGGATCTGCTGTTAGCTACCGAAGAGTCGTCCTACCCAACGGCAGTAGTGTTCGTGCGGGCGTTATGACGGGGTCGTGGACTCTGCCAGCCGCACGAGGCCGCGGATGCTTTTCACGCATGATCGATGCATCGGTAGCTGTTACCTGTGAACGAGGCGGAACCCTACTCTTGGCGTTTGTAACGGAAGACAATCCAAGCTATCGGCAGCTACAGAAGGCAGGCTCTGCGGTTTTTCCGAGCTGGTATTTGATTGCTGATGCCGATGGTTCGGCACAGGTTGCGAAAGCCTCAGCAGAACGAGGATTAGTGGTTGTCGACAAGACAGAACTTGAACGCGTACTCCCACGTTGGACTGAAGAACGGGAGGGGAAATGCTGCTTCTCATATTCCCGTTTTGAGGATTGGAAAGGCCAGTTTGTCGACCGGCCGGCCTGCGTCGAAGCTGTTCGCAGCGAATCGGGATCATTCGCAATTGTAGAAAGGCATTCGACAACTGACAGGATTCAGGCCTGGTGGGCTCCATCACAGGAGTCTGCGCTCGAGCTTTTTGGAGAGCTTCGAGCCAATGCTCAGACAAAGAGTCGGAAAACGTTCGGCTTTTCGACAGACTCAGTGTTTACAGCCCAATGCGAGAGGATAGGTTTCCAAAGAAAGCAAGGGTATCTCACGGCTATCGTCACAAATTGGGAGTGTCTTGGGCAGGCATTACAGACAACAGTTTTTCCAGCGTCGGAAAATCAAGCGCTTCTTGACCCGGAGAGCCCCTGGTTTGCTGGACTGTGGGACTTGCAGACAGGCGACCGGGTGTAAATCTCAGAGCTTTTTATTTGCCGTATTCGGTGTCCTGCAAACCCAACTGTATATGGTTGACGCGCCGTTCTTTGCAGGTGGTTCACACAGAGTTCCGAGAACAGGTATGCAGCCATAGTTAAACAGATGCCTTGAGAATGGCACGGCGATCCACGGGGAGAGAGGCACTGGTTCGATCATGCGAACGGCAAACGAAGACTGGCGTCAACTCTGCGGAATTGAAGATTGATTGGCCTTCAACTGTGGGTTGCGCCACTGGAGGAGGTGATGTGCCCGCATTTTGACTGCTGCATTGGCGTCGATTATTTCGAGGCTCGGACTCCAGAATGCGGCTAAGCGGCATCGCAAAGCCACAGAGCGATTCGGAGATCCAAGAGGTCCACCGTTCCCGAGTCCAGGGAAGTATTGGACTGGGAAGTAGGTTGCTGGCCCTAAACTGTCGAGCCACACCGGCGACTAGCGGACAACCTGCCGCCGACCGTTTAGTGGCTGTCCCACATGCTAAAACCTATGGGTTGGATCATACAAAGCACGCGCTCAAGTACAATTTGCGCAAGTTCCGATGAACCCCGAGACAAATACGGTCGTGCATTGCTTGCGAACGTTCCTGTCATCCGCCGATGACGCTCCTCTTCGGGCCGCACTGACACAAATGCCGAATTGGCCGAGGGTTGAAGCAGAGGCGGCTCTGCATGGCGTTGCACCGATTGTTTCCGATGTTTTTTTTGAATATGAAAACGACCTTGCTCCGCATGAGGTTCTGCAGCGCTCGAAAGACCGGCTCACGCTTCTCGCTCAGAGAAATCTCCTGTGGCTCGAGGAGTGGCAGCGATTACTCGAAACATTCGATGAAGCGGCTATCCCGGTAATATCCTTCAAGGGGCCAGCGCTGGCTCTGACGGCTTATCGCAACCTGGGTCTGCGAGAGTTCCACGATCTCGACTTCCTCGTTCATCCTTGCAACGTAGTGCGAGCGAGAGATAGGCTTTTGGGCGAGGGTTACACTCTGTGGTCGCCTGTTGCTGGTAATAACGCGGAGTCTTTGCTCCTGTCAAAGAACCGCCAGCTTCGCTTTACAAGTCCTGTGCGCGGCACATGCGTCGATCTGCACTGGGGCCTATTGCACGAAATGTTTTCATTCCAGCTCGACGTTGAACAGGTGTTCAACTCGGCGCGCTGGGAGCGGCATGAAGAAGCCGAATTTCTTTCACTCTCACCCGAATATTTGCTCCTGTATCTGTGTGCGAACGGAACCAAGAACTGCTGGTCCAATCTCTCTGAGTTGTGTGATGTAGCCGCGCATATTCACTCCCGGATCGAGCTCGACTGGGATGCTTGCATTCGTTTGGCCGAAGCCAACGGATGCGAGCTGGTGTTGAGTCACGCGCTCCTTCTTTGTGAACGAGTGCTTGGAATTGAACTGCCTGAGATGGTGAAGCAGCATTGCCGCCAGGACGGGACAACAATAGCTCTTTCGCATGCTGCAGAAAGCTTCTTGTGCCTCAAAGGAGAAATGCGGCCAGGTTATATGCGGACGTTGAAATACCATCTGGCTTTCGCCAAAACGTGGCGAGAGCGAATACGGCTGATCTTCGTAAGAGTATTCTCGCCGGCGGAGCCTGACTGGCAGCATGTTAAGCTGCCGCGCTCGTGGCTTGGTCTCTATTACGTTGTCCGTCCGTTGCGATTTCTTCAGGAGCAGACGTCAAAACTGATGCGATCTTCCTGATGGAAGTTACGGCACAATCGGTGTCGCCGGGGGGGCGCCTTGGCTAGTGACGGCATAATAGATGCCTACGCCGAGGCCTGCCAGGGCCAAAGCTATCAGGAGGAGTCCCACCCCAGACGCGATTCTGGCTGCTGCCGGAGCTGCGCCGGGTGCAGCTGCAACCGCGCACGTTTTTACGTTCCTTATCGAGGAAACATTCACAACGTTTGGGGTTGCGGAGGGATTTACCACTAGCCCGCTCACCTCCACTGTTTTTCCATGGAAACGCTCGAGTTCTGTTCCCTGCAACTGGTAATCAACAGTGGTGTAGAAGTCACTAAGCAGGTTATTGTCGCCCAGGCGACCGCAGAGTTGCACTTCATTTTGCGGGGTTCCGGCAGGAGCCTGGCTGATGATGAAGCTGAGGTCTCTTCCCGGTATCACGCGGGCAACAAGATTTCCTTTAGACGTCCGTACCTCCAGGTCGCCTCCTTGTGCAGCAACATCAAAATGAGACTCATCCTTGACTGCGACAAGGACGGCAGCGTTAGGAGTTGCTCCGGAAATCCTCAGCCCATTAGCAATGATAGGATGCCTGTCGAGGCCGCGCTGCATGGTCACGCCCTGCAGCAGGACAGAATGTTCGCGGTAGACGGTCATCTGCGTGCCAGGCCTCATTAGCGCACTTGTGCCGTCTGAAAACCGCAGATTCGTAATACCATCTCCTGTTGCAATGCGACTTCCAGAAAAAATTACTGCGGAACCTGGAACAGACATTCCATCCACCTGAACGTCGCCATTTGTTATCACAAGCCCGATATTGGCAGCGGCCGCAGAAACCGTGGTGAGTAAGCACCAGCACGTGAGGAGAGCGATGGCTGACCGTAATCGCAGGATCATAAAATCCTCCGGGGTGACCGATAGTCACGTTAACAATGGTCTAGCCTGAATCAGCCACGGGATCGCCCCTGAAGCATCGATTCGCAGATACTATAACCTTCAAGCGGGTATTTTGTCGATCATCGATATATTCATGAGATGAAAAATTGAATGAATTTCGGAATGAAAAGATAATGGCTTTCATTACAGCAACTTAGGACGATTAAGCCTGTTGATTGGGGCAAAATATTGCCAGTTCTATTCATGTCCTTTCAAGCGATATTGCCACTTCATCGTCGCAGAGCTAATGTGTTGACGACAACGAAAGCAAACAATTGCAGGTAATTTGAATCTCACCTGTTAACTTCCGATCTGCCCAGATCCAATGTCAGTGCAGTTTGTCTGTTGTCTTGTTGCTGAATAAGCGAAAGTCGAGCGTTGACTACAGACAGAGTGATCGACGGCCATCCATCAGCTGAAGCGAGGTCCTGTGGAGCGTCTTCACGAGTTGAAGGGTGTCACCGACCGGCAGCACGCCTGGTATGCCAACCTGATTCCCTCCTGGATTTTTCACGGGTACGTTCGCGTGCTTCTGGACGGCGTTACCGCGGCGATCGCTATGATCAGCGCGTATATGCTCCGGTTTGACTTTGATATCCCGCTGAAAATGCGGCACAGTATGTGGACATGGCTATGCGTAGTGGTTGCCCTGCGACCGCTCGCCTTGCACGTCACTCGCGACGGGTATCATGCAACCTGGCGATTCTTTGCCATGCGCGATGGGCTTGCTCTAGCTCTGCGCTCACTACCTGTGACTGTTTTGCTGCTGCTGGTGCGCTGGTGGGTACCGGGCGTTCCCGTCGTTCCCTATAGCGTGCTGATCCTCGAGTACATCACCTTTCTGTTTCTTGCTTCCGGATTGCGCGTAACCCGGCGTCTTGCGCATGAGGTGGTCCACAGCCCATCAGAACGGCCGCGCGCGCTGATCGTTGGTTGTGAGACCACGCTGGCTACGGCAATCCACCATCTTCAAGACTGTAAAGAGGCCCAGATCATCGGCCTGATAAGCGAAGATCCGCGCCTGATGGGCGTCTACATAGCGGGCCGCCCCGTCCTGGGTACTCCAGAATCCCTGGCAAGTCTTCTCGTGAGCTACCAGATAGAGGTGGTCGTTCTTTCAGGGGGCAATCTTAAGTGCGCCGCGCAGGTCATTCGCGATGCTAGCAGTCTCGATGTTCAGGTTCGCATCTTGCCGTCGGGCAGCGATCTGATGGGCGGGAAAGTGAAAGTAAGCCGCGACGTTTCTATTGATCAGCTGATACAGGGAAGCTCCGAGATGGCGAGTGAAGTGCATCCGCAGGTGATGAGCTGCTTCAATTTAAGGACGGTCTTAATTACTGGAGCTGGCGGGTCCATAGGTTCGGAGATAGCGCGACAGGTCTCGGCACTGAAGGTTGACCGCGTTGCGATATTCGATCACGACGAGAATTCGATCTTCGAACTGATTGAATCTCTGGACGGCAAACAAATATTGCCTATTGTGGGTGACATTCGCGACCATGAAACAGTTCGTCGAACATTTGAGCTTTGTCGCCCGCAGATTGTCCTCCATGCCGCAGCTTATAAGCATGTTCCCGTAATGGAGGGAAACTGCTGTGAAGCGGTGTTGAACAATGTTATCGGGACACGCGAACTTGCGGACGCGGCCGTTGAATTTGGCTGCGAACGCCTGGTCATGATTTCCACTGACAAGGCAGTTAATCCATCGAGTGTCATGGGAGCGACCAAGCGGACGGCAGAGTTGGTGATTCAACAGTACGCGGACGAGAACCAGGGTAATGGTTACAACACGCAGTTTGCCTGTGTACGGTTCGGAAACGTTCTGGGCAGCCGTGGCAGCGTGGTTCCCATTTTTCTCCGCCAGATCGCCGCGGGTGGCCCCGTCACGATTACCCATGCCGAGATGACTCGCTACTTCATGACCATCCCGCAAGCGGTACGGCTCGTTTTGCAGGCAGCCACGCTTGCATCACGGGGAGATATCTACGTGCTGGACATGGGCAATCCGGTGAAGATCGTCGACTTCGCCAAGGACATCATCCGCCTGGCAGGCCTAACGCCCGGCAAGGACATCGATATCAAGGTCGTGGGTACAAGGCCCGGAGAGAGGCTTCACGAGAAACTCTGGGGAGACGACTCGCTGGTTACGAGTACACTGTTTCGCGAAGTCTTCCAGGTCAAGGCAACTCCCGTGCCTATCGGATTCTCGCAGCTGCTGGTTGAATTAGAATCCGCTGCCCGAACAAGGAAAGCCGATGCTGTCATTCAAGAGATACTATGCCGACTTCCTATTGATTACTGCCGGAAACAGCCTGAGATCGTTCCTATGCGATTGCCCGATAACTCAACCGTGAGGCAGATAAGTTTGAGCTAAGATGGCTCCCATGAGTTTTGCAGCGAGCATTCTTGAACATAGCTTGGCCTATCGCGCATGGCAGACCGCCCGATAGCTATGGCACGTATGAGGGTTGCAGACAACCGCTTAGGTGCGGCCGTATGTGCCTTCATAGTTCCTTTGTGCGCTTTGGTGATTTGGCCAGTCGTGGAACTCGGAGTAAGCGACGAATGGTCGTACGTCAAGACCGTGCAGATTCTGGCCCAGACAGGACATATCGTTTACAACGGGTGGGCCACTGCCATGATCGGCTGGCAACTCTACTTGGGAGCGCTCTTCGTCAAGCTATTTGGCTTTTCATTCACGGTGGTCCGGTTATCTATGCTTCCTGTTGCCGTGGCGACCATTTATCTGACCCACCGTGTTCTGATTCGCTGCGGTATCAACGAGTGGAATGCTGCTCTGGGCACTTTGACTTTGGCGCTCTCGCCGCTTTTCGTTCCGCTCTCAGTAAACTTCATGACGGACGTTCCAGGCCTCTTCTGTATCGTCCTCTGCCTGTATGCCTGTCTGCGTGCGCTCCAGGCCGAAACAGACAACGCTGCCCTGGGATGGATCTGCTTTGCGGCGGTTTCGAATGCGGCCGGCGGAACGGTGCGTCAGATCGCGTGGCTCGGCGTGCTGGTCATGGTTCCCTCAACGTTGTGGTTGCTACGTCGCCGCCCTCGCATTCTGATTGTTGGCCTGGTGGCTTATTTCACCTCGATTGTCTTTATCTCCTGGGCGATGCGCTGGTTTCATTCCCAGCCTTATTCGGTGCCCGAGCACCTCATTCATGGAGTACTTACTCTCAAGACGCCACTTCGTGCTGCGTGGGTACTTCTGTATAGCATTCCCGAGCTTGGGTTTCTGCTTTTGCCTATCCTTCTCTTCTTTGTCCCTGCCGTGCCGCTCCGCGACCGTCGTGCTGTTCTCCTTCTTGCTGCCGGAGGCCTGTTCTGGGTCGTATTTGCAGTTATTGCGGTTTCTCGCGGAGTGAACTGGCAGGTTCCGTATTATGCCAGCTACATCTCGGTCTACGGCATCATGCAAAATCTCGATCTGCCGCACGGTGTGATTCCTGTAGTGTTGACGCCAAGCTTCAGGGTTCTGGTTACGTTCCTGACTGCGCTGGCGATGTTGAGTTTCATCGCGGTGGTTACGGTCAGAGCAAGAGCCAGTTTTCAGATTGCTGGCCAAAGCAGTCCCGGCCGCCGGATCTCATGGCGCGAGCTCGCCACGCTGCTTGTCCCGATTACCTTGT
>Ga0126373_10001963_pt1 | contig 14921 bp, 9 predicted proteins | sample PanSoiMetPlot_11_FD_92545 | JGI IMG/M metagenome (GOLD analysis project Ga0126373, IMG submission 92545) | Tropical forest soil microbial communities from Panama - MetaG Plot_11 | ecosystem: Environmental > Terrestrial > Soil > Tropical forest > Bulk soil | place: Panama | collected 2016-02-17 | reverse complement strand
GTAGAAATCACCTGCCACCGCGCTCATCGGAAAGTAGCGGGCAGCGATCTCCAGCCCCCTGATTTTGGGGGCCTCCCGCGGCAGAATGGACAGCTGAATCTCCCGCGCCATTTCCAGCTGATGATTTATAGAAATGAGTTGTTGAGCCAGTTGCTCGCGGGCATCGCGAAGCACAAGATGGGTGTGAACCCGCGCTTTCACAACCGCAGGCGAAAATGGCTTATGAATATAGTCCACAGCTCCAGCCTCGAATCCCTTCGTCTCGTCTTGGGCTTCCGTTTTTCCCGTCAGGAAGATTATTGGAATATCTCGCGTCTCCTTCGATGCTTTCAAGCGGCCGCAGACTTCATAGCCGTCCATTTCGGGCATTTCGATGTCCAGGAGGACCAAATCTGGTAGCGGCATGAGTTTCACAAGTTCCAAAGCCTTTGTGCCGCTCGTCGCGATACGGATCTTGTAGTCATCGCTCAGAATCGAATTCACCACCTGAAGGTTGGCCGGAGCATCATCCACGACGAGTAGAATCTTTTTTTGTTCTACGTTAGCCATTCGCCTGATCCCAATTCGCTCCATACTCCTTGATGATCTCATTCAATTTCTGAAGCCCTCTTTCAAAGTCGAATTCGGTGACGGCCGCGCTTAGCGCGTCCAGCCGTAACTTGTCTACGGTGCCAGCCAGAATATTTTCAACTTGGAGAAACGCTTCTGCGGAATCGCCATCGCTTGACTCAAGCAGAGCTTTGAGGCGCGTGATTGCTGTCGATGCCGCCTGTGCATCGAACTCCGCGCTCTTTTCCCCAGCCGTCGGCTGGTCAGGTGTGACAACGTGGAGCACTTGTCGAATTGCTTGGCCCTGGCGGCTCAGCACCAGAGTGAATTCTTTGAGCAGCGCTGGTACGACCGCTTCCTCCTCGCGAATTGCTCTTTCCAGCTTCTCCGCGACCGTAGATGCCTGCCCGAGTCCGATATTTCCAGCGGTGCCCTTTATCGTGTGGGCGATGCGCTCGGCCAGCTTGCGGTCTCCATTCTCGATTGCGGCTGAGAGCTGCGAACTTGCATCGACCTGCTTCGCAGCGAACTGCAGGAGTAAGTCGCGGTAGAGCCGCTTGTTCCCGCCGACGCGCTTGAGCCCCCCCGCAACGTCAAGGCCATCAATCTCGGGAAGAATCGCGTCGTCGGCTGATTCCGCCGGTCTCGCTCCGGTTCCGGCAGCCAGCACTTGCCGTGGCTTGGCCCACCGCATCAGCGCCGCAAACAGCGCGTCGGGATCAATGGGTTTACTCACGTGGTCGTTCATTCCCGCTTCGAAGCAGCGTTGCCGCTCTTCCAGCAACGCGTGTGCCGTCATCGCAATGATCGGTAAACCTCTAAGCCGAGGCTGGGCCCGAAGAAGCCTTGTGGCCGTGAAACCATCCATCTCGGGCATCTGCAGATCCATCAGCACGACATCGAACGGCGGGGGCGCTTCGCCTTCCGCCAGGATTTTCACGGCTTCGCCACCGTCGCTAGCGATCCTCACGCTGGCCCCCGCAGTCTCAAGAAGTTCGGTTGCAACCTGCTGGTTTACCTCGTTATCTTCAACGAGAAGAACTCGAATACCGCTGGCATCGTGAGAACGCGCATGTTCCCGGACCGATCTCACCGAGCCGCATCTCTTATCCGTCACGCCGAATAGGTTCACCAGCGTATCGAACAGCAGCGACACGCTGACTGGCTTCAGCAAGTAGGCTTCGACACCCATTTGGTCCGCCTGCGTGCGGACCTCCTCCCGCCCAAAAGCAGTCACGATCACGATCTTGGGGATGTGCTTCAGTCGGTCGCCGCGCTTGATGATGCGGATGGCTTCCAGGCCGTCCATATCCGGCAAGCGCCACTCCATCAAGACCACTTGATAAGGGTCCCGCGAATCGGCAGCGGCCAGTTCTCGGAGCGCGGCCTCGCCGGAAGAAACCGAATCAACCCTGAGCGAGAGTATCTTCAGCGCATCGGTGCGAATCTGGCAGGCCATTGCGTTGCCATCCACCACCAGGGCCCGGATGCCTTCCAGATCTGACACGAAACGCTTTCGCTCTGGCTCCGCCGATCCGATGCCAAACCACGCGCTGAACAGGAAAGTGCTGCCCGCGCCGTAGTTGCTCTCGACGCGAATTTCACCTCCCATCATCTCTACAAGCCGCTTGGAGATGGAGAGACCGAGTCCAGTGCCACCGTACTTTCGGGTAGTGGAAGTGTCGGCCTGGCTAAATGGCTGGAACAAACGGGCGGCCTGCTCCGGCGTCATTCCGATCCCACTGTCACGGACGGAAAACTTCAGCTTGACCCGATCCGAAACTCTTTCTTCAATCGCGACGGTCACTACCACCTCGCCATGCTCGGTAAACTTCATCGCGTTGTTGACGAGGTTGATCAGGATTTCACCTAGCCGTAGCGAGTCACCCACCAGATTGGGCGGCAGGTCGTGCGGTACGGCGATGAGGAACTCCAGATTCTTGTCGTGAGCTTTCTGGCTGACTATGGAGGACAGGTTTTCGAGCACATCATCAAGACGGAACTCTGTCTTTTCCATGCCCAACCTGCCGGCCTCGATTTTAGAAAAGTCGAGGATGTCGTTGATGAGGCCGAGCAGCACCTGGGCAGCAGCTTGTATTTTCGTCAAATAGTCGCTCTGCTTGCGTGTCAACTCCGTCTTTAGAGCCAGATGCGTCATCCCAAGGATGGCGTTCATGGGCGTGCGGATCTCGTGGCTCATGTTGGCGAGGAAGTCGGACTTGGCCTTCGTGGCAGCTTCCGCCGCTTCCTTCGCGGTGACGAGTTCCGACTCAAGCCGCTTGCGTTCCGTAATATCTTCCTGCAACGTGATCACATACTGCGGTCTACCCGCCGCATCCCGGAGCAAAAACCATCTGACGCTCGTGTCGACGAAGCGGCCGTCCCGGCGAACTAAGCGGTGTTCCCCTTCGTCCTTTTCACGCTTCCCCTGGACGAATTCGGCAAATCGTTTCGCGCCTGAGCCACGCTCATCGGGATGAGGAATGATCTCGTTCCATTGCTCCGCGCGGCTCAGTTCTTTCGCGGTGTAACCCAACATCTCTTGCAACGCGCGGTTAGGGATAAATTCCTGTTCATTAATCTTGAAGTAGCTGATCCCGATTTGGGCATTCTCGAAAATCGACCGGAAGAGCTGCTCGCTTTCCTTCAGCTTTTCCTCGGCCCGCTTGCGGTCGGTGATGCTTTGCGGTTCTCGGTCGCTCATTTTTATCCTTTCCCGAGAGGTCGAGGTTCAGCGCACGGTGTCTTTCCCCAACAGGACGCAGCGTCCAGAACCACCGTAACCTGATCGCGGACTTCCCGCATCTGTTAGTAATAACAGACTTGAACCGTCAAGAGTCAAAGCGAATCTCTAGCGAACGCGGCCCGAGAGTTGGGGGATCACCGGTCGCGTTTCAACTTCCCGCTGGGTGCGTCAGTGCTCATGGTGCCGAAATTATTTTCTTTTTCAGCTGACGTTAGGTTCGCCTTGTTTTCTGTCCGGCCCCTAAGAAGCGCGACTTGACCCGGGTCCTGCAACCTACAGATAAGCAGGGAGTTACGTGCGTGTCCGCCTATTTTAGGAATGCATGCTCACGTCTTCAGAGGATCACAGAAAGCGGGCAAATGGCTCGCTGGACGCACTCAGGTGGATAGTAACCAATCGGCTAGCCACGCCAGGAGGCGCTGGAGACGCCATGGTGAGTTCCCAGCGCATCGGGCGCAGCCACGCTACTGTCGGGATGGAACATGTTTGCATCAATCGGAGATGTTGCATCTCAAAGAAATCTTTTCGGCTCAGCGTGGGCTAGATAACTTAGCGGACGGATGACCCGCTTCGCTAATTATACGTCGCCAGCGCGTCAAACATTAGCTTCCAGAATTTCTCGACGTCCAAATGGGTGGCCACGTGCACGTTTGCAGGACGGCCCTCCCGATTATCAAAGTCGCAGACCGTAGCTCCGTACGTATAGCGACCTTGTGTTTCTACAACCACATTGGTGAAACGCGTCTTTACCACTGTTGGATCGATGACTCGCGCAACTGCACACGCATCGTGAATCGGTGGCGCATCAAACTTGAAGTGTTCCTTGTACGTCGAGGCAAAAAAGTCAATCAATCCGACCGCCATGCGCGCCACTTCATTTTGGATAGTCCGAATGCGTTCCACCACCGGCGTCGTCGCTTTGGCCTGGTGTGTCAGATCGAGCCCGACCATGGTAATCGGCAGTCCCGAGCGAAATACGATATCGGCAGCCTCTGCGTCAATCCAAATGTTTGCCTCCGCCATCGGCGCCACATTACCGCGCGTATACGCGCCGCCCATCAGCACGATTTCTTCGATGTTGGACATGATCGACGGGTCCCTGCGGAGGGCCAGGGCAATATTCGTCAGAGGGGCCGTCGGCACCAGCGTGATCTTGTCCCTGCCGTGAAGCAGGTCAATGATCAGATCGACGGCGTGCCGCTTGTCGACATTTACTTTGGGAGCAGGGAAGTCATACCCGTCGAGTCCAGTCTCACCGTGAATGTATCCGCCATGGTTTAGCTCACGCACCAGCGGCCGGTCCGCACCTGCGGCCAGGGGCACGTTGCGAATTCCCGCGACCGTCATCACGCGCCTCGCGTTGTCGGTAACCTTTTCGATCGTTTGATTTCCGGCCACCGTAGTCACCGCTACAAGTTCGGTTTCCGGATTAGCGTACGCCAAGAGCATGGCCAGCGTGTCGTCGTGTCCGGGATCGCAATCCAAAATTACTTTTTTCATGGCGTCACCTGCGCCTCAGTTTATAGTGTCCCGGTTTCTCTCAGGGTTGGAATCGCGGATTCAAACACACCGAGTTGGGAGTGTCAACCAAGGTCCGAATGTTAGGCGCCGCCGCCATTTTGCTCGCGTGCTATCTTCTCTCCGCGAATCGCAAGGCGATTCGATGGCGCGTGGTTGCCTGGGGAATCGGACTGCAGCTGATCGTCGCCGCAGCCGTCTTGCGAACGAATTTCGGTTATCACCTCCTCGACGCGCTGTCTCGCGGCATCATGTGGGTCATCCATTTCTCCTTCGAAGGGTCGCATTTCGTCTTCGGCAAGCTCGGCGACCCCAATGGCGGCTACGGCATCCTCTTCGCTTTCCAGATTCTTCCCATCATCATCTTTGTCGCGGCGGTCTTTTCAGTGCTCTACTACCTTCGCTTCATTCCAGTTCTGATCGGTCTCGGCGCTAAACTCATGTTTCGACTGATGCGCACAAGTGGCGCCGAATCACTCGAAGTCTGCGCCAGCATCGTCATCGACCAGACGTCGGCGCCGCTCGTCATCAAGCCGTACCTTGCGGGCCTTACGCAATCCGAACTCCTCACGATCATGACCGCCGGCATGGCGCACATCTCCGGTTCGATGCTTGGCGCGTATGCGCTCCTCGGTGCCGATCCGCGCCATTTGCTCACCGCGGTTGTGATGACCGCGCCGGGGACGATCTTGATTTCAAAAATACTGTTGCCCGAAACGGGTACTCCCGTAACTGCGCGAAGCGCGCCAGTCAGTTTCGAAGATCGCTCAACAAATTTCTTGAATGCCATCGCCCGCGGCACTACCGACGGGCTCCAGCTCGCCCTCACTGTCGGGGCCATGCTTGTCGTCTTCGTGTCACTGATCGGTCTCGCGAACGGGATTCTCGGCGTCGGCCACACCAGCCTCCAGAGCGTCTTCGGCTACGCCCTCAGTCCGATCGCATGGCTTCTCGGCGTGCCGTGGAAAGACGCGACTGCCGTCGGCAACCTGATGGCCACCAAGCTTGTGCTGAACGAGTTCATCGCCTTCAGCATGCTTGGCCCGCTGAAAGGGCAGATTTCACCTCGTTCGTTCGTCATCGCCACGTACGCGCTCTGCGGATTCTCGAATTTCGGGTCCATCGGAATCCAGATTGGCGCCATAGGTACGTTGGCACCCAATCGTACAACCGACCTGGCACAACTCGGCTTCCGCGCTCTCCTTGGAGCCACACTTGCAAACTACCTGTCTGCCTCCATCATCGGGTTGTTTATGAGGTAGTCTGGCGTTTCGAAAAACGGAATGAGCAAACGTAATCGACCACGCACTGCAGGCACAACCGTATGGTGGCTGTGCCAAAACGCGTCTGCAGGATTTTGAAATAGACTAGCGGCTATCCTGGAAAACACGCGCGAACAATCGGGGACAAGCCATCGTGAGCAGAATGGGAAGGCTCGAAAGGAATCCTTTTGGCGCAGGCCGAATCGACCGGGTAAGGCCTGACAGCTCCGGTCCTTTTTTAGCTGGTTGCCCTTACTTCAGAAACATTTGCGTGCTGTCCTAGTTCTTCCCACCAGTTGAGAATTGGCAGCTCGCGCGCTCGAGCAGTGTTGCCTCCTGGAGCGAACCCAACGCATAGCCGCGGGCAAAGCCATAGCCGAAGGGCACGACTCGTCCGTCGGCTTCAATAAGCGGCGATATGAGATCGCCAAGAGCGCGCCCAGTCGCTTCCCCTCGATCAAAGAATCGCTCGGGATGACGATACCGCCCTTCAAGTTGCTACTTATCGGCAGTTGCCAGAAGTGCTTCGCGACTAAAAAGTTGCGTCGGATGACGCAGTCCTGCGCATGACCCAGCCCAGGAACAACAGAATTGCGCCGCTGATAAATACGCGGAACAGGGGAGGCTCAACCCACGACTGGTTGACGTCCTTTCCGAGATTGAGAAGAGGCCACAACAGAAACGAGCCGGTGCCGAAATCTTGAACGACTTGCATGAGTTGGGCACGCACTGTCGGAAGACTCTTGCGATAGGCTGGGCCGGAAAGGTTGACGAGTTCCTGTTTTGAAAGCCCCAGCCCCTCAGACGATTTGCGGAGGAGAAAAATTCCCTTGAGTAGTAAGGTGACGCTGCCGAGAGCAAAAACTAGAGGTGCCGTATTAAACTGCAAATTGGAAGGCGAGAAAAACCAAAAGCAGAATGCCGCCACGGCAGGAACTAAATAAAGTATGGCGCGCCGGGGATGGTATTCCAAATCACCGGCAAAGTTCTCTAGAAGGACTTCGCGGATGGTCACAACGGAAGCTTATATCAAGTCAGCCAGAAACTAGACATGCTAGTCCGAGTCGGATTATCAGTTTTACCTGACAGCTGCGGTTGGCGGGATTATTGTTGTAAACAGGCGATTGCGCTCAGAACGGTTCTGAGTGCTAAGGCGATTTTACGCCAGCTACCCCGCGTGTGCCGTTCTCCCGCGTTGACTTGACGTTGTTCTACGGCCTAACATGCGCTGCCAAGCGACTTCCCAGTCATGATTGGCCAAGCCATCTCGCACTACCGCATCCGGGAAAAGCTTGGCGGGTGGAATGGGTGTCGTCTATAAGGCAGAAGACACTCGGCTTCATCGTTTCGTCGCTCTCAAGTTCTTACCTGAACATGTCGCCCGTGACTCGCAGGCGGTGGCCCGCTTTCAACGTGAAGCCCAAGCCGCGTCTGCTCTAAATCACCCAAACATTTGCACGATTTACGACATCGGCGAAGAGAACGGGCAGGCTTCGAGCGCCACCAGGCAATTCCCAGCGGGTCACTCCCGCGGAGGCGACTTCTGCCCTCTTAGTCGGCTCCTACCGCGCGCTTCACCGACACTTCCTCCAGCTTTCCTGTCTTGACATCGTAAATGAACCCGCGAATCGGAATGCTTCGAGGAATCCACGGGTGGCTCTGAATCTTGTGGATTTGCCGGCGGACGTTTTCTTTCAAATCAGAAAATGCGTGAAAATGTCCGGGCGCGACGGCCGAATTGCCCGTCTGCTCCGTCAGCTTTGTTCGCAAGTCCTCATCCTTGAATGTAAGCATGCCGCAGTCGGTGTGGTTGATGACGATGAACTCTTGCGTGCCCAGCAGATGATGCGAAATGATAAGCGAGCGTAGGGCGTCTTCCGTTACGATTCCCCCGGCATTGCGGATGATGTGCGCTTCCCCCGTCTTTAGTCCCAGCATGGGCTCGACTGTCAAGCGGGCATCCATGCAGGCAACAATCGCCAACTTTCGGGCTGGAGGCATAGGCAAATGACCTAGCCTGAAATCGCGGGCGTAATCCTGGTTTGCGGCAACAACTTCATCAGTAGTGCTCATGGATTTCTCCTCTTTCTGGGATTTTCCGGCGGTGCGCCCCGGGCCGGCCGGGTTTGAATCACTGCCAAAATTGGATGCCTGAAATTTCCAAAAGGCGCGAATGATTTTGGTCTTCCACCGCGGGAAGTGGTGGGAGCTGACAGGGAATTCAGGACGCCGCGGCTTGAGCCGGGCCTTCCAATGCAGCACGGTCCCATTTACCAAGCGTTGCGGCGGCGTCGTAAGTGGACTGGCAAAAATCTAGCAGGTCGCCTTAAAAGTTCCCTTTGTCTTTCCGCTGGAATATTACGGCAACGGCTACGACTTCTCTCGGGGCCTTTCCACCATCGTCTATGCACGCCGTGGCGGCCACGCCGACTTGTATCTGCTGAGCCAGAAATAAACTCTTGCTGGACTTCTCACGAACGCTCCCAACCGCAATTGACTTGCCCGATGGCGCAGCCTAACATCCGTCGCCAATGAGCGATTCCTTGCCCATTCTCGGGCGGACGATTTCCCACTACCGCGTGATTGAAAAGCTGGGCGGGGGTGGCATGGGTGTGGTTTACAAAGCTGAGGACGTCAAGCTCAATCGTTTCCTCGCTCTGAAATTCCTTCCGGATGATTTAGCCAGAGACGCTCAGGCGCTCAGCCGATTTCAGCGGGAGGCCAAAGCTGCCTCGGCCTTGAATCATCCCAATATCTGCACAATCCACGAAATTGATGAGCAAAACGGGATGGCCTTCATCGTTATGGAGTTTCTCGAGGGCCAAACCTTGAAGCACCGCATCGCAGGCAAGCCTCTTCCATTCGAACAGGTTCTAGATTTGGGAATCGAGATTGCCGACGCACTCGATGCTGCTCACAGCAAGGGAATCATTCACCGGGACATTAAGCCCGCCAACATCTTCGTAACTGAACGCGGCCACGCTAAGATTCTCGACTTTGGTTTGGCAAAGCTGATGCCCGAAGGTGGTGCCACGAGTCTGTCGATGATGCCTACAGCGAGCGCTTCGGAACAGCTCACGCGCCTCGGTGTTGCAATGGGCACCATCACCTACATGTCACCCGAGCAAGTACGAGGTGAAGAACTGGATGCGCGCACGGACTTATTCTCGTTTGGAGCAGTGCTCTACGAGATGGTGACTGGGATTCAGCCCTTCCGAGGCGAGATTTCAGCCGTAATTACGCAAGCGATTCTCACCCGCGCCCCGGTTGCGCCGGTGCGATTGAATCCGGACATTCCATCCAAACTCGAAGAAATCATCAGCAAGGCTCTAGAGAAAGAGAAGAAGCTGCGTTACCAGAACGCTACCGACATTCGCACTGATTTGCAGCGACTAAAGCGTGATACAGAGTCAAATCATACCGCCGTGGTTGCTTCTGAGGCTGGGCCGAAATCCATTAAATCCGTTTCGTTTCGATGGGCGACGCTCGCAGGCCTGGCAGTTTTGGTAATGGGACTGGCGATTGGAGGTTGGCTTTTCCTCAACCGCAAAGCACATGCGCTGACAGACAAGGACACCATCGTTCTCGCGGACTTTACCAATGCAACCGGCGACCCTGTGTTCGATGGCACGCTACGGCAAGGGCTTTCCGTACAACTAGAACAATCACCCTTCCTGAGTATCGTTTCTGACCAGCAAATACAGCAGACACTGCAGATGATGGGCCAGAAGCCGGATGTGAAACTCACCGGGCAGATTGCGCGAGAAATTTGCCAGCGTTCGGCGAGCGCCGCCGTCCTCGACGGTGCGATAGCGCAGATTGGTACTCAGTACCTGCTAACGCTCAAGGCGGTTGACTGTACGAGTGGGGAATCGCTCGCGAGCACAGAAGCTCAAGCGAGCGATAAGAACCATGTGCTAGATGCCCTGGGGAAGGTAGCTTCGGAACTACGGACTAAATTGGGCGAGTCGCGGAGTACAGTGCGAAAATTTGATACCCCTCTTGAACAAGCCACGACGCCATCGCTCGAAGCACTAAAAGCGTTAAGCTCTGGACGTCAAGTCCTCTTTACGGCTGGAGAAGCCGCCGCTATCCCGTTTTATAAACGCGCTGTCGAAATCGACCCCAATTTTGCGCTCGCCTACGCATGGCTGGGCATCGCCTATAGCTCGATTGGAGAACCCAGTATCGCTGCAACTAACACCCGAAAGGCATACGAACTGCGCGACCGAACCAGCGAGCCGGAGAATTATTTCATCTCGGCTATCTTCCATAAGGAAGTCACCGGTGAAATTGAAAAAGCCGAAGAATCCTGCAAACTCTGGATACAGGCCTATCCCCGCGAGGAGCAGCCACATGTTTTCTTGTCGGGAGCAGTCTATCCAGCCGTTGGTGAATACGATAAAGCTGTGAAAGAAGCCCAAGACGCAATCCGATTGAGACCCGACTTCCCTCCCCCTTACGGTTTTCTCATGTTCAACTACTTCGCTCTCAATCGTCTGGATGAGGCGAAAGCTACTTATGAGCAAGCGCTCGAACGCAAGCTCTATAGCCAATTCTTTCCTCTCGCTCTCTATCAGATTGCTTTCTTGCAGGGCGATGAGGCGGGCATGGTGCGGCAGGTAGCATTGTCGGCAGGGAAGCCGGGGATTGACGACCAACTATTGGGTTTGGAGGCCGAAACAGCTGGGTATTTCGGGAGATTAAGGGCCGCCGGGGAGTTTTCCCGACGGGCGATGGATTCGGCAGGGCGGGCAGGAGAAAAAGAAGCGGCGGCAATGTACTCTGCCTTATCTGGCCTCCGGGAAGCCTTGTTCGGCAACTCAGACGAAGCGCAGCAGCGTGCCGCTGTGGCACTGGAGCAGTCGACAGGTGGCGATGTGCAGTATGGAGCTGGGCTTGCTTTCGCCTTTGCTGGGACCGACAAGCGAACCCAAGTGCTGGCTGATGATTTGGACAAGAGGTTTCCGGAGAACATAATCATACGGTTGAGCTACATTCCCACCCTCCGCGGCAAGCTGGCGCTCAGCCGAGGCAATGCTTCCGACGCTCTTGAGAGTCTCCGAACCGCTGCCACGTATGAATTGGGACAGACGACCTCCAGTACTTGGGGATGGAATGCCTTGTACCCCATTTACGTGCGAGGAGAGGCGTATCTGGCTGTGAGCAAAGGCACCGAAGCCGCCGCCGAGTTTCAAAAAATCCTTGACCATCGCGGCATTGTGCTGAATGAACCCATCGGCGCACTGGCTCATCTCGGCCTCGCCCGCGCCTATGCCATGCAAGGCGATACCGCCAAAGCCCGAGCCGCGTATCAGGATTTCCTCACGCTCTGGAAAGACGCCGACCCAGACATTCCCATCCTGAAGCAAGCCAAAGCGGAGTACGTGAAGCTGCAGCGATTACGTTGAATGGGGTCTGGTTTTTGAGTGTTGAGGTGCTCTGACTTACTACGATTTTACTACAGTCGCTCTTTTGAGCAGCTTTCGATTCGGTCTATCAAATCACCAGAACTTCTTGAAAACCACCAAGGTAAAGATGGTGCCGGCGTTCATCGCTTCAAAGATTCCCGCCGAGGACGCCTCAACAACTTCGACCACATGGGTAAATTAAGCTTGAGGGAGATGACCTTGGCCGCGCTGCGTCAGCGCTTGCCATGCGCTCGCCGACACAGGTTTCATCCATCTAATGCCCGTTATTTTTCTCGCATTCGCGCTTTACTTTGCTATCGGGAGTTGCGCGTTAGCCACCACCCGCCACTGACCGTTCACCTTCTGAAAGACGTGCAGACTGCGGTGCGATTCAGTAACCTCTTTGCCATTCTCCGTGCCCTTGATGGTTCCACGGTGCGTCATCACTACAACGTCTGGGGTTAGCATCTCGAACTTATATTCGTCCGCACTGTATGAGGCGTTCTGTACATTGGCGCTGGTAGCTTTGTTATCGGCAATCAGCTGCTGTTTGTCTTGCGCTTCGCCCTTGGAACCGACGGCCAGCATGTTGTCGCCGATTATCTTGTCGAGTTTGGCTGTATCGCCCCCAGCTTCGCCCCACTGTTTGTCGAGCGAGATGAGAGCCTTTTGAACGTCACTGGGTACGTCCTTGGCTTGGGTGCTGACAACCAATGCAACGGCGGCACACAACAGAGTAATCGTGAAGATTCGCTTCATATTTAAAGCTCCTTAACTGTAACATACATCTGACCGCCTCAGAACACAATGCTGTGACACAGTTTTCCGCAAGGCGTTCTCTGCCGGACTGAGAACCGTGCCGAGGACGAGCCGCCTCAAGCAAGAGTTGCTTCGATGGAAAAGACTGACAGCCCGAAGCTCTGAATTCGTCTTCTTCCATCCACGAAACGCAGCAAAGCACTTGCTCCACGTTCCAAAAACCTGGGCACGAGCACCAAAAGAAGCAAACGTAGCAAAACGCCGCCTCTATGATTGTCGTTCAACGTTGCAGTCGAATGTATGCCGCCGGAATTCAGCCAGTGCTTATTGAACTTCTCATGGGCCATGCTGGCAGTAGTCTGGTTCATACCTACGCGGAAGCGGACGACGATTTCAAACGGGATGCGGCTGCAAAGCTTGAAGCGTTCATCGCTTCAAAGAGTTCTGCTGAAAACACCACACCGTCTTCGTCAGGGTGGGTAAACTAAGCTCGATGGAACCCTTTGTGATTTGTCGCAATTGACTTCAGTCCGGGCGCATCAGTCGGTACGCAACTATAGGTCTGCTCAAAGGTTCCAGTCCCACTGCCTCCCTTGGAATAGAGCGAGCCAGTCATTTCTAAGGGGACTGTGGAGGTTTCGGCTTCTCTTTCTCCTTCTCCTTTTGCTGTTCCTTGGGTGGCGGCTCGGTCTTTCTCGGAGCCTTGCTAGGCGGCTTGCTTTGCTGATTCGCCGGCGGCTCGGGTTTAGCTTTCGGCGGTGGTGCGGGTTTGGGCGTTTCACTCGGACTCGGTTTATTCGTCGCAGGCCGAGGAGTTTCGGGCTTCGGTGTTGGTGCGGGCTTCGATGTTTCATTGGCAGGCGGCTTATTTCCGGTGACTGCACGCGGAACCGCACCGCCGGGTTTTGCCCCCGGAGCGGAAGTTGGGTGATACGGAGCGGCCGTCTTAGCGGCCACCACTCCCGAACCGCTGAATTGAGCCGGCTTTTGAGTGGCGGCGACCGGCGGCTTGCCATGGTTCTGGGACGTAGATAGCGCGGGGTTAGTTTTGGCGGTCTGCTCGTGTTGCTTTTGTGCGGCCGTGGGCGCGGTATGTGGTTGATGGGCTGCCGCTTGTTCTTTTGCAGTGGGCTTAGCCGTCGTTCCGCCAGCGCCGCCGTTGTAGCTCACATTGGTCTCCGTCACATTGTTTACGACAGTCTTGTTGTACACATTGGTGATGGTCGTCACGTTGGTGATGTTGTTCACCGAGCTGTTGTAGAAGAATGCCCCGTTTGTCCAGTAGCCGCCCTCGTAGCCAACACCGGTGTAGCCGAAGCCATACACGACTCCACCATAGAAGCCAACCTCCGGACCCCAGTAGCCAGCATTCCAGAGGAAGGCGCCATCACCATCACTCCAAGCCCAATAGCCCGGAGTCCAGAGCAAACCGACAGGCGCCAAAACCCACGTGCCAGGCACCCAGAAATAATCGTCATCACCCCAAGCCCAGTAGCCTGGCGTCCAAATGTAACCGGGACCAACGCAGACAGGCTGCTCGTACACGGGCAGCGCCGGCGGAGCGACAATAATAGCTACGGCAACCTGGGCGAACGCTGACGCTGGTACAGCCAGTGTCACAAAGGCCAGCAGCAACGAAGACGCAAAAATGAAGCGGAAACTACGCATTTTGCACCACCTCTTCGAGACGCTTGCACGGAGGCCCCGGATACACCTCCTTCAGAGGTCACTTTTGAGCGAATCTCACGCCAGGTGCACCTCTACATGCGTCAGTTGTAAACTGTTCCTGTGCAGCCAGCAATACACGCAAATCAGCACTGCGGTCAGAGGCTTACTGTAGGCATCAGCCTGGGTTACTGTTGTCTCCTCATTGTTGCTGCCCTGACTCTGCCCGGGCGCACCACCCCGCAGGGTCTGTTAACAATTCCCAATCAAAACAATTCGACCTCGGATACAATGGCCCTTATCAACGAACCAATCAGATAAAGACCTACTCAGATAGTGCGCTAATTCTCTCGGCGAAACCGGGACACGAGCCCGCGAACCTCGGAAAAGCGCTTCCCGGAAAAAGGCAAAGCACACTCTTCGATAGCTGAGATTGGCCAACGCAAATTGTCCCTGAAGAGCGAAGCGCTTGCAGAATGCGCTTGAAATTAAGAGCCCCGGCGGGGTGGTGTGTGCGCCGGGGCTGAGCGAGCTGTGACCTTAAGGAGAAAATAAAAGTAATCCCAAACTGCCATATCGCGCCAGGGATTTCAGAGAGAGCGCTGAGGAGCAAACAAACGCAGCAGAGCACCAAGATACTGATGGATTTTGAGCGTCGAGGTACCCCAACTTACTACCATTTTACTACAGTCGCGGTTTTGAGCAGCTTTCGATTCGGTCCATCAATCACTGGAACTTCTTGAGGCCATTAGAGTAAGGGTGGTGCCGGCGGGGGGAATCGAACCCACGGCCTAGGGATTATGAGGACAGTCGGCTATTTTGACGGGTTTTGAAAATTTTGGATTTTGCTATATTCCTCAACGAGTTGCAAGCCTGACGTTTTGAACCGTTTGGATTCGTTTTGACCGGATTTGAGCAAGGAAGTACTACGATTTTACTACAGTGCTCCAACCCATCGCATGACCACACTGTGAAAGACCTCAGGAATAAAAATAACCATTCGAGGATTTT
>Ga0126373_10001960_pt1 | contig 14928 bp, 23 predicted proteins | sample PanSoiMetPlot_11_FD_92545 | JGI IMG/M metagenome (GOLD analysis project Ga0126373, IMG submission 92545) | Tropical forest soil microbial communities from Panama - MetaG Plot_11 | ecosystem: Environmental > Terrestrial > Soil > Tropical forest > Bulk soil | place: Panama | collected 2016-02-17 | reverse complement strand
TCTCCATAATTATACCGCCAGCCTTTGCTGCCGCCGCTCTAACTCCGCAACCAACGCAAACTGACTACGCCGCCAAAACGTGCCGCCGCGCGGAAACGCTGCTACCTCGCCGCATTCGTGATCGGGTTCGGCCTTATCTACCTCCAACACGCCGCTCACCTTCTCGCCCTTTGCGGGCCTCCCATGAGCATTCAACGTATAAAGCCGAATGCTCCGAACGCTTCGCGGAAGCGCGTCAGCTCGCCGCCGAAATAGAAAAACGTCTGCCCCTGCAATGGCGCTTCGCATTCGCTGCCGTCAGGGTCTACAAACCGAATGCGCCCCTTGGTAAAGCACAGCAGCCCAGCATGTGCCTCGGCCTGGTGAAACCACTCCGTATCCGTCGAATTGTTGGTCAGCATGACGGCCTGCGTAACACGCTGCGCCGCATATTCCGCCACCATCTTCTGGACGAACTGCGCCATCAGCGGCTGGGCATACGGCGGGTTGAGCCACATGCGGCCATGCCAGGGCTGCGCCAGCCCGTCATCCTCGGCGGTATAGAAACGCGCGGCGTTGACAGTTTCCTGTGCCAGCGGGTGACTTGCCGGGTCGAGGTCGATACCGCCCATGACGGTGCGGGCTGCCTCCACATATTGCGCGGGCGTAAACCATTCGTTGTCGCCCGTGGCCTTCGCCAGATGGTGCTCGGCAGGGGCGAGGTCGGCCTTGCGGTAAGCGGCTAAGATTAGCTTGGCGCGGTATCTGTCTGGCTCCTCTAGGCTTTTGCGCCAGCGCGAGACTTGCTGTTTGGTAATGCCGGTATCGTCGTAGACATCTCGCACGAAATGTCCGCGTTCTGCGACATTTGCGCGCTCCCCCTTTTCGCGCACCTTCGCGTCCCACCAGACCAGATAGCTTATCTGGTCCTCGATCTTCGCATCGACGGCTTCATCAAGAAGCGGCCAGTCCTTCACCCGCCGTGCGTAATCAATCAGCGCGTCGAGCTTGGCCTGCCGTTGCTGCATCTGCGCGGGGTCAAACTGCGTCAGCTCGCCGCCGTCACGCAGCGGAACGATGCTGTTCATGCCGTCCCCTGCGGCGCTGCCTGCCCGTTGCCGCTGCCCGGCGGCGGGGGCGGCGTCTGCGCCTGCGCCAGCTGCGCCTGCAGCCCGGCTTCCTCGCCCACATGCTGTTGCAGCATCGGCGAAATCTCAGTCTGCATCATATCGCGCACCATTTGCCGCACGATCATCTGCAGCGCGTTCGGATCGATCGCGCCAACCGCCTTCAGCCGCTCCGTTTCGGCGCTGTAGTCCTTGATGGCCAGATCGTCGCTCTTGTCCTTGAGCAGCTCACCCTGATGCACGATCTGCGCTCTGAGCGTGGCAATCTCGGCGTCCGCTTTCTGCAACAATGCCTGCGCCTGCTGCTGCATCTGCTGCGCCTGTTGCGAGATCTGCACCACTTGCGGATCGGGGCCCGCTCTATATTGCGGTGGCAGTCCCCGCCTGAGCCTGTCGGCCAGCTCGTCGGCGCCGGGAAAATCGCTGTTCTCGGCCCAGAAATCGCCGACCAGTTGGAACGCCGCGGGGTTCTGCGCCATGATTGTCGAGAAGGCGTTAGCGGCCTCCTGACGCTGCGTGCCGTATGCCGGCCCGACGTCGGCTTCCACGTCGTAGCGTCCCACGTTCGGGTTAAAGATCACTTTCGGATCGGCTACGTCGGGGTTCTCCTGCGCCTGCTTCGCCTGCTCGGGCGTCAGATCGGCCACGCTGCCATCGGCCTGAACCTGCTTGAACTGATGCGCGTTCGGAGCCGATGGATGCACCATCACGTCGCTGTCGCTGCCGTCCTCGGCCATGATCTTCGTCACGCGCGGCGTATCGTAAATGACGGGGATCAGATCGATGCAGATGCGACCGATCTGCCGAATTGCTTTCGCTTGGTTATCAATATAATGGTATGTCGCGGTATCGCCCTGGCGCTGCCGCTGCTGGATTGCAATGCCGCTGCGTTCGTTGGAGGGCATTCCCAATTCGGCCTGATATTGCCCGGTCACGGCCATCAGATCCTGGCGCGCGATGGTCATGCCCTCGATGTAGGCTTGGGCCATTTGCGGCGGCGGCTCGCGCGCCGGGGGCGGAATAGCATTGCCCTGCGCATCGAGCGGGTTGTACAGCAGTACGCTCCAGTTTTTTATGTTAGCTGTTTTCCATTGCTCCTCACGCCCCTGCACCGCATCGGCCCGCGCGACATACGGGCTTTTGGTCTGCATCGCCACCTGCTCGACCGCCGCACTGCTCCAGTAGTTGTAAATTCGCTGGGCATCAATCATCGAGCGCGTGTGGCCCTTACGGTCCATCTGCCCGTCGACCACCGTTTCCTCGCCGATAAACGGCACTATTGGAATGTATTTTCCCGGCCATTTCTCGCGGTCGATGATCTCGTTTCCCGCAAGCTTGAACCATGTTATCTCGTGGCTATCGACAGTGCGCGTCTTGACGATCAGCGGCTCGATTTCAGCGCGCAGTTCGTCGGGAATCTCGCTATCCCGCACCACCGTTCCGTCGCGCAGCTTGTGCCGCTTTTCTATTTTGGTCTCGCGGCGCCAGTATTCCGCTATGCGAACGTGATCCTTGTCGTTCCATCCATCGCTGTAATCCAACGCAACCGAATCGGCGGTTTCGTCCTTACCCCACTCCTCTTCATAGCGATCGCGCGGGATGTCCTCGAAGACAAAGGCGAAATTCGCGTCCGACTTATCGTACTGCTTGCAATCCGGGTCCATATAGATGGTGCGCGGATCGGCAACGCGGCGGATGAATATGTCGAGCTCAAACGAGTTATCGTCGGAGTATCCGGTTTCGACGCGCACGTAGCCGATTCCGGTTTCGACCTGGTGATATGTCGCGGTGCTGTAGGCGTCGACGGCTTTGCTCTCATACTCGATGCGGCGGATTATGCTGCTGAACACCTGTGCGGCTTCGTAGGTAGCGCGTCCGCCGGTAGGCGTGACTTTGACCTGCGCCTTGTTCTGCCGCGCATCGTTAATGATCTGCAGGTTATGCTGTCTGACATGGTTCTGGGTCAGGCATGGACGGCCGCCGCGCTCAGTGCGGACGTTGGTATCCCACTGCCAGAGGTTCAGGCCATCGCCATTGGCGAATTTTTCGTCGAATCGTGCGCGGTCGCGCCACTGGCTTTCCCACGCCACGCAGCGCTCGAAACGCTCTTTTGCTTCGCGAATAATCTCCTCGTCGCCGGTCTTGCGCTGCGTTGCCACGGCTTATCGCAATCCGACCGGCCTCAGCGGCAGGTCACCCAAGAGCGCCGACACCAGGATCAGCACGAATATCAGTGCCACAACCGCGATCGCGATAGAGCCGAATGGCGGCGGCAACGGCAGCTGCTGGATAACCCAGACAATGACGCCGAGGACCAGCAGTAAGACAAGAACCCAGATAAGAAGGGTGATCATGCGGCCTTAGCGTGCGTCGCCGCTTTGGCCTTCGCGGCTTCCGCGCGCGTCTTGGCCTCGGCTTCGGTCTCCAGCCGTCGCTTGCAGTCGACCGCCAGCACGTCGTCGCCATGCGCATCCAGGGCCTTCAGCAGCAGCGTGCGGAGCTGCGGGTTGTGGTGCCGATCGCCCATCAGCCAGTCGGTGAGCAGCATCAGCAGCAGTTGCTCCTGGTCGGGGAGTTTGCTGACTGCCGGTGCCGGGGGCGCGGGTGCGTGGGTGGTGGTGCTCATGGCCGGACTCCTTGGTTTAGTCTGTTATTGCTCGGACGCGGCGCGAGTTTCGTCATACCCGCATCCAACTGGTTGCGCTCTCGCGGCTGCCGCCCCAGGCGCCGGTCTCCATCGGATCGATCGCCAGCGGTGCCGGCTGCTCCTCGCGCACGCCGAGGGCAACATAGCGCGCCGCGTCGGCTCCGTGACTTGCGTGATCATGCACTGGGGACGCGCGCCAGGTCTGCGCATTTTCGTTCCACTCGCGCCTGTAGTTCCGCAGCGCCCGTATTCCCGCTGCGCATTTTGCGGCATCGAACCATGCCCGCGGCAGCACCATGCGCACGGCGTTGATGCCATCCGCGACGCTGTGTTGGCGCACTATGCGGGTCGGACGCACGCCCAGCTCGTGCAGTGTCTCGATGCGTGATCGGCCGCTGCCCAGCTCCCGCACCGCGGCGTCGTGCGGCAGGATATGCATTTCGTAGACATAGGGGCGCTGGGACAGCAGGCGCGCGTAGTGGTCGAGCCCGGCGCCGCTGTCCTCGATGTAATCGATAAAGCGCCATTCACCGCCGCGGGAGATCTGCACGAACCATATCGCTGTCGAATCATCCACACCCAAATCCCACGCCGTCCAGACGCGCAGGCCCGGCTCATGCGGAACGCTGGTGATGCGGCCCTCGGCTTCGGCCTGCTGCATCAGCGCGCCGTAGTAAGTGCCACTGTTTGGCGCATCGAAGCTGCAGCAAAGTTCTTGCCGAAATTCGTCTTCTTGCATTTCCACACGAAGGCGACTGATGGCGGAATCAGATAGAGCCCCCGTTTTCGTGTAGTCCAGCAAATAAGAACTATGCCCTGGCGTTATACGTGCTTTGTCATAGGCCGCCTGCAAAAGCCCACGACCGCGAGGCGTTCCGCTGCGAACGAGGGTTCCATCCCTGTCGGCTAGCATTGGCTCGATCACCAACGGCACCATCGTTGGTGGAGTATCATCAAATTCATCGATCGCAACGAAATCAGCATATGATCCCCGCCAAGAATCCTGTCGATCCGCGCCACCGATTTGAAATACTCCACCATTTGGAAAGCGGATAGAACCAGAGGCGGCGCGAATTTCACAGCCGGGGATGTTCTCCGCGGCCCGAACGAGTTGATCCCACAAACCAGTGCGCGACCACATCACGGCATAGGGCAGAATGTGGATAACGCGGGGCAGTGCTTTGGTTTCAGTAATGCATCGCTTAATACCCATCCATAGCAGAGCGGTGGATTTTCCAGCTCGGCGATGGACGACCGCGGTGATGCGCTTGGCCTCGTCCTGCATCAGGGGCCATTGCCACTCCCGCGGCGAAAATGGTAATGTAATCGTTCTGAATCGTGCGTCTGTAAAAGACGGGCGTTCGTCCGGTTCCTCTACGTTGGAAAGGTTCAGCACGCTTTATGCTCGGCAAAGACAAGTGGCAAAGAAATAGGGAAGCTGTTGCGCGATATCGAGCAAAACAGCAGCGGGAAAACCCTGAGGAATATGTGCTTAAGCTGCGTGCCGCAAGAAAGCGTCGGTATGATGCCAATCCCGAGAAAGCGCGCCAGACATCGCGAACCAGCTACGCCAAGAACATAGTACGCGCACGTGAATATGCCAAACAATATGGCCGCGAGCATCCCGAGGAACGAGCTGTTCGCGCCGCTGCGTGGCGCAAGGCCAATCCAGAACGATCTGCGGAGCTTCGCCAACGCGCTCTTGCGCGCCGCAAAGATCGCTGGATTGAGTTTCTCGAGCAGGAACGGCAGCGCTATCGCCAAGCCTACAAAACGGACCCAGGGAAATATAACGCGAAGGGGGCTAAGCGCCGTGCCGCCAAATTGCGGGCCACGCCATCGTGGTGTGATTTCGACGCCATCGCAGATATCTATCGGGAAGCGCAGCTCCGCACTGTAGAAACCGGCATTCCTCATGATGTGGACCACATCATTCCGCTGCGCGGGAGGCATGTCTGCGGGCTGCATATTCCAGCTAACCTGCAAATTATCCCCAGCTCTGCGAACCGGCACAAATTCAATTTGGTTCCTGCCAGTGAATCACTGTCGGAACAGCCGCGTCATCGCCGTCGGCCAAAGCTTCAACTATCGTTGCCTTTGGCTGAGATGACGCCCACTCGAACCTGATTGCGACCGGCTGGTCATCATCGCCGATAATCATTTGTGCAGGTTTGCCAAATCCTCTGTCGAGCAATGCGACAGCAGCAGCTACTTTGTGCCGAGGATCGCGCAACGCATCGACAAGCGTCTGAATGGCGGCGGGTGCGTGCTCCCGTGCCATTGGACCGATGTCGAACAGCTTTGAGCCGACCGGCCTGCCTTTCGGATTGCCTGATTGTCCAGGTTTAAAGGGCATTGCTAATTATTGATATTATCAGCTATCTCGCGGGATGAGACAGTCTACGGGCACTCGCACGGATCGCAGCTCGCCGAGCATAATAACGCTCACCTCGGCAATTTCGTCCTCGATGGCGGTGACGGCGGCGGGTTGGCCCTTAAACACCCCCGCGGCGAGGCTACAAGCGTCGCCTGGGGCCCATTCGGCTCCTGGTGGCAGCGGAGAGCGGCGGAAGGGCTCAGTGGCCTGTAGCGCCTCCACATCGGCCGCACGAGCATACTGCACTCCGACGCCTCCGAGGAGGTTGGCACGGATACCTGGGCAGTAGCGGATCGGCCGCCACGGGTCGGCTGGGTTGTGGGGGCAGAAGATGTATCCGGGGAATAGCGGCCGGTGGAGGATTTGCCCGAGCCAGCGTAGGCGCGGGTGACGGACGCGAACGGCGTAGAGCGGGAGGTACGGCTTGTAACCGCGAAGGGCCAGATTGGCCTGCGCCCATTCTTCGGCCTGCGGGTAGGTGACGAGTACGGCCCAGCGCTGATCTTGCTGGACCAAAGCGGATGCACCCGGGGTGGTTTGCACCATCGCGAGGGCGGTTTCGGACATGGGTCAACGATGCTGCCATGTTGTGGGTTGCGTCAAGAGTTATCCACAAGGGGTAGTGTTTTGGGTGGCATGGCATCGAGCAGTTTATTCCAGTTGTCGGTGAGTTGCTGCAGTGAGAGGCTGCGGGGATCTACGCCGAGCATGCGTTTCTGCGTTTCCGGGTCGGCTACAGCGAGCGTTTGAACTGCGTTGAGCACCTTTGGCAAAGCCGGATCGGCAAACACCTGTCGGGCAATTTCTGCTGCCGAGCAGTTGCTACCTTCATGGCGCGCCTTGAGAAATCTGACTTGCCCCATCATCGCGACGGCGGCCAGAAACACGCGGCCTTCGAGTGACTTAGGCTGAAACATCCACATTGGCTGTGTTTTGTCGCCGTCATAGCGATCGAGCACGCTGGTGAGAGCATAGAGGCGGCAATCGTATTGCCGGCAGGCGCTGGGACGGTGTTCGTAGACGGAGCACCCGCGGAGACCGAGGTGGATGCAAGCGCCGTCCTGACGTTTTCTGAGGAACCATCCGTTTTCTTGCTCGCGCCATTCGAGATCGAGGTGGGCGAGGTGTTCCGGTGGTTCGGTGTGCGGGTCCACATCGACGCCTGCGTGATAGCAGCAGTTTGTGCATCCGTTGCAGGGGACGGGTTGGTGGCTTTGCAGCGCGGCGCGAAACTGCCGATAGAACACGATTGGGTCGCCTGCGGCTCTGGCGGTGTCGTGTTGTCCTGTGGCGACGTTGAAGAACGGCACTGATGCGCCGTTTGGCGTTGGGTAAGTGCCGGCGCGTTTGCGTTGTTTGGCTTGCCCCATCCTGCTCTCCATAATTTTAGACAGCCAGCGCAATCGGCGCGCCGGGCCCTGTCTCGACGGCACCTTCCTTGCGCAATACGCGCGCAATCCAAATTGCGTGCGCAATTGCGCAATTACCTATAGGGCCCGGAATTGTATTGCGCACAATTCGCGCAATTCCAAAGGCGGGTTTGGGGAATTGTGCGGGCGAATTGCGCACCTACGAAACCTGGCATCTCATTTTATGGAGCAACGCCGTGTTAACGCTAACCCCGGGTTGGTCGCGGCGGGCTGTTTTTGAGCGATAGGTGGTCTCCACGAGAACGCCGCTTTTCTCCCAAGCCTTAAGGACGCGCTTGGCCTGTTGTTCGTTCTTCCCCTCGGCGATAAGCAGCGTTCCAGCCCACCGCGCCGCGCTCGGGCCCTGTTTGGTCAACCGGTATTGCTCGCCGTCCGGCAATCCGTCGGCGATCGTCTCTAGGACGCGGACGCAGGCGGCCATGTCGAGGCCCTCGAACAGCGTTCCCTTAGGGTCCCATCGCTTGACTGTCTGGACGCTCTCTCCGCACGGGAGTTCGACTGGCACAAGCTTGAACCACAATGATTTTTCCGTTGGCGGGGCGAGGTTCAGCTTAGCGTTATAAAGCCTCAGGTACTGCCACCACTCCTCTTTATCGACGCCGAGCTGATCGTTTTCCCCCATGCGCACGAGGCCCACGGCAGCTCTGGCGGCATTGATGATAGCGGTAGAACCACGGAAATCTTCGCCGTCGCCATTGCCATTTCCTCCCTTACGGGTGTGATGGACCAGGAGCACGGCGCAATTGCCTTCCTTGGCGACTTGCTTCCAGGCGTCCATGACGACGGTCATGTCTTCGGCGTTGCTTTCCCGGCCGTAGTGACTGCCGGCAAAGGGATCGATGATGATGAGGCCGATGTTGTTGGCCTGAATTTGCATGATAATCTGATCCTTGTCTGGAGATGGCATGATCATTCCCAGGCCATCCGGCTGCGCTATGATGAGGCGCCGGTCCTGTCCGCTGTTGAGGAATAGCCTGCCTGCCAGTTCGTCCGGATTGACACCGTGGGCAATGCAGAACGCCTGGAGGCGGAGGAGCATTTCCTCGCGGCTATCCTCCAGGTTGATGTACCAGACATTCCTGGTGGCATCGTGGATTTGCTCGCCGAGGATGGCATCGTCGAGGAGGATCGTGCCGGCGACGGCCAGCCCGTAGGCCGTTTTCCCTGTGCCGCCTGGGGCTGCGAGCAGGCTGACATATCCGCGGAGGAGCCAGTTTCCATAGAGCCATTTACGGCGCTCTAGGTTGCGGAACGGGTCCGATATCAGCGGCTCAGCCAGTAGTGGAGCGACGTATTGAGTGCCTGGTGAGGGTGGCACGCCCTGGCTGTAGTTCATCGCCTGCGCCTCGCTGTCCAGCGGGCGCCTGGTTCCGGGGGAGGAGCGCGTAATAGGTCCGGCTGGTAGAGAGGGCAGTACCATCCCCAGACGCTTTCGCGCTGGCGGGTGGCGCGACCGACGATACGTCCGAGAATATCCCCAATTGACGGAATAGGCTGATCGCGCCTCGCATACTCGATGTCGTCGGCGAGGAGCCACGCGAGCTGCGTCCGGCGCTGGGAACCAATCGGCGGGTCGCCGTTAGCCTTCCGCAGGGCTTCGTTGGCTTCCTGTGGGCTGATGAGGTCCATGGCGACCAGAGCGGCGAGGCAGCGGGATGCGCTGCGCGTGCGGTGGTCCAGCAGTTGTCCGGTGTGCATTCATGGACACTCCTTGCCTATCGGCTGGAGGAGTGCTACATGCGGGCTATCCCTAGCACCGCGCTGCGCACTTCGCAGCCGTTCATCAGTTACATTCGCCCACTGGTTCCCGCCGGTGGGCGAATTGCTTTTAGCCTGATTCTTCGTATTGCGGAATATCTGATTGCCGACGTATGTCGTCGTCATATCGTTACGTCCCCGTCATGTGAAATGCAGGCGCCAGCGGGCACGGCAATCGGTCAGCCTGCGCCGCCGCCGTCTAAAATGCTACCGCAGGATTACAGGATTGTTGGGGGTAACTACTGCTCGTTGCGGTAATTTCGCGTTAATGCCACCTGCATATCGGCAAAACGCTTCAATGCCATCTGCACGACGGCTGACATTTTGAGGCCGTTTTGCTCCGCAAATACTTGCAGTAGCTCATGCAGCTCGGCTTGTATTGTCGCGAAAACCCGTACGGGTTTGCCAACGTGTTCGTCACACATTGTCACAAAAGTCCGCTATAGATTGTGCATTTTCGTGCAAAATGCACGCGGGCGCCAGTTATGAGTGCGCTACCAAGACGGCGGCACGGTCACATACGTGTCACGATGCAGTCGGGTGGCCGAGCGCCCCACGGCTCTGTAAGTCACCAGTAATGCGGTGCATTCTGTGCGCAGCCATGGGGCGTGGCATCCGATTAGCGTCCTATGGTTAGGGCCGTGGCCGGTCTGGTACACCGGCTGCGGCCCGCTAGCACTAACTACATTGCGCGTTCAGCCGCGAAACGGCAAGACCACATCGGCTGAGAACGCTAACACACGTCATCCCGCGCTCAGCCGGTCCGCGCCGCCCTCCGCGATACGCTCCACCACGTCAGGCGCATCCGGCGCCACCCGCTCCCATGCCTCAATCCGCGCCCGGTCGTACGCCGCTAGCACCGTGGGATACGCCTTCAGCGCCTCGTAGCGCATCGCGTGGCGGGCATCGAGCTGCGCCAGGTCGGCATCGTTGAGGGCCGCCTCGAACCTCCGCACCGCCTGCTGGCACCACTTCAGCGCCGCCATCTGCCGGCGTTCCTGCTCCTCCGCGTCCGGCTCACGCGTCAGCTCGCCATCGCCATTGCCCCCGGGATCCACACTTGGCGCAGAGGTCGGCGCAGGCGTTGCCACCGGCTCGGCAACCGCTTCGAGCGTCCGACCCGGATAGTCCTCGGCCTCCTCGCGGGCAATCAGTCCACGCAACACGTCGGGGAACGCATCCCGGAGAGCAAAGCCCCTGGCCCGCATCTGGAGCATCCGGCGGGGGTATTGCGTCCACGGGCCGTTTTTGCCCCACAAATTTGCCCGCTTGGCGTCGTCAACCGAGAACCGTCCCACCACTGGCTTCTTGTTTTTGCGCTGAGCAATGCATGTCGCCTGCATCGCATCCCCCTCGCCATCCACGTCCTCGTCCACGCGTTCGCAGACAGGCGAAGCGAGGCACACCGCCAACAATGCATCGCCATAAATGGAGGGTTTGCCGTTTATCACCGCCACATTCTGGAGGCTTTGCAGCGGCGCCAGGCCAAGCTCGCTCCCCATCTGCACCGCCAACATCACATCGGCTGGACGGCCGCGATATTCCCGCGGGACGAACTCCGACTTGGCCGCGATGGTGGCGAACCGCTCCAGCTCTGCGTAAGTGCTGGGGCTGAGCACCGGCACGGATGCCGGGCGGCTGACTGCGTTCATGATGCCTCCTGTGTGGCGATGGCGCGGCGCAGCTCGCGCAGGCTGATCGGCTCGCCGTCTTCACTAATGCCGGACAAGCGCACGTGCTGTTCGGTCGCGGGGAATGTGTATTGCTCGATGATGTCGGGATGCATCCGCTTCAGCTCGCGATAGTCGGTGCGCTGCTTTTCGACGGTGACGACTTCGGCGACATAGCGGTTGCCCATGCGCGCGTCGGGCTGCGCCAAGAGGATTTCGCGCAGGGCCTTTTCGCGCACCTCCAGCCGCCGCAGTTCCTCCCGCACGCCGGCCAGCTCATCCGCGGGGCCGAGGTTCTCAGACTGCATCAGCCGACGATGCTCGCGGAGGAGCTCGCTCCGCACTGCCTGCCGGTCCATCGCCGCGCCCGACTGCTGGTCGAGGAGGCGCTGCTCGTGCTCGGTCAGGGTCATAGCTCCCCCGCCTGCAGCCGGTCGTAGGCCCTCTGCTGCCAGTCAGCGTAAGTACTAGCCGCCACATCCTTTGGGCCCGCCATCTCAGCCAACGCCTCCAGCGTGCTCTTGCGGTCGAAACCGGGCACGGGCCAGTCGGTACAGTCGTAGGAGAGCACGGCAACAACGCGGTACGCTTCGATCAGCGCATCGTGCAGCTGGCGCGCGCGATCGAGGTCACCGTCTGCAATCTCCCCGGCGCGGTCCCAGTCGTCACGGCCGCGGTGACGGATGTAGGACATTATTCTACCTCCCCAGCCAGAGATTTAGCGAGCACGTCATCTGGCTCATCGCCATAGGCTTCCGCGTCATACCCGGCACAGTAATCGCAAATTGAGCATTCCATGCCGAAAGCGATTTTGTTGTGGAGGCGGGAGCACTTGGTTCCGCAAGCATCACAGGTCATCATGCGGCGTCTCCAATCTCGGGACCGATGAGATACCAACCTGTTTCGTCTATCGCGCCGTCCGCATCGGCAATCCAGTGCGGCGCACCATTGGTCCGCAGTGCTGCCAATAGAACGGCATCGTCCTCGGGGCTGCCTTCGTGGTCGTGTCCCAAAACATTAGCCACGTCGGGCCACGAAACGCACAATGCTTCGTAGCGCCGATAGCCGCCTTTGCTCCACGTCGTGAGCGTATACATCATGCTGCCCTCCGGGCTGCGATGTAGGCATTGTGCGCGTATTCGTCCTTGAGGTCCGCCACTTCATCGCGCGCCCGCTCGACGTTGCAGATGGCATCCTGCGCCGCGAACAGCAGCGCATCGAGGCGCGTGACGGCAGTCGGGGCGGCGGCGGGGTCAGAAAGAAAAGCGGCCAGTTCGTGCTGTAGCACGGCGGCGGTGGCGCGGAGGGAGGCCACCGCGAGGGTGGCCGTCGTCTCGGCGGAGAGGATGGCGGGGATGGTGCTCATGGCTCAGGCGTTCCCCGCCAGCCGCTTAGCGCGAACCTCGACGCATCCGGCCTTGCGGATGAGGCGCACAACGCCGCTGCCGCGCACCGCGTAGCCACCCTTGACGCGCTTCATCGGGATTGCGTGCCAGACATGGGCGAGGTCGGGGTTATTGGTCTCGCGGACTGCGAAGAGGTAACCGGCGGCGTTTTTGACGATGGTCATCTGAGTTGCTCCATGCCTCGTGTTGATGGAGCGTTTGTAAGCGATTTTAGTTTAAGGCGCAAGCCCTATTTTATCGGATTGGCAAAAATAGTTTGAGGGCTTATATATAGGGTAGTTGCAAACATCACGGACGCCAGTGCTATGATTCTCGACATGACCCATCAGCAACTGATTGCTCGCCTGGAACGCGCCGTGAAAGCCGCAGGCTCACAGACAGCTTATGGCCGCTCGCTTGGCCTTACCCCTCAATATATCTGTAACGTGCTCGCTGGTCGGCAGCTCCCCGGTACCGCGATCCTCGATGCTCTCGGCGTGCGCCGCATCGTGCGGCGAGTGGTGAGCTACGAAGAAAAGCATTCGCAGGATGCCGCCTGATGCCGATCCACAACACGGTTGAGCTGATCTTCCGCGAGCAGCAGCGCGTGCTCACTGAAATCGGCTCCCTGCGCGACGACATGGGCGTGATGATGGCCATCCTTCAGCGCATCGACAGCGCAATGGCCGGGCTGGTGAACGAGGTCGGCGCCATGCACTCACGCCACGCCAAGCTCGCTCGCCGGGTCGAGGCGCTTGAGCCGGAAACGCCGCCGCCGGCCGCCGAATGAGCGAGACGACGATGCGTGACCTACGCGAAATTGCGGACCGCATTGTGCGCGATCTGGTCGATCAAGGCGCCCTCGTCGAGGCCGGCTGGCAAGCCTATCGCCTTCTGTGCCTACGCCGACCGGCGCATGACGCCGCCGCCGATCTGCGCGAGGCTTTTGAGTCTGGCGCGGAACATATCTTTTCCGCACTATTCCAGATATTGGATGCAGGCGAAGATGCCACACCTGACGACCTTTCGCGCATGGACAAACTTGCCGCCGAAGTAGAACGAATCCGCGTCAAACTGAAGTTGAAATATGGGCGCCCCGCTGGCAACGCATGATGCCGCCGAATGAGCGAGGACGATGCGTAACCTACGCGAACTCGACCGCTACCGACTGGCCGACCAGCAGATAGTGCGCCGCTTCGGCTGGTCCGGCGATGAAACCTGCGGCGCGTTCGGCGTGCCGTCTTGCATCGACCGTGCCAGCCTTGCCGTCATCGCATCAAGCCAGGAAGGCTGGGACCACGTATCCGTTAGCCGCGCCAACCGCTGCCCAAACTGGCCCGAGATGGAGCAGATAAAGCGGCTGTTTTTCCGCGAGGACGAGGTTGCGATGCAGCTCCACGTGGCGGAAACGGAGCACATCAACAACCATCCGCACTGTTTGCATCTATGGCGACCGACCGACGGGCGGGAGATTCCGCTCCCGCCTGCAATTTTTGTGTGATTTCGGCGACTTATCCACACCCGCGCGCTATACTCGGGGCATGTCCGCGAGTTTACCGAAAGAACCGACAATGCCTCGTTCTCGCGGCCCGAATGTTCTTGGCGCTCCGCATAAATGGACGACGTCAGATTATAATGCGGTACGAGTTGGCTATGAATATGGAGTCTCTCCCGAAAGCATTGGCAGGCAGATCGGTGTTACCGCCCGAGCAGTTGAAGGTCAGGCGGCCAAGATGGGTATCAAGCACCGAACCAAAAACTGGCGCGTTACTTTTTTTGATAAGTGCAAACCGTCGCCGACCGGCTGCATCGAATGGACCGGATACAAAAATCATGGCGGTTACGGAGTAGTTAATCAAGGATTAGCAACCCACGCTGCGCTAAAACTCAGAGGAATAACCATCCCTCCCGGGATGCTTGTCTGCCACCACTGCGACAATCGGGCCTGTGTTAACGTCGATCATCTGTTTTTCGGCACCCATTTCGATAATTCCTGCGATGCGCGGGCAAAGGGCCGTTTAGCAGCAACTCCGCCAGAACGTAGAGGCGGTCCGCCCATACCCTACGAAGAATGTCTTCGCGGACACTCAATGTCTGGGAGCAACCTGTATGTCAGCAAAAATGGAATGCGGGGCTGCCGCCTCTGCCGAAATTTCCACGCACGCAATCTCCGGGCGCGCAAAAAAGCCATTCAAGCTGCGTACGCCGATAGTCCGGGAACATAGTCGGCATCGGCAGATTGCAGACGTGCTGCGCCTCGAAATAGCACCTGCGGGCAAGGTGTCGGTCGACGGGGTGGTATGGTTCTCTATCGACCACGCTGATTTTGCTGGAAACGTGCCTGGAATACGCATGACGCGCGGAATAATTGCAGGAATCCCCGACACAATCGTGCTTCACCGAGGGCGAGCCTATTGCATGGAGGTAAAGGCTGACGACGGCCAAATGTCGGAGCCGCAGAAGGCTCTGGCCACGGCCCTGCTCGCAGCCAACTGCAACTATGCCGTGGTGCGCGATGCCGCAGAGGCAATCGCCGTTTTAGATACCTGGCACAT
>Ga0126373_10001959_pt1 | contig 14929 bp, 13 predicted proteins | sample PanSoiMetPlot_11_FD_92545 | JGI IMG/M metagenome (GOLD analysis project Ga0126373, IMG submission 92545) | Tropical forest soil microbial communities from Panama - MetaG Plot_11 | ecosystem: Environmental > Terrestrial > Soil > Tropical forest > Bulk soil | place: Panama | collected 2016-02-17 | reverse complement strand
GCCGCGATGATCACCAATCTTTCCCTGCTCAACGCGACCGTTCTGACTTCCACGCGCATGCCGTTCGCCATGGCGGAAGATGGCTACCTTCCAAAGCTCCTCACGGGACGGCATCGCCGCTACGGCACGCCGTGGATCGGCATCATTTTGTCGGCGTTTGTGTACGGGCTGCTTTCTCTCCACTCGCTGCCGCAACTGATCGTGATCTACAACTGGCTACGAGCTGCGACCACGGTCATTACTGTCCTCGCGGCGTGGCAGCTTCGCCGCAAACGCCCCGACCTTCCGCGCTCATTTCTTGTTCCCGGAGGAATGTTCGGCTTGATCGGCGCCGTGGCCGCGGTCATCGTCATGACCGCCGTGGCGCTGACCTTCAGCGACCCGTACGGCTTGAAGTGGGGACCAGTAGCGCTGGCGGCAGGATTGATTCTCTATCTGCCGGTGTGGATGATGCGACGACGTCGCGGCGTCGCACCCTCCGAGCCATGAACGAGTATCTACCGCGCCAGATTCGATACGAGCGCCATGATGATTGCGCCCAACGTAGCAGCCGCTACGAAGTAGAGTGCGACACGCGCTTCGGAACTCATCGTTTCCGCTTCCATCATTTGTTGTTTGTCCTGGACTCCGGATTCAGAAGCCACGACCCTGCCGAATAGCGCGGGATTATAGCATTCGCATTCTTAAGACTGCCGAACCGAAGTATCCTTCGCCTAGCTTACCCAATCGAGAAACTTGTAGTATGCCCCCGCGAACGGCAGAAACCACGGTCTGCCGTTGTACATCCCAAGCGGCGCGCCCGGGAACGGGATCCCGGCAAAAGGGTTGTCTACCGCTTCCCCCGCGATTTGTTGCGCCATCAACTGGCCTTGATACGTTGCCATCGCCACACCGTGTCCCGCATAGCCGAGAGCGTAGTAGATGCCATCCATCTGTCCCGCATGCGGCATGATGTCGAACGCAAAATCGAGTGTGCCTCCCCACACGAACTCGACTTTCGTATCACGCAGCTGCGGATAAACCTCAATCATCCCACGCCGCAGAATCTCGGCACTTTTGCGAATCGAGTCGCCACTCTCAGGAAAGAACGCAGCCCGTCCGCCGAAGAGCATCCGATTGTCCGGAGTGAGCCGGTAGTAATAGATATAGTTCTTCGAGTCGTAGATCATGCGGTTGTGCGGACTCAGTTCTCGCGCCAGCGCATCCGGCAGCACCTCGGTCGTGATGATGTACGAACCAATCGGGATAATCTTCTTCCGCAGTGCCGGTGTTGCTGATCCCGTGTAGCCGCTCGTCCCCACGAATACATCCCTCGCCCATAGCGCCCCTCGCGACGTGGTCACCTTCCAACAAGGAGCTCCCTGTCGCAACTCCCGTTCGATTTTTTGCACGCGAGTCTGCTCGAACACACAGGCTCTCGCCCGCATAGCCGCTGCGCCTAGTCCCGCAACGTATCGCGCCGGATTCACTCCCACGCTGATCTCATCGACCATCCCGCCAAAATAAATCTTCGACCCGATTTCCCCAACTAGTTGCTCGCGCGGCACAATTTTCAGCCGATGGTTGAATTCCTGTGCAATCACCTCCACTTGCCGCGCGTAGTCGTCGAAGTGCGCCTGCTTACACGCAACTTCCAGATGTCCGCATCGACCAAAGTCGCAGGCGATTTTTTCTTCCTTCACAATCTGTTCGACGCAGTCAATCGACCTCAGCGACGCCGCGTACATTCGCTGTGTGCGCTCGCGTCCATACATAGACATCAGCTTGTTCACGCCCAGCTTCATTCCGGTAAGCACCATGCCGCCGTTGCGCGAACTCGCCCCCCAACCGATCGTTTCCGCTTCGAGCACCGCGACCGAGATCCCCTTTCTCGCCAGCGTTCGAGCCGCCGACAAGCCGGTAAACCCAGCGCCGATCACCGCCACATCCGCGGTTTCGGGGAGCGCACGTGCCAAATCAGTTCTTGGCATCTCTACCGTCGTCTGCCAGTAGTTTTCTTGTTTGAGTGTCATTGGTTTTGCAAAAGAGTGCCGTGTACGCGGACTACGACGTAACAAGTCCGGGGCTTGCTAATTGTCAGGGTGCATCAAAATTCTCGTGCAGCCCTACTGTGGCTGTAGAACCAGCGGCTTCTCCAACCGGAACTGCAACACCGTCTCCGCCGGAACCTTCACCTGTTTTCCGCGCGTAAACAGTTGCGTCACGAAGCCGCCTCCCCCGCCGGCCGCAGCCCCGATGGCCGCTCCCTGCCCACCTCCGAAAATCGCTCCCAGGAGGCCTCCGATCGCTGCGCCTCCACCCAGAAACTCCGCCGTGCGCTTGTTCTTGCCGAAACCTCGATCGTTCGATTGCTTCAGCTCTGACGTAAAAACGCGGTGCACCTTGCCCGCGATCGTCACCGTGTCCAGATCGAGATACAAATACGGCGACCCTCCACCTCCGCCAGACTCGGAGAGAATCAGCAGCTTCGCAGGAGAGTGCGCCGGGATCGCGACTCCGCCAGACAGATCCTCCACCGCCTCCGTGACTTCCGCGGAAAAACGCTGCCCCGGAGACGCGTTGTTCGAATCAATGTTCTCGCTGGTGCGTATATGGATTTCCGTCCCCGTCGAAATCACCTTCGCATTCGGCGGCGGCGCCATCGCCTTCGTCACTTCCGGGCTGCTGAAGACCAGGGACGCCACGTCCTGCTTCGGCAATTTGTAAAGGATCCCAAGGCTGTCCTTGAATGCCAGTGGATCTTTGCCCAGGAACTTGCCGGAGTAGACTTTGCCATTGCGCAGCGTCACTGCGTCATTCGTCGATGTGAACACCAACGACTGTACATCGCCCACTGGGAACGTGTACTGAATGCCGCTCGTGTCCGTGAAGCCGATTGTTCCCCCAGCCTCGCCCAAATACTGCCCGGTATAGCTCGCACCCGCGCGCGTAATGATCGTGTCCGCAACCGCCGTCACTACCAGTGCAAACAGAAGAGCCGTTACTAACCCACCTTTCTTCATCGCCATCTCCAATTGCAAATTACCCGTTCGTCATCCGACAAGTGAGTTTAGGAATCAGGAGGCAGCATCATACTCTTCTTTTCATCCCCTTTCGTCCGACGCAGATGGGCACAATCGGCCCTCAGCGCGCGCCTTGAACCGGCCCTCGCGAGCCCGTAAACTTAAGCAACATGCATGTGCACGCCAGCCACGGCGGGGGGGAGAAAACCTCCCGAGTTTTGCGTTTCTCTCTGTTTGTAACGCTGGTGTACATCCTGCTGCTGGTCTTCGCTGGAGTGCGAGCGCACTCGCTGGCGCTGCTTTCCGAAGCCGGACACAATCTCTCCGATTTCCTGGCGCTTCTGCTCTCGCTGGTTGCCGTCTACTTGCAGGCGCGACCTCCGAGCGCCACCAAGACGTACGGATACCACCGCGCCGGAGTACTGGCTGCCCTCATCAATGCGGCCTCACTGGTCATCATCTCGTTCTTCATTTTCTACGAAGCCTTCCGCCGTTTGCAGGCACCCGAACCGGTACACGCAACGATGATGATGTGGGTTGCGGCGGGCGGCGTTGCCATGAATGGAGTGATCGCGTTTCTGCTTTACCGTGCCGGAGGTGACGTCAACATCCGCAGCGCGCTGATTCACGAAGTAGGAGACACGCTTTCCACTGCGGCTGTGATCGTCGGCGGCTGGGCGATTCTGATCACCGGCAAATACTGGATCGATTCCGCGCTCTCCTTTGGGATCGGCGCGCTCATCCTCTGGTCCTCATTCGGCATTCTGCGCGAGACCATGAACATCCTGCTCGAAGGCACTCCCCGCGGACTCAAGCTCGAACGTTTGGAAGCGGCGATCCGCAAGGTTGAAGGGGTGAACGACGTCCACGACCTCCATGTATGGAGCATCGGTTCCGAGAGTCGAGCGCTCTCCTGCCACATCGCCATCGCCGATATCCCGCCCTCGGTCAGCGAACGGATCCTGCGCGATGTGAAAGAAGTGCTGCATCATGATTTCCAGGTGGTCCACACTACGATCCAGTTCGAACACGTCGAGTGTGAAGTCGCTCATGGTTGCGTCATTCCCGTAGGCGAAGGCGGAGAGCACCACCACCACTAATCGTGCAGTAGCCACCGCCTCCATCGCCCAATTTTGCCCCGGCATTGCCGCTCCAAACCTCGTTCAGCCAAGCCTTTACATCTCCTACTACTGAAAACGTTGAAAACAAGGCGCATATAGCCCATCAGTGCCATTCCCAACTTTTTAGTCCATCTGTACTCTCCTTTTTGAGCAGCACTTGGGGGAGGGCTGTTCGGGCGAGCGTCCTTGACTCATTGAGTCCGGGACGTTTCGTTTTTTACCCGCATTTTTACGTCGCACTCCTCGCCCTGAACCTAACACCCAAGACCCAAAGGCCTGCCGTCTCACATCCACCCGTGACCACCGTCACGCACTCGCCACGCGCGCCAGCGCTACTCTGAGCGCCTGACGACTTCGGCGCACGCAATCCCACTCCGCCGCCGGATCGCCCGTTCATCGAGGTGTCCCATGACCAGGTCAAACGTCTCCCGCAGCGCGTGGCTGCAAGGTCCCGCGGCACCTTGTTCTGTCCAACCGGAAGTCGAGCATCCCTGGCGACTCATCCTCCTCGGAGCACCCGGCGTGGGAAAAGGCACTCAGGCCGATCTTCTTCACCCACGCCTACAAGCGTGCCACCTCTCCACGGGCGATGTCTTTCGCGCCGCGGCCCAGGGCGGTTGCGAGCCCTCGCCAGCCATGACCGCCGCTCTCGGATACATGCGCCGAGGCGCCCTCGTTCCCGACTCAACTGTCTGGGAGATGGTGCGCGAACGCGCGGGCTGTCTGCGTTGTCGCGGCGGTTTTATTCCCGATGGCTTCCCGCGCACGCTATCTCAGGCCGAGTCGCTCGCCCAGTCGATGAAAACCGAAGGATGGTCGCTGGCCGCCGTCGTCAATTACGAACGGCCGATCTCAGAAATCGTCGATCGCCTCAGCGGACGCCGCACTTGCCAGCAATGCAAGGCCGTCTACCACATCACCCGCAAACCTTCGCAGACTGCCGCCATCTGCGATCGCTGTGGAGGCCGCCTTTACCAGCGCGCAGACGACCTGCCCGAGTCCGTCACCGTCCGCATGGATGCTTACCAGCGCAGCACCGCGCCGCTGATCGATTTCTACCGCCGTGGTGAGTTGCTGCTTTCCATTGAGGCCACCGGCTCTCCCGAAGCTATCTGTGAACGCACGTTCGCCGCGCTCTCCGCGCGGAATCAAAACGCCGTCACCTGAGCGCTACGAGATGGCCCGCTCTCAACACCAACTTTCCTGCCCAAAAGCCCAGCGGTCACGCCCCATCCCGAGCGTGACCGCTGACGCTTCCCTACCAACAACCTACTCCTTGCCGCCTTCCACGACCGGATGCGGTGTCTGCTTCGCCACTTCCGGAACCACGGCCTCTTCGATCTTCACTGTGGCCATGATCTGCTCCAGCTTCTTGAACACCTGCTGGTGATTGACCGGTTTCACATCGTCGCGGGTGCTCGCCATGGTCGAGACGCCCATCGTGAATTCATAGCAGTTGCCGTTCTCGTAGCGATGGTAGTACTTCATGTTGGGGTCTTTCGCGCTCTTGTCGCTGTTGGACTCCTCCACCATCGAAAATTCATGGCCGCCGATCTTCGCCTTCGACGGCGTTCCGGGCTCGTTCTCCGGATGCAACGTAATCGGGAACGCAAACTGGCTGCACTCGGTTTCCGACAATTCCGGATTCACGCTCACGCCGAAGAATGCTGAGCTGAAGTTCGTCCCCGGATACGAATTCTTGGGCAGTTCCACTGCAGCCACCGTGCTTCCACCCGCTTGCGTGAAGTTCATCTGCAGCGGTCCCATGCCGGCAAGATCGAGCGATGGCTCGTTGCCCGTCTTCAAGACGTAAGTCTTGGGATAGCGGAACGAGATCCCGTTGATTGGATCCGCGAAGGTAGCTGTTGGAGCCTTCTTCTGAACCACATGCTTGCGCCCTGGCTTCGTCTCTTCCGGGACGACAACCGAACTGCCGGCTGGCGTCGGCGGCACGTTCGGCGCGACCGACACCGGAGGATTCTGGCTGGCGACTTTCGCCGGCCCTTTCGAGCATCCGTTCGTGATAAGCAGGAACACTCCCGACAAAGCGGTGACTGCGAACAGAGTCGAACCAAACAGGACTTTCTGCCTGGCCAGTTCCTTCGCCGCCTGATCTTTGTTGGAGATCTGCTGCTGAGATTCTTGCGATTTGTTGCTTACGTGAAGTTGCGTGAAGTTTGCCATCTTGGGCCTCCCGTTACTGGTTCCCCCAGTCACCGAGAGCAATGGCACGGATACAGCCAAGTTGGGATGGATTGATTCTTCAGGACTTACGTGTGATGAACCCGCTTGGGATCGTGGTTCGGTGAACACGCTGTGGAGGCAGACACACAACCGGCTGATCCGTTTTCAAATGCAGACTAGCTTGGCGAATAGCGGCGAAAACTACCGCTCTTTCGGGCTCTGCACTGCCCAGGCCGGATCGGGCATGGCAGCCTCGTGGGCCACGATCATCCACTGGCCCTCCCGCTTGCGCAGGACGACAAGATTCACCCCAACATCGTTTCTGCCCGAATTCGTGGATTTATATCGTGTAATGGCGTACGCGAAATCACCCGAACATTGCGTGCCAAGCACTTCGATCGAGTCGATACGATATTTCGCGTCAACCCCGCGCTGCACATACGCCTGAATTTCTGCCCGGCCGCGGAGGGTTCCAGTAACAAAGTGCTGCGTCAGGTAATAAGCGTCCTCGGCGTAAAGCGCGGCAACCCGCGACGCGTTGCCTTCGTTGTATGCCTCTCTCCAGCGTTCCGGAATCTCGCGTAGCGCGCGGTCGTCAGCGCTTACCGCACATGGAAGCGAGGGATTCGACGAACCAGGCTGGCTGTTCTGGCCTCGGGCTTGGGAACTAATCCACAGCGTCAAACTCACGGCCCCGGCACGTATAAGGCGACGTTTCATGAAAACAGTCTCCGCGAAGGAGTCCTCGCCCGCAGTGACGCCCAACCACTGCGAAACGGCCCCAGTGACGAAGCTCTCGGGCACACCCGATCGTAATGTCGCCAGCGACCCCGAACCCACCTAACATGGCAGCCCACTGGTCCGATTGAATCCGGCCGGTGAGGTGCAAAATGGGGCTTTCTAACTGGATGTGGAATCATTGCCGTTGCCTGACAGCCATAGCGGTCGCCTCCACCGCGTTGACGATCGCGCCCGCCAGTCGTGCGCAATCCTCCGGTAATCCCTCCTCCGACACGCCATCTCTGGGCGATCTGGCTCGCAAGCAAAAGCAGAAACAACAGGACGCGAAAGATAAAGGCGTCAAGCCCAAGAAGGTCGTGACCGACGAAGACATGCCGGAGCATCCGCCGGAATCGTCGACGGGCGAGACTTCCGACAACGATGACACTCCACACGCCGACCAGGAAGCCAGTTCTGCAAGGGTTGTGTCACGAAATGGCGATCAGTGGAAAGCTGCTATTTCACAGCAGAAGAACGCCATCGCCGAGCTCAAAGCTCGAATCGATAAGGCCCAGAACTCAATTCATTTCGTGGAGGCAAACGCCTACCGCAACGGCGTCGAATACAACAAGATTCAGGCCCAGAAGCAACAGGAAGTCGAGCGAGCTCAGAATCAGCTCGCCGAGATGCAGAAGAATCTGGAGAAAATGCAGGAGGATGCTCGCCGAGCAGGATTCGCGAGCGCGGTCTGGGATCCGTAAACCGAAGTCCTCTTTCTCAACGCGATCGTCCGGGACCTGCTATGCCCCCGGATGAATCAGCCGGATCACTTGCGAACACCGCTGCCGCTACAAATGCCGATCCTCCGGATCTCCGCGATCTTCTTCTCGACATCCTTGTAGTCGGTGAATAGATCGACCATGACCCGCGCGCCGTCGATGAGGTTATTCGACATGGCGGAGAACATCGCAAAAAAGCTTGTGTCTTTGGGAATCAGTCGGACCATTTCGGCAACAAGCTCCAGAGACGTGGTTGCTTGCAGTTAAAGGAGCAGAGTTCCCAGAAGCCAGTCAATATCTCACGCCGCGCGGAAGGCAGTCAACTCGCTGAAAATTGGTGGGATACTGGGAAAAAACAGAAAGCGAAAACCTAAGAAGTGGGCAGAACTTTGCCCGAACGACTTCCGGAATTGCAGTGCCTGTGGAGGAAGGGCTGCGTTTTCGAAGGCCGGTTAGTAGCGTTGCCGTGGCCGGGCGCTGACCTTGGCACGACGCGGCATGCTCCATCCGAGCAGCGCGAGTCCGGCCAGGACGCCTACTGTTCCAAAAATCACCGGGCGCCAGAAATCGAAAAACACCATCTGTAAATCCATCCCCAGAGTATGATGCCGATTCTTCTCTTCGAGATAGTTACTATTTGTCCAGAACCACCAGTGACCAGTGCGCAGCGTTACTCGGCGCGTCGTACTGTCTTCAACTTTCCGCGCGTTGTCATTACTTCGGGGGATTACCAACGTCCTGTCCACCTTCTTTGCGCCGCCTCGCACCCGTGATATGCTCCCGCGCCATGCAGGACGCTGATCTGAGCCAACCCACTCCGCAGTTTGACACGGCCGAGTATGCCAACACGCCCGGAACAACGCGCTGCGCTGTCTGCCAACAGACACTGGCGGGTACCTCCTACCGCATCAACGGTCACCCGGTATGCGCCAGTTGCACCGACCAGTTCCGTAATCGTGCACACAAGGATGGCCACGCCGCCTTCGTCCGTGCGCTCGCGTTCGGAATCCCAGCGGCCATTCTCGGTCTCATCGGGTACGCTGCCTTCGAAATCCTGACGCACTTGTCGATAGGCTACCTTGCTCTCGGCGTCGGCTATCTCGTGGCGAAGGCGATGTTGTTCGGTTCCGGCGGGATCCGCGGTCGCCGCTATCAAATTGCGGCTGTGATTCTTACGTACGCAGCCGTTTCAATGGCGGCAATCCCAGTCGCCCTAATTGAGATCAGCCAACACCGTCCGGCGCACGAGATGTCCGCGCAGAGCTCATCAGACGACGGCCAGAGTGCGCAGCAGTCCTCGCAACCTCCAAAGCACAAGATGAGCCGAGCCCAGGCTCTGGGCTATCTTGCATTCTTGGGTCTGGCTTCTCCATTCCTCGATTTGGAATCTCCTGTGAATGGCCTCATCGGTCTCGTCATCCTTTTCGTGGGAATCCAGATCGCCTGGAAAATGACCGCAGGGCCGCCCGTCCCCGAAATCACAGGGCCCTACTGATGGCTCGCTTGCCAATCATGCCTCCGATCGTTTAAGAAGCACTCGTGTCCTCTCTTACCCCGGATCTGATCCGTAATTGCAGCCGATGCGGGCACGAGCTTGTGCTCGGCGCCGTGGCTTGCGGCCAATGCCACGCCCTGGTACACGCCGAGCAACTCGCCCAACTCTCCGAGCAAGCTCGAAAGGCCGAGAGTCAAGGCGAGTTACGACGCGCTCGTGACCTCTGGCTCCAGGGCCTCCCGCTGCTTCCGCCGCACTCTCGTCAGTCAGATTGGATCCGCGATCACGCCCAATCCCTCAATCAGGCGGCACTCCGCTCAGAAGCAGCTCAACAGCAACCGCAACCCGGCAACCAATGGGCACGCAAGCTTGGACCGCTGGCGCCCATCGCGATCCTTCTTGCCAAGGGCAAATCGCTGCTCGTCCTGCTGAAGATGAATTTCCTGCTAAGCCTCGTGGCTTTCATGGGAGTCTATTGGGGTCTGTACGGCGCTCGTTTCGGCATCGGCTTCACGATCCTGATCTTGATCCACGAAATGGGTCACTTCATCGATATCAAGCGTCGTGGTCTGCCTGCCGACATGCCCATCTTTCTCCCAGGACTTGGCGCCTTCGTCCGCTGGAAAGCTTTGGGTGTTTCCCTGAAAACGCGCGCCGAAGTCAGCCTCGCTGGACCCTTCGCCGGATGGATCGCGTCCGTCGCCTGCGCCTTTATCTGGTGGAAGACCGGAAACAACTTGTACGCGGCGCTCGCCCGCGCAGGAGCCTGGCTGAATGTCATGAACCTGATCCCGGTTTGGGTGCTCGACGGAGGCCAAGCCGCCCTCGCCCTCAACAAAGCTGGGAGACTCACCATCCTCTCCGTCAGCCTGGCACTCGGTATCTGGCTAAACGAGCCTGCTTTTTACCTCGTTGCCGCTGGCGCTGGATGGCGCCTCTTCACCAAGGATCTGCCCTCTCAACCCAGCCCAACAGCGACTGTCTACTATGCAGGTGTCCTGGCTAGCCTCGCCGCGATCCTCTGGATCCTTCCGGGAAAGGGCTTCGGCCCGCAGTAAATCGCCTAGCTGGCGAAATTTCGCTGTGACCAATCCTACGGTCTGCCGTCTACATACTGCTTATCCCTAGCCGGAGAGACTCCCATGCGTTCTTTTTTTCTCTGTTCGGTGCTTCTGATGCTGGCCGTCTGTGCCTACTCCCAACCAGCTCCACCCAAAGACGAAATGCCCGACCTGGAGCATTTCACGCCCGATCAAGTAGATAAGGCACTGGACCCCTGCAACGATTTCTTCCAGTACGCGTGCAGCAAGTGGGTAAAAGCCAATCCCATCCCCGCAGACCAGGCCGCATGGGGCACCTTGAACAAGCTGGCCATCTGGAACGTCGCGGCTGTCCACAACGCGCTGGAACAGGCTGCGGGCGCTGGCGAGAACAAGAGTCCGATCGAGAAGAAAGTCGGCGACTACTACTCCTCCTGCATGGACGAAACGACCATTGGGAAGAATGGCATCGCGCCTCTCAAGCCGCTTCTCGATCAGATTGCCGCGCTCAAAGACAAGACCAAGCTGCCCGAGCTGATCGCCGCTCTCCATCAGAACACTCGACCCGCCGACCTGAACTTCATCGACGCTCAATATCAGGGCGTGCTCTTTGGCACTTATAACGGTCCGGACTTCGACGACGCGCGCGTGAACGTCGCCGTACTCGACCAATCCGGCATGAACATGCCATCGCGCGAGTTCTACCTGAAAGACGACGACAAGTCGAAACAGATCCGCGACAAGTACTTGCAGCACATCGCGAAGATGCTCGTCCTTAGCGGCGAGACCCAAGCACAAGCTGACGCGGACGCAAAGACCATCCTCGCGATGGAAACTTCGCTCGCCAATGCAGCCCTGGACATCATCTTGCGCCGCGACCCCAAAAACCTGAACAACAAGATGACGCTCACTCAGGTCCAGGCGCTGACCCCGTCGTTCAATTGGAATCACTACCTGACAGCGATGCACGTTCCGGCAACGGAAAAATTTCTCGTCACCTCGCCAGACTTCTTCCGCGGCATGCAGAAGCTGATCGCTTCCGAATCCGTCGATCACTGGCGCGCCTACCTGCGCTACACGCTGGTCCATCTGTCGGCGCCGTCGCTATCACAACCCTTCATCGAAGAGAACTTCGACTTCTACGGACGCACGCTCTCCGGCACTTCGCAGATTCAAGCCCGCTGGCGCCGCTGTTCGTTCTACGCCGACGCCGATCTAGGCGAAGCTGTCGGCCAGGCCTACGTCGCGCACTACTTCCCGCCTGAAAGCAAAGAGCGCATGCTCCAGTTGGTGAAGAGCATCGAGGCGGCCTTGCATCAGGACATCGATGCCTCGCAGTGGATGTCCCCCGAAACCAAGGCCAAGGCTCACACGAAGCTCTCCGCGCAGATCGATAAAATCGGCTATCCCGACCATTGGCAGGACTATTCCGGGATCGAAATCAAGCGCGACGACTTCCTCGGGAACGTCCAGCGCTCCAGCAGGTTCGAAATCGATCGCCGCCTCGCCCTCATCGGCAAGCCCACCGATCGCTACAAGTGGGGAATGACGCCGCCCACCGTCAACGCGTACGAAGACCCGCAGTCGAACACTATCAACTTCCCCGCCGGATTCCTGCAGCCGCCGTTTTTCGATCCCAGCCGCATTGACGCAGTGAATTTCGGAGCGATCGGCGTGGTCATCGGTCACGAGATCATCCATGGCTACGATGATCAGGGCCGCAAGTTCGACGCCGATGGCAATTTGAAAGACTGGTGGACTCCGTCCGACTCTAAGGCGTACGAAAGTCGAGGCCAGTGCATCGCCGACGAGTACACCCAGGACATCCCCGAAGCGGGGGTAAAGCAGAACGGTAAACTCTCGCTCGGCGAAGACACGGCTGACAACGGTGGAATCCACATCGCCCTCGCTGGGCTGCAAAGCTCGCTGAAGCAGCAAGGCAAAGACCTCGACGCGCCAGGCGAAGACGGCGTCACGCAGTTGCAGACGTTCTTCCTCGCCTACGCCAACGTGTGGTGCGGCGACTATCGCCCCGAGGCCGCGCGTACCGCCGTGCTCACCCAGGGCCATTCGCTCAACCGCTATCGCGTCAACAACGTCGTCAGCAACATGGATGAGTTCGCCCACGCCTTCAATTGCAAGGCCGGTCAGCCGATGGTCCACGCGAATTCATGTCGCGTCTGGTAAGCGAGCGCTCGGCAGAAAGCTGACGTGATCCAGATCACCGACGCCGCATCCTTCCCTCATTAGCATTCGACGAGGGTCAGGGTTGCGGCATCGCGTTTCTGCAGCACCCTTGTCCCCGGCTTTTGCGGCTTGAGCTTCTTTAAGCCCCTCTAATTGAGCGACTTGCGGATGGCCCGCACGACCAAACGCCCTGCCCAATACCGCGCGACGAGCGCAGCCGGGCATGATGACGACCACATTCGAAGAACGCTGGCTTCCGAAATCTGTTCTCTGTCTTCGTAACTACGACATCAATAAGGTCACTCGCGACCTCATAGCCGGAGTAACGGTCGGCCTTGTCGCTCTGCCCTTGGCGATGGCGTTCTCGCCCAAGTCGGCGATATCTCGCACCGCGAATACTGGGTTCCCGCAGCCGACTTGCCAGCATTTAAGGCAAAGATAGTTGGCAATATTGAGATCGTCGCCGAACATCGCGCAAACGGGTAATCGTGCCTGCCACGGTCAGCCTTGCTTGTCTTGCGCAATCGCGGCGACTGTGCCGCGAGTAGCCTTCAGATAATCCGTCGGCGCCATCAGAATCTGCAACCCGCGAACTGCCGCCGAAACCGATATCACATCGAATAGCTCCACTGTCTCGTCGACGTACACTGGATAGTCTTTCTTCCCAGCTAGCGCTGTCACGCCACCACGAATGTATCCCGTCAGAGCCTGCAGCTCTTTCACCGGCACCAGCGCCATCTTCCGGTTGTCCGAAGCCGCGGCAAGCGCCTTCAGATCGACCTCAGCATTTCCCGGAATGACCGCCATGCAGGTGCCGTTTCGATCCCCGCGTGCCACCAACGTCTTGAACACCTGTTCCGCTGGCAACCCGATCTTGGCCGCTACCGTTTCCGCCGCCAGATCTTCCGGATCAACCTCATACTCACGTAACTCATAGCGCACACCTAGCTGATCGAGCAGACGTACCGCATTCGTCTTATGTGCCATCGGGAACGATTATGCCGTGTTCAGTATGCGTTTGGTCTTTTCATCCCGAAACCTTCCAACCCTGAAACCCTGAAACTTTGAAGCTTCGCCATTTGCCCTCGCAGGTGGCACGGTTCTATAGTCTCCCGTACCCGTTCCGAGGATCACTTATGCGGATGCTGATTCATTGGGTCTTGACTGCGCTGGCGATCTGGATCGTCTCGCGGTTCGTGCCGGGATTTTCGGTGAGCGGTCCCGTCGCCGCGCTGATTGCCGCGGTCGTCATCGGCTTCGTTAACGCGACTTTGGGAGTGTTTCTCAAAATCATCACCTTCCCGCTCACCATCCTGACGCTGGGGTTGTTCTGGCTTGTGATCAACGCCTTGATGATCGAGCTGGCATCCGCTATCGTGCCCGGCTTTCATGTCTCGGGCTTCGGTGCCGCATTCTGGGGAGCAATCGTGCTCAGCCTCGTGAACATGGCGCTCAAGTGGCTGGTCATGCCAGAGAAGGCGCAGTAATCACTGCTAGCGGAGTAAGGCTACGAACGCAGACGAGTCGAAGTCCCCGCGATCGACACAACGGCCTGCTCGTCACTCCCGTGGAGCCGCGGAGCGGCGGCCGATGTTAGCCCAGCGCCCAATGGAACCCAAAGTCCCATAGGGACGACAGGTACTAGCTGGTCGTCGGTAAGCAAGAAGAGAAATCCGAGAACCTAAAGAGCCAACGAACCTCCGACCCCTGCGCCCAAAACAACGCCGATCTTCACCGCAATTGTCTCTTCGGCTTCATCATCTCCCACTCTTTGTCTGTCAGCATTCTTCCGAGCGACGCGAACTCGCCCGCGCCCTGCAGCCATTCGCCGCCATCCATCGTGATCACGTCGCCATTGATGTAACTCGAACCATCGCTCACCAGGAACGCCGCCAGATTGGAGAATTCCTCCACCGTTCCGAATCGTCCTAGCGGGACGCGATCTTTGGCAAGCTTCTCGAACTCCGGCCGTGGCAGTAAGCGCGAGAACGCACCTTCTGTCGGAATCGGTCCGGGCGCGATGGCGTTCATCCGAATCCCTCGATTTCCCCACTCCACTGCCAGGCTGCGCGTCAGCGCTTGCACTCCCGCTTTCGACACCGCCGACGGAACCACGTACGCCGATCCAGTCGTCGTGTACGTGGTCGTGATGTTCAGCACGGTGGCCTGTTTCCCTTCGGCCAGCCAGCGCTTGCCACAGGCCATCGTGGTGTGCAACGTGCCGAGCAGAACGATGCCAATCACTGCTTCGAATGCGCGCAGCGAGAGCTCCTCGGTGCGCGATAGGAAATTCCCGGCAGCGTTGTTCATCAGCACATCAAGCGCGCCGTCTTTCCAGATGGTGTCGATCATCTCCTCGACAGCCGCCGCATCACGTACGTCGCAAGGGCGCGAGTGAATC
>Ga0126373_10001958_pt1 | contig 14929 bp, 14 predicted proteins | sample PanSoiMetPlot_11_FD_92545 | JGI IMG/M metagenome (GOLD analysis project Ga0126373, IMG submission 92545) | Tropical forest soil microbial communities from Panama - MetaG Plot_11 | ecosystem: Environmental > Terrestrial > Soil > Tropical forest > Bulk soil | place: Panama | collected 2016-02-17 | reverse complement strand
CGCGAGCGCCATTCCTGGAATCCACCACGACAAGCCGATCCAGAGACCGTACTCGGCCGCTGCGGCGTTGTGAATGATTAGCGAAGTCTCGGGCGCTGCATTGGACGGCTGAACGTAAGGATAAACGGGCAAGACCACACTGGTCAGCATGCCTGCGAGATAAAGGCACGGCTCAGGAACGCAGCGAGGTCGCGTTTGCGCGCGCTGGCGATCCACATGCCGAGCAGCCCGGCGATCGCGAGCAATGGAAAAATTGCGCCCCACGGCCGGTCGCTGAATTCCTTCATGATGTTCGGTTGCATGCGGAAGCTGGCGACGGTGCATCCAAGCGTCGGTCGCGATGATGAAGAATCCCGACATCCAGGAACCCAGGAAGACTAGGAATGCCGAGAGCCAGTGCATCAAGGGATTCAACCGTTTCTCGCCGTAAATGAACAGTCCGAGAAACGAAGATTCCAGGAAAAAAGGAAAACACGCCTTCCATCGCGAGCGTCTGTCCAATGACTCCGCCGGCCGATTGCGAAAACCGCGCCCAGTTGGTCCCGCTGAAACTCCATGGGGATGCCCGTGACCACGCCAAACGCGAAATTGATGGCGAAAATTTTTGCCCAGAAGCACGCGGCCTCGTTGTAGTGCTCATTTGCGGTCTGGAGCGCAATCGTTTTCAGAATCACGATCAGTAGCGCGAGTCCCATGGTGAGCTGGGAAAAAAGGTAATGGTAGGTAACGGTGAAGGCAAAGTGCAGGCGATGCACAGCCAAGGCTGAGTCCATATCTTGATCTTCTTAGCAGCCAACGTGCCAGATGGCAATTGCCTCATGATCTGCGAGTTCCGGCTCACAAATGGGTGAGTTACCTCACACAAGCGCGGGCCTCGATATGCTCCAAATTTCAGCAATTGTAGCCGATAAGCAGAGGCGGCTCGAATGCTAGCAATCAGGCTGGGAGAACATTCATCATGGAAATCAAAGTCCGATGCCTGGGCGGCACGAAGTTCGAAATGACGGCTCGCCACCATCAAGTGGTAGCGGATCAACCGCTCGCGAGCGATGGTACCGATACGGCCATGACACCTCCCGAACTCTTCCTGAGCGGACTCGGCGCTTGCGCGGCTTTTTATGCCGAAGAATACTTGCGCGCGCGCGCCTTGCCGGATGACGGGCTCGAGATCCGTCTTTCGGCATCGAAGGGCGACCGGCCTGAGCGTCTCACCCATCTGCACGTTGAAGTGATCGCTCCCGGCCTCACCCAGCGCCATCGCAACGGAATCCTGCGCGCGGTGGACGCTTGCCTTCTGAAGAACACTTTGAACCGGCCGCCGGAGATCGAGGTGAAGGTAGTCTCCATCGCCAATGTGGAGGAGCCTGAGCTGGCGGCAGTGTAAGCTGCCAGCGTTTTCCTCAGTCAGGGCCAGCCTACCGGCTTAGCCGCAGACTGGTCGTGAACTGACTGCTCTGGAAATTCTCGTAGGTATAGAACAACTCCGACATCGAGTACCATCGCCACTCGCTGATCCATTGAACGTGCTTTTGCAACGGAACAGTTAATCGCGCCAGAGGCTGATAGTAGTTCGTCGGACGGCTGCCCGAAGAAATGAACAGCATTCCACCGAAGGTCACCCACTTCACCGTCGCGAGCGCGCTGAGCGAATGCCCGTTCTCCCGATAAATCGATGGCGTGGGCGTTAGGGTTTGCGGTATCAGAAACAAAATGTTCGACCGCACAGCGGTGCGCGAATAGTCGAGCAGGATGTTCGCCCATTTTGCCGCCTTCGGAGCAAAATAGACTGACGCAGATTCGACTTTTGATGAATAATCCAGCCGGACATTCGGACTCGGATTGCTATTGTTCAGCAGACCGAAGTCGGCCGCGATGCGCCATTGGGGTGAGATATCGTAGCGCGCGCGGATGTGCGCTTTTTCGTATTCCTGCAAGCTGGTGCGGAAGAAGATTTGATCGGAGTTGGAGCCTTCCGCGTCGCCACTCACGCGGAACTTCTGCCCAATGCGGTAGTTTACGCCCGCGATGCCGACGCCCCGCCGCAGATTCGCTGACTCAAGCGGTTGCCCAGTCAGGACCGGCGCGCGCACTACGGCGTCGCCCCACTCGAAACGGTAGCCCGCGCGTACCGTCAATGCGGCCGTCAGATCGTAATAGCCGTCCACTTCTTCGCGATTCTCATTCACTACCAAACGGTCGCTGAGCAATTGCTGGTCGCTGAACGGCGTTCCGGTGGAGAGCAGGAAATTCTCGGCCAGCAGCGCGTTCGAGGCGTTGTGGAGGCGATCAGTCATCCAATATTGGACGATCCGAAGCCGCCGCAGAGGATGCAGCTCTACCATGACGCTGCCATTGATGTGCGGCAGGTTCGCATCGCCGGTCAGCAGATCCTGTCCGATGCTGTAGAACTGCAAAATCTGCTGGAGATAGAACGTGCCGGTCGAGGCTTGCGTGTAGTTGATGTCGGTATGCGGCTTGGCGTAGATGAATTGCCCAGTCACACTCATCCACTCGAAGGGGTTCGCGGCCACCAGGGCCTTGGTATATAGTGAATCGCCGCGCACACGGTACAGCTCGGAAAAAGAGTTCAGCGGAGGCGGGCTGCCGAGAAACGTCCCGGCGAAATTTCCAGGATTCACTTGCGCGTTCGACGCGCCTTGATCTTCCCTGAACGTAGTGCCGCCCTCTTCAAGCGTGACATGATACGCGCCCATCTCCATCTGCACACCGGCGCGATAAGTGTTGGTCATGTCGGAAGAGATGCTCGCTACCGGATATTCATTTACGTCGGTGTGGAAATCCGTGATGCCACGTCCGTCTTGCTCGTTCTGACTGAACCCAAGGTAAGGAGTGATCCATTTGTTGGTGTGGACGTCGAGCCGGACATCCAGCGTTCGAATTCTCGTGTCGTAGGAGTTTTGATCGAGCAGCAGTCCACGGCTGACCGTGGGGTCGGCATACGAAGGCAGGAAATTGAAATAAGCGAAATTGCGGTAGTCGATGGTAAAGCGATAAGCGCCGCCTTTGACGATGTCCGCGCGGAAGGTATTGTATGGGTCGCCCCAAGACGACGCATAGAAATCCGCGCGATCGAAGAAGCGTTTCGAGGGATCGAGCAGTGTCAGGTCGGCGTTGAACAACTTCGGTCCTTGGCCGAGATTTACAACGCTGCGGTACGTGGCGGAGCTTCCGTCGATGGTCGGAATCCATCTGTAGCCAAGCTGGATACTGCCTTGAAACCAATCTTCACCGCGCGGTTTCGGTTGTTCTGGCGCTGGTGCAGCGGCGGCATGCTGAGGATTTGGCGTCTGAGCAGCGGACGACGCGGCGGGTGCAGTCTGATCCTGGCCCGCTGGCGTCGCTTGCGTTGAATCGGTAGGAGCCGACAGCTCTTGCGCCCAAATGGAAGTTGCTAATACCAGGCTCGCTAAGATTTTCATCGCAGAAATTCCCGATTCACGTAGGAACCGTGAATGTTCACGTGGCAGGTCGTGCAGTTCTGGTAGCGCGGGCTGCGCAGGTCATGGAACGCGGGAGGCACACCGCCTGTGAACGGATTTTTCGAAATCGTCTGCCGGATCGGCAGATTGGCGTGACATTCCAGACACACGAGGCTCACCTGTTGCCGAACCAGCATTCTTGGATTCACGGAACCATGCGGTTCATGACAAGCCGTGCAGCCTTCGATACGTTGTACGGGGTGCTCGTAAATGAATAGGCCGCGCTTGTCGCTGTGGCATTGCAGGCAACCGGGTTCGTTTCCAAACGAGGTCCGCGTGACGTCGACCTGAAAGCTCGCGTGGGGATTGTGGCAGTCTACGCAGGACATAGCGCCTTCCGGCAGCCGGTGCTTGTACGGGCGATTGAACGTAGTCCAAGCCGAGACATGGCACGAGGCGCAGTTGGCATTGATCTCGGACCGATTCCTGACCACAAGTTGCGCGCCGCCCTCACCGTGGACCGAATGGCAAGTCGTGCACGCCACTTGGTCCCTTGCATGGCCGGCAGCCAATCGGCCGACTGGCGTGTTCTGATTCAGATGACAGTTAAGGCAGGTGCGGTCTACTTCACCGGCCGTCAGCTTGGCGGGATTCTTGATATTTTCGGACGATGCGGAATCGGCATGTTTCGAACCAGGGCCGTGGCAGGACTCGCAGCTTCGTTCCTTCCAACCACGGCGCGCTCCGGTCTCGACAGCAAAATGAGGACTCTTTTGAAGCTTGTTGAAGATCTCTTCGTGGCAGGCCTTGCAGGTCTCCGAACCGACGTATTCGGATGGCTTCTCCGATTCAGCCGTCGCCGGCTGCGCAGTTGCGGCCTTCGCCGGTTCGGTGGGCTGCTGCGCGAGCATCGTGATGCCGGAGCTCAGCATCGCGATACCGGCAACAGCCGCCCAGGCCCATTGGGAGGAGTTATTGGGCATGGACCTGGTCTACGTCGAATGCGGCGCCAGAAGCGTGGCAATCCGCGCAGCTTTCACCGAAACTCGTGGTGTTCGCTACCGCGTGCGAGTATTGCGCTTTCGCCGCGTGGCACGTCATACAAGCTGCCGTCACCGGCGGCGTCGGGTTTTGGTAGCCTTGCGGCGTAACCACATTCGTCAGACCGGTAGGTAGATTTGCTTCCGACCCGTTGACGTGGCACATCTGGCAATTTTGAATATTGCCGACGCCGCCTGCCGGGCTGAACGCCGGGAAAGTGACATTTGAGAAGTCGTTATGACTTCCGCCGAATCCAACCACGACATAAGGACGGCCATCGGCTGCAACCGCTGAGCCGGCGTGGATGTTGTGAATCATCAGAGCGAAGTTGATCGCTTGTGGAGGCGCGGCTTTATCGGCTGCGTTAGTGGCCGAAGCCCGGGTCGAGGCATCCGTGTCTATCGGATTGTGGCAGAGCACGCACATCTCGATCTGGTTCCGATTCTCACCGTGCACCGAAAGCGTCGTATGGCACGCGTTGCACTTCGCGATGCTCACAACCCTGCGGCGCGGAACGACGGGCGAGGCGTCCACGGAGAAGTTGATCACCTTGTTGACCGCTCCGTACTCGGTGGTCACCGCAGCCGTCGTGCCTGCGTTGATCGTGTATCCGGCGCGGCCTTCCATGCCGATCGAGAACGTACCGGTGGCGCTGGCCGGAATCACGGTCTGGAACTGATAGACGCAGGTTCCGTCCGATCCGCAGGTTGCCTTGGTGGCGTTCTCGGATACGTAGCCTGGAGTGCTCGCGGTACCGAAGCCCGTAGAGCCGTAGTCGCTGGTCGGGCCCGCCAACACGGCTGCCAGCCGCTTGGATCCTCCCACCAGGCTGCTGGCCGCGATCGGGTTCCCGCCGCCGTCTTTCAGCGTGAACGTGATGGCTGGCGCGCTGCCCGCAGTTCCGTTGCTTACTTTCACGATGTTGATCACCAATCCGGGCAGACCAGACCACTGGGTCGGCGTGACGTGCGCACCCATGATCGACGCATCGAACGGCAGCTCGCCTTGCGGGATATGGCAGTTCGCGCACTGCGAATCGTCAAGCTGCGGCAGATTCACGTGATTCTGGCCAGTGGCGAAGTTCACGTTGTCGTGGCAGCCTCCGCATGCTTCGCGATTCGGCTTCAGATAAGCATTCGCCTGCGCCGCACCACTATTGGGATCATGGCAAGCTGCGCAATTGCGGGGATCGGTCACTGAAGTGCTGCCTGTGCCCGGGAATTCCACGTCGGCCCAGTTTGTGGGGCCGTTAAACCCATAGATCGTGTATGGGTTGCCGGCCTGCGCGTTGGGCGATGCTGAACCCATGTGAATCTCGTGGATCATCTTTGGGAAGTCCACGGTGTTTCCCGTGTTCGGATCCACGGATTGGGGTGTGTGGCAAAGCACGCATACCGCGACGCCAACGCGCGATCCGCCGTGAAATTCCATACTATTGTGGCAGTTGTCGCAAGTTGCGTCGCGAACCACGTCCCGGGTGACTGTCACCTTCGAGCCGTTGGGAACAAAATTGAGGGTCGCCGACGCGTAGTTGGTTCCGAGGTTGAAAGCGGTCAGATTTCGGCTTCCATAGACCGCCACCGTGTGCGTCGCTGTTTGATCGAATCCGCTGGGCGCTTTTGTTTTGAATGTGTAGGTGTAATCGCCATCGGCATTGGCCGCAAATGTACCGCCCGAATCCGCCGCCGCCTGTATGCCGGTAGCTCCAGCGCTTGCCGCGGTTACAGTGCGCGTCGTATACGACGTGTATTGTTTCTTGCCATTCGGTATCGTCGCGCCAATAAAGCTCATCGAAATCGTCCCAGGAGTGTCGACACCACTGCGGTCCAGCGGAAGACCCTGCGAGTCGGTGACGAGAACCCGCGCCGTGATGGTTCCATCGCTTGCAATGGATGCAGTGGAAATCTTGAAGACCAGACCCGGCCTTACGAAATTGATGATAGTCGCATCTGCGTAGTATGCCTTGTCGTGCTTCGTGAACGAAGCCCTGCCTGCGCTTTGTAAGCCGACTGCACCCGCCAGCACGGTGACTATGAGGCAACTTCGGATTAGAGAACCCGAAGAGAATCGGTGCATAATAGACCTCCTTGCCATCGCTCGGGGCTAAAGCACGCAGAAGTCCTAGCACTTGTGTCAGTCGATTCATTAAATTACAAGCGACTATGCCCGAGAGAATCAACTTGAGCCCAAGCCGTTGCGCTTTATCACCCACCCGTCGTCGCTGCTGAAATTCAAGTGCGCGTGTTGACCCTCTCCCGTTTCCATGCGTCAATGGAATCGCGTGCCCCAACCCAAGCGCCGCTGGGCGGAAGCATTGATATCGGGCCTGGCTGCGGCCGCGATCGCGACTCATCTCACACTCCGTTACGCCCTGGGAGTGCCGCTGCCAGTTTCGAGTTTGCCGCTGATCGTCGCGATCCTCGCGGGCGGCGTTCCGTTGATCGTGCAATTGACCCGCAGTATGGCGAAGGGAAACTTCGGCGCCGATCTTCTCGCAGGGATCTCGATCGCCACGGCAACCTTCATGGGCGAATATCTAGTGGCCACGATCGTTGTGCTGATGCTCGCGGGCGGCACGACATTGGAGCAATTCGCAACGCGTCGTGCCTCGTCGGTTTTGGCAGCGTTGGCGAAACGGATGCCGAGTGTCGCTCACCGCAGCTTACCCTCAACCTTCGTCGACGTTTCATTGGATGAAATCGTCATCGGCGATTGGCTGCTGGTGCTTCCACATGAAATTTGTCCCGTGGATGGCACCGTGCTCGAAGGGCAGGGAACCATGGACGAGTCGTTTCTGACCGGCGAGCCGTTCCTGAGTTCCAAGACACCCGGTTCCGTGGTGCTGTCTGGTTCAATTAACGGCGATTCTGCGCTGACCATCGCAGTCGACAAGCTCCCGTCAGATTCGCGCTACGCGAAAATCATTCAGGTTGTTTCCGCTTCCGAGCAAAACCGCCCGCCCATCCGCCGCCTCGCGGACCGTTTGGGAACCTGGTACACACCGCTCGCGGTGGCAGTCGCGCTCGCCGGTTGGTGGCTGAGCGGTGATTCGCACCGTTTCCTGGCCGTTTTGGTGATCGCGACGCCTTGCCCTCTGTTGCTCGCAATCCCGGTGGCGATTATCGGTGCCATTTCGATCGCGGGTGAGAGCGGAATTATCATTAAGAATCCAGCCGTGCTCGAGCAGGCCGACCGATGCCGCACACTCGTCTTCGACAAGACCGGCACGCTCACTTATGGCCGTCCCGCCCTCACCGCGATCATCGCAGCGCCCGGTTTCGAAACTGAGTATGTGCTTCGTTTGGCGGCCAGCCTCGAGCGCTATTCGAAACATCCTTTAGCCTCCGCGATCCTGCGATCGGCCGAGGAAAAACGGCTCAAGCTTTCGCCGGTGAGGCTGATCAGCGAAAAGCCCGGCGAGGGCTTGCGGGGACTGGTTGGCGATCACGAAGTACTCATCTCCGGCCGGAAGCGGCTCGTTGCCTCTGCTGGGTCTGCGCCTGCCTGGCTCCCGGAGGAGGTAGCGGGTCTCGAGTGTCTGATTTTTTTGGACAGTGAATGCGCGGCGGTTTTCCAGTTTCGCGACGAGCCTCGCAAAGAGAGTGGCGCGTTTGTTTCGCACTTGGGACCCAAGCACTCGGCGCAAAAGGTAATGCTCGTCTCGGGCGATCGCGAGAGCGAGGTACGCTATCTCGCGAATACGGTTGGTATTTCCGAGGTGTTCGCCGGCCGAAGCCCGGAAGAAAAACTCGCCATCGTGCGTGAGGAAACTAAACGCGCTCGGACGATGTATGTCGGCGATGGAATCAACGATGCACCAGCCATGCTGGCCGCGACGTGTGGCGTTGCGTTCGGCCGCGCCAGTGATATCACAGCCGAAGCGGCGGACGCCGTGCTTCTTGAGCCATCGCTCGCGAAGGTGGACGAGCTGATGCATATCAGCCGGCGCATGAGGCGCATCTCGCTCCAGAGCGCGCTGGGCGGAATGGCGCTCAGTATGATCGGCATGGCTGCCGCCGCGGCTGGATACTTGTTACCGGTGGTCGGCGCCGTGGCGCAGGAGTTTATCGATCTGGCGGCGGTGTTGAATGCGCTGCGTGTCGCGATCCCGCCGCGGCAGAAGACCGATTTTTAGTCGAATAGCCGCGCGATCTGGATTACGCCACCGCGCGATGCTCGGGGGCGCCGGACGCAAACAGCGCGTTTTGCACTGGGCGGTCTGCGTGGAAGTCTCCAAGCTCATTCGGAAATTGCGCGATCAGTCCGGCGGGCGCCAACCGTCGATCGTCTCCGAGGATTTCGCCCAGTTGCAAAGCGTTCACCACTGCTTTCCCGCGGGCATCGTTGTTGGCGAACACGAACGTCATCGCGGAATGCTGCCGAATTTCCTGGATGCGCCCTTTCCATTCGAGCAGTTCGTCGCGGGAATAGAGATAATCGTGCGCGGCTGTCGGCCTCTTCGCCCGGCCGAACTCGCGTTCCCAGTCTTGCGGATTCCGGCCATGCAGCCGCACATAACCGATAGAAGACGTGAGGATCGAGGTCGGCGGCATTGCCTTGGTATATGCTGCCTGATCGATATTCACGAACCCGACCCGATGATCGATCAGCGAGCCGAGCGCTTCTTCGTGCATCCAACTGGCATGCCGCATCTCGGCCACCAGCGGAAATTCGTGGAAGGCGCGGCGCACAGCGATGAGGTGACCGCGATTCTCTTCCGTGTAGCGGAACGTCCACGGAAACTGCATCAGCACGCAGCCCAGCTTGCGGGCGCGCAACAGCGGCCAAAGTCCGTCCTTGAACTCGCCGATTTCAGCGCCGTTCAGCAAGCGTTCGTGCGTGAACCGCCGGCCGAGCTTGGCGGTGAACTGGAATCGCGGATTCGGCTCTACCTTGCGCAGCCAAAGCTTCGCGATCTCCGGCCCGATTGCCTGATAGAACGTCGTGTTGATTTCCACCGCGTCGAAGTAGCGCGAGATGTCTTCGAGAGGATGGAACGTGCGGGGCTTCAGTTTCGAGAAGACGATCCCGTTCCAATGCGGGTACGACCACCCGGAGGGTCCACAGTAGAGCGTCTGGGGGAGGGGCATGACGGCACTCCTATTCTCCTTTTATTCGCCCATTGAGTATGTACGAACGAAAGGCGAAAGTCAAGGCTTAACAAAAGGAGTTGTGTTTGGGCTTGGATTTCCAGTAGCTCCAAAGGGCTATGCACGTGTTTACATTACTTTACAGACAACTGTGGAATATTTCGCACCGGGCGTAACCATGCCGCTCCGGACGTCGTTATTTAATCAAATCCCCGTTACGACGGCGGACGCTTCACCCTATCACCCCAAAAGCGTCCGCCTTTTCCATTTAGTCCGCGGGGAGCCCTTCGAATAACGCTGTGCTCAGGTAGCGCTCACCAGAGTCGGGAAGAACGACCACGATTGTTTTGCCTTTCATGTCGGGTTCGCGCGCGACACGCACTGCAGCCACCGCCGCGGCCCCGCAGGAGATTCCGGACAGAATTCCTTCCTCGCGCGAAAGACGTCGCGCCATCTCGATGGACTCGTCGTTGGTGACCTGCTCCACCCGGTCGACCATAGCGAGATCCAGCGTTCCGGGAATGAATCCTGCGCCGATGCCTTGAATCTTGTGCGGCCCGGGCGTCAAGGGCTGGCCCGCGAGCTTCTGAGTGATCACCGGGCTGTGCACAGGCTCAACCGCTATCGAGGTGATCTTCTTTTTCTTTTCGTTCTTGATGTACCGCGAGACGCCGGTTATGGTGCCTCCTGTCCCGACCCCGCTCACCAGAACGTCGATCGCGCCGCCGGTGTCATCCCAAATTTCAGGGCCGGTCGTCTTGAAATGGATCTCCGGATTCGCCGGATTCTGGAACTGCTGGAGAAGCACGTAGCGTCTAGGATCTGACGCGACGACTTCTTCCGCTTTGTTGATCGATCCCTGCATCCCGGCCGGTCCTTCAGTCAAGATCAGGTTGGCGCCGAGGGCGAGCAGAACCCGGCGCCGCTCCACCGACATTGTGTCGGGCATCACCAACGTGATTTGATAGCCGCGCGCGGCAGCGACGAAGGCGAGCGCGATTCCTGTGTTGCCGCTGGTAGGTTCGATGATTTCTTTATCGGGCCCCAGCAGTCCGCGCTTTTCAGCATCCCAGATCATCGACGCGCCGATTCGATCCTTCACCGAATAAGCCGGGTTTCGGCCTTCGATTTTGGCGAGTACCGTTGCGACCGCTCCCGCTGTCACGCGGGTCAGCTTCACCAGCGGCGTCCGGCCAATGCTCAACGAATTGTCTTGGAATACCATCAAATCTCCCAGTTCGGAACGTATTTGTTTTGCCGTTCGCGCCATTCGCGCGCGAGGTCGGCGAAAGTGGTGTGGTCGATCACGCCGGAGATGGCGTCCTCAACACGAGTCCAGGTTTCGCGAAACGGGTCTGCCTCCGGGTGCTTGCTGGAGGATTTTTTTTCCTTGACGCCCTCCACGTAGCGGAACACTTCGCCCACCGTGATCTGCTCCGGCGCGCGCGCCAGCAGGTATCCGCCCTCGGCGCCGCGGCGCGACTCCACGAACCCGCCTTGCTTCAATCCGGACAGAATCAGTTCTAAGAATTTTTGTGGAATCTTCTGCCGCTTGGCGATCCCGGCGATTTTGTTTGGCTCGCCCGGCCGCTGCAGCGCCAGATCGAAGATCGCGCGCAGAGCGTACTCGCCTTTCACGGAGATGTTCATCAATCCCTTCAATCTCCTATAACCAAGTAGAGATTGTAACCGTTCTAGGCTGGACCGCAAAGGATGCGGCGGCACCAAACTCGCAAGAAAGCGAACGTCGCATTCCGTTTTGTTGGCTAATAGCTAGTCTGGAAGAGGAGGTGACTAAATTGAGACTGCGCCTATCAGTGCTGGCTGTGGCATTTCCGCTGATGTGCGCCGAACCGGCTGGATACAAATACTGGGGCGCGCAGCATCTGCTGGCTTCCGAAAAAGCGCTCGCGCCGAAGATGAGTTCGCTGAAGGTGGCGAGTGAACGAGTAGGCTCATTCGGAAATCACTACGCGCTCATATTGCATCGGGAAGCGAGCGGCCAAGCTGAGCTGCACCAGCATCAGGCCGACATCATGGTGATTCAATCCGGAGCGGCAACGCTTATTGTGGGCGGTACGATGGCGAAGCCGCGCTCGACGGCCGCAAACGAGCTCCGGGGCCAGTCGATCGAAGGCGGAACAGGGCAGAAAATCTCGGCCGGCGATATCATTCACATTCCATCGAAAACGCCGCATCAGCTCTTGCTCGAACCAGGACAGCAGCTGAACTATTTCACGCTCAAAGTCAACGAGTAGCGGGGTCCTTCCAGAACGATTCAGCATCCGATCGCCGGACGTAATTGGCGTCGATCGCAGCCGGGTCGAGCGCACGGCCGGCTGCGAACTCGCACCAGGCGATGCGTCCGATGGCCGCGGCAAGTGCGCAAGGAGGGCGCACTATGGGCGCGGATGACTCTACGCTCAGGTTGTCAGCGAGAATCAACTCGAATCCCTGCGCCGGGAGTGTCCGAAGCCAAAGATCAAGTTTCATTACCGATTCGGGGGCTGCGGGATTGAGCTGCTCGTCATAAATGCCGCCATAGATCTCTCCGCGACGCGCGTCGAGGGCGACAGCTCGCAAACGCGCCGAGCCAAAGGAGGCGAGCGCACGCAGGTTCGACACCGCAACAATCTTTTTGCCAGTAGCTTCCGCTAATCCTTTGGCGGCAGACAGGCCGACTCGCAGACCGGTGAATGATCCGGGGCCGGACGCAGCAGCGAAGCACTCGATCGCATCGACGGAGACCCCGTGGTGCTCGAGCAATCGCTGCAATTCAGGAAACAGAACATGCCCAAACCCATCGGGAGAATGAATTTCGATTTCTTCCACCGACCGGTCGCGCTCGGTAAGGGCAATGCTGCCCCACTCCGAGGTCGTGTCGATGGATAGAATCACTTCGCCAGTTCGTACACGCGATCGAGCGCGTATGCTTTGCCGTGCGCGTTCAGCGCGCTCAAGTGAATGGCGAGCACCGCGGGGAAGTCTCGCGCCACAGTGGGGGGAATCGCGAACGAGCCGGGCGAGCCGGTGCCGATTACTCGAAATCCCTCGCTATCGGTAGGGACTTCAGCGGTCCAGAGATACATCATCGAGCCGGTGGCGCGCGTTTGACGCGTGATTTTAGCCGAAAACTGCATTGGCTTTCCGGCGGGGAGCGTCCGATCCGTCGGGGCTTCGATCGCGAACGGAACTTTCTTCGGATCGCTCTCGATGGTCTGGACCAGAGGAACCTCGCGCGAGTCGAAGCGATACGAACGGTTCATGGATTCTTTGTGCCCCTCGCGCGAAACCAGCAGGACCCAGGGCCGGTTCTTGTCCGGAGGCTCGCCAGTAAAATGCTCGCCGCTGTATTTCTTCTTCTCTTGATATTCGCCCGTCGCCGGATCGAACCACATAACATCGTAGCCGTGCTTCTCCACAGTGACTTCGACAGGTGGGCCGGGATGCTCGATGTAGCTGACGTATTCAGTGTCTTCAAGCGCGAAACCGCGTGCGCCGTCTACTTCGAAGTACGGTTCCAACTCCCAATAGCGTGTGTCGGCGATGAAATCGAACCAATTTTTCGCCATCTCGGGGTTGTCGCCGCGGAACTCCGGATATTCGCCGTCCGCAGTCGCGTTCCACAAATGCTTCGCATCGGTCACGCCGACGAAGGGAACCTGATAAAACTGGTGCTCGACGGATCCGATGGTATCGTCCGTCGTGCCCTCGATGACAAAGTTCATCCAGCCATCGGCGAGCAGCGGCGATGACGTGACTTTGGCGTTCGACGAACGCGGATGATCGTATGGATCGAGTTTGGCGAGCGCGGTTCCTAGCTCCTTCAGCAGGGCGCGCCCGCCGGAGTAATCTTCGAATTGTTCGAGACCTTGCCAGGTGACGTTAAACGGTGCGTATCGCGCGACTATATAGCGGATGAAACGCTCGCGCGACTGCCAGTCGGGGAACAGCGTCGTAATATACGCCGGGTCGGAGGCCAGCATGAGATCGGTAACCAGACCGCGCTTGTGGATTGTCAGAACGCGGCGATCGAGCCCATCGAAGTATGCTGGATTCGGCCTGTCGGGACCGAGGTAGACCTGCTTGGCATCGCCCGGGTCGCCGAGAATCGACCCGCGAAAGTGGGTGAAATGATTTTGTGCTGCAGTGTTGAGCTGCTGTTCGAACTCCGACGCGCTCTCGAATGCGAAACGATCGGCGACGTAGCCCATCCACAGATGCGGCTTCTTGTTTTCGCTTTGCCAATGATGGAAATTCGCTGGGTGGATGTAGCCCGGTGCGTCTGAACCGGCCGCGTTGAACGAGCCTTCCTTGCCGTTGAGTGCTGTTAGATTGCTTTCGACGCGATACGACCAAACTCCGGCTTCGGTGGGTGTGATACGCAAGATCATTTTGCGCGCGCCGTCCCAGAAGGCTGGCATCAGATAGGTCTTGAAGTGCGGTGATCGGAACTCGGCCTGGAGACGGACCGTCGAGTAAGGATTTGGATGCGCGGCTAAATCCGCCGGGGACAATTCGAAGGTAAATTCGCAAGGCGAATAGGCAGGAGTTCCCTCGCAAGGCGTTTGCGCAAGCACGGGAAGACAAGCGATCAGGATGAGGCTAAACTGCAACAACATTAACTACAGCGTAGCGCACGCATTTGAGGTGGGCCCGTCCTAGATGCCTTCGAAAGGCGTCGATAGCGAGGCGGGGAAGCCCTGCAATACAGGATCCTCCAACAGTTGATCTCGCTGAAATTCCGTGGCATGTCCCGCGGTGTAGATCCAGACTTTCGTTCTTCGGGATAAACCGCCCAGACCGATTTGATCCCCTTGGCGAGGTAGAGCCTGACCTTTCTCGAGAGCTCCGACGTGGATTCCGACGAAGCAACTTCGATGACCAGATCCGGAGCCTCTCCGGAAATGTCCCTGATCGCCAGCCTGACCGGCGTTCTTGGAGAAGCTCAGGCCGGGTTGGCGAAGGTTTGCTCATCGAAGCGAAAGCCGGTTTCCACTAACACTAGGCCGGTCCGATTCTCTAGGAGCCACGTCAGCAGGAGCCTGTTGATGTTCGATTTAACCAATTCGTGCCCCGCTTGCCGCAGCTCATGTTGAAGACTTCACCTCCGATCAATTCCCGGCGTTGATCGGAAGACTCGGGCAGCGCGAGGCACTCCTCGACGGTGAGCGGCGCCGTAGTCGTGCTCATGGTTTGGTTCTACTAATTCAGCCGATGTTCGCCAAAAGGCAGAAAAATCGTATCGTGCCTTTTCAGACGTCTTCGAAAATGGCCGAAACCTGAACGCGGAATCCGGTCAAAGCCGGATCTTCCAGTGTCTTGTTCTTCTCGAACTTCCTCGATCCGCCTGCTGCG
>Ga0126373_10001956_pt1 | contig 14947 bp, 10 predicted proteins | sample PanSoiMetPlot_11_FD_92545 | JGI IMG/M metagenome (GOLD analysis project Ga0126373, IMG submission 92545) | Tropical forest soil microbial communities from Panama - MetaG Plot_11 | ecosystem: Environmental > Terrestrial > Soil > Tropical forest > Bulk soil | place: Panama | collected 2016-02-17 | reverse complement strand
GCCAGATCGAGTTCGTAGTCCTCGCCGTCGATGGTGACCAGGCGGGTGCCCTTCAGGTTCGGTGCCTTGGCGTTGCCGTAGCGCTTGTCATGCGCCAAAGCACGCCGCTATCCGTGTGTTCGTTGGTTGCCATTCTCTCCCGAGCGCGAGGCAGACTCTCGACTTTGAAGGGTCTTTGACCTTTCTCGTCCTCAGGTGGGAAAACTGTTCCTTCCCGAGAACGGGAGCTTGCCGAAAACCTTGGAATTTACGGACGTTGCCGAACAGGTGGGGACGCAATTCCGGGGCGTTGGCAGGATCCGAAGTCCGATGCTCTGTCCAGTCGAGCTACGGGCGCAAACGGAAATCCCACCTACTTCCTCCTTTATTTCGGTGCGGATCATTCCCGGCCGAGTCCCAGTTTCAGACTGTTTGCGCACTGCGTGAAGTTTTTGGTAAACGCAACGATCGTGCTTCGTAGAACCCAGATGGAGCCGTACCCATTTGCCGGTAGCTGTACACGATTCGAGCACGAGCCGTCCCGCGTGCGATCGGAATCCATTTGGGTGTGCGGGGCCGTCGGCACTGAGTAACGGCGCTGGATGCGGCAAAAACGTTCTGACGTCCGGTCGCTAAACCCTGCACCCCAGTATCGCGGGCTAGAAGGGATTTCCGCTGCGCCGGGCGACCGCCAAACGAATGTTTTGAGATGTTTTGTAGAGAATGGCTGTGTTCTTTCTGCAGCACGCCGGAGGAATTGGACCGCAAGAACCAAACTCGCATTGGCTGTCAAATTGTCTTCGATGAGCTAACCTTTGTAAGAATCATGCAGTAGTAATTAGTAACACTACAGCCGGTAAACTACCCTGCACATTTAGTACTAAGTTCCGTTACATTTCGTGTTGCTTCTCAGATCTTGGGCTGCTTAGGAGACTAAAGAAGTGATAACTAATTTGTTGTGCAAGGATGCACCTTGAGATATCTTAGATGGCTAGAATTAACTCGGATTCAGCCAATGGAGGTGTTCGGAGATTGCCTGGAAGCTGAGGGAGCGTCCTTGAAACCGCATCGGTAATAACAAAATTCCTGCACCGGGAAAACAGCCTGGTTCTGACCCTGACCAGCGCCGTTAATGGCACACATCGTGAAGGAAGCAGGGCGGCGATAGATTTCTTCTGCCTCCGCCATGGTGAGACAGGTAACACTTCACCATCCAGATGATCTGTCAGCCGCAGTCAGCCCAAGTGGAAGGAGCGAGATCGCGATGCACCTACAGGTACCTTCGGGGGTCCCGGACGAAGCGCCGCGCCGGGCGAAGAGAGCACTTAGCGATTTGAGGCTGCCTCTTCATTTTCTCTCCGATCTCGTTCAAAACGGAACCTCCGTGACCTTTCGCAGGGGAGAGCCTATCTTCCCCCGCAATTCGACCGCGGACCTTATATATTGGGTCGCCTCCGGCGTGGTTAAGGTGTACTACTCGGCTCCGCGTGGCAGCGCCGTGCTGCTGAAAGTGGCGGGCCCGGGCGATTTTATCGGATTCGTCGAGCATATGGGGGCGAAAGACCGGCGTGTTCAGGCCTTCGAGGCTCACGCAATGACAAACGCAGCCGTCGCAATCTTCACTCGCGATCGGGTCCGTAGCCTGCTTAAGACACTAAGCGCCGAAAATCTTGTGGCCTTGGTCGAAAACATCAACGCGGCATGGTCAGCCGTTTGTTGCTCGTGGATTGGATTTCTTGGCCTCTCATTTCGGGAGCGGCTCCGATCCACCTTCGAGGACCTCGCTGAGCGCTTCGGGGCGCGGGAATCGCGCGGCATACTTTTGACCCTTGAGCTATCGCACGACGATCTCGCGCAGATGATCGCCTGTTCCCGGCCGATGGTCACCAGGCTAGTCGCAGAATTTGCCCGGGCGGAGTTCATAACACGTCAGGGCAGGCACTACATTGTTCTTGAGCCCGGACAGGATAGCCGCCGGGTGGCTTCCCGGGGGTGAATTTCATGAGGCGAAATTGGACAGCGGGCGTCAAATCTTCCCAACATACATTTCTTGAAACCGCCCGAGCTTCCCCTCCTTCATTCCCGATTCAAACAGGCTTCACGCTTTTGAAATAATCAGGTTCAGAAACGGATCAACTGCGACTGAGTACCCTGGCGGACAAATAGTAGTCGAGTCGGGCTCCTCCAGGACGGCCGGACCATCTATTCGGTCGGCGTGTTGGAGCGCGACGCGATCATAAACGCGCGTTTCGACGAATCCCGAAGCCTCCGCGAAGTACACTTTGCGCGCACCTTTGAGCGCGCGCGCCGCTTTTGCATCGCCTTTGGGCGTACGAAGAATCTGCGGCTTGCTAGCCACGCCAACCACCCGCACCGCGAAATTGACGAACTCGACCGGATCGGCCGGCCTGACTTTGAACAGTTCGAAGTAGAGGTCGCGGAAAGCGTGCTCGATCGCAACCGGCGTTTCGTCCGTAATGGACCCGGAGGCGACTGGAATATTGATTTCGTGCTTTTGATGGACGAAGCGCGTGTCGATCGAGCGCTGAATCACCAAATCCTTTTCGGTTAGCCCTTCCTTGAGCAGCTCTTCGCAGCCGGCGCTTTCGAGGTTGTGGAAGATCCGGCGCAGGTCCTCCGCGTTGGCGTCCTTGCACAGTACGATCTGGGTGGTGACGTTGTCATGCGCCAGGTCCGACATCAGCAGCCCAAAGGCGGAGGCGACGCCGGGCGAAGGCGGTACAATCACGGTCGGGATATTGAATTGCTCGGCGACCTTGACAATGTGAATCGGCCCGGCACCGCCAAACGCCATCACTGCATATTCGCGCGGGTCGATACCACGCGATACCGTGATCAACCTCACGGCGCCGCCCATGTGGATATTGGCCAGTTGATAAATACCATGAGCTGCCAGTACCGGATCGAGATTGAGCCGCTCTCCGATATTGCGGGCAATTGCCTCGTGGCTGCGCTCGGGGAAGATCTTCATCTTTCCGCCCAGAAAATAGTCCGGGTTCAGGTAGCCCAACACGACGTTGGCGTCGGTTACGGTCGGCTGGGCGCCGCCCAATCCGTAGCAGGCCGGCCCGGGCGCGGCGCCCGCGCTGAGCGGACCGACTTGGAGCAATCCGCCGGAGTCGATCCATGCGATGCTGCCGCCGCCCGCGCCGACTTCAGCCAGGTCGATTACGGGAATCTTGATCGGTTCGCCGCTGGCGCGCGCCTGGGCGCTGACGCCCGTGCCGACGCTGAAGTCGTGGGTCACGTTGGGCTTGCCGTGTTGTATCAAACCGACCTTGGCGGTGGTGCCGCCCATGTCGAACGAAATTATGTTGGGACGCCCGATCGCGAGTCCCAGTTGCGCGGTGGCGATTACACCCGCCGCGGGTCCGGACTCGACGCTGTAGACGGCTTTGCGCGCCGCCATCGACGCCGGCATCACCGCGCCGCTGGATTGCATGATTTGTAGGCCGCATCCGATACCGGTCTTGCGCAGCTCGCGCTCGAGGCGGACGAGGTAATCGGCGAGCATCGGACCAACGTAGGCAGAGATCAGTGTGGTCGAGGCCCGTTCATACTCCTGGAACTCGGGCCAGACTTCGGAGGACAGCGCGATGTACGCGGCGGGCATCGCACGCTGCAACATCTCGCCGACCTTCCGCTCGTGGGCGGGATTGGCATAGGAATGGAGCAGGCAGACAGCAACCGCGTCGGGCTTGGCCGCCGCGAGGTGCCTGATGGCGGAGTCGGCTTGAACTTCGTCGAGCGGGATCAGCTCTTGGCCGCGAAAGTTCAAACGACCGGTGATTTCAATCACCATCTCACGCTCGACCAGCGGTTGGGGGCGCTCGTACTGGGCGTTGAAGCGATCGATACCGGATGGGTACTGCTTGCTGATGTGAAACATGTCGCCGAAGCCGCGGGTGGCGACGTAACCCAGCCGCGCCCCCTTGCGCTCAAGGATCAGATTCGTCGCCAGCGTAGTCGCGTGAACGACGCGCTTGATTTCGAGCGGCTGCGCGTCAGCCTGTGCCATCGCCTCACGCACGGCGTCCATCACGCCGTCAACGGGATTGGCGGGTGTGGTCAGAGTCTTGGCGTTAAACGGTTTGTGCCTGCCGTCCTGCAACAGCACGAGGTCCGTGAAGGTTCCGCCGATATCCACGCCCATGAAGAATTGCCGCTGTGCCATCTGCCGCGCTTGCTCCTGACCTCACACCCGGTTTATCCGCTCGTAATCGAAATGCCAGGCGAGGTTTGCCTGAAGTGTAGTTGGAATGGGCCATTCAGTCGAAGAAAGCGGCGGCGCGCTCGCCGATCATTACAGCCGTATTGGCCGGACAGCGGCGCACCACCTGCGGCATGATCGACGTATCAACCACTCTTACTCCCTCGATTCCATACACCCGGCAGTACTGATCGACGACCGCGGCCTGGTCGGAAGCCGGACCCATCCGGCAGGTGCCCGACATATGAATTGACGTTCCAACATGGGTACTCAGGAATTCGTTGAGCGCCGAATCGGAAGCCAGCTCCTCGTCAGTTGGCGAAAAGCGTTTTGCTCCGATTTCCCGATAGGGACGGGTCTCCAACAGACGGGCGGCGAGCCGCATTCCATCCCGCGCTCGCTCCAGATCCACATCGTCCTCAAGATAGTTGAAATTCAGCCGCGGTTTGTCGGCCGGGTCGGCGGAGGTTAGCGTCATCTTACCTCTGGCCCGCGCCTGCATCATGATCAGCGAGATGGAATGATCACCGCCATGCAGCACCTGGTCTATCACCTTGGGCAACGACATGCTGCGAAGGGTATCTAATAGCAACTTTGCACGCTTGAGTAATGGAACGTCATATAGTACCGCCGTGTTCAGTGGTATCGAGGATGGCAGCAACATCATATCGCTGTACACGTCGGAGCCGTTGGCTGTGTAATGAAGGGCGGTTTGCGCCCACGAACTTTTGAGGGGATCGACCCTGACGTCCTTTTTGACCTGCAACCTGACCGATAGGGAAGCGTGGTCGCTGAAATTCTGTCCGACGTTAGGCGAATCGTGAATTGCTGGAATGTTGAAATTACGCAGCTGATCCGCCGGTCCAACTCCCGACAGCATCAGCAGATGCGGCGATTTTACCGCCCCGGCGCTTAGCACAACCTCAGCTCCCTCCGCCTCGAGCTTCTGTCCGCCGCACAGCCCTTCGATACCGGCGGCTTTTTGTCCTTTGAACAGAATCCGCTGGACGAAGATGTCGCCGCGCACTGTCAGATTCGACCGGCCCAGAGCCGGTTGCAGATAGGTGATGGCGGTGTTCATCCTGATCCCGTTGACGTTGTTGACCGCCAACGCGCCGACGCCAATCGACTTGGGGCCGTTGACGTCCGGGTCTTCGGGAAAACCTGCGTCCAGACACGAGTTGAAAAAGGCGTGCGCGACCGGCGACCATTCCGTGCGCGTAGCGCGCCGCACGGGAATTGGTCCATTAGAACCATGGAAGTCGTCGCGGAAGTCCAGGTCGGTTTCCAGCTTTCTCAAGTAAGGCAGGACTTTATCGAACGACCATTCGTGGTTACCCGCATTGGCCCAGCCATCGAAATCCTCCGGCAAAGCCCGGGTGAATAGCGTACCGTTGAGGGCGCTGGAGCCGCCGACCACCTTGCCGCGCGGCACGATTTGATCCACGCCGTTCCTGAGATTGGCTGCAAAGGCCCAGTTGTTGGGATGATCCGGCGCCATGGAACTCAGGATGCCGCCGTACTTCAACTCCTTGGGAAAGCTGTCAACCGACGTGAAGTGCGGTCCGGCTTCGAGCAGGAGGATTTTGCGCGACGGATTCTCCGACAGCCGCGCGGCCAGAACACAGCCGGCCGATCCCGCTCCCACGATAATTACGTCGTATCGTTCCATCACCGTTCCTTACGAGCTGCTCTTACTCCAGCCGTTCATAGATCACGGCGCCCGCCTTCGCGTTCTGACTGACAACGAATTGCGCAAGGCGGCAATCAGTCACCTGGCGCTCTCCCGCCTCGCCCCGCAACTGCCGGACCGCTTCGGCCTGCGCATTCCAGCCCTGCATGTATGCCTCCGAAAGCATCCCGCCGGAGGTGTTTACCGGAAACTTTCCTCCCGGACCAATGCCCTTGTTCTGAACGAACTCGGCCGCACGGCCTTGCGCGCAAAAGCCATAATTCTCCAGGGTGTAGAATAGTTCGCCGCTGAAATTATCGTAAAAGTAGAAAAGGTCGATATCCTGCGGCGAGACTCCGGCCATGTTGAAGACCTGTCTGGCGGCGTGTTCCATCTGGTGGCGGTTGAACATAAGCTTCGGCCTGAACTGGGCGATATCAATGTTGTCTTCGCCCCAGCCGATGCCCTTGATTGTTACCACCGGATGCTTCCGTATGCGGCGAGCCCGCTCGAGGGTAGTCACGATCATTGCCACACCGCCGTCATTGACCAGGCAATAATCAAGCAGACGCAGCGGTGCTGCGACAAAGGGCGAACTGAGGTAATCCTCGATGGTCATCGGGGACTGCATGATGGCGTTGGGATTGAGTCGTGCCCACGCGCGTTGAGCGACGGCGACCTGCCCCAGTTGCCGATGAGTCAGGCCATAGGTTTCCATGTAACGCTGCACCACGGCCGCGTCGAAGGCTCCCTGCGAGGTAAAACCCCATGGCTTGTAATAGAAGTATTGTGGGACGCTCTCGCCGCCTTCCGCCTGCGGACCTCCAAATCGGCTGCCCCGACCTCGATAGTTGCAGGCTTGCACCAGCGCGATGCACTCCGCCCGGCCCGATGCAATTGCATAGACGGCCTGCGTGAGCGCCACGTCCGGCCAGAAGGAGTCGATGCTCCACTCCAGCCGCAAGCCGAGGATTTCCTCGAGCCGCATATACGGCACCTGCGAAGCAATCAGGCCGTCGATCTCGTAGCGCCGCAGACCGGAGTCTTCGAGCGCGAGTTTGAAGGCCCGGGCCGCATAGCCGTAGATGTCGGTTGCGGGTGGCTTCCCGGAGCGGGAAGCCTTGTAGTCCGCGGCGAAATCGGTTGCTCCAATACCGATTACAGCGGCCACGTTGGAACTCGCCTTCATGACCCGGGAGTCATACGCCATTTTCCGGTTCCTTCCAGGCTTGCCAGCAATACGGGTCTTCAGGTCCGAGTAGTCACTTCTGGCGCGTTGGCTCTCCGCCGTAACCGGACTGCATAATCATTCGATGCCCTACGGTGAAGCCGCCGTCCACCGGAATGGCGTGGCCGGTGATAAATGAAGAATCGTCCGAACACAGGAACAGGGCGGCGCGCGCGATTTCCTCCGGTTCTCCTTGACGCCCGAGCAGATGCGCGCCATTGGTGGCATTCCACCAGTGCTGCAGCCCTTCTGGGTCTTTCGGCCGATAGGTTTCGTTCAGTGCGGTATTGATTCCGCCCGGACAGATGCAATTGGCGCGGATGTTGTATTGCGCATAGTCCATCGCGATTACCTTGGTCAGTGCGATAATTCCGGCTTTGGACGCGCAATAATGCGGCAGGCCGTTGGTGCCCTCGATTCCGGAAACAGAGGCGGTGCTCAGCACCACTCCTCCATGCTTCATCAACTCCGGGAGCGCATATTTGCATCCGAGAAAGACCCCTTTCAAGTTGACGTTCAACACCCGGTCCCATTCCTCTTCGGGCATGGTATGGACGAGATTGACCGGTCCGATACCGGCGTTGTTGTAAATGATATCAAGCCTGCCCCATCGGGCGATCGTGTCCTTTACCATGCGCTCCGCGTCGGCAGCCTTGGAAACGTCCGCCATGATCGCGATCGCGTCGCCGCCATCGTTATTCATATCGGCCGCAACGTTTCGGGCGTTGGGCTCGACCCAGTCAACCACCGAAACTTTCGCGCCCTCCTGAGCGAACAGTTTCGCGGTAGCGCGGCCCATCCCCGAACCCGCCCCTGTAATGAGCGCAACCTTGCCGTCTAACCTTCCCATCGATTACTCCATTTCCAGTCTGGGCGGGTTCGTAAGTACCTGGCGTCAATATCAAGAGCCCATGTTGTAGCTGCGCAGGACTCTGCCCGGCAGTGTGCCCGTGCAGCGGTTGTCTTCGAACGTAATCTGGCCGTTGACGATGGTGTAGCGGTAGCCTTCAGCCTTTTGTACTCGCCGCCAGTCGCCGTCGGGCAGATCGTAAACCGTCTCCATCGGCTTCAGGCGTAGATTTTTCAGGTCGTAAACCACGATGTCCGCGGGCAATCCCTCGCGCAGCCATCCGCGGTCGCGAATCCCGATTGCCCATCCGATCATCGTGGAGAGCCGCCAATGCGCCTCTTCAAGCGACATGACCTGCATGTCGCGAACCAGGTGCGCCAGGAAGTGAGTCGGGTAGCGCCCGGAAGTCAGAAACTTGGTGTGCGCGCCGCCATCGGAAGAACCCACCAATGTCAGGGGATGTTTGACTATTTCCGCAACTGCTTGATCGTCAGTGTTGGTGAAACCGGGCATCGCAAATTCGGCTTTGAGGTCTCCTTCGACCGCGAGGTCCAGCAGTGTGTCAACCGGGTGCTTGCCTTTCTGTTTGGCAATCTCCGCAATAGTCATTCCCTCGAGCGGTTTGTTTTTGTCGAGGGCGGCGTCGGCGACAAAGATGTTGTCCCAGCGGAACATTGAGATCTGTCCCGCCTCACCGTCCTTGCTTCGGGCCATGCCCAGGCCCGCATCGCCTTCTGCGTCGCGAATCAGAGCGGCGCGCCGTCGCGGATCGCCAAGTTTGGCCTTGCGTTCTTCAAACGTACCCACGGTGGCTTCGTTCCAGGCCGGAAGTTGATCGAACAGCCCGATAGTGTCGAGGGTGAATTCATAGTTGAGCGGAATGCAGGTATTGACCGGAAAGACCTGCGCCTCGCGGTAGGCATTCTCGGTCCATCGCAGCACCAACTTGTGGGCCTCGGGGTCCGATGGATTGTGTGCCACTGCGTTCCAGTTGACCGGCCGTCCGCTGGCCTTGGCCAAGTCGAGGAAGAACTCCATCCCGAGGCCATGCAGTGAGGCGCCGACGGTCCACTCGATCGAGCCGCGGTTGAATTCACCGACAACGGCCGCCATCTCCAGAAATTCCTCGCGCGAAGCGACATGAGTGGGCAGATAGCCGCCGTCGTAGTCGCGGTTGGCCATGCTGAAAGTGCCCGAGAAGCCGAAGCCGCCGGCACGAAGTCCTTCCCGCAGCAGGTGCTTGATCTCCGCGATTTCGTCGCCGGTGGGTTGGTACCTGGGGTCGCGCGAGGCCTCGTTGCCCAGGACCCAGGCTCGCACCGGAATGTAGGGCACCATCGAGGCCGCGTTGACGCCAATACCGGCGCGGTCGAGGCTGTCGAGGAACTCGGGGAAGGTCACCCAGTCCCAGCGCATCCCGTGCTCCATACATGAGAGCGGGATGCTCTCCGTGCGTTCCATCCTGCGCATCGCGCGCTCGCGATCCTGGGCCCGCACCGGAGCGAAGCCGAAGCCGCAATTGCCGATCGCCACGGTAGTGACGCCGTGCCAGCCGGAAATCGTGGCGTACGGATCCCATTTTGTTCCGCCGCTCAGTGCGGCGTCGTAGTGAGTGTGGAGATCGATAAAGCCAGGCGCGACGATCAGTCCGGTGGCGTCGATTGCCCGATTCGCATTGCCTCTAATCCTGCCCATCGCGGCAATCCTGCCGGCTCGCACTCCGATATCTCCCCGGTAGGCCGGAATCCGTGTGCCATCAACGATGGTGCCGTTGCGGATAATCAGATCGTAATCTGCCATTAAGGTCGCTCCTTCCAGCGATCCGCCGGAAACCTTGCTTGGTAAACTTATTTTTCCGAGAGGAGTTGCTTCACTTCGTTTTCGACCGCGGTGCCCTGGAAAAATTTGCGATTGAGGCCGGTCCACAGTTCGACCGGGTTGACGAATACGAAGTCGCGAAAATCCTCTTCGGAGATGAGCTGTTTCTCAACCATCTCGTAGGCTTCGCTGGTTACTTCCCGCATGTCGGGCACGTCCCAGTGGCCGATGTCCGAACCGTATACCGCCTTCAAACGAGCGGTGAAGGGATTGCGCCTCGCATCAAAGGCCGAAGCGGTGACAGGGTCGTCTCCCTCGCACCCGAAGTAGAAGTGAGGCACGAACAGATTGCACAGGTCCTGCCTGCCGCGGATTTGGCATGGCCCCCAATCATCGACGAGCGTGGAATCCTCCGGATGGGAGGCGGCTAGAAATTCGACTTTGCTCAGCGCAGTTAGAGGCCCGCCAAAGCGCTCGCTCAAATCGAGCAGCGTTTCCCGATCCAGCTGCGCCGGATCGTAGTTTTCCAAAGCCTGGACGGTGCGCTTCTCCCAATGCCCGAGCGAGTCGCTGAGCAGACTACGCGCCCAACCGACGCCGCCCTCCAGGAACGCACACTTAAGCGTTGGGAACCGGCGCGTGACGCCGCCCATGAACAAGGAGCGGCAAAGCCCCTCCGCCGACGCCGCGAAGTGGCCAATATGGTTGAACATGAAGTTGGAGATGGAATTGCGCCAGGCCATCCCATAACCCGCGGTGTGGAAGGTCGGTGCGACCCCCAACTCGACGCACTTGCTCCATACCGGGTCGTAATCGTATTCGCTGTCGATGCCGTAAGTATCGAGCCACAGCGCGTAGGGCGCGGCTTGCGGGTAGGCGGCCTCAATCGCCTTTACCGGGCGCCGGACGTAACTGGCCATCATCACGGCCTTGAGCCCGAGCTTCGTGACGGCATGCTCAAGCTCCTCGATGGCTTCTCGTGGAGTGTGCATTGGGATGATGCCCACGGGCGTGATGCGCCGCGCGTAGTCCCTGAATAGATCCGCATAGAGGTTGTTGAGCGCGCGGCATGATGCGCGGCGCATCTCTTCATCCTGAAGGGCCGGTGCCGTAAGCCCCAACCCGGGATACATCACCGTAAAGTCCAGCCCCATTTCGTCGAGCCTTTCAAATAGCAGCTTGGGAAACATCGCAGTCGCCCGGTCCAGCGTGTTCCTGGTAGGCAGCGTGAACCACGGTGCGCGGGTCGCGCGCCGCTCATAGCGCTGCTGCGGGGTCAGGCCGTACCACGACTGGGCCGCGATATGAGAGTTTCCCCATGCCGATTCGAAGCGGCTGGTCAGGTCCGCGCCGACCACAGTCTTCAGATAGTCAAGGAACGCCGGGAACGATTCAATGAAATGGCCGTCGGAATCGATGACCGGATGCTTCAGCCGGGAGCGCACCACAGCTGATGGAGACTTGTCCGTCGATCTCATCCTCCACCAAGGACCGCTAAGAGCGCGTCACCTCTTTGGACCGCTTCACTTTGACCAGCTTGGCAAAATTTTGCAGCGGCCTGGGGGGCTTTAGCCGCCGGCCGACAAAGGTCCATGAAACCTCGCCAACGTAGATATCACCCTCCGCACTGACGGCGATTCCGTGCGGCGCGATCAACTGTTCGGGACCTTCTCCCTGTCCATTGTCACAGACTTTGGCCAGCAACCTGCCGTCAAGGGAATAGATGCTGATGCGTGGACCCATGGCGTGCGCGTTCCACGCTTGCCAGAAGTCACCGGTTTGGCCTGTCCACCCGGCGGAACTCAACTCGCCGATATAACACAACTGCTCGGCAGCGCGCGTGTCGATACACATTCCGCACGGCAGCGCCATCCCGGTCCAGACCGCCTCAAGCTTGCCATTGGGGGTGAATACCTGCACCCGGTTGTTTTGGCGGTCGGCCACGTAGATATTTCCATCGCGATCGGCGCAGATGTTGTGCGGCAGATTGAATTGACCCGGCTCGTTGCCCGGCTCGCCCCATGAATAAAGCAGACGGCCGTCGGGTGAGTATTTATGCACTTTAGCGTTGAGATAACCGTCGGATACGAACAGGTCGCCGGTGCCGGGATGGATTGCCAGGTGCGTGCACTGGTTGAACGGCTCACCACTCAGCGCCTGGGCTGGTTTTCCGCTGACACCGAGGGTCATCAGCACCTTTCCATCCAGAGTGCACTTTCGCACGGTATGGTCGAAGGTGTCGGTCAGCCAGATAGTATCATCGGGGCCCATGGTAACGGCGTGGGCGTTGGGAAACATTTTCTTGTCGCCCCAGCAGTGAAGAAAATTGCCCTGACTGTCCAGGACAATGACCGGATGCTCGCCGCGGTTGAACAGGTAGACATTGTTGCGGGCGTCAACGCCGACGCCGGCAACATCGTACATCGGCCCGTCCGGCACCTTTGCCCAATTTTTGTCGACTTCGTACGTGTAGCCGCCCAAGCCGGTCGTTGTGGACATCAGTGTGTCCTCCCTGTGTTCAAGGCCGTCTCTACGGCTCTGAATACTTGATTGGCTTCGAAAACGAAAGTCGGAATCAACCCTTGCGGCAATAGCAGCCGAGGCCGGAGCGTCAACTCGCCCGGCGCAGCACGTCAAGGCGGAGGCTCAACTTCTGGCCCAGCCACAGAGCGTGCTCCGCATGGTCACGGTATGCGTCCGCGGTGTTGGGATGAATCAGGATCGTCAGTCCGCCGCGGTTGAGCATCAGCCACGGAACGATCCGCGCAAATTGATCCGGGCCGAACTTGACCTGGTACATGGCCTGCGGATGAGGGCCGACGGGACTGGCGCGCCATCGTCCCATTTCTACTTTGAAATCGCGCTCCAGCGCCTCGCGCAACGCCGCAGCTTCAGCGCGCGAGGCGGAGTCGTAATAGACGTGAGCGTGATAGCTGCTGATTGTCGCGGGGTCAATTGGTTCCCTGGCCATGACTTGAACTCCGATGCGCTGCTTCAAGATGGTTTGCCAGGTTGTGGACCGCCTCTTCGGCGGAGCGGAACATATGGTCCGCTCCGACGGCATCAAACAAACGGGTTTGCTTGGCAGCCGCCTGGGCGCGTGGAGCTTCCATCCGGCAAAATGCGACATCGATTGCGGCGCCCCGCAGTTGGGCTATCGTTTCCTGCAGGACCTGCGAACCGGTGTAGTCGATATCGATTACACCGATCGCCTCGATGACCACCAATCGGACCGGGTCTTGTGCCGCTGCCACCTCGGCCTTGAGCCGCTCGCAGATGAACTCGGCGTTGGTGAAGTAGATCGGTGCGGCGGGGGCAAATACGACAACCCCAGGTACTCGCTCGCCCGGCTGCTCGGGGCTGGGCGGCCACCAAATGGTCGTTCCCGGCACGCGCGACAGTTGAGAACATCGCGGCCGGGCAACCATATACAGGCTGTGCACCAGCGACAACACGATGGCCAGCAGCATCCCGGTTTCGATCGGCATCAGGATCACCAACCCGGCGCTGAGCGCGACCATGATGATTTCGTAGCCACCCCGGCGCGCTATCTTGATCATATCGCCCAGCTTAAAGATGCGCATTCCGATGTACACCAGCAGACCGCCGAGAGCGGCCTTCGGCACGTACGCTGTGAGGCCGGCGGCGAAGAAGACCAGCGCAAGAGCCATCGCCACCTGGGTCAGCGTGGCCAACTGCGAGCGTCCGCCCGATTCCTTGACGATCGCGGTACATGGCGGGCTGGCGTCAACCGCGAAGGCGCCGATCAGGCCGGCCAGGATACAGCCGGCGCCCACGCCGGCGAAGTCGCGGCTGACGTCTTCTCGCACGCCAGGGTCGGAGGGGAACGATCGCACAACGGCGGTTGTTTGCATCATGCACACGGCCGCGACCACCAGCGCGGCCGGCAGCAGGCGTCCGATGAAACCAAGTTCGCCGGCCTGGGGAAGCGTTAGCCCGGGCAGTCCATGAGGCAGCGGATCCAGCACGGCGACGCCGCGGGCCTTCAAGTCCAGGGCAACCACGGCGATTGCCGCCGCGACGATTGCGATCAAAGCGCCGGGAACGCGCGGGCCGATCCGTTCCGCTCCAGCCGTAATTGCAAGCACCGCAGCTCCGATCGCCAACGCGTACAAGTTCGCATTGGGAAGGTGCCGCGCGATTATCGCAATCCGGGAAAGCAGGTATCCCGTGGGTCCGGCTATTCCCAGTATTGAAGGCAGTTGACCCACAATGATGTGGGCGGAGATTCCCGCCAGGAAACCGACCGTCACCGGGATCGACAGAAGATCGGCGATCCAGCCCGCGCCCACGACGCCGACGGTAACCAGCATGGCTCCCACCAGGAAGGCCACCATGGTCGCGTGCTCGGCGTAATGTTGCGATCCTGCCGCGGCCAGCGTCGCCAGCGCGCCGGCAAAGATCGGAGCGATGGTGGAATCGGCGCCGACCGAAACAAAGCGATTGGCGCCGAAGATCGCGAATCCCAGCGAACCGGCGACCAGTGCATACAGGCCAGCCTGTGGATCGAGTCCGGCCAGGCGCGCGGTCGCGAGTTGCTCAGGAATCGAAATCGCCCCCAGCATCAGCCCCGCGATCACATCCGCCGCTAACCACGACGGTTGATAGCCCCGAAAGGACGCGAACAACCACCGTGGCCGGCTCGCCTCGCCCAATTTTGGGCCGCCATCACCGCTGACATCGGAGGCCATCAGCGCAACCTAAACTTCAACCCCGACCGGTTTCAAGACCGCAGGCCTGGCGTTTGACGCTCCTCTTCGGAACTCGCCTCTACTTTTTCTTCTGCCCCTTTCCCTGTTCAGTTTTGGCTTCGTGATATTCCTTGCGTACGGCGGCGATATCGACGGTCGGTTTGGGCATCTGCATGCCGAGATCTTCCATGGTGGCGCAGATGATCTGTGATACGGCGAGGTTGCGGAACCATTTATGGTTGGAGGGAATTACGTACCACGGCGCATGCTTGGTCGAGCACTGCTCCAGCATGTCCTCGTACGCGTCGATGTAATCATCCCAGAACTCGCGCTCCCGGTAGTCGCTGTCGCTGATCTTCCAGTGACGGGTTGGATCGTCCAGCCGTATCTTGAAGCGATCCAACTGCTCCTCCGGGGAGATATAGAGAAAGAACTTGATAATCGCTGTATTGCTGTT
>Ga0126373_10001955_pt1 | contig 14949 bp, 18 predicted proteins | sample PanSoiMetPlot_11_FD_92545 | JGI IMG/M metagenome (GOLD analysis project Ga0126373, IMG submission 92545) | Tropical forest soil microbial communities from Panama - MetaG Plot_11 | ecosystem: Environmental > Terrestrial > Soil > Tropical forest > Bulk soil | place: Panama | collected 2016-02-17 | reverse complement strand
GCGCTAACAGTTTCTCATGAGAGAACCCTACAAGTGGGTTGTCTGGGGTGGGAGTGCGCTGAATTCGCGACGGAGCTTCACAATCCTACCGGCACGAACGGTTTTCGAGCTCCAATTAGCGTGTCCAAAGGAGATCCTGTACTTCAACCAATTACGAGCCAACGCTCGGATGGAGACGAGTTACCAGCGTCAGCCAAATCTAGCTAGCGCTCGACTGTTATGTATCAGCCGCTCGCCGATGTTATACTCGAGTTAGCGGTGGGCGGCTCGCAGCACCGCGGGTCACGAGTAACTTATCGCTTTGGAAAAGCTCAGGACGGTGACCGCGCTCTTGGATTTCTTTTGCCGACGATGTCTGTTCGATTCACGCTGCCGCACCTCTTGAACCGACTAGAATCGTGGACTCTTGAAGGAGCTTGAGCCCGAACAAGCTTTCTTCACGGCCTCGTGGTCGTACTTTGTTCATGGGAGCCTTCCGGAAGCGCAGCTGAGCTTTCTAAAGCAACGCGTCGATGCGGATTGAAGTGCGGCAGCACGTGCTTAGCCATCAGGTGAAGCGATTTCATTATGTTCTGATGAGGGATACGTCCCGCTTGCTTAAAACAGATTACCTGGTCGATTCCGGCCTTATCGAATGCCTCCAGCTTCCGCACGACCTCGTCGGGATCGCCGACCACGACCATCGGATGCGCCTTGAGTTGAGCGTCCGGAATCTCGTTGGGATCTAGGTTAACCTGCATCAGAGTGCGCAAGTAGTCGTATGAGTACAGCTGGTTCTTGGTCATCAGCGGCTGAAAGAGCTTCGCCACGTTGTGCATGAACCAGCGAGCGCCTTCCAGTCCGATTCGTTCATCCTCACGGCTCTCGGCGACGTGGCAAATCGCCATGCTGCCGAAGGCATTGTTGGCCACCGTAGGGACCTGATCGGATCGCCTATCGAACGCGGATCGATACGCCTGAAGCGCACCCTGCACCATCTCGAAATTCAAACTGAAACTGAGAACGCCAAGCCCGCGGTCGCCGGCCATCTGGTAGCTGTCGGGCGCAACACACGCCATCCACATCAGCGGATGCGGCTTCTGGATCGGCTTGGGCACCACCCGTCGTGGCGGTACTTTCATCAGCTTGCCGTCGAACTCGAGGACCTCCTCGGTCCAGGCCTTGACGATGATCTCGAGCGCCTCGCGGACCTCGGCGCGGGTGCGTTCGTAATTCACATTGAAGCCATCGAGTTCCTGCGCGGTGGTCGAACGGCCGATTCCTACTTCGACCCGGCCGTTGCTCAGAATATCGAGGACCGCCGCCTGCTCCGCGATCCGAATCGGATGATTGAAATGGAACGGCAGCAGGCGGACACCGTGCGCGATTCGAATGTTGCGGGTGCGCTGCGTGACCGCTCCGTAAAAGACCTCGGGCGCGGGGCTGTGCGAGTATTCCTCGAGGAAATGATGCTCAACTTCCCAGACGTAGTCGATTCCGATTCGGTCAGCCAGCTCGATCTGGGCCAGCGCCTCCCAATACACGTTGTATTCGCTACGCGCATGCCACGGCCGCGGGGTTTCCATTTCATAGAGCAATCCGAATTTCATCATCGCCTCCTGGATCGTATCGCCGCCGAATCAGCAGTTGTAAGGTGTCTTAGCTCATGAACACTAAACGGACCAGGTTGAAGCCCTGTCTTTTGCAGCTGAGCAATTTGATCGCGCTCGAAACGGAGTTGCGTCATGAGCTCGTATTCGAAATAGTCGGTCATAAGGTTCTCGTGCTCTTTTTTGGGACCGGGTTTTCGAGGCCCTATTGAAAACTCAGGCGCTGGTTCCTTTGCGATTGGAGATCGATCGGCCCTCTGGTTTGGCGGATGGTCAGCCGCGGGCGGCACGGCCTCTGTCGGCGTTCTGAAACGCGAACTGGCGCGCGAGTGCTACCACCGCCTGATGAAGATAGCCGTAGAATTTCTCGAGGTCGCAACTCTCAGGATCGAGCTGAAACGAGAGAAAATGTCCCTGCATGAACGAGATGATGAATTCGGAGAGATCGTCGAACTGCTGGTCGGTAAGGTCATCATCGAGCGCAGCCCGGATTACCCCGCTCAGTTGCGTGCGGATACTCGCGTGCACGCGGCGCAGGATCTGCGACGCCGCCGAATCGATTTTTCGTTCCAAGGCAAGTAGGAGCATGAGCCGCTGGAAGTGCGGTTTCTGACGAAGCGATTTCGCGCAGTTGTTGATCCTTTCGGCGAGATCGGGACGCTTGCCAGGGAGCAGCCTGTCGCTGTGCGGCAGCTGTCGCTCCCATTCGACCACGCTTCTTTCGATGACTGCTGCGAGCAAGCCCTGCTTGCTGCCGAAGTGCCAGTAGATGGAGCTTGCGGGAAGCCGGCAGGCTTTGACGATCGCTGCGATGCTGGTCGCACTATAAGACCGGCTCGCCATGAGCTTGGCGGCCGCATCCAGAATCGCCCGCTTCGATTTTTCGCCCTGCACCAGGCGGAGATTCGGTTTGCGTGATCGCACTGGTCCTATCCGAGTTGCTACAGAAGGTCTATACGTTCCGTTACAGATTTAGTGCGAGGAGCATTGGATGTCAAGAACCTTGGCACTGCACTAGAAGTGCGTTGGAATTCGCAGAATGTGACGAATCGTGCACCGCCTGCGATCGAAGAGCTATTTGTCGCCGGCTGATTTCTCCGGACTTTACCAAGCCCATGAGTAGCGTGCCGTGCTAGCTCTTCGATGACGTCGGTGAGCGCGTCAATTTCGACGTGGCATTGAACGACTGTCAAAACCGAGTCCCAGGCCAAGAGTGCCGCTCCGGGTATCTCGACTCGCATTCCCAGTGGCCTCAATACCCAGAATCGCGCCCAAACAAGCCGATTTCGTCCATTTCTCGCAATCATCCAGAGACTTGGATCGGGCAATTTCAATCCCTGATCGCGCCACGAGCCGCCATCCCTGACATCGGCGGCCGCGTCGCGCTAAATTCACAGGCGATGAATGGGAGACGCTATCAAGCCCGCTCGTGCTCGTTGGCTGGTATATGCTGGCGCCGCCAGTGGACGACAACGGCAAGGTTATCGCTTCGGCACCATTGCCTGCGTGGACGAACGTAGGCAGCTATAGTTCTGCAAATGGCTGTTTAGAAGGACTGGCGATAATCACCAAGAGAGGTAACACTGAGACTGACACTCAGTACGAGAAATCTAAACCAGGTGTCAGGCGCTCAACCGGGCGTGAACCGATTAGCCACGCCGAGTATGAAAAGCGCTTAGCTGCCGCGACGTGTGTCGAAGCTGACGACCCGCGTCTCAGCGGGAAGTAGTGTGGCCTCAACGGTTGGACACAGAAACATCGCGACTTAGCTGAAGCTTGGACTTTTGGCGACGATCGAAGAAGGCGCGGAAACCAGCGCAGGTTGGTGCCGAGAGTCTTGCTCCCGCGCAGCAACAATTGAGCAACGCGCGCGGATGTAGCTACTCGGCGCGGAACAGGACCAAATCCTGATCGAGCAGTCTTAAAGATTTAGGCCCGAACTGAGCTGAGGTGAGGCGCAGGCCGTGTACCAGTCATTTCGCAGAATCTTGTCCATTGGTGTATTCTCGTGTGACACAGGGCGGGCGAATCAACGAGATAAAATTTTTGACATCGGGTCGTGTGGACACGATACCAACTGATGCAAGCGGTTGGCGAGGCATTATATGTAGTTAGAACTTATCGCACCTTTCGCATTTTTCAATGGCCTCCGGACTCAGCTAGCGCTCTGACTTACTTCTCTTTCGACGCTTGTGGTTGTGCTGCTCGTGGCTGTGCTGCTCTTGGGCTTCAGCCGAGTGATACTTCTGTCGAATTTCGGCACAATCGACCGTCGCTCGCGGCAGCTTCAGATGCATGTCTTCCAGCGCGCCAACCACGATTTCTGAAATCGCCAGGTTGCGAAACCACTTATGGTCGGACGGGATCACGTACCACGGTGCGTGTTTGGTGCTTGTCCTTTCCATGGCATCTTCGAAGGCTTCGATGTAGTCCGACCACAGTTCCCGCTCCGCGTAGTCGGTTTCGCTGATTTTCCAGTGTCGCGATGGATCATCCAGACGCTGTTTGAATCGCTCGAGCTGCTCCTCGGGACTGATGTGGAGGTAGAACTTCAGAATTCGCGTTCCATTTGCGTGAAGCATTTTCTCGAAGTCGTTAATCAGTTCGTAACGTCTCGACCACTCCGACTCCGGAACCAACTTGTGTACCCGCACTACGAGCACGTCCTCGTAGTGTGAGCGGTTAAAGATCGCGACTTCGCCTTTGCCTGGTGTCCGCACATGTGCGCGCCACAGAAAGTCATGGCCTGATTCGAGTTTATTGGGTTGTTTGAAGCCAAAGACGCTGGTTCCCTGAGGGTTCATCGCGCTGAAAATGTGGCGGATCACTCCGTCCTTACCGCCAGCGTCGAGAGCTTGTAGAACAACAAGCAGTGACTGGTTGGCGTCGGCGTACAGGAGATATTGCAACTTTGCCATGTGCTCGAGGTTTTTCTCGATTTCACGCGCTGCCGTGTCATGCGATTCATGGCCACCCTTGAATCTTGGATCGATCTTGCTGAGCCGAACCTTAGCGCCGGGTTCGACTACAAATTTCTTCCGGTAGTCCACCTTTTCCAACCTCCTTCCAATAACCCAGTTGCCTGGCGCGACGGAGTCTTAGGAGCACTGCTGTTCACTCAATCCCTGGGCGGAGCCGCCCTTAGCAAAGAGATGCCGGTATGCGCAGGCGAAGTACGGCACGTCCAGGACGAACGACAATACCATGAGGTAAGCTCTCCTCTGAATCAGCATGTAGCGCGCTGTAAGATCGGGGTCCGCCCAGCTCAGGTTCGTAATGCTAGCGAGTCCGTTACCTCGTCTTGCCAGCGTGACCTTTGTGCCTGGACCACAGGCTCGCGTCCAAAATACCGTGGATTTGGAACCACTCAGGAACCGGATGAGGGTTCCTTTCGATTCTCATTCCGAGCCTGCGCATCACCGCGATTGATGCTAGGTTGTCATACTCGGTGCCGGCGAGAATTCGCCCGAGCTTCAAAGTCCCAAACGCGTAGTTGATCATTGCGCTCGCCGCCTCGACGGCAATTCCGAGACGCTGCAGTCTTGGCGTGATCGCCCAGAATAGGCCGACCTCAGCGGAGTAAGTCGCAAGCTCCGGCGAGAGTCCGCCGAAACACGCGATTTGAGCGAACGGCTTGAGCAAAGGAACCAGCCCTATGAGTCCGGCGAACTGCTGACTACTCTTGAGCTCCGCCACGCGTTCCCCATAAGGCGGCTGCTTCAAGCGGGCAAGCTCTTCGTAGTTGCGGACCGTCCATTCGAGCCATCTTCGCCGCCGGTCGCGATTGTCTGAATCGCTAGCCTCCTTGTCGGCCCACCCGATGTCCAGGTAAAGACCGTGGCATGCGTCCAAATCGTCCATCTTACACGGCCGAATGAGCAGGCGCTCGGTCTCGAGGGTGGGCATGAGCGTCTCTTTCCACGTCGAAATCACAAGTAGCACCTCGGTGCGTGTTCCGCGGTCATGGCCTCGCAAAATTGGCCCATCGCCGTATCGACCGAATTCTGGTGCATCAAGGAACCGTGACGAGACCGCAAGCTACCACTGTTATTTGATTCGACGCTAACTTCTGCCATTGATGAAAGCGGCCCGAGGTACCGGTTAGTGCTCAACCTACCCCTCTCGCACTTTGGATCTTTTTTGGTAGCACACGACGATGCTGAACATCGCTACACGAAGATACCGAATCGTTACTTGGCTTGCAGGGTTGTCTTGGCGACTGAGGACAACCGCTTGGTGACGCAGCGCGACCAGCTCTGGGCCCTTGTTCGTCTGCTATTTTTGCTACCTCGCGGGTTCTTTGGACTATGTAGTATTGGTGGCGCGATCTCAAGTGGGAGTAGAATACCTCATTCCTTCCGCGGGGGCGGAGGTCCGAAACCACCTGCTTCCGGCGCGTGCCCGTACACGTCTTCGGAGTAATACTCGGACTGGTAGCTAGATGTGCGCGCGCCCCATCCATATTCCAGCATCCAACCCGACGGCGTGCGGAAGTAGAACGAAAACATTTGATCGTTCGAGTGTTTGCCCGGAAGGATGTTCACTGGGATTTTTTCACGCCGCACGATGTCGTAGGTGAAGCCGACGTCATCGAGGTTGTCGACCTCAACCATGAGGTGGTTGAAGCGCTTATTTTCTTCGCCGCCCAGGCCGAATGCGACCGAATGATCACGCTCGTTGCAGTGCATGAAGGTGGGCGAGATGGTCATCGTGCCGATGCGGATCTTGTATTCCACGCCGCCCCGCATGCCAAGCCGGGCGTAGAAACGATATGCCGCTTCGGGATCGTGTTCACGGATGATGCAATGACCCATGCCACCGGAGCCAGTCTTGAAGCGGCCGTGCATGCGCCGGCCCGGTTGAAACGGCGTGGCGAATTGCACGTGTGGGCCATGGAAAATCTCTATCGGATTGCCGCCGGGATCTTCCATCTTCAGGATCTCGAGGACGTGGCGCTCTAATGCTTCCTCTTCGGAGCCTACCCTGAACTTGATGCCTGCATGACGAAGCTGCCCCTGCATTTCCAGGAACTCTTCACGGCCCGCGACGCGAAATCCGAGATACATCAAGTCGTCGGAGGGGTCGGAGTGGAGCACGATACGATGGTGCCAGTAGTCCATCCGCAGGTAGCACCGGTCGACGTGGCCATCATCTGTGACTTCCATGCCGATGATGTTTGCGGCGAAGTCTTTCCATTCTTCGAGATTCTTAGCGCCAAACCCCATGTACCCGAGTTCGGTTACCTGGACCACTTCAGTTCCTCCATTCGCGTCACTGTTCCGCGAGCGTCCATGCGCACCCAATCGGAGCCTAGTGCGACCCGCCGCGCTGCATCGGTCGGTATTCTCCGTCAGTAACCGCTTGCCGGCCGATCTATTCCTGGGTAACGACTACGTTGCGATGAGTTCATCTGCGAGGTTGTGCAAATCGCCCGCCATAGTGGCCGAGCTCGGCGGGCGACGCGGGCTTTCATGAGTTGGGAGATCGGAGCAGCGAGCCGAGATGCGCGACGCGAAACGGTGGGTTGTAGAGCGTCATCGGCTGACCACTCGCCTTTGCAGGTGACCAAGGATGACTAGGCCTCAAAGCAACCGGAACGATAACGGCTCAACCGCCGAGGCGTCCGATTTGCCGCAACGCCGTGGCGCTGTCCCAGTAGAGACGTTCGGCGGCCATCTTGCCGTCGCGAAATTCGATCACCATGATACTCTGGACTTCGATGGGCTTGCCGGTCGGTTCCAGCCCGGGCAGAAACCAATCCATCCGCTTGGTATGATGGAACCGCCCGATCGTCTCCTCCACGATTCGATCCTCGGTGACGATGCGATGCAGTAATCGGCTTTCGTAGTCATCGGGGATCGAAGGGATGAATTCATCGCGATAGAGCGGCAGCAGGGCGACCTTGCCCTTGCCGCCCCATCCTGTAGGAACCATCAGCACCGAGGCGTCTTCGACCATCGTGGCGAGCGCACCATGGACGCTCTTGGCCTCGAACTCAGCGCGAAGATGTTCTTCCCAAAGCCGAAGATTGAGTTCAGCCGCCATTATTTCCCTCCTCGGTTATGTCCGCTTACAGCGGCGTCGCGAGCAATGTGTGAATCTTGCAGGTATCGACCACCACGCTTTTTTCACGGAATCGCGCGAGGCCGTCGACGACGACAACCCGGTCGCGATATTCGCCGACGCTGAACACTTCGCTGGTCCCATAGTCGATGGGGTCAAGCGCAGTACGAAACACCGCGTAGTTGGTACGCGCCGCCACTTCGTGCCGACCCTCGTCCCGGATGCGGACAGGGCCGAGCAGGTGACGGTATGCATGCGGCGCGAACAGGTTTGCCTTGCGGTATGCGGCAATGCGATCGGCGAGTGCCGCGCGGGAATTGCAGCTCATGACGGCGAGCGGCAAATTCAACGAATCGTTCTCCCGCGGAAGAATCCGGTACACACAATCCTCGGTAAAGAATTCCGGCCATCGCTCGAGGTCGCCGTCGTCGATCGCACTCACATATGCGGCCAGGAGTTCCTCGACCAGCTCTCGCGCGTTCCCATTGTTCGCCGCCATGTTCATCACAGCGCCCGTGTCATCAGTTCCCGGTAGCAATGCCAGAAGCCACGAATCGGCGACTCGGTCACCAGATCATCTTCAAGCTTCCGCCCGGTGCCGCCCAGCTCGACGAAGGAGGCGTAGTCGCCTCCGTGCACGATCGATTGCTGGACCAGCTCTATCGCGTACCCATCCTCCATCGAGATATATCCGGCGGGCCCCGCGAGATTCGCCTGCTTGAGACGAGTGCTGACCGTCTGTTCGTCGTCGTCGACGTAGGTGAAAAAAGTCGAAACCAGTTCCATGCGCGATGGCCCTTTGGGAATGATTTGCCGAGTGGCCAGGCTATTCGCGATTTGCTGGATTACCAGCACGGGGAAGATGGTCTGGATGGTCGTGGTCGTGTCGATGAGCGGATCTGGCTCGCCCTGCAAGAGTGAGGGGTCGGCGAGCGCAAAGCTCTTTTGGTATGACCGAATCTTCTCTTGCGAATATGCGCGTGTTTCCTGTTCTTGCGTCCGCTTCCGCGCGTGGATCACGTTGTGCCCTCCGCTGGGATCCATCGTAACCGCGCCTTCCTGCGAGACGCGCGCGATCCCAAACGTGGCGTTGAAAAGATGCAGAAGGCTGCCGTGATAGGGATCGCGCACGTTCTCGGCATAGAGCTTCCAGTTCGCGTCGATTAGCTGGCGGGAATAGCCGAGCGCACGAATCGGCCGATTCAACGTGCGATCGATCCACTTGCGCGCCACGTCGCCCAGGTAGTCCTCGAGCACGGGAGCCTCCGCGCTAAAAGAAGCGAAGACTAGACCCGCGTATGATGCCGTTCGGAGTTTTTGCAAACCGTGGCCTGCGGTGGTGAAGTCGGAGCTGTAGCCTCCCTTGCCTTCGAGTCCGTGGCGGAAGGGCACGCCGATCAGGTTACCCTCCAGGTCGTAACTCCACTGGTGGTAGATGCAGACGTGGGTCATCGAATTGCCGCGTATTTCGCGGCATACGAGCGCACCGCGATGGGCGCAGCGGTTCACGAACGTATGGATCGCACCCTCACGTCCGCGCGCGACGACAATGGGAGTGTCGCCCACGAAATTCGCCTTGAAGTCGCCCGGATTAGGTATTTCGCTTTCGATAGCGACGTAGTTCCAGACTGGACCGCGAAACACCCGTCGCTGCTCCAATTCGTAGATTTCCTGGTCAAAGAAAAATTTGTACGGCACGCTCGCGACTCCCGGCGAATCCCATGCAAGCTCGGCGGGAGAAGTCGTCTCAGTCGACTGTCCGTTCTGGCGAGTGTTCATAACATCCCTCTCCGTCCACGACTTCGGCCAGCGGCTTCAGGCGTGGCCCTCTGAAATCCGAGTTCCGCGGAAACACCATCGGCCGCGTGCACTACGCTGGTTGCGATTCCTGCCAGCTTCTTGTCAGCGAGGCGAAACGCCGGCCCCAGGATTCCTACTGAAGCGACCACGACACCGCTGAGGTTCCGCACTGGCGCGCCGACGCATTTGAGTCCTTCTTCCATTTCCTCGTGGTCTACCGCGTAACCCATCGCACGGACGCGGCGAAGTTCATTTCGCAGACCCGAATGCGTAACAATCGTGTTGTGGGTATAGCTGCGGAGTTTCGCCGTGGCCAGTCGTACGTCGAGTTCAGTTTCCGGAAGGAAAGCGAGCAGCGCTTTGCCGTTAGCCGTGCAATAGGCGGGCGCGCGGCCTCCCGCACTCAACGGCACCCGGACTGTCCGCGGTGACTCGACTCGATCGACTGCGAGCACCTCGATTCCATCGAGCACGGACAGAAACACGGTCTCGCCGGTCATCGTCATCAAGCGGTTCAAATGGGGTCGTGCGCGCTCGACAAAGTCGAGCTGCGAGGCGGCGCTGGTGCCAAGCTCAACCAGCTTGAGCCCGAGACGGTAGTTACCGGATCGCGAGTCCTTGGCGACAAATCGATGCTGCTGCAAAACATTGAGCAGGCGAAGCACGGTGCTTTTGGGAAGCCTGATTCGTCCCGCCAGCTCGGCAAGTGTTAGCGCGGGTCCCTCGTCCGCGAGAACCTCCAGTATAGCCAGCGCGCGATCGATGACCTGCACCTTGTATCTATTCGTGGACTGCATCGTGAAATCGAGTTCCATATAGTGAAAAAGGGCAAATATGTCAAACGACCAGGCTCATCAGCAATCACGTGCGCAACGCCGAGCCGGTCAGTCCTTTGTAGCGGCCCGGACGATCCGATCAAGTTTGGGAGGAGATACCTGCGAATTAAAGAGGGCGCTTGACATTCATTTCGATGTTTGGCTAAATGTCGAATGGTGAGCTCGGTCTTCAAGGCACTCTCCGATCCAACCCGCCGTCGGGTACTCGAGCTTCTGAAAGCCCACCCGATGAGTGCGGGGGATCTCGCGGATCAATTCGCAGTCTCAAAACCAACGATGTCTGCGCACTTCGCCGTGTTACGCGAAGCTGGTCTCATAGTCGCTGAGAAACGCGGTAAATCAATGATCTACACGCTCCAGATGTCGGTTCTTGAAGAGGCGCTCCTCAAGTTCGCCCAAGCCTTTGGTTTGAAGCTTTCGACGAGCAAATCGGTGAGGGCCAAGGACTTGGCCCGGGAGGTTCCTGACCGATGAACACAAATCCAAGAACTATCGATCCAGCCAAAAAAGCGGTGTTCGCATTCCTCGCGATTATGGGAGCCATGATGGCTTTTGCGGCCGCCATGCGGACAGGTTATATCGAAAGCGGCTTTGAACGGCGAAGCATAGGACTACTAGTCGGTGTAATGATCGTCCTAACGGGTAACTTACTTCCTAAGCTTAGACCGCTTAGCTCGGCCGGTAAGAAGCGTGTACCAAAGGCGAAAGCTGAACGCTTTGCCGGTTGGTCATTGGTTCTAGCCGGCCTCCTTTACTGCGCATTTTTCCTCTTCGTGCCGCTTCACCAGGCACGAGTGATTTCGTCGATCGTAGGCATAGTCACCCTGAGCCTGATCGCGGCCGGATGCGCTTGGCTTGCGCGGCGCACGGTGTCGGGCACACCGCACCAGCCCGAAGAGAATCCCGGTCCGACAGAATGCCTTCAGGAGAAGCGAAAGATCGTCTTTTGGTTGTTGTTCGCGTCGCTCTATGTCTTCACGACCGCCTGCGCCGCGTTTCTATTCGGCGACCGCCCGACCTTCCGCGAATCTGCTTCGTGGATCTTAATTGGGTTCTCTGTAATGTATGCGGTGCTGGCTACGATTCTGAACACCAAACCCAAGTCGAGGAATACGATTAGTTCATAGCATCAAGTCACCGACTACTCAGTCGGCAATTTTTGAAGCACAATTGACTTCTAAGGTAGTGAGATTTGAAAACAGCGCGTTTCTTTCGGCGTCGGGTATGTAATTCAGAGGAACATTGCTTTGCTCGATTGTAAGTGTGCGCGATGATTGCTGCTAATATAATAGATCGGCGTCGCTGCTTTCTCCATGGCCGGTGGTGATCGGATAGCAACCTGGGACGAATTCAGGACCGAAGCGCCTGACCTGGCAGAGGCCGGATTGAGTCTGCAGAATCGGTACGGTACTGCCTTCTTGTCCACGGTGCGGAAAGACGGTGGCCCGAGGCTGCATGGGCACGGCGCGAGTAAATCAATTCCTTCACAGAAGAGCTATAGCTTTCAGACGATCGGAGCAAAGGAAAATGAAAGCGCACGGCGCAGGACCTGTTTTACAAGTGAGCGACCTCAACCGCTCTCTAAAGTACTACACCGAGGTCTTGGGTTTCATAGAAGATTTTCGCTTCGGAGAGTACGTGGGAGTAAGGAATGGTGAGGCAGCGCTGCATTTGTGCGCCCATACGATTCATGGACGACCTGTCGGAGGGGGTACCGCCTTCATCTTCTGCGACGAGGTCACCGAATACTTTGCCGAGATAGAGAAAAAGGGCGCCATTGTGAAGGTCGAGCCGGAAGACCGGCCGTACGGAATGAGAGAGTTCACGATTCTAGACTCTGACGGCAATCACCTAAATTTCGGTTCGGAGACGCCAACATCTTAGACTTGGAATGTCCCAAAAGTAAGTCGGTGCAAAAAAAAGTTTCATCGTCGTTTGACCTACTCGGCACTGATGAGCGATTCCTTGTTTCAGCAGAGCGGCGCTTAGGCGGAATCAGCCGTGGACTCCCGCCGACGGCGGAAATCAATCGCCATTTGCGCTTCACTCCGTCTCATATGCACTGAGAGACGCCTTACAGCCGAAAACCTGACGGCCCGGCACACTCACGGGTCGGGAAGGTCGGACTGCTAGACCCGCGCCCATGCATGATAGGAAATTCGAGAGTCGCGCCCGATAAAGCGGGCGTCAATTCGCGAAAGTTCATCTTGCATGACCTACCTGCGCCACTGAGCGACTCTCGGACTGGATCGGCAGACCGTCGCGCGGGCGGCACCGTGAACTCCCTGTCGCCACGGTGGACCTAGCAGCTTGCCGATACGTCAGCGAATGAGGTTTTGGGTACTGCACCTATCCACTATTTCGCGCTCATTGCGTTTGTCTCAAGCAAGATGCGAACACTTTCACATGGCGGGACGCGCTAGGGTGCGAACTACTCACGATCGCCCGTATCAGGTCTCAGGAAGACCCGGCGATCATCTGAACTACCCGTCTTGAAATCGAACATGTGGCTGAGAGTCCGGGCAAGAGCATCGAAAGAGCCGTCCCCGATCCTGCCTGTGTACCAATTATCTTCGATGAACCGGAGGATCGAACTCTGGTCAGTGAGAGTGTGATCCACGAAGTTTCCTTTCGCGTAAGGTGAAATCACGAGCAGTGGGATTCGAGGACCGTAGCCGCACCGCCTTTCGATGGATACTCCCTTGTCGTCCTTTAGCGGTTGTCATTTCCGCATTTTCCAGTGTCATTCCGATTGTCGCCAAATTGAGACTGATGGATCGGGTTGAGCACCGATGAGGAGTTTACGACCGGACCCATCGGGCGATGGTACCAGCCGTCCGAGTCATCCCAGTTGACGATTATTGCCGTACTCTCCCACAAGGGCGATTTTTGAATCGCGTTGATCGTATTGACCACGAACTCCTGTTCGAGCAATGAATCCGAATAGCCTGCGTGGCTGCCCTCATGGCTGCCAGTTGCTTTCCAAAAAACTTACCGCTGGAAGAAAACCTACGTTCAAGGAGTCGAAAAAATCGTGTAGATCGTATTGATGGTTCGTGACGGTGTCAGCGCTTGTCCCAAATTCCGCGGGGCGGACCTTCGGCCGCTGATGGCTCTGGTTCGCTGTCGACGCGAAGTACTGGAACCAGGCATGATGCGGTACATAATCGATCACATAGTTGTCATTTAGTGGGAGGAACAATTGTGCTCCTGGCTGGGCTCGCCGGACTGGAGCGATCGCACTTGGCAGTATGGTTTGGATTAATGACAGTCAGATCAAACCCGCCCATGAATGCTCCCCAACTGACATGCTTGGCATTCAGGAGGTCGCCAATGTTCTTTCCACCCATCTGGACAGTGATGCCATGCGAACAGATATCGCCGGTCGGATCGAGATTAGCGACCAGCGTACCGCCCACGGGTTTGGACTACTTCCGGAGAGCCAGCGCTGGTTGTGGCCGGATAGGTGTTACCCACACGAGGTTCAGAGCGCCGGCCGTCGAAGCCTACGCCTCGAAGAGAGCGATCAGCGAGATGATGGGTGCGCGTGCCACGGCGTCCAACGGATCGTCCACTGAATCGACCGCGAGTGAGAATGGCTACGATGGCTGAGGCATCGACGGACAATGGGCCTACAGCGACCGAATGAATTTTTTGACCAATTCACCACCGCAAGGTTCTGCACCAGAATGATATAGTCCTGGCCAATCGCGGGCCGCAGAATGGCTGGTGGAGTGGAAATCCGGCGCACCTGATTGCCGTATCTCTTCCGAGGAGCCAACGGCGAACTCTCAATGCCTATCGAACAAGACTTTGCGAAAAAATTCAACGAGAAACTGGTGATCGGCACACCTGAGAACATACCCGAAAGCTCGAATGGCTCACTGGTAAACGTGCGACGGTTGCCCTGGCCGATCCCCCACGAGGTGCTGGACATGCTGCCTTACGGTCGAGCGCTACGGCGCCAGCAACCACACTGTAGACGCCCACGGCGCTGAGCTCTCCGTGAGCGTCGCCGTAATCAACCCCGTTGTTGCTGCCATTGTAACACCCTTGCTGGTACGAAAACGATCGTTCAATATTGGGGTGTCCGGGAAGCCCGTCGCAGTCGCAGTGAATGAAGATACAGGAGCGCGGTTGGCTCAAGCATTCACCTTTGTGGCGGCGCTTGTCGTAGGATACGACATTTCTATACTCATTTAATGATTTGCGAATGTTTACCCCTGAGGGAGGACTCGACTAATGCCATCGTCGCATCGGATGCTGGAAGGTTACCGTGTGCTCGATTTTACCCAGATGGTAGCTGGTCCCACGTGCACGAGGATTCTCGCCGAAATGGGAGCCGAGGTGATCAAGCTCGAAATGGCGCCGGATGGTGATCGTGTCAGAGCAGGTGGCCTCAGATCGCTCAAGCCGGAGTTCAAAGATTCGACCACGAGCACCTATTACTTGCAGCACAACCATAGCAAGCTGAGCTTCGCGATCGATCTCAAGCAACCTGAAGCGCGCGCGCTCGTGATGTCGATGCTGCCCAAGATCGACGTGCTGGTGGAAAACTTTGCGCCTGGTGTTATCAAGCGCCTCGGTTTCGCCTACGAAGACGTCAAGAAGGTTAATTCCAAGATCATCATGGCGTCGATCTCAATGGCCGGACAGACGGG
>Ga0126373_10001954_pt1 | contig 14952 bp, 17 predicted proteins | sample PanSoiMetPlot_11_FD_92545 | JGI IMG/M metagenome (GOLD analysis project Ga0126373, IMG submission 92545) | Tropical forest soil microbial communities from Panama - MetaG Plot_11 | ecosystem: Environmental > Terrestrial > Soil > Tropical forest > Bulk soil | place: Panama | collected 2016-02-17 | reverse complement strand
CGCCGGCCGAAACGGCGACTTCCTCGTCGATGTGACGGCGACGGCTCTCAACGGCCACGGAAACCAGCAGCTGTCGGCGGCGAACGGCTACCGGCCGGGCCTCAACCTCCCGCCGGCGCGGACCTTCGGACCGGGTATGCCGGACCCCGACGCGCCCGGCCTCGTCGTCACGATGTCGACGACCCCCGCGCGTGCGGGTGGTCCGAACGCCAACCTGGCGGGTGTGTTCCAGCTGAACACAGTGGAGCGCCACGACGGGCTCCGGCGCATCGTCAACGAATGGGAGGTCGGCTCGCCCGGCTTCTTCGGCAGGAACGTCCACGCCACGTTGACCGCGTTCCTCGTCAGTGGCCGGGCGCCCGGAATGGTGACCGGGCACGAGCGGCCAATCTCCAACGTCGTCCGCGAGACGTTCACGATCGGCGGTTGATTTCATCGGAGCGGCCGGCAGCCCGATGGCTGCCGGCCGCGTCACACCGCTAATCGACTCCGATCATGACCTCCGTGGATTTGACGACGGCGGTCACTCGTGCGCCGACGGTCAGCCCGAGGTCCTCGGCGGCGTCCTTGGTGATAGACGCGGTTATCTGCTGGCCGCCGTCGAGATCGACCTTGACGACGGTCATTACGGCACCGACGGCGATCGCGGCCACGGTTCCCGTCAGCTGGTTGCGGGCCGAAAGACGCATGGAGTTCCTCCACTTCTTGGGCGCAGATTCGGGGCGAACGGATCGAGTATGCCTCGGATGCCGGGTCATCGCTGGCGGCGTGCCGCATCTGCGGATAAGGTCCGCGGCCATGACGACATTCCGCATCCGGGAGGCGGCCGAGCTGCTCGGGGTCAGCGACGACACCGTCCGCCGCTGGGCGGACGCGGGACGCGTCCCCACCAGCACCGACGAGGTCCAGCGGCGGGTCATCGCCGGAGCAGACCTCGCCCGGTTCGCCGAGGAACTCGCGGCCAGCGCGGAGCGCCCCAAGCCGCGCACCGTGATCGGGGAGTCTGCGCGTAATCGCTTCACCGGGCTGGTGACGAATGTTGTGCGAGACACCGTGATGGCGCAGGTGGAGATGCAGGCCGGACCGCATCGCATCGTGTCGCTGATGAGCCGCGAGGCCGCCGATGAGCTCGAACTCGAGCCGGGCGTCATCGCGATCGCTTCGGTAAAGGCCACCAGCGTTGTGATCGAAGTCCCCGAGCAGCGTTCCGGCCGCGCCGGCTAGCGCCGTCAGCAGCGATGCCGCATTCGAGGTCCCGTCCACCGAGCGGCCCACCATCGAGGGAGAACCCGCACATGCAGACCCGCATCATCGTTCTCACCGCGGTCGCGGCCGTCGCCGTAGCCGCAGGGTGCTCGTCGAGCAAGAACTCGCCCAGCTCTCCGCCAGCATCCCCCGGCGCCGGTGGCGCGACCTCCAGCCCAGCAATCAGCGGTACCGTCACGGTGTTCGCTGCCGCCTCGCTCAAGGAGGCGTTCACCACGCTGGCCAGTCAGTTCGAGAGCGACCATCCCGGCAGCCACGTCAAGCTCAGCTTCGGGGCCAGCTCGGACCTTGCCGAGCAGATCAACCAGGGCGCCCCGGCGGACGTGTTTGCCTCGGCATCGCCGAAGAACATGCAACAGGTCATCAGTGCGGGCGGGGCGTCGACGTCGACGAACTTCGTCAAGAACGTGATGGAGGTCGCGGTGCCGCCGAGCAATCCAGCCCACGTAACGAGCGTTACCGATCTCGCGAAGAGCAGCGTCAAGGTCGCGCTGTGCCAGCCCCAGGTCCCGTGCGGCGCCGTCGCGGCCGAGGTGTTCACCAACGCCAAGATCACCGTCAAGCCCGTCACGCTGGAACCAGACGTAAAATCGACGCTGTCCAAGGTCGAGTTGAACGAGGTCGACGCCGGAATGGTCTATGTGACCGACGTACGTGCCGCCGGCAGCAAGGTCACCGGCATTGTCATTCCCGACAACCTCAACGCCTCGACCGAATACCCGATCGCCGCGCTCACCAAGGCACCTCATGCCGCCGGCGCACAAGCCTTCGTGGACCTGGTCCTGTCACCGGCCGGTGAGGCGGTCCTCTCCGCGGATGGATTCCAGAAGCCCTGAGTAGCACCGTGTCCCCACGCCGCTCCTATCCCCACCGCTCCGTACGCGAGTCCGGCCAGCGCGGCGTTCCGGCATTGATCGCGGCTCCGGCATTGGTCGCGTTCGCCTTCCTCCTGCTGCCGTTGGCCGCGTTGTTGGTGCGCGCCCCGTGGCGGGGACTCGGCCGACTGCTGTCCGAAAGCGACGTGCTCACGGCGCTGCGGCTCTCCCTCGAATGCGCCACCGCGGCGACAATTGCTGCACTGGTCTTCGGGGTGCCGCTGGCCTGGGTGCTCGCGCGCATGCGGTTTCCGGGCCTTGGGTTGGTCCGCGCTCTGGTAACGCTGCCGCTGGTACTGCCACCGGTCGTGGGCGGCATTGCGTTGCTCCTGGCGTTGGGACGCAATGGCATCGTCGGCCGCCACCTCGACGAGTGGTTCGGCATCACTTTGCCGTTCACCACGGCCGGCGTGATCGTGGCCGAGACGTTCGTCGCCATGCCCTTCCTCATCGTCACCGTCGAAGGCGCGCTGCGCACCGCAGACCGCGATATCGAAGAGGCCGCGGTGACACTCGGCGCGTCGCGGCTCACGGTGTTCCGGCGGATCACGCTGCCCGCGATCGGTCCGTCGCTGGTGGCCGGCTCGATCCTCTGCTGGGCGCGCGCGCTGGGCGAGTTCGGGGCCACCATTACGTTCGCCGGCAACCTTCCCGGCACCACGCAGACCATGCCGCTGGCGATCTACGAGGCCTTCGAGCACGACCCGGAAGCCGCTATCGCGCTCAGCCTCGTTCTGCTCCTCGTCGCGGTGATCGTGCTGGTCGCGCTTCGCGACAAGTGGCTACGCGGACCGGCAAGCCTATGACCGACCCCATCACCGCCAGCCTCGAGCCGGTCGCCGCCCCGACGCGCGTGGCCAGCACGCTGACCATGACCGCGAGCGTTCAGCGCGGAACATTCCGTCTCGACGTCGACGTGACAGTCGAGCCTGGTGAAGTGCTCGGCGTCATCGGACCCAACGGCTCAGGCAAGACCACCCTGCTACGAGCCCTGGCCGGCCTGACGCCCATCACCGACGGACGCATCACCCTCGGCGACCAGATCCTCGACAGCGTCCAACCCGCCGCGTTCGTCGCGCCGGAGCAACGCCCGATCGGATTCGTGTTCCAGAACTACCGGCTCTTCCCGCACCTGAACGTCCGCGACAACGTCGCGTTCGCCCCCCGCTGCCGCAAAGCCGGGCGCAAGCAATCCCGCCTGATCGCCGACCACTGGCTGCACCGGCTGCGCCTCGCAGACCTCGCGGAACGCAAGCCGGCTCAGCTGTCGGGAGGGCAGGCCCAACGCGTCGCACTCGCCAGGTCGCTGGCCGCCGACCCCGGGCTGCTTCTGCTCGACGAGCCACTTGCCGCCCTCGACGCCAGGACAAAGCTCGAGATCCGAGCCGAACTGCGCCGCCACCTCACCGAGTTTCCGGGTGCCACGCTGCTCGTCACCCACGACCCCCTCGAAGCGATGGTCATGGCAGACCGGCTCATCGTCATCGAGGACGGCCGGATCGTGCAGCACGGCGACCCCGCCAGCGTGGCCCGCCGCCCGGCCACCCAGTACGTCGCCCGCCTCGTCGGGCTGAACCTCTACCGCGGCACCCTCGGCAGCTACGGCCGCATCATCCTCCGCGACAACGCCGGGACCCTGGTCACCACGCGGCACCTCCCCGCCGACGATCCGCCCCCGGGCCCGGTGCTGGTCGCCATCCGCCCGACCGCGATCGCCGTCCACACCGCGCGGCCGGACCACTCGAGTCCCCGCAACATCTGGGCCGGCATGGTGACCGGACTCGAATTGCTCACCGACCGTGTGCGTGCCCAGGTCACCGGCAGACCGTCAGCGCTCGTCGACCTCACCCCCGACGCCGTCGCCGAGCTCGATCTGGTCGAGGGCAGCGAAGTCTGGCTCAGCGCGAAGGCCACCGACCTCGACGTCTACACGGACCCGCAATAACGGCCCGCATCCGCCCGGGACAGTCAGCCGCGACCGCTACCGCCGCGCACTCGCACCGCGCGTGCTGGCTCATCGGCGTCGCCACCGCATATCGGGATCAGCCCGGCGGCCGGCATCAGCAACACGTGCTGGGCGAGGCAGCGCAACTTGACGTGCTCGATCGCACCGTCCGTGCTGCAGAGGTGCGTTCGCCAGACGATCTCGGCCGGCTGGTCACAGCTGGGGCAGCACACGATGTCCATAGGGTTCCCTCCCTCGCCAACACGACGCGTGGCCGTTGTTGACAGGAGCGAGCCCTCGCATGCCTGATACATCCAGCTCGGACCGGCGGGCGAAGCCGTGAGGTCACCCCGGGGGCGGGAGTTGCGCCCGGGACGCCGGTCGTGCTGGAGTACGGCGTGGTTTTCTATGTCGTCATATTCGCCGCCTGCGCGGTACTGCTCGTCATCGGGGGCTTGACCGTGTGGTCGCGCAACCGCCGGACGCTCGAGGCCGAGAAAAGAAGCGAGTCGGCCTCGGCTCGCGAGCGCCGCCAGAAAAACAAAGCCGAGCGCTCCCAGTCCCGCAAGAGCCGCCGCAAGCGGGGCTGACGACTAAGGTCAGTCTCGGCTCTCAGCGGCGGAGACTCCGCCGCGAGCCTATGGGCGGTGTAGCGCGAAATGATCAAGAAGCTGGAAGATCTGCCCGATGGCGTCATCGGGTTCGAAGTCGACGGAAAGATTGCGGCCGAGGACTATCGCGACGTGGTGATTCCGGCGGTAGAAGAGGCGGCGAGGGCCGGCGACGTCAGGTTCGTGATCGTGATACCGGAGTTTCACGGCATGAGCCCCGGGGCGCTGTGGCAGGACCTCAAAGTGGGAGTCGAGCACTTCCGGGCCTGGAAGCGGATAGCCCTGATCACCGATATCCACTGGATGCAGCAGATGACCAGCCTTTTCGGCTGGATGACCCCGGGCGAGGTGAAGACCTTCGCTATGGAAGACCGCGACAAGGCCGTTGCCTGGGCGGCGGGCTCAAACGGCGGCGGGTAGCCGAGCGTTCCCTGCGCGAAGTGCAGGTCAGCGTGTTGCGGTGTCAGCTCCGTCCCACGCGCAGCCGCTGCGGTGGCCCTCACTGATCACGGCTCCGCACTCGGGGCACACGAGATGTGCCCAGCAGGCCGCCTCGCCAGCATGCTCGTACTCGGCGGACTCCATGCCGCGCCGGCTCTCGTCACCGGCGGGTGCCTCCCGTAGGCGCCCAGGCTCCTCAGTCACTTCGTGCTCCACACGATCGCCTTCCATTGTGCGGCGATCTCAGGCTGCCCTGGGGGCGAATCCCGGCAGATTGGCACCGAGCCACGCGACGATGCGTGGCAGCAGGGGGCGCCAGATGCCGAACCGATGCCCAGCATGACTGAGGATCAGTGCCTGGACCGCCAACGGTGCCTGAGCGACTGCGAGTAGCTTCGCCGACGACGGGTACGAGACGGGGTCCGAGTGGGATGTCTCGATCCACAGGGCGACCGGGGGCGCATGATGCTCGGCCAGTGCGATGAGGTCGTAGTGGCGGCCTTCAGCGCTGTCGGTGCTGAACGGACGGTAGTTGCGCGAGAACTCGGGGCGGAAGTAGCCGCCGAGGACGACCGCGGCGGCGTACTGCTGCGGGTGCAGCATCGTCGCCATTGCCGCGCACCAGGCGCCGGCGGACAGGCCGATCGTCGCCCATGCGCCACGGTCCGGCTGGACCCGGAAGGTGCGCAGCACCCAGTCGGGGACGTCGCGAGTGACCCAGGTTTCCACCCTCGGATCCGAGCCGATGCCGTCGACGCATTCCGTGTCGACGCCCGCCGGGAACTCGATCACCGGCGAGACGATGATCGCCGGGGACATCAGGTGGCTGGCGACGGCTCGGTCGACCACGCCGCTCAGACCCATCGAGTCGACCCACTGCGACGGGTCACCCGGGTAACCGTTGAAGGTCTCCAGTACGGCATAGCGCCGCCTGGCGTTGGCCCGGCTGGTATATCCGCTGGGCAGCGCAACCAGCACCTCGCCTTTGAGCCCGCTCTCGGGTCCACGGACGGTGTATCGCAGCACCCGATCGCCGTTGGCCGCAGCGGACGGCAACCGCGGCAGCTCCGAGGGCGGGGCGGGACGACGTACCGGCGCCATCGCCGCTTTCGCCGCTTTCGCAGCGGCGTCGCCCGCGAGGGCCGTCGAACCACCGTGACTGCCGAAGACAGCCCCGTGCAGGTCCGTCCAGTCGGCAAAGAACGTGAATTCGTCGTTCAACGCGACCGCCGCGGTAAGCACGACCAGCGCATTGACCGCGAGCAACAGCAACGCCCGACCGATGATGGGCTGCGGTCTCGACGCCGCGAGCTGCGGCCACAGCACCACCGTTGCGACGAACGCCGCAACGGTTACGAGCACGACCAGCAGCAAGAAGGCCGAGCCGGTCAGCGACAATTCACCCCTCCGATTGTCAGTTCCGCCGGCGCGCAGGACGACTCCATCGTGCCTCGCTTCACGTGCTCACAGGCGGGCCTGCTAGCCCCAACTGTGCCGCCGCGTCTGCGACCTCACGTGCCGGCGCAGCACGCTGCGATGCCCAACGATGCAGGTAGGACCGGCCGAGAACACGGCTTGCGGAGCTGGTGAGGAGGGCAATGTCCGTCGTGCACGGGGGTGGGCGAAGCGCCCGGTTGCGGCCCGGGTGGACCCCGCTCGCCCGGGCGTGGGCCTGGTACGTCGAGCGCGCACCCAGACTGACCGCCGCGATCGCGACGTTGCTCGGACTGGCCACGCTGGCGGAAGCGCTGCTGCCCCGGCAGCGGGACCGAGTGGCCGACGTCGTGCCGGTCGTGCCGGTGCCGGCGAGCGCCACAGCCGCAGCGGTGGTCGCGGTATCCGGGCTGCTGCTGTTGTGGCTCGCCCGTGGGCTGCGCCGACGCAAGCGGCGCGCGTGGCAGGCCGCGGTCGTATTGGCCGCCGTGCGAAGCACGGCCTTCCTCATCCACGACGAGCCGCGCCCGGCCGACGCGGCGATCACGCTGGTGCTGCTGGTTCTCTTGCTCGCCGCGGCGCCGCGATTCAACGCCAAGCCGGACCCGCGATCCCGGTGGTTCGCACTGGTCGTGTTCATCCAGTTCACCGCGGTGGCAGTCTGCTACGGGCTGGCGGTGCTGTACTTCTCCCACCGGGTGGTGGGCAACCCATCATGGTCTGCGCGTAGCGAAGAGGTGCTCTACGCGCTGATCGGCGCCAACGGGCCGGTGCAGCTGCGCGGCCACCGCTTCGACCAGGTCTTCCACTTCACGATGCTCGGCTTCGGCGTCACGACGATGATCGTGGTCGCTTACCTGGCGTTGCGGCCGTTCGAGCCGATCGCGTCGCTGACAGCCGAGGACGAGGAGCGGTTGCGACGCGTGTTGGCTGCCCATGGCGGGCGGGACTCGCTGGGCTATTTCGCACTGCGCCGGGACAAGTCGGTGGTGTGGTCACAGTCCGGGAAGGCCGCGATTACCTATCGGGTGGTCCAGGGTGTTGCGCTGGCCAGTGGGGACCCGATCGGAGACCCGGAAGCGTGGCCCGGCGCCATGGCCGCCTACCAGCGCCTGACGGAGGAATATGCCTGGACGCCTGCCGTCATCGGCTGCAGTGAGCAGGGCGCCACCGTCTATCGCCGTGAGCTTGGGCTCTCCGCGCTCGAAATGGGCGACGAGGCCATCATCGAAGTGGACGACTTCAGCCTCGACGGGCGGGCCATGCGCGGCGTTCGCCAGGCGTGCACCCGGATCAGCCGCGCCGGTTACCAAGTCCAGGTCCGCCGGGCCCACGAACTCGACCAGGCCGAGATTACGACCCTGGCAGCAGCCGCCGCCGCGTGGCGAGGTGACGCCGCCGAGCGCGGCTTCTCAATGGCCCTCTCCCGCCTCGCGGACCCGGCCGACCCCGACTGTCTGATTGCCACCGCCGACCAGGACGGCCGGCCGCGAGGGCTGCTGAACTTCGTCCCGTGGGGCCAGGACGGCCTGTCCCTCGACCTCATGCGCCGTGATCCCGCAGCCGACAATGGGCTGAACGAATACATGATTGCCAAAGTGATCCGCGCCTGCCCGGCGCTGGGCGTGACCCGCGTTTCGCTGAACTTCGCCATGTTCCGAGATGCGCTCGAACGCGGTGAGAAGATCGGCGCCGGGCCGGCGAGCCGGGCGTGGCGCGCCCTGCTCATCTTCTTGTCACGGTTCTGGCAGATCGAGTCCCTGTACCGGTTCAACGTGAAGTTCCGGCCGTATTGGGAACCCCGCTGCATCTCCTACCCGGCCGCCCGCGACCTGCCTCGCATCGCTCTTGCCGCACTGGAGGCCGAGGCATTCTTCACCCAGCCGCGCACCCTCAAGCGGCTGCTGGGCCGCGCGTAGCAGTGCGCCGCCGACCTGCCCGCCCGCGCTTAAGCCCGTACTGCACACTGCACGGGTGACGTCAGCGGGCGAGAGCGCCGAGACCTGGCGCTCGCCGAGTTCCGGAGTCCTCACCTCGGGCCTGCCAGCCCGGTCACGCCGCTGGTTGTCGCGCGCGTGGCCGGACCGGCTGCCTCCTGGGCCGGTGATCGCGGCCAACCTGCTGCCGCCGCTCGCCTTTGTCGTGATCAGCCTGAGCATCGCCTGGCCGGTCGTCACGCACCTGGGCCAGCGGGTGCCGGGTGGCGGCGACGGCGTGCTGTTCTCCTGGTACTTCGAGTGGATCGCGCAGAGCGTCTCTCATGGCCATAACCCGTTCATCTCGGCCGCTCTCAACGCGCCGGCGGGCGTCAACGTCATGTGGAACACGGCGGTGTTCCTGCTCGCCTTCATCTGTATCCCGCTGACGCTGTCGGTCGGCGCGTTCACGACGGTGGCGCTGGCCATGATCTTGAGCCCGGCCATCTCAGGTGCCACCGCATACTGGGTGCTGCGCCGGCTCAGCGGACGGACGCTCGGGGCGGCGATCGGTGCCGCCGTCTACGCGTACGGGCCCTTCATGACCGGCGAGGTCGGCCACCTGCACCTGGCGTTCGCACCGTTCCCACCGCTGTTCGTCCTGCTCGGCCATCGCCTGCTGATCAGCCAACAGGGCAGCCCGATCCGAGTGGGGGTGCTGCTCGGCATCCTCGTCGGACTGCAGATGCTTCTCTCTGAAGAGTTGCTGGTGCTCTCGATGGTCGCGGGCGCGGTCGCACTGGCATGGCTGATCGTGCTGAATCCTCATGAGGTGCGCCCGCGTGCCCGCTACGCCCTGACCGGGGCCGGGATTGCGGTGGCCACCGCGGTTCCGATCGTCGCGGTACCGCTGGGCTACCAGTTCTTCGGCCCGGACTCCCTCAAGAGGTTTCTGCCGGAGACGGCCCGGGCCGATCTGGCGAGCTTCGTCCGGCCGAGCCTGCTGCAGTACTACAGTTCGCGTGCCGACGTTCGGGCCAACCTGACCTTTCCGGCCAACGGCGCCGAGAACACCGGCTATCTCGGCTGGCCGTTAATCATCGCCGCACTCGCGGTGTGCACGTGGTACGTCGTGCGCCGTGAGCGGTTCGCCATCTGGTGGCTCTTGACCGCACTGTCGCTCGCAGCGCTCATGCTCGGCTCGCCGATCGACGTTAACGGACGCGCGCTCGTTCGCGGACCGTGGGCCTTCGTACGGAGACTTCCGCTGATGGGTGGCGTAATCCCGGTGCGGTTCTCGCTGCTGATGCTGCTGCTCGTCGCCGGACTGATCGCGTGGACCCTGGCCCGATTGCACGGCCGTGCCCTGGTTGCCGGAGCCCTCGTCGCGGTTGCGGTGCTGATCCCACTGCGCCCCGTCGTGCCGATCCACGGCTCGTTGTTGCCGCCGACGCCCAAGTTCTTCACCACCTCCGCTGTCGACGTCATCCCCCGCGGCGCCGTGACCGCGGTGCTACCTCAGGCAGGATTTCCCCGCAACGCCGCCATGGTGTGGCAGGTCAGGACAGGTCTGCGCTTCAACCTCGTGGGGGGCTACAGCGTATTTAACGTCCACAACCACGCCACCTACTTCGCCGAACTGCCGCCATTCATCAATGCGCTCAGAGAAGTCGGGCACGGGGACCGAGCCGCCGAGCCGGTCGCGGCATTGCGCTCATCCGTCGCGGACAGCGGCGTGAGGTACATCGTGATCACGACGCTCCAGCCGAAGATGCGCGCGGTCGTGGCCGCAGCGGCCGCCATCACGGGATGCCATCCCCGCGAGATCGCAGACGTCCTGCTATGCCAGATCGGCACCGGGTCGGCAAGGTGATCGGGGAGGAGCTACTGCTCATCTCGTAGCGGCGAGCTTGGCCCCGAGCCCGACGAAGGACGCGGCGAATGCCTTGCGTATGCGCGCGAGAATTCGCCGGCGCTCGATCAAGTGGCGTCGCGCGGCCGCTGCGAATACGCCGTAGCCAGCGAACACTACGAGCGTGATCGCCATGAACAGGCCGCTGAGTTCGCGCATGTTCAGCATCGGATGTGCCGCCCTGGCCGGAACGAACTGCGGGAGGAACGCGAAGATGCGCAGCCGGCCGACGAAGGATCACGCGCTGCTTGCCGTCGACGGCGTGATCGACAACCACATGTCCCCGCGCCCGCACTTGCCGTTGCGCGGCAGACTCACCGGGCCCAACCTGCGCGCCTCGGCACGCCCCGCCGCGATGACTGCCGGGCCGCTGCCGGCGCTCACCCTCGGTCCACTGACCGCCGTCGACGACCCCGGCTACTACAAGGCACTTGGCGTCGAGGCCAACCTTCCTGCCGACGTTCGCGACGGGCTCACCATCCTCGGCCCGCAATGACTACTTCCTGGAGAAGACGGTTGTGAACGCGGCGCCCTTCTGTCCCGGCTATCCGCCGCCGTACGACGTACTCGCCGCGTCGTACCCGGACGCGACGGTCTACCCGCCGGCTGCGTTCCGCGTCGAATGGGGGCCGATCTTCCATCGCGGTCGCCTCGACGGGACGGCGAAGCTCCTCGCCGTGGGGCAGGACCCCGCGGTCGCGGAGACCGTGACGCGCCGGATCCTTGTCGGTGTCGCCGGCCAGCGCACCCAGGGCCTGCTCGCCGGCTCGGCCTGACGCGCAGCTATCTCATGGTCAACACGTTCGTCTAAAGCGTGTACGGGCAAGGCGGCGGCAACGCACACATCAAGGACGAGTCGATCGCCGCCTACCGGAACAGCTGGCTCACCACGATCGTCAGCCACAACGACATCGCCGCTGTCATCACGCTGGGCACGCTCGCCGCGTCGGCGTATCACCAATGGCTCGCCGCCGGCGCCACATTCGCCGGCCATCATGCAGCAATCCTGCATCCCACATATCCCGAATCGGCGTCGGCCGCCGGCCAGATCACCCTCGCGGACCCGACCAAGCGGCTGCTCGCCAACTGGAACGTTGCGCTGCCCGGCCTCATCGCGGCGATCGACCAGCCGGACGAGCCGGCATCCGGCACGCCGTACGGCACGGCGTTCACCGAGCAAGACCTGCCCCCGATCCCGCCCGGCGACCCTACCGGCGGGCATACCCGAGTCGATGCGCACTGCCCGCAACTGGGGCACCCGGCAAGGCACCGACGCCGACACGAAACGGGCCACGATCGCCGTCACGGTCCCGGCCGCCGACCGTCCGTGGCTGACACAGCCGACACTCCGGCCGTCAGGCCGGCGCGGCGTTCAGGCCGGAGTCGCGTAGCTGTTTGCGCGAGCTGATTCCGAGCTTGGTGAACACCTTGCGGAGGTGCCATTCAACGGTTCGGGGGCTGATGAACAGCCGGGTGCCGATCTCATGATTGGACAGACCCTCCCGGGCCAGCCGTGCGATCTGCGTCTCCTGGGCGGTCAGCTCGTCAGGCGTCTCGACTGTGCGTTTGCGCGCAGTCTCGCCGGTGGCGAGCAGCTCCCGGCGAGCGCGTTCCGCGAACGCGTCCATGCCGATCGCACCGAGTATGTCGTGGGCGACGCGCAACTGCTGCCGCGCATCCACACGCCGTCCCTCGCGGCGCAGCCACTCGCCGTAGAGCAGGTGCGCGCGGGCCAGTTCGGGACGAAATCGGGTACACGCCAGCCGCTGCGTCGCTTCGCGGTACAGCGACTCGGCGGTGTCGCCCTCGCTGAGCAGGGCACGTGAGCGGGCTTCGATTCCCAGCGCCCAGTCGGTGCCACCGGATGAAGTTGCCGTCACCAGGCGCTCGAGAGCGGCAAGGCCGAGATGGCTGTGCCCGCTCCGGACACTTGCCTCGATCAGCTCCGGCAGTGCCCACGCAGAGAGAAACAGTTCGGGTGTGTCGGCGCTGGCTTGCTGCGCGGCAGCGAGCGCCCGGTCGTAGCGGCCCAGCCCGTTGAACAGGATCGCGCGTACCCAGTGTGCGTACTGGACGGCGATTCCCTGTCCCCCTGCAATCGCGGCGTCGATGGCGGAATCGATCAACGCCGAGGCTTCCCGTCCCCGCAACGCGGCAAGCAGCATGGCACCGTAGGGCGCGATTCTGGTCTGGGTGGCCTCGGTGACCGCATCGGTTTCCCCGATCACCGCCGCCGCCATTGCGAAATCACCCCACCAGGCCGCAAGGATCGCCGACGCAGTCAGGTCGATCGGCAATCGGGCGAGCGCGCCCGCCTTGCGGGCGACCTGCAACTGCCGGACGTTGATGGCGTGCCAGCTCTCGTCGTCCCACAACACGTTTGGCGGCACCGTCGTCAACCAGCCCCACCGGAAGTTGTGGTCAGCTTCGCCCGCGAAGGCACGCGTCGCCTGCCGGAGCTTAGGTGCCGCGGCGATATGCCCTTCTGTGATCAGCATTGCCAGCGCGTCCAGCAGCACGTCGGACGGTCGTGGCCGATGCCTCGGCGACGGCGCCGATCTCGCGGCCGATGCTGCATCTAGCAGACTTCCGGCGGTGGCGAGACGACCGGCGAACAGCGCCGCGCCCCACGCGTCGAGGTAGGTCTCGCGGGCGAGGTCGGGATCGAGGCGCTCGAGTTGCTTCGCTGCTTCCAGTAGCAGGGGCGGAGCGTCGCTGCCATGACCCGACGCGAACGCGATCTGCCCTCGCAGCAGGTCAACCCTGGCCCGCTGGAGCTCGTCCAGGGGTGCCGCGTGCGCCGCGGTCAGCAGCCCGAGAGCCGCGTCGAAGGCGCCTGCGTGCAGGTTGGCTTGGGCGGCGGCCAACGCGCGCTCCGTGCGCCGCCCGCTGTCGTCGGTGAGCGCGACAGCACGCTGCAAGAACGCGGCTGCCGCGGCGAGCCCGCCGCGCGCCTGTGCTCGGCCGGCGGACCGCTCGAGCTCGACGGCAACCTGTTCGTCGGGTTCCGGCGCCGCTGCGGCGAGATGCCACGCGCGACGGTCCGGGTCGACGATGGGGTCGGTCGCCTCTGCCAGTGCGAGGTGCACCGCTCGGCGGTCCGGTGGCAACGCCGATCGGTAGACCGCCGAGCGCACCAACGGATGCCGGAAGCGTATCCGCGGGCCGAACTCGATCAGGCCGGTCTTCTCGGCCGCGGCAGCAGGGTCGGCGCCGAGCCCGAGCCGCCCGGCCGCGCGCCAGAGCAGCGCGGCGTCGCCGACCGGATCCGCGGCTGCTGCGAGCAGCAACAACTGCGTATCACCCGGTAGCGACCGCAGGCGGCGGACGTAGCCCGCCTCAATGCGGCTGGCCAGCGGCTGTGTGTCGGGCGTGCCGAACCCACCGGCAAGCTCGGCCGCCGGCCAGGTGCGAGGCAGCTCCAGCAGAGCCAGCGGATTGCCCCGACACTCGGCAATGATCCGGTCGCAAACAGCCGCATCCAGCGGGACGTGCAGGGCGTCCAACAGCATTACACGCGCATCGTGGTCGCTCAGGCCGCGGACCGTGAGGTCCGGCAGCCCGACGACGTCCGTTTCGCCGCTAGGTTCCCGCACCGCGATCACCAGCGCGATCCGCTCTGCCAGCAGGCGACGCGCAACGAACGCGACCGTCTGCGCGGAAACCCGATCGAGCCACTGCGCGTCGTCGACGAGGCACAAGAGCGGCTGCTCCTCAGCGACCTCGGCCAGCAGGGTCAGCACCGCCAACCCGACCAGGAACCGGTCCGGCGGCTCGCCCTGTCTCAGGCCGAACGCCGTTTCGAGCGCAGCACGCTGGGGGCCCGGCAGACGCTCGTGCCGATCCGAGAACGGCGCGCAGAGTTGATGCAGCCCGGCGTAGGCCAGCTCCATCTCGGATTCGATACCGGCCGAGCGCGCCGTTCGGTATCCCGACGCACTTCCCAGCAGGTATTCCAGTAGGGCAGTCTTGCCGATTCCCGCCTCGCCACGCAGGACCAGCACCCGGCTGTGACCGGTGCGCGCATCCGCCAGCAGATGATCAAGCGTGTTGCACTCGCTGCGGCGACCACGCAGCGCTTGACCGGGATCGCTGCTCAGCACGGGGCACCATCGCCGTGGCCGGACACAGCACGTCCATCCGGTGTGTGGTGCCGCAACTGCATATAAAGCCCCCGGGGGGTCGGTGCTCCGAACGACGAGCTGCACCGCTCAACGGATCAGTCTCCCCGAATTGTGAGCCGAAGGCACTCCCGCTCGACGCGCCACTAGCGCAGGCTTCACGTCTCCGGCCGTCGTCGATGGCGCGGGATCAATGCGGACCAGGAGTATGACGACCAGGGTATGTCCCTGGCTCGAGACGACGGTCGACGCGAGATCGTCGTGTCCTGACACAACCTTTTAGGGAGGCCACGATGACAACGTCCGAGGCCAGTAGCGCCGACGCGCAGGTCGCCGGCATCGAGAAGGTCGACATGAAGGTCGAGGTGGTCGTCATCCCCGTTTCGGATGTCGACCGCGCCAAGCAGTTCTACCGCCGCATCGGGTGGCGG
>Ga0126373_10001953_pt1 | contig 14957 bp, 22 predicted proteins | sample PanSoiMetPlot_11_FD_92545 | JGI IMG/M metagenome (GOLD analysis project Ga0126373, IMG submission 92545) | Tropical forest soil microbial communities from Panama - MetaG Plot_11 | ecosystem: Environmental > Terrestrial > Soil > Tropical forest > Bulk soil | place: Panama | collected 2016-02-17 | reverse complement strand
TGAAATTTAGTACGCAAATTCTGTCATCTTGAGTTGGAAAGTTCTTGTCAAAGGTTACAAAGAAACTGTTAGGGAATCTATCAGTCAACATGTAACTTGACTTTAACGTGCAATCTTCGATGATATAGAATCCTCCAGCTTTAAGTAAAGGCAGAAGTAACTCTGCTGTTTTTATCTGGTCAACAGGATTATGAGAGCCATCGTCAATGATAATGTCAAAACGAAGATGCAGTAAATGTTCGAGTATTTCACGTCTAGTTGCGTCTCCTTGAATTGTTGTAATCCTGTCGCCAAAGTAAACTCTACAGTCAGTCACGTCTACACCGTAAATGTCAGCGTCGGGAAAAAATTCTTCCCACATCTTTAGACTATTTCCCTGGTCAATTCCAATTTCAAGTAAGTGATGAATGCTTGTCGAAAACAGCTTAGAGTAAAACGGAGTGTAGTTGTGTCCAGTCATCCATGCGCGTTTATGTTGTTTACCGTCAAAGATTGGTGACTTGTCGGTGCCATGTTTGGCTCCAAGTTCGCAAAGGTAAGTTGGAGTTATTGGTTTACGTGATTCTGTGATTACGGTCAAGTTATTGCTCCCCTTTTCGTGCATCTTCCTCGGGTGAGTGAAGGTTCCACTTTGCGGAAATTTGCTCCCAAGGAATTTCGTATTCCTTTGCACGTTTCGAGTAGATTGTACTGAAAGCTCCAGGCGTCAGGTTAGTTGTACCCATCTGTTTGAGTGAATGACGCGCTAAAATAATCTTTTCGTCAAATGGCTTGTTAGATGCGAAGCGCGTTGGATCATCGTAAACACTCACCTTATAGTTGTAGTAAGTGTTATTTCGTTCGTTGTCGGAATATGAAATATTGCCTTTAAGTACTTCACCTATCCAGAGATCATCCCAATAAATGTTCCATCCACCTTTCATTGCTTGTGTCGGTAAAAGATCAATCATGCCATCTTTAGGGTATGGTGAATTTGTAGGTCCAGGGTAGTTGTCAGCAATTAACATTTCCATGCTACGTTTACTTAAACCGATTCCAACACCACCGTGCATGTAATCAAGGTAACGTAAAACGAAAGCACCTGGTAAACCTTTTATTTGACCATAACCACACATTGTTCCGAAGTAGTCATGCTCAAATAAAATCTTGTGTGCAAGTATACGATGAGGCAGTACGCAGGAATCGTCGCAAGCTCTGAAAACATAGTCGTAATCGTGTTCAAGTGCATAGCGAAACAATTCTTGATTTTTGAGTGCTAACCAGGGTCGCGTATCATTGACGGGAAAGTTAAGAATGTTATCATCTAAACCTAATCCTGTTGGTCGCCATAGGTTTTCTGATGGTTGCGAGTCGGGCGAACCGAAAACAATCTTCCAGTCAAAGGTGACTCCCCATTTCTCCCAAGTTCTCATTTGAGTACGTAAATTAATGACATGTTCACGTCTGGAGTTATGGCAAGCTGAAAGGAAAGCGAAAAGTATTTTCATTACTGTTCCGTCCATTCGAAAGTAATGCTAACAGTCTGTGTAGTTATGAGTGCAACTAAGATAACCTGTAATTCTTGTCCGGGGTGTAAAACAATTCCTTTATCATCGGAAATGTCACTCCAAGTTGCAAGTACCTTAGAAGGCGGATTAAGATTTACGGCTCCATTGTTGATACGTTCTAACCACACACCTAAATTACCGGCTCCTGGTGTAACAGTATTAGTTTCGTAAATGAACACATTATTGAATGCAGCAGACACAGGGTCATTGCTATCATGTCTAATCGGAGTAAGATTGATACTGCTACCAGTAGTGCTGCTTAAACTGGTGCCTAATACCATTTGTAGTAAAGTTGCTCCCGCCGTTCCGCTTGTCGAAAGTGTAACATAAACTTTACGTACAATAAGCGTTTTAGTGCTAGCAGATGGATTTTGGAGTACAGCAAAAGGTAATCCGCCAGTTATAGAAATATTGGCAGTACCGCAAGCATGATAGGTTGCAATTCGACTGGAGCTAACAGAAACAACACCAGATACAGTTACAGTAGGAGTACCGATTAGAGTTGCCGTAACAGTTGGAGTACCGATTAAACTAGCAGTGACGGTAGGTGTACCAACCAGAGTAGCTGTAACCGTGCCTGTTACAGTAACAGTTCCGATAACGGTAACAGTTGCAGTTCCTGTAGATGGTCCTATGCTAACACTGACAGCGGGAGTATTGTCAAAGATTACTCGTAATCGTCCATTCGTATCAAGCGTGAAAGGGTAAAGTGTAGGACGCTCATCCGAATCAACTGGAATTTGAGGGTCAGTTATGCTAACGGCTCCGAGTGCTATTGCTCCAGCCTGATTTTGAAGAAAATCGCCATAGTTGCTTGGAGGTGAAGGTTGACCATCGTTTCTTAGTAAGCGGGAAGTCTGACGACCCTTTATGAACTTATCAACATTTTTAAATGGATTAGACATGCCGCTCCACTGTTTAAGACAGATAGTTTAACAGACAAGCGTAATCACTGCAAGGTAAATCTAATTTCGTCAGGATGGTTTATTAAGTAGATTAGGCGGATTCGCTTACAGTAGCGGTTGGTAATTCCGAACTTTAGGTATATACGATGTAAGTGAGATTTACAAGTACGTGGAGCAATTCCTAGTTCATGCGCCATTTCTTCATGAGTGTAACCTTGAAGCAGAAGAAGGATGACCGACGTTTCGCGGGCAGTTAATCGGATGCGAGACAAGTCATTACGAAACACCAGTAGCGCGAACACCAACTTGAACACTACCACCAACTAGTACGCCTACAATGAATGCTTGAGTATCGCTCGAAAACAATGGATAAAGTTTATTGATTAATGACAGGATAACACCACCAATTAAAGCAGCAATAGCAAGCGAAGTTATATCTAGTTCTCTCATAACATTGCAGCATACTGATAACTAAATGTAATGGAAATAGTATTAGCTAGGTCAAGATTGTCGCAAAGCGCCATAAGCACCAGTGGTGTTGTAGTCGGAATATTAGCAGTAGATACAGCAACCTGTGTGCCATTAATGAAGAAATTAATTTGTGTACCTGTAGGACTAGTCGTCCAAGTAAATAGAGTTGAAGTGCTGCTGGTAGGAGCAAAACCAGTAGTAACGAAAGTTATATTGCTACCAGTATCGTCAATAGTGCAACCGCGAAAGGTTCCATCAGTGAATGCTACGTTGTTATAGTGAAAACCGATAAACGGTGTTCCGGGTGTTTGCGAAGAAAAGGCAGAGGTTGGAGTTGCGGAGTTCTTGCACATTCCAATCCAGTAACGTGCATTTACAACTTGATCTATTCTTACTCTAGCAATCATTGTCTCAATGCGCGATACTGGCAAACCATCATTAGCACCAGATGATTCGTAAATACCAGCGCAAACTAATGATGCAGTGCTGAGAGTTTTATATTGCGCCATCGGGCCATCAGTCGCACTAGGATTAACGTTGCCTTGCGCCTGTGGTGATGATATGTTGGGGGAAGATGCAACGCCAGAATTACCGAATCCTCCAGCGGGTGTTGCAATCCTGTAACCTTTATATGCTCGGTAGAGTGAACGTGTAGTTGCAGAGTCTATTGCTTGTGCATGTGCGATTTCGGCACCAGCAATACCAACTGAACCACCACTGACAGGAACAGCGTCGCATAGGTAACGATTAATTCGTTCTCTGTGTTCTGCTGCCAGTGCGCGTCTACGTGAGGAGGTCATTTTTCGGTGAGAACAAAATAGCGACGTTTACCTTTAACGGTTCGTTCGATTATGAAACCTTTAACTTCTTGTTCGCGTGTGCGTGCTGATTTCTTACTGTCAAAAGAACCGTGGAACTTAAATTTCTTCCCCTCTCCGGGTTCGTTACGTCTACCGACATTTCCAAATAGTGCCATAAGTAAAGGTTACTGAGCGGGAGGAATAGAACTTCTCCAATATTCAGAGTAGGCAGCGACACCATTACTAGCGTCAGAAACAATGTCAACTCTCCCGCGCCACAGTTCATCAATGTAAGTGTCACCAGCGGCGATCTTAACATGATAGATACTAAACTGAGTTGTAAACGGTGCGGTAAAGTTGCTTGCTTTGCCGAATATCAAGTAAAGGTTAGACGTTCCAGTATTCTGTACAAGCAACCGTCTACGTGCTGGATTCGCTTGTAGAATGTTCTGGTAAGTTGTCTGAATCAATGACACAACAGGATTGCTTGACTGCTCTAATCCCTGATTGTGACCTGTCGGTGAAAGTGCAACTACAAGTGCAGGATGAGTTTGATCTACAATGGAGTTTCCTGGTAGAGTTGTGTCACATACGTCGGGTTCGCCCTGTCCTCTAAGTTGACGCGCACTAGCTTGTCCGTCAAGTGTTTGCTTAACTTGCGCGAATGGGTCAGAATTATCAATGTTTGCGATGTTCTGGTTTACATCGTCAATACCAACGCGAGTTAAAGGCGAAAGAGGAGGCATATTAACTTGAGGATACTCCACACTTTCCGGTAAGTGCATCCATGAAACTGCAATTACCAGCAGCGCCAGTTAGACGGTAAATGTAATACAGAAGTATAGCACCGACTGCAACTACAACTAAAGTGACGTGTGAATTTTTCACCAGTTTCCCCCTGCTCCACCTGTAGGTGGAGGAACTTGATTGGGACCGCTGAAAGGCCCGTAAGAACTGTCAGACGATGATGACGAACTACTGTCATTACTACTGTGAAGGTAGTATGCAATAACAGCTACAGCAATAAGTATAAACCATTTCATCTAATTGTTAGTAGTACACCCGCCGTCAAAGAAAGCAATGGTTCCGCAAGTACCGCCAGAAGTATCAGTACAGTTACCGCGAACCCAATCAGCAAAGTTACAGGATCCACCTGAACCAGTAGTGTAACCTTGTTGTGCGATCTTGTTATTCTCTGCTGTAGCAGCGTCACAATTACCTGTCAACCAGTTTAACACGCCAGCGCAATCACTGATTTTCTGACCTATACCGGCGATTTCATAAATGATGAAACCGATTACAGCTAGTATAAGAAAAATGTAAATTTTGTCTAAGCTTTTCATGTACGCTAAACTTTACTTAGGTATCCTTCCTCATGCGCGAACAGTAGAGCACCAGCAGCGATTACACCAACAGCTAACCATTTGTTTTGAAGGAAGTTTCCGAGTGAGTTAGCAATACCTTCTTCTGCACTAGCAGCAGAGCTTCCACCAAACAACATTAAAATTCCGAGTGCAACTAAGATGAGAGGCGCTGCTGTGATTAGTTTCACGCTGTTTCCCCTTTTGTTACTTGATTATAAGCGTAATATCCTAACAGAATTGCAACGCCTAACGCAATCATCAATGTAGAAGTAACTTTCAATTCGCAATCCTTCCAACCTTACGGGAAGGTGTAGCACCGACACGCTTACTAACTACTATTTTCGTCAATCCAATGTGATGAACAGAGGAAACAGTAACAAGCTCTGCGTTGTTTCTTCCACCAGAAGCGGTTGACGGTAATGCGTATGTATTGGAAGTTCCAGCTACGGGTTTAATGAAACCAATGTTAGAGCTTCCGCCTCTGCGCGTAGTAGTATTGACACCTGAAATTCCACGTGCAGTTGATCGTAACTTATGCTGATTGCGTAAAGTATTTGCTCCGCTCTGTTCATGGCGGCTAACACCAGAGTGAGAAGAACCAGCAAGTGGACGTGTGTTAGTATTGTTGAATGGAACGTGCTGACCAACAGCGCCAGTGTAACCAGTTGTTGCGTCCCTACTTTGAGTCGGTCTGGCAACGAAAGTTTTAATTTGCTTTCGATTACTAGGAACTGTTAGCTGTGGATGCCATGCACCAGTGAGACGGTTTCCACCGACTTGATTAGAACGATTGTCAACAGTGCGTGACAGGGAAAACGACTTACTATTTTTCTTGTTACCAGGAGTAGCAGCACCGTTGAAGAAAACTTTTTCTGCAACCATTGGAATATTCACTTTTTACCCCCGAGTAAAAGCACTGCAACGACAGCAGCAGCGCCTATAAGTAACAATGGTGAAGCAGAAGAAGTACCACCTAATAGTGAAGCAAAACCAGTACTAAAAGTAGATGTATTAGTACCAGGAGCAACAACTGTTCCTGTTTGAATTGCTACACTAGCACTCGAAGCAGGAGCACCAACTGTAATGATACCTTGAGGGGTTAGTGTAACTTCCTGTGGAGCACTTGCGGAAGGTACAGTAAGGGTTAGTGTCATACCAGAAAAAGATGTTAAACCATATTTGTCTGCTGGCCATCCACATACATTGATTGTCTTGGTTGATCCAGATGGCGCCTTTTGAAGTAAGATTAGAGCAGCACGTAAAACTCCAAGATTGGCATCAACAATGTTACAACCAACATACAAACCAGCAGTAAACTGCGAACCTGATTGCGTTGACTGAAAGCAACGTCCGCCTTTCGGACCTAGCTTGGGATTGTCTCCAAACTGATTAGGATTACAAACGGCAGGATTTGCATTCTTATACTGAGTGTAACCATTGATGTACTGCCAATACCAGTTGTCAATGTCAATGCAGGCTTGAATTGCAGCAGTATTTACTATTGCACCTTCATTGAAACCATTCACAATAACTTGCATGTCATGTATAAGTGCTGCTAACGCAGCATTGCAAGCAGCGTTTTCAGCTTTCGCTTCCGCTACGCGCTTATCATGTGCAGCGAGTAAACCCATGATTAGGTTCCCCGCTTGTTCTGTCAAGTTTACTGCGAGTGATGCCATAGAATCACGTAAGCTATGACCGCAACTGCAATCCAAGTAAACAGACACTTGTGACAACAAATTCCAGCGGTAGCGTGTGGAGTAACAGTCACGCTAGCCGAACTGTCTTTGTTACCGCACATCATACACGTCATGTGCTACTTTCGTACAACAAAGAAAACGATGATAGCAGCAGCTAAACCGAAAAGTAGAAGTGAGCTTCCGGTTGCAGTCGGTGTTGGATTAATTGCACCAGCTACCATGCCTTGAGCAGTGGTAGCAGTTCCGCCATAGACAAGTGCAGTATTAAGTGGATTAGCGTTTAACGCTGCTGTAGTGTCGTACGCTTGTGTCGCATTACTGGCGAGTGACGAAATAAAATCTAGTGTACTTCCGCCATCATCAGTAGATTCAAATTCATCCATTGTAATTGCTCCGGTGAAGATATCCTAAAGGGGAGAATACACGCTAGAATCTCCCCTAAAGTTCGACGACGATTACAGTCTGGCCCTAACTTGATTTACTGCTGCTTTGCGCTTTTGGTTTGCTGTAGACACCTCCGGGTACGATCTTGCGACCAAACAGGCGTAACTGCGTTGTTGCTGTAGCAGTAACAGCAACTTTAACCAGAAGTTGAGATGTGAGTGCTTCTGGTGCCTTAGTCAAAAGTTGTTGACGTTTCCCGAGGCGAGTCAAGGCAAATTGACCGTAAACGGTTTTGCTTGTAGTAGGTGTCGCATTAGGATCATCAACATTGAACATGGAACCGTCATACAGTTCGCGTGTTCTACGTTGCAAGTAATCTGCGTTAGTGTCTCCAAGCTGCAACCAGATACGCGAACCAGATGATAGGTCAAACCCACCATTTGGTGCTGCTGCTTGCGTTGCTCCGCCTAGTGGGCGATTATCAAGCGCGTTGTTAACTTCCGAAAGAATTACCAAGTCACCGTAATATGCACCGTTCGGAAGATTGTCAATCAGAAACGCTGGATTACTTGCGGAAATGGCGTAAAGGTTTTCGAATAGTTCAACGGCGTGTAAATGGTCGGGGTTCACATTGTAATTAACGTCAGCCCAAATTTCAACATTCGCACCAGTCCAATTCGAAGTTGAACTAGCATAAAGGTTGACTAAATCTCCGAAAGTAAGATTCAGGACGGCACCAGTGTAACGTCCCATGTCGAAAGCGTATTCGATTCCCTTTCGTAGAAAGCGACGTTGAAAAATGAGATGCCATTCACAGTCAAGCGTGATGGATGCTGTAGCAGTAGTAGAAGAAAGGGCTGTGATTGCTTTCGCTTTCACTAGAGTTTGATCTTCCATTGCTCTGTCAATCATGAGTGTTCTACCGGACACCTGATTGAACGGAACTAAACCTTGCGGAGCGGGAGTAACAATCATTGTGCAATTCTGAAGCAAACCTTCAGGGTCATCTACGCCAGTTGCAGCGCCCATGTTAGCACCAATGACGGTACCGGTTAAACGAACAATGATACGGTCAAACACGCCATCCGTTTCATACTTCCGTAAGTCAATTACTTGTTTCTGGTTAGGCTGGAAGGAAACGGTTGTAAGTTTTCTGCGTTGCCACTGTGAAGGTGTTGCCATTTTCAAACTCTCCCTAAACGAAGATGTAAAGTCAACTACAAAGTGAGTTACGGAACAGGGTTAGAAACGGTTGGTAGTCTAGGTTCACTTGCTACTGCACTCAAAGCAATCGCTGAAATGTAAATAACAGCGAAAAACACTAGTGCTGTTCCGAGTGTAACGCGAGTGTAAGAACCAACGAACTTTTGACCGAATGATGACGCAGCAAACTTAGGGGAACCGTAATTGAAAAGTATTGCTGCAATCACACTAAATGCAAACAATAGTAAAAGTTCCATCATTGGTGGAAGTTCCTTTTCAGTTGTAAGGGGAAAACCTGACGCATCCATAATATAGCGAGGAATCGAAGACGCAAGTAAATGTGTAACAGGGAGGGGTGTTACACACTCGAAAAATTTTTGCATAAACGCTTGATAACGCTTGACTTTTACTAAGTAAGCTGTTATAGAGGAATGTGCGTGTGTAACAGGGGGGGGTGTTACACAAAGTGACTTACCCACAAAGGGCTTACACACAGGCTTACACACAAGGCTCCACAAGGCTCCCCCACAGGCAAACCCACAAGGGCAAACCTGCAATGGCTCCTTTGCGAAACGTTGACGAAACGTAAAAACGTTACGTTGCTAAAAACGTGCGTTCACGTTTCCAAGGCTAACGTGACAGACGTGTTTTTCGGATTTTCCGATTTTCGGTGCGGAAGGAAAATGACTACTGACACACTTTGCGAAATTATCGACGCAGCACACCTTACGAAACGAGTACAAAATGTGTACGGGCAACGTGGCGGATTATTGCTGTGCGCTCAACCAGGATCACTCAAAACTTCTATACTGGAGTACGTACTTGACGAATACCCAAACACGTTTGTACTGTCAAACACAAACTTGCCGCAATTGAATAATCTACGCGATGAGATGACAAGCAACCGTTACGCAACCATGGCATTCCCAGAATTTGAAGCAATCTATTCACGCGACCAGCGTACCGCACTTGCAGTTGAAAAAACCATTTCTCAGCTTGTTGACGAAGGATGGCGAAATCCATCTTTCGTTGATCCACGTGCCGCAGGACTGAAAGCGCGTCTACTTGTCATTGGTTGCTTAACTCCAAGTTTCTATGAACATCAATTTAACCGTTGGCAGAAAAACGGGTTTCTTCGTCGCTTTCTTGTTTCACTGTTCGCAGTACAAAACCCCGATTTGATAACTGACGCCATCAAAGACAATCGTAAACTTGGTCTGAATGGAATCCCGCGCAAACCTGTAACAGCTTCCGGCATACCTTACAATGTAGACTCAACCGAAGCAAACTTTTGTCACAAGTTTCTTAAAGAACAGCCTGACGACAAAACCCCTCTAATTCTGTTTCTTAGGATTTACTCTGTTTTGAAATGGAAGTACAACAGCGCCAGCAAAGCAAAGTCAATCATCCAAGATTTTGCACCTACACTAAGACGTGACGGTGGTATTTTACAATTGGAGGATAATTGAGACTCCTATTCAAAAGTCTTAAAGCGATTACACGCTGGTTATCAAGAAAGGATTTTGCTTGCAAGATGACTGGTAAGTTAGTTCTAATAATGCTTTCACATCACTTTCACCAACAGGAGACACAATGCCAAACGACACAACAAAGTGCGAAAACTGCGATGCCGTCATTGCAAAAGACGAAAAAAAATGTCCCGCTTGCGGCATCGTTTTTGACGAACTTGAACAGCAACTCAAAGACTACGAAACCTTAGAGAAGATTCGCAATAAACGTAACAAGAAAAATGAACCAACACCCGAACCTAAAAAACGCGGGTTATTCGGAAACATCAGAAAGTAATGTTTTATTGGAGACACAATGCCGCGAAAACCAAAAGACGCAGTAGTTGCTACAGAAGTTTCAGATACACCAACGCTAAACATTCGTCCACAGATCACACAGATGTCACCAGTAACAGTAGCAGAACTTGACAGTGACGCGCCAGTAAATACCGACGATAGACCGCGAGGCCCAAACGGACGATTACTGAAAGCAGATGGAACTGAGCGCAAGCAACGCAACATGGGAGCACGTACGCGCAACATAGCTCCTCCGGTTGATCCACTCATGAGCGACCCGCGTTACGTTGAAGCAATTCAAGGATTAAATTTTTTTGGTGCTCCACGTGTCATCAAACGTTCATTTTCGATGGCATCTAACCTTACCAAAGACCCCGACATTGCTTTAAACAGCGAAGAAGAGAAACACGTAGACAACTACTTTTATGCACTTAGTAAACACATGACATTTGATCCTATGGCACATTTAATTGGACGTGTCATCCTATTCGCACTGTTAATGGGAGAGCTTGTCATGTGGCGTTATCTCAAATATTCACCTTTCGGCAAACACATAAAAGAACTACTAAAACCAACAGACGAACAGGAACCGACACCCAATGATAACTCTCCCGTCATGTAAAATTGTCGGTGTATTCGGACCAGTAGCTTCAGGGAAAACCTACTTAATTACTAAGTGGGCTGAAACACAGAAACGCGTGTTAATCTTTGATGCTACTGGCGAATTTATTGACAAAGCAGAGTACACGCAATACTTCCGTGACGTGAAAGCGACGTGGGAGCACGTGAAACGTGAACCATGGTACTTTAAAATCTGCTACGAACCAGGGCGAGATTTAGAATACGACTTTACGTGGGTACTATCGTGCCTGTGGAACATACCGTCTGACAAACAATTCTTTGTAGATGAGTTTCACACAATTTGCCCAGTCAGCGCATCCAACCCTGACGTTGAAACCATGCTTCGTTTCGCACGTCATGACAAGTTGGGTTTCTGTGGAGTCTCGCAAAGGATTGCAGACGTTCACAAACTTTTTACTTCTAGTTGCAGAATGGTTGTACTATTCCACACATCAGAAGCACGTGACTTAGTAGCAATCAGCGACCGTTACGGAAGCGAAGTTGAACAAACAGTCTTACACCTTCGCCCACTAATCCATGACGATGTTACAGGTGTTACAAGTCAAGTTCCGCAATGTGTTGTAATAGAACGTGGCCAACGTGCAAAAGTATTCGATTTTCAAACTGATAGCTACGTTAAAACAGTAGGTCAATCACTCGAAACAGAAACAACTGAAGTTACACCAACACCAACACTTGAAAACGACGTTGATGATCCAGAAGCAGAGGCAAGCTAACTGATGCGTTTCTTGGTTTGGGTTTTCCAGTACCGCCAGCACCGGATTAGGCGCACTTGGCCTGTGTTCTGGCATTTCTGGAAAACTGGAAAGTTACCGAAACAATGACACACGTACACACGTGGCAGCAACTTTCAATTCTGTTTATGTTAATTCTTACTTTCTGTTCGTACGTTTCTGCTATGTTACAGACTAACGTGCAACAGGAAAATAATCGTCTACTGTGGTCAATCAACTTTTTGTTAACAGCTTTTGCACTGAAAGTTCTACTCTAATGATAATCCTAAATCCACATGCATACTGGAAACAGTTCATTCACCCACTAGGCGGAAACTGGTATAGATGGGGTGATGTCACTGCCTGCGTAACACGCGATGAAGGTAAATGGCATTTATCTATCAGCCACCCGTCGCGCCATCCAAACTGGAACGAGATTTACACAGCATGGTATGATCTCGTTCCAAATGCATCAGAAATCGAAGGTGCAATCATACTTCCGCGCAAAGCTGAATACGTAAACTTACATCAAAACTGCTTCCATGTTTACCAGTTATGAGCACTAATTTTGACTTCGGTTACAACGTCCATGACTATGCACCTGATGGCAAACACGGTAAAGATGCGAAAGCATTCAACCCTGTACATGAGATTAACGAACCAATCACAATTGACTGGTTAGTTAGTGAAGTGAAAACACGCATCAAAGAAATCACAAACTTTGTGCGACTGGAGGGTACATTGATTAGCTACAAAGACGACGACAAGTCAACTGCAAGGAACCGGAACAACGGTACTGCGCTATCAACACTTAAACCTGAAAACATGACTTTTGAGAGACGCAATTTGAAGATTATTGCTGCTCGAAAGGTTAATGGCAAGTTCGGTGAGCAGGTACAAGTGAAAGTTAGCTACGCCGGTCAACTGTGGCTGTGGTATCAGAATATAACCAAAGACAACACTATACTCACCTTTTTGGTTCAACACTTCAGCGCTGACGAAACAACGTGGGCTGGACGTGAATGTTTACTTTACCTTGAACAAGACGAGTTCGATTTACGCAATCGTCCGAAATGTGAACTCGGAGAAGAACCTAAACAACAACGACGAAAGTGAAATGCCTTATGCATGGATGCAAGCTAATGCGTAGACAAACACCATTTACGCATTTAGCTTGCCCTGTGTATGGATGCAACTTTGTACGTACTGCCAAGTATGCCGAAAAGAATTACAAGAAAAAGCAAGTTAGCAAAACGCAGAGCACACAGCAAAGTTTACCGCGCAATACGCAGAGGTGAACTTGAACCACCATATTATCAAAAATGTATTGATTGCGGTTTTTCACCTTGCGAGTATCATCATCCGTTCGGTTACCGCTGGTACTGGAAGGTAATTGCTGTTTGTCGTTGGTGCCACAGGAGACGGCACATTCATGGCGAAAAGCTTCTTGATTCGCAGCATACACAGAAACGCAATGTTAGCTTTAAGTCACGCCAGCAGATTAAAGCGACAGTTCGACGCCGATGTGTCAACCTACAGATTCAACAAACAAGGAAAACGCAGTACCAGAGGTAAGCACTATACCTTTAAAGTTACTCCACATCAAAAGAAACTGTGGCGCATCATTGTTGGTTTCCCTTACCTTGTCAACAAGAAGAAACAGAAATCACCAGATGCACGTACTATGAAAGCAATCTTCTATGCACAAACCAAAGACGAAGTGTTAGCCGAAAAATCACGCTTACGCAGAGAGGCGAAACACGAAGTTAGTAAAGTTGACAAAGCATGGATTCAGACAAAATCTTCACATCCACTCTACCGTAAAATTAACGTTCAGGTTAGTCAGGTGGAATATGACAAGAGGCTCGAAGGTATTACAACATATGTGGACGATTGACCTTGACATTTTCAAAATCATCTTTCGTTGCAGATTCGTTGAAGGTGTTTTTTGGAGACGCTCCGCTAAGTGGGGTTTTCACTTTAAATGGACGTGCGCGAAAGGCGACTGTTCAATGTGTAGACGTGTAAGACGTTTACTTGATGATCCTGGTAGACTAACGAGAGATGAACACAACAGCAATGAAATGCGTAACATTTTGTGGGACGTGAAGCACGGCAAACACGCAGGAAAATGGAAACGTGTTAATCGTTTTCATCAAGTTACTAAAGTGTAGTGTACTGTCGGACAGTGTACCATTGTAACGTTGCATTCACTCTAGCATTCATTTAGCATTGACCACAACAACTAAAAGAGAAAATCACTAATGTTATCACTGCACGTCAAACACAACTTTTACAGGAACGTTTAAGTCAATCGAACGACATTACAATTGGGAGACTTCAAGGCAACATTGGTTCCTTGCAATGGGTGCTTCGACTCATCGATGGAAATGACGAATAATTTACATCGGAGGTAATACAGCCATGACACCTACACTTGCTGCACTGTTCGTTAAACTCTTAAACACACCCGAACCGGGAGAAACGCTTTATGAGCAAGTCTGCCGAATCTCAGATAGTGCCAATATGCCCAAAATGCTTGAGTCACAAAATGCTGTTAACGCCTCTGACAGCAAGTAGGCTGGTACTTGGCACTGTGGACGTACTAGAATTTTACTGCGAAACATGCGAACACAAATTCAACTTTCGAAAGCTCGAATGGGTCACAAGCTAGAGTGCTGCCCTGTCACACACTGCATCTTCTTTGACAGGGATGCGAAAGCACACACACGTTGCCAGTGTGGTCACTGTCGCCAGTGCGATCACAAGAAGAACAAACCAGGAACGACACATGCACACTTCCGCACACGTGCAGGAGACGTTACGCCTAAGCTGTTTAAGATTGTAAACCTTGACGAATACTGCAACGCGCCAGTGTGCGATTGTCTCAACTTTAAAGTTGCACGAAAGCGTACACAATGATAACATCTATTCCAGCTTTAACGGTTCGCTTTCATAACGCAATTCGGGAACGTGATCCGTTTCAGCTAGCAACGCCGATTCACCAGGGTATGGGTTCACTCGTACTCTTGCCTGAATCGAATTTCACGCCAATCAGGAGAAAAACAAAAATGCCGATTAAAACGATTGCAGCATCAACAGCACCTGCCCGAAAGATTACACGCACACCGACTGTACCAGAACTTTCAGAAGTTATGGAAGCACTAAAGAAGATGAAACCTTCCGACGCGCTTGAAGTGACAATGTGCAAAGACACCGAAGCTCACTACAGCACGTCACGCGATGGCAAGTCGCGCAACGCTGCTAAGTCACTGGCAGCAGCGTTGAAGCGTAAGTTCGTTTCTGCTACGCTGCCGTACACTGCGTACACACCTGACGGTAAACTCGTGATTGTCGTTAAAGAAAAATAGTTGACGCACACAGGAGCAACGTGCTAGGCTAAATTTGGCTCCTGATTTGTCC
>Ga0126373_10001951_pt1 | contig 14960 bp, 11 predicted proteins | sample PanSoiMetPlot_11_FD_92545 | JGI IMG/M metagenome (GOLD analysis project Ga0126373, IMG submission 92545) | Tropical forest soil microbial communities from Panama - MetaG Plot_11 | ecosystem: Environmental > Terrestrial > Soil > Tropical forest > Bulk soil | place: Panama | collected 2016-02-17 | reverse complement strand
GCACCGGCCAGGTCGAGCCTGTACCAGGAACTCGAGCCAGCCGCGGCGCTCTAGTCGCGTTTGGGTGGCCCGATGACAACGACACCCTGGTCGCCGAGCTAGCGTTCCCAGCCGAAGTGCGGCTATCAGCCTGGCACCCCGGCGCCGAACGGCCAGACGTCGTGGCACTCGAGCCGGGCCCGGGAGCGGCAGACCTGGTCCTCGGCTAACGCGCGGCCCGAGTGGTTCACAATGACCTCCATGGACCCAGTCGCCGTGCCGGAGCGGCTGATGACCTCCATCCGAGCGCTCGGCCCGGACGGGTCCCGCTGGCTCGATGATCTGCCGGATATCCTTGCCAGCTTGGCGACCGATTGGTCAATCGCCTATGGGCGTCCGTTCGATGGCGGCAACGCCGCGTACGTCATCGAGGCTGTCACAGCCGACGGCAGGCCGGTGATCGCCAAGCTTGCGCTTCCGGCCGGGGTGGACGGGTTCGCTCCCTTCGAGCAGGAGCTGGAAACCCTCCGGCTCGCCGGAGGTGACCCCTACGCGGAGCTGATCCGGCATGAGCTGTCCCGCCGCAGCCTGCTGCTTGAGCGCCTTGGCCCGCCTCTCGCGAGCCTGGGCTGGGCGCCGGCCAGGCAACTGGCCGCGGTGGCGAGCACGGTGGCTAGGGGGTGGCGCCCGGCGCCGGCAAGCCGGCTGCCGACAGGGGCGGCGAAGGCTGAGTGGCTGGCCGACTTTGTGAGCAGAAAATGGGCGGACCTCGGTCGGCCCTGCTCGCAGGCAGCCGCCGAAAAGGCTGTCAGCTACGCCGCCGAGCGAGCTGCCGCCTTCGACTCGGAGCGAGCGGCGCTCATTCACGGCGACGCCCACGCAAGCAACGTCTTGCTGAGCTCGCACGCGGCTGGCGGCAGCACGAGCTTCCGGCTTATCGACCCTGAAGGGCTCATCTCCGAACCCGCGCACGATCTGGGAGTTGCCCTGCGAGACAGGAACGAGGAACTGCTGGCCGGTGACACGGCCACGATGGCCGCCGGACGCTGTCGGCAGGCGGCCCACCTGACCGGGGTGAACGGTGCGGCGATCTGGCAATGGGCCTTCATCGAACGGGTCTCGACCGGCTTGTTCTTGCTCGAACTCGGCTACCACCAGGAGGCCGGGCGCTACCTCGCGGTAGCGGACCGGCTCTCCGGGACGAGTTACTCAACCTCGTGAAGGGGACGAATGTCCCCGCCTGCTCAGGCCAGGTCGCGCCTGATGGTGGTGCGGCTCGCAACGGCGAGCAAGGCGATCGCATAGGCGGTGAGGACTACGCCCGCCACCACTGGCGGCAGGAAGTGTCCAGTGCCCGGCGCGGAGGTTAGGCCGATCGCGGCGCCCGTCGGGAGCCACTTCTCGATGTCGGGCGCGACGGCCTGCAGGATGACCTGCTCGATGAACAGGACCCAGGCGATCGCGACGACGATCGCCGCGATCGTGTTCCTGGTCAGCGCCCCGAGGGCGACGCCGATCATCGCGAAGCACGCCGAAGAGATCACCGTGCCCGCGTAGAGGCCGCCGACTCCTGCCGGAAGGTGGTGTATGCCGTGCGCCGCTAGTGTCACGACGGTCGTGCCGAGCCCGAGCCCGAAGATAGCGGCGCTGAAGGCCGCTCCCAACCCGGCGACGACGACGACCTTGACGGCGAAGACCATCGCCCGCCGGGGTGTGGCGAGCACGGTAGGGATTATGGTCCTGTGGCGGAACTCGCCGCCCGCGGCCAGGATGCCCACGATGAGCATGACCACGCAGGTAATCGCGGCGAACTTGAGCATCTGATAGACGTCCGCGGCGGTGCCGAGGCGCGGGGTTCCGCTCTTGCCCGCGACGATCGCGTCGATCAGGACACTCCCGATGGCCAGCACGATCGCTACCGCGAAGCTGACCGGCAGCGCCTTGGTTGTGAACAGTTTCCTGACTTCGGCGCGGCCGAGTCGAATGGCGATTTTCATGCCGCAATCTCCTGGTTCTGATGCACGAGATCGAAGAAGAGGCTCTCCAGGTCCGCGTCCTGGCGGGAAAGCTCGAGGATGGGCAGTCCCGCTTCCGCGGCGGCCAGCCCGATAACCTCCGCCGACGCATGCCGGCCCTCGACGGTCGAGCCGTCGATGAGGCGGACCTGGACGCCGGCGGCTGCCAGGACATCGAGAAGCCGGGGTGCGTCAGTCGTCCGGACCCTGACCACCGACGTGCGCTCGACCAGTTCGGACAGGGTCGTCTCGGCCACCAGTCGCCCACGGGAGAGGACCACGACATCGTCGACCGTCTGCGCCACCTCTGTGAGCAGATGACTGGAGACGAAGACGGTCCGGTTCTCGCCCGCCAGCGAGCGCAGCAAGCCGCGGATCCAGCGGATGCCGTCGGGGTCGAGCCCGTTGAGCGGTTCGTCGAAGATCAGGACCTCAGGATCGCCCAGAAGCGCGCCGGCCAGGCTGAGGCGCTGGCGCATGCCCAGCGAGAAGCCCCCGACCGCCCGCCCGGCGGAGTCGGACAGCCCGACCAGGCCGAGGACCTCATCGACCCGGCGAGGCGGCAGCCCCGTCGCCGTGGCGACGACCCGCAGGTGCTGAGCGGCGCTGCGGCCCGGGTGAAAGGTGCTGCTGTCCAGTGCGGCCCCCACGCGGCGCACCGGGTCGGGCAGCTGACGGTAAGCCAGGCCGTCGATTGTCGCCGTCCCCGATGACGGGGCGGCTAGGCCGAGCAGGACACGCAGGGTCGTGGTTTTCCCCGATCCGTTAGGGCCAAGGAACCCGGTGACCTTGCCAGGCCGCACGTCAAAGGACAGGTCATCGATCGCGACGATGGGTCCGTAGCGCTTGGTGAGCTTGCGAAACCTGATGGTGGACATAAGGCGTTTTCCCCCTTACGGGACAGGTGGCTGTACGTCGCATGCCAATGTGCCGGTTTCGCGACGCGGCGTCGCCGGCCTGCCGGCCGGTTCTAGCGCTCACCTCGAGAGGCCACGGCCGCATAACTCGCTGCCTGAAGGCGTACGCCTAGAGGAGTACGACGAGTACCGCCTTCCAGGACGACGCGGATCCTGGGTGATCTTGGTTACGGTGGCGCCATGCTGACGTTGGGGGCGATCAGACGGGTTCTGGGCCATCCGAACCCGCTGCTCATCGACGGAATCGTCGCCCTCGTCCTGTTCGCGCCTATGGCCGCGCAGCTCAGCGTCATCAGGCACTTGCAGCCAGGGGAACGCCCGACGACTCTTGTGGCGTGGGTCCTGGCTGTCCTCATCGCCGCGCCTATCCTGACTCACCGGCGGTACCCGCTGGCGTCGCTCGCGGTCTGCCTGGCTGCCCTGCTGGCCTACGCCGCCGGGCGCTACACCGCCTACCCGGGCCTACCTGTGTTCGGGCTCACCTTCGGCATCACCCTGCACAGCAGCAGGCGGAACGCCCTCGCTGCGCTATTCGCGTCAGCGGGCGCGATAACCCTGGCCCTGCGGCTGCAATCCGCCCAGGTAGCGCCCCTGACCACGTGGATCGAGACTGAACTCGGCATCCTGGTGGCATGGTTGGCGGCCGAGAACCTTCGTCACCGCCGGGCGCGGTGGGCCGAGCTACAGGCCCGAGCTGAACGGCTCGAGCGCGAACGCGAAGAAGAGGCCCGCCGGGCCGTGACCGAGGAGCGCCTTCGCATCGCGCGCGAACTGCACGACGTGATCGCCCACTCGATGAGCGTCATGGCCGTGCAGTCGGCGGTCGGCAACCACGTGATCGACACCCAGCCCGAACAGGCCAGGCGGGCGCTGTCGGCCATCGAGGCCACGAGCCGCTCCGCGCTCACCGAGATGCGCCGGCTGCTTGGTGTCCTGCGGCAAGAAGGCGAGCCGGCCGGAAGCTTGACCCCTGCGCCGGGCCTTGCCGATCTCACCTCGCTCGTGACCCAGGTCCAAGACGCCGGGCTGCGGGTATGGATCCACGTCGACGGCCAGCGGGGGCCAGTGCCGCCGGGCGTCGATCTCTCCGCATACCGGATCATCCAGGAAGCGCTCACGAATGTGATCAAGCACGCGGCTTCCTCCTGCGCCGAGGTCACGATCTGCTATCGCGCCGATTCGGTGAGTGTCGAGATCGTCAACGAGGGCCCAGCCAGGCCTGGCGTCGGCGCCCGGGTCGGCGTCCGCGGGAGAGCCGAGTCCGGTCATGGGATCATCGGCATGCGCGAGCGGGTGGCGGTCTTCGGCGGCGAGTTCGCTGCCGGGCCTGAGCCAGGAGGCGGTTTCCGGGTGCGAGCCCGCCTACCGATCGCGGAGGTGACCAGTTGATCCGCGTTGTCGTTGCCGATGACCAGGCGCTGGTGCGCGGCGGCTTCAGCGTGCTCGTTGACTCGGCGCCAGATCTTGAAGTCGTCGGCGAGGCGGGCGACGGGACCGAGGCGGTCGCGCTGGCCAGGAAGCTCAGGCCTGACGTCGTCCTCATGGACATCCGGATGCCCCATCTCGATGGGCTGGAAGCGACCCGCCTGATCTGCCGGTCGGCCGAGACCGAGGCCGTCAGCGTGCTTATCCTGACGACCTTTGACCTGGACGAATACGTCTACGCCGCGCTTCGCGCCGGTGCCAGCGGGTTCCTGCTCAAAGACACGCCGCCCAGCGACCTGCTGGCCGGCATCCGGGTCGTTGCGGCAGGCGACGCCTTGCTCGCGCCGAGCATAACCCGCCAGCTGATCAGCGAGTTCGCGCGCCGGCCCGACAGCGACCGCCCGCCTCCAGTCGCGCTGGACGTTCTGACCGAGCGGGAGCGCGAGGTGCTGGCACTGGTCGCCAGGGGCTGGTCCAACGCGGAAGTCGCCGCGCGGCTGTACCTTAGTCCGGCCACCGCCAAGACTCATGTCGGCCGGCTCCTCACCAAGCTCCAGGCGCGTGACCGAACTCAGCTCGTCGTGATCGCCTATGAGACAGGGCTGGTCACGCCGGGAGGCGCGTAACGATGCTCAGCGGCATCCCCCAGAAGGTGGCAGCACCCCCGGCTGCCACGCGAGCGGTCTGGCCGGCCCCCCGTGCTGGCCAGACCGTTCGTCATTTCGTATCGACGGTGACGATGACCTTGCCTGCGGGGCTGCCCTGCTCGACCAGCCCTATGGCGGCTGCGGCTTCGGAGAGCGGGTAGCTCCTGTCGATCACGGGGGTGACGTGCCCGGCCTCGATCAGCTCGGTGACCTCGGCAAGGGCCTGGGCGGTGACCTTGGCAGTGAATGGCTTAAGCGTCTGCCGGGTCACCGTGTTGAGGGCCGCGGCCTTGGCGATGTTGCCCAGGGGACCGAGCCAGCGGCTGCCGTCGCCCGAGGACTGGATGAGTTTTCCTTGGGGTGTGAGAGCTTTCCTGATCGCTGCGGGGGAGTAGGTGCCGCCTAGCTGGAGGGCTAGGTCGTACTGGGCGGGGCCGGTGGTGAAGTCCTGGCTGGTGTAGTCGATGACCTGCTCCGCGCCGAGGCGGCGCACCAGGTCCACGTGCCGCGTGCTGCAGACCCCGGTCACCTCAGCACCCAGGTGTTTGGCGAGTTGCACCGCAAAGGTTCCGACGCCGCCTGATGCGCCGATGATCAGGACGTGCTGGCCCGCCAGGATCCCACCGGCGCGCAGGCCCTGCAGCGCGGTCACCGCGCCCAGCGGTACGGCGGCGGCCTGCTCGAAGGTCAGATTCGCCGGCTTGCGCGCGAGGCAGTCTTCAGCCACGGCGATGTACTCGGCGAACGCACCGTGGCCGAAGCCGTACACCTCATCACCGGGCTTGAGCGCGGTGACACTGTTGCCTGCCTGTTCCACCGTGCCGGCCAGGTCGCCGCCAGGGATCGGGAACTTCGGTTTGCGGACGCCTCCCAGCCCAGCGGCGCGGAACAGGACCGGCTCGCCGCGGATGAAGTGCCAGTCCCACGGGTTGGCCGAGCTAGCCCGCACGGACACAAGCACTTCCCGCTCGCCGACGGCCGGCGTTGCCACCTCGGCCAGGCTGAGGACATCCTCAGGCGGGCCGTACTCATGCTGGACGATCGCCTTCATTGCGTGCTCCCCGGCGGCTAATGGCGCCTCTTCGACCTGAGTCCATTCCTATCAGCCCTCAGTCCCAGGTGCGCCCCGCTCCTGGCCCGCCATGACTGGTCTGCCCCTCCTGCCAGCAGCGCTTGCCGATATGGGGTTCCGCGGCCGTGGTGCCACGCCACGCGGGAAATGGCCATACCAGCCCAGTGGTGGGCAGTTCTGGACAGCCGAGCCGGCCCAGAGCATAGTTATTTCAGCGGTTGACAAAAGAGCCGACATTTCAGGCTGAGCGCTTCGCGGGGCGAGAGGTGAACCGCAGATGACGAGCTTGAGCCGGGCTGGCTGGCGCCCCATTCCCCGAGCCTGGACTTTGTTCGGGCTCGTCGCCGTTCTGTACGCAGCCGGATCAGAGCTTGCCTTTCAGAGCTTCCGTTCAGCCCCGGCATTCGGCTTCCCGCCGGCCGGCATCACGGTCTCCGCCATGCTGCTGACCCGCAGAAGGCTGTGGCCAGCCATTGTTGCGGCGATCGTAGTCAGCGAAGTCAGCGTCGACCTGCAGCATCGCCTGGCGATTCCGGTTATCTTGGCGTCGGTTGCCGCGAACGCCGTCGAGCCCCTCATCGGCGCCTCGCTCGTGTCGCGCTGGTGTGGCGGTCGCCCTGACCTGACCTCACGCGGTGGCCTGCTCCGATTCGTCGTCGGCGCGGTCACGGCCGGCCCGCTCGTCGCCGGCGCCATCGGCGCGACTGGTATGTCGGCGGCCTCGGGTGGCTGGTGGCCGGGGCACTTGCTGCAGTGGTGGGCCGGCGACGGTATCGCCGTCCTGGTGATCGGCGCACCGATTCTGCTGTGGGCGCAGCACCAGGTTGAGCGATCGAGATGGCTCGAGCTTTGCTGCCTGGTCGTCGTCACGGCGGCCCTGTCGATCGCCGCGTTCAGGTACGGCGACCCGACCGCGCTGTTGTTCTTGCCTCTGCTTGGCTGGGCTGCCTTCCGCCTCGGGGATCTCGGCGTGGTCCTGACGGGCGCCGCGTTCGCGTGCGTCGCCAACTACATGACTGCCGCAGGGTACGGTGAGCTCACCCACATGGGGCTCTCCTCGCCCGCGTCGCTGGTGGTGACGCAGGCCTATATCGCGGTGGCCGTACTCCTGGCGTGGTTGCTGGCACAGGAAGTCAGTGCACGGGCGAAAGCGGTCAGCCGAGGTGAGTTCGAGCGCAATCGGCGGATGACCGCCGATGCTATGCGTGCGGCCGCCGAGCTTGGCGTCGTACTCGCCGACGCCGCCACCATGCGGGAGGTCGCGCAGCGGGCGTCCGCTGCCGTGCGGCAGCGAGTGCGCGCGGATCTTGTGGTGATTAAGCTGCTCAGCGCGGACAAGGGACGATTCGAGCGACTCGCCGGGCAAGGTCTCGAAGCCCAAGCCGCCGTGATGGACGTTGAGTGGACGATCGACGCGGATGCGCCAGGCCCACGGGCCGTGCGTGATCGCGCGGCCGTCTACGTGCCCGACTGGGATTCTCTGGGATTGCGGTTTGCCGACGCGCTGAAGCTTGTGGACACTCTAGGTCTGCGGGCGGCGGCGCACCTGCCGCTGCTGACCGAGGTCGGTGCGCTCGGATACCTAGGTATCTGGTGGAAGGAACCGCACGAAAACGACGCCGCCGACAGTCAGTTCTTGCAAGCGATGGCGGAGACCACAAGCCGGGCACTCGAGCGGGCATGGCTGCGGGAGGCCGAGCAGCGGGAACAAGCGAGGATCGCATCGCTGTCAGAATTGACAAGACTGCTCGCGGCTGCGCTGACCGCCGATGCCATTGGCGAGGTCGTCGGCGACCGCGTCTGCGCTGCGGTCGGCGACGCCGACGGTGTCTGGCTTGGGATCGTCACCTCTGACGGCAGGAAGTTGCGGCAGATAACCGCCAGCGGACCTGCCGAGCACGCCGGACAGATACCGCATTACCTGTCGGTAGACGCGTTGAAGCACGCTACCAAGGTGTTCAGGACGGGCAAGGCGCTCATCATGCCGACCGCGCTGACCTGGCCGATGCGCGTGGGGTCCTCCACGGTCGGCGCCATCAGCCTTGTCTGGCGGCGTCCCCAATCCTTTAGCCAAGGCCAGATCGACTTCGTCGCAACGGTTGCTGACCTGCTCGCCCAGGCCCTAGTCCGGGCTCGCCTGTACGACGACGAGCATGCGATCGCGACGCTGTTGCAGCGAGCGATCAGGCCGAAGGCTGCGGCTGGGCTTCCCGGCCTTGAAGTAGGAAGTTGCTACCGGCAGGCTGGTGAGATTGGTGTGATAGGCGGCGACTGGTACGACGCGGTCGCGCTCCCAGCGGGCGGCGCGTTGCTGTCGGTCGGCGATGTCTCGGGTCATGGCCTCGCCGCGGCGCAGGACATGACGCAGCTTCGGAACGCCGGCCGTGCGCTGGCCGTGGCCGGATATCAGCCTGCATCCCTGCTTCGCGAACTCGGGCACGTCGCCAGTTCCATGACCGTCGGCAAGTTCGCCACGGCGGCCGTCGTCATCTCCGACCAGAGTGGGTCGAAACTCGCTTACGCGTCCGCCGGTCACCCCCCGATGCTGATCCGGCGGGCAGTCTCCGGTTCGGTCGACGTGCTGGCGGAGGCCGCTGGCCCAGCGCTCGGGTCGTTCGACGAGGCGGCGTACTGCCCAGGCACAACCACGCTGGCCCCGGGTGACATTGTGCTGATGTATACCGACGGGCTGATCGAGCGGCCAGGTGAGGATCTGCAAGACGGGGTTCAGCGGCTCACCGAGGAACTGCAAGCCTGGAATCCGCGCTCGCCGCTCGACGAGCTGTGCGAAGAGCTCGTTGACACGCTGGCTGGCCCGTCTCAGCTCGACGACATCTGCGTGCTCGCCGTACGCCGGCCGTGGGCGGACGTCGAGCCGCTCTGAATGGTTAAGCGCCTCGCTGCGGGGCAGCCAGTGAGATACCTGGCTGGTTGTCAGCCCAGCTGTCCGGGATCGACCTATTCGCTCCAGCGGGGTTGTAATGCGCCACACGCGGGCAGGCCACGGCCTGTCGATCTCCCAGCGTCCGGTGGGCCCGCGGGCACTGCTTGTGCGCCTTGGCGGCGAGCTGACTTCCGACTCGGCTAACGCGCTGGCCAAATGGGTCGGGCAGGTCTGCGGCCGCCATGCCCGCGCCATCCACGCCGACATGGGAAAGCTCGACTACATCGACGACGCAGGGGCGTGGACGCTTGCGCTGGCTGTCCAGTGCTTGCGGTTCCACGGCAATCCCGTCCGGGTCTACCGCGCTCCGTTCGCGTTGCGCCGAATCCTCGGTGTCGTGTGCCTCGATCCCGCCGCGGCCGACGGCACGTCGCGAAGGGCACCGTCCGCAATCCGGCCCGACCGAACCGAGCACGAGAGCCTCGCCGCGATGGAATCACCACGAGGCTGGCTGGCCATGGACCTTCTGATCTGCAACGAAGACCCGCAGCTCTCGTCCATGTTCGCCATCTTCGACCGGCTCGGCTCCGGCCAGGGCCCGCCCGCGAAGGCCGAGATCAGCCCGCCCCGGCGAAACCGCGGCTGACGTCTGCGCGTCCGGTCAGGCCCGCGTATCAGGGGCTGGTTGGGCTGCCGGCTGCTGGGTACCAGCTATCGCTGAGGCGCTACCGGGGCAAGCCTGGCACATGACGGGGGAAGCAGTCATGACATCAGATGCGATCACCATGCTCAAGGCCGATCACAAGGAGATCCGCCGCTTGTTCCGCGAGTACCGGAGGACAAGCGACACGGCGGTCAAGACAAGGGGGAAGATCGTCCGGCAGATTATCGAACAGCTCACTGTGCACAGTTACATCGAGAACGAGGTGATGTACCCGCAGGTACGCGAGCTGCTGCCAGACATGGACGAAGACATGCTCGAGTCGTGCGAAGAGCACCACGTCGCCGACGTGCTCTGCGCGGAGCTAGCCGCGATGGCGCCGGATGACGAGCACTTCGAGGCCAAGACCATCGTTCTCATCGAGAACGTCTCTCATCACATCGATGAAGAAGAGGGCGTCAAGTTCCCGAAGATGCGCGCAGGAATCAGCCGGACGAAGCTACGCGACATCGGGCTCTTTCTCGATCAAGCGCGCCGGCGAGCGCCGAAGAGCCCCGCTCGGCCCAGCGCCGCGAAGAAGCTGGTCGACGCGGTGCTCTCCTGATTCCGCAAGGCCATACTCAGCCAGCCGTCAGGGCCGCGGATCGAACGTGACGCTGCCCGTCATAGCCCTGGCTCCCCTTCTGTTCCCGGCAAACCGGTGACCTAGTCCGCTACCCTCGCAACGCCGGTCCATTAGTGCGGGTGTCGTCGCCCTATCCGGTATAACCATACAGAGCGGACATAAGGCTCCGCCCTGCAGAGGGGTAGGCGTAGTTGGACACGATCCTCGACTACTTGGGTCACTGGGCAGCGGTTAGTCCTGACAAGTGTTTCAGCGTGTTTCTAGATCGCAACGGCACACCACGCGAGACCTACACGTACCAGTCTTTCGAGGCTAGGACTCGCTTCCTCGCTGAGTACTTGCACGACGAAACGGCTCTTCAGCATGGCGATCGTGCGGCGCTCGTCTATCCGCCGGGACTGGAGATGATCGCGGCGTTCGTCGCTTGCGCGCGTATTGGCGTGATTCCCGTTCCCGTTCCTCCGGTGACGTCGGTCACCAACGGGGGAGCGTCACGGCTCAGGTCGGTGATGCTGGACAGCGGTGCCGCGCTCGCCCTGACGGATTCGTCGTTCCGGTCAGGGCTCTCCGGCAGCGGTGAGGCCGGCGCCGACGCTGACACCGAAGACCCCTTCGCTCGACTCGGCGTCCCGATGCTCGCCACGGATCGACTCCAGGGCACCGCGCGCGGCGGCATTACCGACGATCCGATCCAGACCCTCTTCCTGCAGTACACCTCAGGATCGACCGGCACTCCTAAGGGAGTGGTCGTGTCGCACCAGAACGTCATACATAACTGTCGTTCAATGATCGATCACCAGGCAATCGGGGTGTCGTGGCTACCGCAATTTCACGACCTGGGCTTGATCGGGTACTACCTTTTCCAGGTCGTCACCGGCGGCACGACATACGGATTCTCGCCGCTGGACTTCCTGCGGCGCCCCGTTCTCTGGCTCGAGACGCTGAGCCGATATAAGGCGACCTACACGTCGTCGCCAAATTTCGGATTCGAATATTGCCTCTCTACCGAGCGCGTTCCCGATGATGTTCTAGAGGGCCTGGACCTAAGCTCGGTTCAAGTCTTCATGAACGCGGCTGAGCCAGTCAGGCCCGGCACTTACCGAGCCTTTCTCGAGCGATTCGCGCCGTACGGGCTGCGTCCGGCGGCTCACGTCGTGGCCTATGGGCTCGCCGAGAATACGCTGGCGGTCAGCAACTCTGGACAGCGATCCGTCAAGATCGACCGAGGATCGCTGCACGCGCGAACGGTCGTCATGGCGGCCTCCGACACACCCCCTGACCAGCAACTGGAACTGGTCAGTTGCGGTAAGCCGCTGGACGGGATCCAGGTGCGGATCGTCGACCCAGGCAGCGGGGTCGAAGTCGGCGGCGACAGGATCGGTGAGATATGGGTAGCCGGTCAGAGCAAATGCCAGGGGTACTGGAACAATCCTGAGCTCTCTGAGCACGTGTTTGACAACTTGATCGCCGACGATTCCAACGGCGCGCATTCATACCTTCGAACGGGAGATCTCGGCTTCCTGAGCGAAGGCGAGCTTTTCGTCTGCGGCCGGCTCAAGGACCTCATTATTCTTAGAGGCCAGAACTACTATCCTGAGGATCTTGAGTCCGCGGTCGAGAATAGTTCCGATAAAATACAAATCGGAAGTGTTGCCGCGTTCCGTGGCCTTGATGGGGAAGAGCGCCTCGTTGTGGTCGCGGCCCTTCGGAATCCGGCTGAGCGGCCATATCCCGATGATGTCTCCCGTTCGCTGCGCATGCACGGCTACGCCGGGCCGCACACGATCGTGTTCGTGCGACGCCAGGCCATCAAGAGAACGACCTCGGGCAAGGTAGCCAGGAGTCTTACTCGGGACAAATGGCTTGTTGACGGCCTGCGCGCGATCGAAACCCACGTCCGTGACGGCGACGGAGTCGGCCTGGAGTGGGCGCACACGCTCGACGTTCAGGCCCACTACCGGCGTTTCCTTGAAACGTACGCCCTGAAGGGCGATGAGAATGCCAAGCCGAGCGAGGTCGGCCTTAATTCTCTGGCGCTAGCCGAGCTTTTGGTGGTCATCGAGAGGGCGGTTGCGCAGGCTGGCGCTCACGACCTGCAGGAGGCACTGCACATCCCGATCCTGCAACGCCTGACCGTGGCCGAAATTTCTGCACTGGTCGGCGGGTTCGAAGAGGGTTCTGCTGACTGGGCTAACAGCCTGCACGCGAAACTCGATGAAGTTCAGCGGGAACTCGACGAGAGCGAAGCGGCGGCCATGCGCAGGGACGCACGACTCGATCCGCTCCACGCCAGTGCCGTGCCGGCCGCTGACAGCGCCTTCAATCATGTGCTGTTGACCGGCGGCACCGGATTTCTTGGGCCGTTCCTCATCCGAAGCCTGCTTGAGCAGACGGGTGCGGCCTACACGGTTCTCATGCGAGCACCCGACCCATCGGCGGCCCGCGCACGACTGAAGTCTGCCCTGGAGGCCGCCGGTCTTTACGACCCGAGCACCGCTGACCTCTTCGACGCCCGGGTGCGGGTGGTGTGCGGCGACCTGGCGAGCCCGCGGCTAGGGCTCACCGACGTTGCCTGGCAGCAGTTGGCTGAGACTGTCGACACGATCGTCCATAACGGCGCTTGGGTCGACTACGTCCTCGACTATGACACGCTACGGGCTCCAAACGTGGAAGGCACCAGAGAGCTTCTCAGATTCGCGTGCGATTCGCGCCGCAAGCAAGTGCACTTCGTTTCGAGCACGACAGTCTTCGGGTTCACAGGGAAGCGGAACCTTATCGAGCGGGATTACAACCCGGAAATGGCCGGCCTCGACTTCGGTTACGCACAGACGAAGTGGGTGAGCGAGCAGCTAGTACTCCAGGCCCGTGAACAGGGCGTGGAGGCCAGAATATACCGGCCAGCCTTCATCACGGCTTCCACCGCGGGATTCGGGCATACCACCGACATCGTCGTGCGGTTGCTCTCGTTCATGATCAAGTACGGCGTGGCCCCGAACGCTGACATTCAGCTCAGCTTCATGCCCGCGGATATCGCCGCTCACAATATCGCCGCCGTCATGACCCCTTCCGTCGAGCCACAGGAGCCAGTTCTCCATGTGACAGTTGACGAGTACTTCAACATGGTCGATCTGACCACGCAAATTAGCAAAGACTACGGAGTTCAGTTCCGATACGTCGATCTGGCCGAGTTCTCGCGCGAGATGAAGCGACTGTGCACCGCGGCGGATCCAGTCTTCCCGCTCGTTGACTTCGTTGCCCGCGCGCACTCGAAGGTGCTGGTGATGGAGGGCAAGAGGTACAGGAACACGGCGTTCAGGCTGGCGCTCAAGCGGTCGGGCGCTGGTGTTCCTGACGCCTCACTCCAGGAGATCGTCTCTTATCTGATGACTCACATGGAGGCCGCGGGAATGCTCCCAGCCGACTGAGCCTGGCATACGCTGATCACTTGCGTTCGCGCTCGTCCAGCGCGCGCAGGGCCTCCGAGAACGGCCGCTGCAGCCAGGCGAGGTGGTCGGTCTCGCCGTGGTGGTGGGTCGTGAGCTGGTCGGACCTGCGCACAGCGGTGTGCCGTACGTATTCGCTGGCACCCTCGACGAGCGTCCGGATGTAGCGGATGCCTTCTGGATCCGTCATCTCCCAGTCACCGCCGCAGGCGACGTAGACCGGAGAGGTGTGCGCGAAGACCCGGCGGCCCCAATCATCGAGGTGATGATCGGCGCCGAACGCCCGGCAGGCGATCCACGAGTGCCCGTCGATCCGCAATTCCTCGCTGATCTGGGCCTCGCGCCTGCCGCCGGCGTCCACCCTCATGACGACCTCGCCGTTACGTACGACCTCCAGCGAACGGAGCGGGAATATGCCGTGCACGGCGGCATGGACACTGACGGTTCCTGCCCCGGATAGCTCGACGGTGCCTCCCGGCTCGCACCCGTCAACCGAGAGCGCCACCAGCGGACCGCCGGAAAGGAACGTGCGACCCGCCCTCACCGCCCGGCACCAGGCGTCGTAGCTGAACTCCTCGTCAAGCCGCGCGTAGGTGCGATAAAGGCCTACCGGCACGCCGCTTGTCATCTTGTCGGTGCCGCCGACGAGCGGCAGGCGGTAACCGCTGTTCAGATACCGGTAGTACTCGAGCATCGCGTCGTCTGAATGGACCAGAAGCTCGACCGCGTCGGCTCGGCCGGTCGCGACAAGCACGGCAGGCTCGCCGTTCGGATTCGGGAAGTGCGCGGCGATGACGGTGCCGCCCTGCGCATGCGTCCGATCGGCCCAGTCACTCAACGTCGCGTCCAGCGCCCCGCCGAGCTCAGCCTCATCCGGACCATCGCTGCACCAGGGCATGACCGGTTCCTTCAGGCCCCACAGGAGCATGTGGCCGAGCGCGTGCTGCCGGTTTTCCTGGCCGACGTACGTGACGTAGCCGCCGCCGTCGACAACACTGGCCCGGCCAGAGAAGTCCTCGGTGTTGGTGAACAGCGCGCCCCACTGCGTCTGCAGGACATTCACGACCCGCAAGTCCTCGCCCCGCTGTTCGAGCTGAGCGCCCGGGGTCGACAGGAAATGCACATGCGAGTCGCCAGACCACCATCCTTGCGAGGCCATGTCAGCAACGCGCCTGATCCGCAGGGTCAGGTCTCGCTGACCTGGCTCGATCCGCACGGTTTGCCGGAGCGGTTCATATTCGAACCCGCGCGCGACGTCCACCACGACGTCGCCTCGTGGCAGCCATCCCTGG
>Ga0126373_10001950_pt1 | contig 14961 bp, 9 predicted proteins | sample PanSoiMetPlot_11_FD_92545 | JGI IMG/M metagenome (GOLD analysis project Ga0126373, IMG submission 92545) | Tropical forest soil microbial communities from Panama - MetaG Plot_11 | ecosystem: Environmental > Terrestrial > Soil > Tropical forest > Bulk soil | place: Panama | collected 2016-02-17 | reverse complement strand
GCCGAGCATTGTGTAGTCTCCGTTGCCTCGTACTTGAAAGTAGAAAGAACGGACCGTCTCGAACTTTGCAGTCTCCTCGGCAACTTCTACCTGATATCGGTCCGGACTGTCGGCACACCTGCCGACCGAGGAGTATTCAAGCAAGCGGTTCTCTGACTTGTCGCGTCTTGACCATGCTGCGTGCGATTGCCGGAGCTTCGCAAGTGCGGAATTCAAGGACCACTGTGAAGCCTGCTGCCAGGAAGCAACAATCCACTCATCAACAAAGTCGCGGGGGGAAACGGCCACCGGCTGATTCCGCTGTACAACGTCCGCAACCTTCACAACAGAATTTTACCACCAGCGGGTGGTACAACCGGGTGCCGCAAACCTGTTTACCCTGAGTCTCGAAGGGCGACTTTCAGGCCTGCCTGCTGCAAGCAGGGTGCGGGGTTTGATTGTTAAGTGTCAACTGTCGGCCGTTAGGGCGTAGTATGGGCTTTGCGGCGGAAGTCCGCTGAGTCGTAGCGATCTCGAAAAGCGCGCACGGTATGGAAAAAAGCCTCTTGGATTTGAGCCGGGAAATTCAAGCGATATCGAGCACGGGATTAGCCTTCTCAAAGGACCCGTTTGATTCGCAGAGGTTCAAGCAGCTTACTGAAATCGCAGCGGAGTTAATAGCGACGCATTCCGTGCACTCCAAAGAGTTCATGAACAAGGTTTTCTCTGCTGAGTCCGGGTATGTGACTCCCAAAATAGACGTTCGCGGTGCGATATTTCTGGACGAAAAAGTTCTGATGGTCAGAGAAAAAGCAAGCAGTGCGTGGACCCTCCCTGGCGGATATGTGGACGTCAATGAGTCACTATCGCAAGCTGTCGAGCGAGAGGTACTCGAGGAATCTGGCTTGGTCGTTAGAGCCAAGAAAGTGGCCGCGATCTATGACCACCGAAAGCACGGCTACAAAGTTCATCTCTATCACTTCTACAAAATCTATCTGCTATGCGACTTAGTGGCTGGGACAAAAAAGCCCAACATCGAGACATCGGAAGCGGGCTATTTTGATAAATCCGATGTGGATTCGCTGCCGTTAGACCCGGGTCGCATCACGAAGGGACATGTGCTTAGAATGTTCGACCACCATTCCCAGCATGCATTGCCAGCAGACTTCGATTGAAATAATTTCAGACTCCGCAGCACGCGATAAGCAGTGCCACGCTTTCAAAACCCGAAAGCAGGGTCACCCGCCCCTGACTTTGTAATCTTGCAGCATTCCTCTGCGTTATGTGAGGGGGAGAATAATGTCCACGATAGCCTAAACTGTCGTCCCTGCATGATCCTCCCGAAAGGGGCATGAGACAAATCGCGTTTCAGGAGTTGGACGTGAAAACACTAGCACGTCGGATTGCACCGGCAGTCATCCTTGTGGTGCTCGCCCCGATCGAGGCCGAGTTCCTCCTCGGCGACTTCACCGTCAGAAGTCTGCCCCTCGTTCTCGTGCTCCTTCCGCTCTACGGATGTGGCGCGCTCTTGATTCGCGAAGTCGCTCGACGCACAAACCGTGGCTGGCCCAGCATCTTGCTGCTTGGGGCGGCATATGCACTGCTCGAAGAGGGGTTCCTCACGCAGTCGCTGTTCAATCCAAACTACTTGGGCCAGCGGTTGCTCGACTATGGGTACGTGCCTGCGCTCGGGACATCGCTCAACTGGAGCGTGTTTGTTCTCTCCATTCATGTCCTGTGGAGTATCGCGACGCCCATCCTGATTGCTGAAGGTGTCGCGTCAGACCGACGGGCACTGTCCTGGCTAAAGGCTCCCGGGCTAGCGATCACAGGCCTGCTTTTTGTGATTGGATGTGCGCTGACTGCGTCGTTCAGCCTCAAGTCAAGCGCCTTCGTAGCTAGCAGGTCACAGTTCATTGTTGTCGGACTGCTGGTCCTCGTCGCGATCGTCGGTTCCTTCACGATTCGCTCGCGCGAGGGCGCAGACACTCATGAGGCCACGGCAGTCGGATCCAGTGCGCCGCGACCAATATGGGTGTTTCTCGTTACGCTAGCCCTAGCTTCTGCGTTCATGGTCGCGGAGCCGGTGGCACGTGACAGGGGCTTGGCTCCGTTCCTCAGCGTGCTCACGCGACTGGCTTGCGAGATAAGTGCCGCTACTCTGATTGTTTGGTGGTCGCGCATGCGTACGTGGGGGCCGCGTCACTATCTCGCGATATCGGCCGGCGCGACGCTAACCTATTCGCTGTTTGGATTCGTCACGCTGCTTCGGGGCCACACCAACCTTGGCGCCCCCACGGACCGGACCGATATCGCGGGGCACATCGTGCTCGCATCCGTCGTGTTTCTGCTGATCTGGTGGGGAGGCCAACGCAGCCGCGCTGCCCTGCGGGCTTAATAGTCGAAGCGTTTCTACTTGCCGGATTAGTCCCAGCGTGCGGGCGTTGACTGCTAACTGTCACTCTCGGCCGCTAGTTGGAGCCTCCACTCCGGCATTAAGCGTAAGAAGAGACAGGCTTTAGCCTTTGAGAGAATGTTTTTCTCAACCTTGGAAACTCAAGGACAAGTCTAGAAGCTGAGCTTCATTCCCAATTGAATCTGCCGCGCGCCTGTGGTGAAGTCCGGCCGAAACGTTTCGGCAGTCGAGTGCCCAAAAAGAGGCCCGTCAGCCAAAAGATTGTCGGGCTGACCGAACTGCACGCGGTTGAAGAGATTGTAAAATTCGAAGCGCATGTCGAGCTTGATGTTCTTGTGGATCTCCACAAGTTTATTAACAGCGGTGTCAAAGTTGCTGATGCCGGGTCCCCGGAAGTGATTGCGGCCCAGATTGCCTCCAGAGCCGAACGCCGGAATGGAGAAAAGTGCGATCGAAGGACCGGTCTGCGTTCGCGGGTCGCTGCTCGGCGGAACGGTCACGCCTGTGTTCAGGTCCGGCCGCGAAACCAAGCCCGTATGCTGCGTGTCAACGGGAGTAAAAATGTCGAAGGGTAGCCCACTCGCAAACGTCGTTATGCCCGAGACCGTCCAGCCGCTAACGAGCAGAGAAGAGCCTGTTCCGTACGAGTGATCCTTGTGCCCAAAGGGAAGCTGCCAGGAGTAGTTCATTGCCAAGCGGTGCGTAACGTCAAATTCGGAATTGCCGCGCTCGGCTCGCAAATTAAAAGAGTTCCTCGGGTAGGGGGGAAAGAGAATATTGTTTTCGATTGGAACGAGCGGATCCGCGCCGTCGTCAATGGCGTGGGAATACGTGTAAGCACCCTGAATCGAGAATCCGTGCGACATACGCTTCGTGATATTCAACTGCAGGGCGTGGTAGATGGAATTCGAGATGCCCTTGAAAAGCTCAGCTTGAAGGAATGCGCTGTTTGTGGCAACGGCATTGCCGTCAGGAAAAAGCGGTGGCAGCGAGCCATTGTTGACTCCCAACCATAAGTTCGTGAATTGCAACGTGCTCTGATCGCACTGCCCCGTGGGATCATTGAGGCCCATGTTTGACGGGTTTCCCGGAACGCAGAAGGCTTCGTATTGCGCGAGCCGGTCAGGCTGCGGAGGATTCCCATCCACCAAGCGCAGCAGATGAGTTCCTTTCGAGCCCACGTAGTTGGCTTCAAGCAGGAGACTTGGATAGGGCTCAATTTGAATGCCCGTGCTCCAACTTTGCGAATAAGGCGTTCGCAAATGGGGATCCACGAGGAAGGGGAGAATTGGCGAGCACGGCTGGCCAGGCGGCGGGCAATTGTTTACGACCGCCGAAGACTGGAATGTAGGCAAGGGCGTTTGCGCTGAAAGTGTGCAGGCCTGGAAGGCCCCCACAAAGAAACCCTGGCACGGTAGCGTTTCGAGCATTTGGAACGGCGGATCCCCGCGTAGCATGCTCACGAGCTCGCCAAAAACGCGGTCATGATAAATGCCATAACCGGCGCGAAGGGAAGTCTTGCCGGTCCGGAATGGGTCCCATGCCACAGAAACGCGCGGCTCGATGTCTTTCCAGTCGTCTTGATAAAGCGGCGCTCTTCCCGGTCCTTCTCCGATTTGCGTAAACGTGAAGGGCGCCGGTCCATCAGGCGAAACCAATAGGGTGGACATGCTGTTATGGGCCTCGCCTGGCACACCGAAGAATTCGTAACGCACGCCATAACTGAACGTGAGATTTGGAATGATTTTGTAAGAGTCCTGGGCGTAGATGGCGAATTCCCGCTGACGGAAGCCGCGTTCGTCGGTGACCGTGCGCGTTCCGGAATTATCAAAAAACTGCGCCTGCGTCTGAAAATCAACACCGCCAAAGAGTCCCCACACCAGATTCTGCAATGTCACGCAGGATTCAAAAAGAGCCGATTGCAAAGGCGTTGAAGTGGGCGTAGGCGCAGGGCAGGAAGGTGAGTTGGGTTCAAAACCCGTTCCGGTGGTGGAAAGAATTCCAAAACTAGAGAACACAGAAGAATCTGTGATGGTGCGCGAAGCAAAATTGTTCGAGCTGTTCGAGTAGACGCTGCGATACTCGCCGCCAGTCTTGAGCGTGTGCCGCCCCCGAACCCAGGAAATGTTGTCACCCGCGGTGTAGGTTCCCGCATTGCGCGTCGAGCCACTCGTATCGCCCAGGAAAATGCAGCCAAAGCCTGCAAGGCTCCCCGGCAGCGGCACGTCTTTTCCGCGTCCGACCGCATCCACGCCGTTGCTCAGGCTGTCAAAAAGACTCGTTCCTGTGCAGGTCAGCGGAAACTCCAGCCGATTGAATGCCAGATGCAATTCGTTGATGAGTCCCGTTGCCGCTGTCGAGGTTAAACGCCCCGTCAGGTTGTGATTGTGCTGCAGCGTGGAAACGCCACCGATTCCGGAAAGAAAATCTTCGTGCTGATAATTGGAGTCCGAATACTGGTTGAACGTGTATCGCACGGACAGGATAGCCTGTTCGGAAAAGTTGTGGTCGATGCGCCCGGTGACGTTGTTGGAGTTCACCTGGGAATGGCTGGGGAAGTGAAGGAGGCCGCGAGCGCCGTCGAGGATCGTCCCGTTTGGATCCGGGTAGTTTGCGAAAATCGCGGCAATGGCGGGATCAGGCGCCAGCCCCGTGGCATTGTTTGGGGAACCAGCCGTTCTCAGGTCCACGGTTGAACTTTGTCCCTGGCTTGTGTAGGTGAAGAGTCCTGTTTTGAAGTCGTGCGTGGGCACGAGGCTCGTTTTCAGGAGGGTGGTGCTGAACCGCCAGATCTCTTCGTTTGCGAAAAAGAAGGTTTTGTTTTTCTGAATCGGTCCGCTCACGGAATAACCCATTTGATTACGCACGAAAGGGTCCTCGTTGCGGTCTTGCGCGAAAAAGTCTTTCGCGGAAAGCGCGGTGTAGCGCCCGAACCAGTAAACGTCGGCATGAAGATTGTTTGTGCCCTGCTTGGTCACGATGTCGATGATTGCTCCGTTATTGCGGCCAAATTCCGGCATATAGTTGTTCGTAAGCACGCGAAATTCCTGGGTGTTCTCCGGGTTCAGCCGGCTCAAGCCGGCGGGGAAGCCTCCCATGTCCGGATCGTTGTTGTCAGCGCCGTCGAGCATGAAGTTATTGCTGCGCTCGCGGGAACCGTTCACGGAAAACCCGCTGAAAAGAGTGTTGGTCTGAGTCGTGCCGGGAGAAAGCAAAACGAGCTGATAAGGATCGCGCAAAATCAGGGGCAAGTCCTCGATCTGCCGGCTGTCGACAAGATTTCCGATTTGCGCGTCATTTAGATCAATCGGCGGAACGGATTCTGCAGTTACGCGGATGGCTTGTCCCTCGGGTCCGATTGAGAGCTTCACATCCAGAGTAAGGACTTGATCCACACTGAGGGGAATTTCCGAATACGAAAACGGGTTGAAGCCGGCGTGCTCGAAGCGGACGTTGTAGGTGCCGGGGTTCAAATTGGTGATCCGATAGATGCCAGATTCGTCCGTCTCCGCGGAACGGCTGGCGCCAGTTGACACTTCCGTCGTGGCAATTTTGACATCAGGAACCACGGCCCCGGATGGATCTGTAACTGTGCCGGTGATCGAAGCTGTTTGCGCCCTCAGGCAGGATGGGAGACTGAGGATGACGAGCAAACCCACGAATACGGTCTTGCGTTTCATACCGTAGCCCCCTGTCGCGGTTTGACTGTAATGAGATGTATAGGGCCCGGGATTGTTTGCCTAACTAATTTTCCTGAGAAAGACTGACGGCCGCAAGAAGGTTTGGGGTCCCGTCCTTCGAAAAAAGAACTTGCGGCGCTCCGCGCGCGATAGGCAGAGTCCTGTACAGCGCGCTAATCCATCGGCGTGATTTCGCCAGGCAAAGCTACAACTCCGATTCGAATTGGCGGAAGCGCCGCTCGAGTTCCCATTGCTGCGTGGCCCTCTCGCTGGATTTTAGGAAAGCGCTGCACGTTGAAGAAAGCTTTTCGCTTCCAAGAGAATCCTTGGCGCAAGCAGAAACGGTTTGCGTGAAGCTATCTGGGGCGCGCCACAGGCTTTGTCCCGGCAGAAAAATATGCTCCAAGCCTGTGCGCACCATCTGTTTGACGTCCCGGTAGCTGAGACCGTAGGTCTGCACTGCGCGCACGTATTCGTGCGTCAAGTCAATCCGCGAAACCCCTTCATCGTCGGTCGCCAGCGCGACGGGGACTCCGAACTGGCGATACAGCGGAAACGGGTGGTCTTTTCCACTGATGCCGAGAATCACGTCGTTGCTCGTCAAGCTGATTTCCACCATCACATGGTTTCGCACCATTTCTTTCAGCAATTCATGAGGATGATTCTCGTACATGATGTCCACGCCGTGCCCGATGCGCTCGGCCTTCGCTTCTTCGACGGCCAGGCGAATGTGGCAGCAGAGTCCTTCATTAGGCACGAGGCCTGGGGCCAGTTCGCCGGCGTGCAGGGTCAAATGAATCTTCGGATAGAGCTTACGCAAGAAAGCGATCATGCGCATGTGCAGCGCATAGTCAGACATGGAAATGTAGCCGTCTTCCGGCATCACAAGATTAATGCCGACAAAACGGGGATCTGCCATCGCCGTTTCAAAACACAAAACCGTCTGCGCAAACACTTGCTGCTTGGGAAATCCACGCAGCACCTGGCAAAGAAAGCGAATCTCGACGCGACACGCGGAGGACGCATCGGCCTGTCCACAATGTTCACGCTGGCGTCGCAGCGCTTCTGCTTCATCCATCTGTGCTTTCGCGGTAGCGACTTCATCGCGCAAACCGCGGGCCAACAATGCGTCGCGAAACTGGCCCAGGTCTTCCTGCCAGCCGATTTGCGCTGCAAGCGAGGCGGCGTGCCCGAACTCCGGCGTGTGCATTAGTTCGAGATATTGTTCGTTCTGGGAGTCGGCGCGCGTGGCCACTTCGTCGAGCCACTCGCCGAGATGGCGATGGCTCGTCCCGCCGAACTTGCCAAAGCTATCAAAAAAGTGGTCGTGTCCCGTCGCTCCGGGAGAAGGCACAAAGCCGCGCATCGAAAACGCGTCCACCAGCGCGTCAAAAAGATGCTGGTCCTTATAAGCTTCCGCGGCCGGAACCTTTCCTGTTCCGCAGCTCTCATCCCCCGGCTTCGCGAACGAGAGGGAAGCGAGAGTCACGCAAAGCTGGTCCTCGGCGGCGGCGCGAATCCAGGATTCTGCGTACACCGCGCCGCTCAAATGGTTGTGCAAGTCCGCGCCCTTGGGCATTTTCTTGAGCAAGTTGCGGAGTTGCAGCGGATTCGTGCGCGCCGCTTCCAGGTTCAGCGTACCGCGCCGATCTTCTTCCGTCTGCGAGGTGGGAGAATGCCGTGGTTTGATTTGAGCGGCCGCCAACGTTGAAAAAAGCAAAAGAGCGCTAACAAGGCCGAAAATTCTAAATTGTAAGTGGCTCTGTTGACATCCACGATCAGGCCCCCACGGAAAGCAAAAAGCCGATCCCTGACCCCCATCCCCACAAACCGGGGCTGGGTTCGGGACGACACCTAAGGACAAAGAAATGAAACACAAATCCCTCACCCCGCGACAATTTAAGTTAAAAGGGCGCGGGGATTCGGGATGACAGATTTGCGCGGCTTTTTTAGGGTGGTTCTGGGCTGGCTGTTTCATTTGTCTTCCTCTATCTCTGATGTAAACTCGCGCTCGCGCCGCCCAGCATATCAGGAGAAGGGGAAAGAGTGCTCTCGCTTCAGCGGGTGTTTCGCCCGGAAGAAAACCAAACTAGCGTGCGCCGCGAACTGCTCGCGGGTCTGACCACGTTCATGACCATGGCGTACGTCGTGGTCGTGAACCCGCAAATTCTGTCGGAGGCCGGAATGCCCGTGGACGGCGTCCTCTTTGCAACGTGCATTTCTTCCGCGGTGGCCACGCTCATCATGGGTCTGTGGGCCAATTATCCCATTGCGCTTGCGCCGGGAATGTCGCTTAACGCCTACTTCACTTACTCCATCGTTTTGGGCCGTGGCGTGCCGTGGCAGACAGCGCTCGGCGTCGTTTTCTTCTCCGGCGTGCTTTTCCTGCTGCTGACGCTAAGCAACATTCGCGAACAAGTTGTGAACGCCATCCCCGATTGTCTCAAACACGGAACCGCCGCGGGCATCGGTCTCTTCATCGCGTTCATTGGTCTGCGAAACGCAAAAATCATCGTCGCCAATCCTGCTACGTTCGTCGGCTTTGGCAAAATCTCCGACCCCGAGGTCTTGCTCGCAGCCGCAGGCCTGGTCTTTATTGCCATTTTGATGGCTCGCCGCTTCAGCAGCGCCATTCTTCTGGGAATCGTGGCCATCACGCTGGCCGGAATTCCGCTCGGTTTGAGCCACTGGCCTTCGCACTTTTTTTCGTTGCCGCATCCTTCCGGCACTCTTCTAAAACTGGACTTGCGCTCCGCCGCGAAACTCGGCCTCGGAGAGCTAATCTTCGTATTCTTCTTTGTGGATCTCTTTGATAATGTCGGCACGCTTGTCGGCGTTTGCGAGGGGGGCGGGTTTATGCGCGATGGCAAGCTCCCTCGCGCCAGTCGCGCGCTTGTCGCCGACGCCATCGGCACCATGTTTGGCGCGCTGACCGGGACCTCCACGGTCACCAGCTATATCGAAAGCGCCTCGGGAGTCGCGGCTGGAGCGCGCACGGGCCTCGGCAATATCGTCATTGCCGCGCTCTTTCTTGCGGCCATGTTTTGCGCGCCGCTGGTTGCAGCGATTCCCGCGTACGCCACTGCACCCGCGCTGGTCCTCGTCGGCGTTCTCATGAGCGGCGCCGTGGCGCGCGTCCGCTGGGGCGAGTTCAGCGAAGCCTTTCCTGCTTTCCTCACGCTTATCGCCACTCCGCTGACGTTCAGCATCGCCACGGGCCTGAGCCTCGGCGTCTTATCGTTCACTTTTGTGAAGGTTGGCAGCGGAAAGCACCGCGAAGTAAGCCCGCTGATTTGGGTGCTCACCGTTTTGTTCGTATTGCGCTACGCGTTCCTCGGCTCCGAATAGACTTGGTGGCTGGCCGACCTTCTTTGTAGCGGCTTAGGCTAGTCGTCCAGTCAACGGACTGATAAGGGGTTACACCGTCCGAGGGATGCTTCCAAACTTATTGACCGTTTGGAAAGCGCGCTTTTGCGCTGATGCCGCCCGGCGATTTCAGAAGCGGAAGATCACGCCATACGAAATTGCCACGCTTTAAATAGGCTGGATCGCTCCCATTGCTACTTTAGCCCGCCGCCGACGCTCCAAGCAAATGCTTCGGTTTGGTGGTGCGCTCAAAATTGGCGCAGCGTGCGGTTTGCGCCATGCCGTACAATAGAGAATCCGCCCCCTTCTTTAACCCAACGGCTACGTGTACGTAGCCGTCCGGAGTTGGCGAAAGGGCTCTAGAGGTTGTTTTGTGATTGTCGATCCGCAAGATACGCGAAAGATTTCCTGGACCTGGGGCGAGTACCTCCACGAAATGAAGGAAAGCATCGGGGTGGCTCGATGGGTCTATCGCGAGTTCATCACTCCGGAAAGCCGTCTTTGGACGCGGCGGATGCTGGTGTCCCTTGCTATCTCCATTACCGCGCTGAACGGCATCGCCTGGCTAGCGAAATACCTGGTCGACGGGCTCATTCGGCACGAGGCATACGCCGTGAAGATGAGCTTCGTCGGCATGGGTGTATTCGTAATCATTTACGGCTATTTTGACCGCCTGCAAATGATCGCACGCGAGTACGCGCAGGGCGAGAATCTCACTCAACTGAAGCGGCGCATGAATGAGCTGTTCTTTGAGAAAAGCATGGGCCAACACCTACAGGAGAGCTCGTATCTGAACACGGCCAACATCGAGCGGGGCAAGGGCCGCATCGAGCAACTCGAAAATATGCTGATGTTCGAGGGCTCTTCGTCGATGATTTCGCTTACCGTTGCGTTGACGCTTCTGTGGCTCCGCGTGCCGTCTGCCGGTTTCTTTATGACCTTGCTTCTCGCAAGCTACCTGGTCTGGCTGGTGTATTTGAACCGCAACATTTCGGAGAAGTGCGTGCCGTTCGACAAGGAATTCCGGCGCATCAACCGCTGGGAGCACGAACGCTGGGAGAAAATCGAGCGCGTGAAGACCTGCGCGAAAGAGGGCGAGGAGATCGCCTACCAAAACCGATCTTTCAAGAAGGTTCTGGGCGAGGAGCGTCAGTTCTGGCTTTGGTTCATCAACAAAGTTACCTGGCGCGGCTATTCGAACCGGTTGGTTCTTCTTGGCACGCTGGGCTACGGGGCGTGGGCGATTTGGCGAGGCGACTGGTCCAATGGAGTTTTCGTTCCACTCCTGATGTATGCCACGAAAGTCAGCGAGAGCATCTGGCATATCGGTCATATCGAACACCAGGTGAACTGGAACATGCCGGCGATTCGCACGGCCATGCTGACGCTGACGGTTCCACCAGACATCGCCGAAAAGCCGAAGGCCATTGAGCTGAAGAGAAGAAACGGCGTGCGTGTAGAGATGCGCGATGTGTCCTACGCCTACGCTTCAGAGAAGCGCGACCTGCCGGGCCTGCGCGATGCTGCGAGTGGCGGGTCCAAGGCGGCGCCGGCGATCCTGCGCAATGTCAGCTTCGCCATGGAGCCTGGCGAGAAGGCGGCATTGATTGGCCCATCCGGCGCGGGCAAGACCACGATCATGCGCCTTCTGATGCGCTATATGGATCCGACCGGCGGCGCGATTTTCGTGGATGGTCACGACTTGCGCGATGTGCGGCTGTCTTCGTGGCTCAATCTCATCGCATACGTTCCACAGCAAGCGCAGGTATTTGATGGGACGATTCGCGACAACCTGCTTTATCGCTTCACGGATGAACCGATTCGTGTGCCCGACGACGAACTTTGGGCCATTATGCGCAAGCTGAAGATTGATTTTGGCGACCGGCTGACTGGCGGCCTCGATACGCGCGTCGGCCGTCACGGGATCGAGTTATCGGGAGGCGAGCAACAGCGCCTGATGATCGGAGCGGCGGCCATGCGCAAACCGATATTCATGGTGGTTGACGAAGCTACCGCTTCGCTGGATGCCACTACGGAAAAAGCTGTGCAAAAGGGCCTGGAAGAGGTGCTCGGCGAGCATATGGGGGCGCTCATCATTACGCATCGTCTTTCGACCGTGCGAAGGCTGTGCAACAAATTCTTTGTGTTGCGGGACTCGGAAGGGCTGGCCCTGGGAGAGCCGCAACTCGAAGCGTGTGCAGGATCATTCGAGGAGCTTTACGAAATATCGCCGACCTTCCGCATGCTCGCCGATGACCAGGGAGTGGTGGTTCTCGACAGTCCTCAACCGCATGTCGAGACGTCTGCCGAACCAGCAAGCGATGCCGGGGAGAGCATCCACTATGCGGAACCAGAATCGATAGCTGATCCACGACAAGCCTGACTCATTTCTCGGTCCGGAAGAGAACCATCTCTCGCAATTCCACTAGAAACGAAAAGACGCGGAAGTGTATATAAGTAGGCCAAGAAACAGCCGCGTTCCCTTTGTGCATGGAAAACGCAGGGAGAGGAAGGCTTTGCGGCAGACTGCGCATCGCTTGGAGAAAGCATGCAGGCAAGAATACCTTTGAGCTTGGTGATTGGCCTCGCGGTTCTGAGCGGCGCCGCTTGCGAAAAGAAATCCATCGCTCCGCCACAGCGAAAGCCCTTGCCGCCCGCCAGCGCGGACGCCGCGCGAATCATTCACGCGGACAACGAGCCGGGCAACTGGATGACGCATGGACGCACGTACAGCGAGCAGCGTTTCAGCCCCCTCACTCAAATCAATGACCAAAACGTCCGCTGGCTGGGCCTAGCCTGGTCTCTCGATCTCGACACGCATCGCGGCCAGGAAGCAACGCCGCTGGTTATCGATGGCGTCATGTATTTCTCAACGGCTTGGAGCAAAGTCCTCGCCGTGAAAGCGGCCACGGGAGAAAAACTCTGGTCTTACGACCCCAAAGTTCCTCCCGAGTGGGCCATCAACGCCTGCTGTGACGTGGTGAATCGCGGCGTTGGCGCCTGGCAAGGGAGGATTTTTGTCGCGACGCTCGACGGCCGGCTGATTGCGCTCGACGCCGCCACCGGAAAAGTCGTTTGGGAAACGCTCACCATTGACCGCAGATACCGCTACACCATCACCGGCGCGCCGCGCGTCGTCAAAGGCAAAGTGATTATTGGCAACGCCGGCTCAGAACTGGGCGTGCGCGGTTACGTTTCCGCTTACGATGCGGACACCGGCAAACTCCAGTGGCGCTTTTACACCGTTCCCGGCGATCCCGCGCAGCCTTTTGAAAGTTCGGCTCTGGCAAACGCCGCCAAAACATGGACCGGCTCTTGGTGGAAGCTGGGCGGGGGCGGAACCGTTTGGGACTCCATGACTTACGATCCTGACCTCGATGTGCTCTACATCGGCACGGGCAACGGCACTCCTTGGAGCGAGCATGCGAGGAGTCCGCAGGGCGGCGACAATCTTTACACTAGTTCCATCGTCGCGCTTCAGCCTGACACCGGCGTGTACGTCTGGCATTATCAGGAAACTCCCGGTGACGTTTGGGACTTCGATTCCGCCGCGCAAATGATTCTCGCTAACCTTGTTATTGACAACGTCCCGCGAAAAGTTCTTCTGCACGCCCCGAAGAACGGGTTCTTTTACGTTCTCGACCGCGTCACCGGGCAACTGATTTCCGCGAAGCCGTACACCGCGGTGTCCTGGGCCGACGGCATTGACTCCGAGACCGGCCGCCCCATCGAGCACGCTGGCGCACGATACAAAGAAGGGGATCCGGGTATTCCGGTCGCTCCGGGCCCTTCGGGCGGACATACCTGGCACTCGATGTCGTTCAGTCCGATGACGGGTCTGGTCTACGTTCCCGTGTTGGACGGCGGGTTTTTCTACAAGAACGACGAGCATTTTCAAGAGAAAACGCTCGCGTACAATGCCGCGATCGATTGGGTGGCTGCGGGCCTGCCCCAGAAGCCGGAAATCAAGCAGGCGGTTCTCGCCAGCGTCAAAGGGCGACTGGCGGCTTGGGATCCTGTCCAGCAGAAAGAAGTCTGGCGCGTCGAGCACGCAAGTCCTGTCAACGGCGGAGTGCTTTCGACGGCAGGGAATCTCGTGTTTCAAGGAACTGCGCAAGGCAATCTGGAAGCGTATCGAGCCGCAACCGGAGAGAAGTTGTGGTCCGCCGACGCACAGACCGGTATTGTGGCGGCTCCTATCTCGTATTCCGTGAACGATGAGCAGTTTGTCGCCGTTGTGGCGGGCTGGGGTGGCGTGTTTCCTCTCGCCGCGGGGGAGGTCGCGCTGAAGTCCGCGCGCGCGCAGAACATTTACCGCGTGCTGGCGTTCAAAATTGGTGGGAAAGCAAGCCTGCCGGCGCTGCCGCAGTTCGCACCCGCGAAGTTGCATCCACCGCGTCCAACCGCCAGTGCTGCCACAGTGCAAAAAGGAGAAGGTTTGTATCAGCGGTATTGCTCCACGTGCCATGGAGATGTTGCTGTGAGCGGAGGCGTCTTGCCCGACTTGCGGTACTCTGGCACGCTTGGCAGCGGGCAGCAGTGGGCCGAAGTTGTCCTCGGCGGCTCGCTGCAGTCCTTCGGCATGGTCTCGTTTTCGAAAGAACTCTCGCCGAAGGACGCCGAAAGCATACGCGCGTACGTCATCGCGCGCGCCAACCAGAAGTGAATGCTGCGCGGCGTCTTCAACGCGGCATCTTTGCATTAGAGCCTTTGGCTGACGGCCAGAATATCTCCCTCCGTATCCTTGAACCACGCCGTCTTCGCCCCGCCAGCCGTGACGATGCTGTTTTTCATCGTCACGCCTGGCATATCGTATTCCTCAAACTTGACGCCTCGCGACTTCAGTTCGGTCACTTCCGCTTCCACATCTTTCACCTGCCAGAATGCCTGACTGGCCTTCGATGTGCCTGCGTTCGGTGTGGGATACATGAATACGCTGACGCCTCCGCATTCGTAGACTACGCCTCCTGCATACTCCGCTTTGGGGTGAAGGCCGATGACCTGTTCGTAGAATTTTCTTGCTCGTAGGATGTCGGACGCTGGGATATAAGCCTGAATCGGGGCATCTTTCAACATAAGTAGCTCCTTGGCTGCCGGGAAGACATACTACATGCGGTTGCGTTCGGCTACCTGAGGAAACGTCTGGTAGTGGTGTCATTTGCAAACACCACTAGTGTCCAGTACCCTCGCGAACCGCGGGAGAACAAAATGCCAAGCGAGCTCAGGCGGCTTCTTATCTGTACTGGATTGCTGGCCGGATTTTGCATTGTCGTTGCGCCGGTAGTTGGCAAGCCTAACGACCCGCTGAAATTGCCGGTCGTCGAGATTCTTTAGCCACCAGGTGGTTCTTTGCTGGATCGCCTTTGCAAGACCGATTTCAAAATATCGGTTGACGATGAGGCTATTCAAGCAGCTGTGCAGAAACGCCCCGAGTTTCAAAAAAAATGGGATGCGGAAGGCCCCGCGTACATGAACGCGGCACTCTCAGAAGTTGGACTAGCCTTTCCCTACCATGAAATG
>Ga0126373_10001949_pt1 | contig 14962 bp, 11 predicted proteins | sample PanSoiMetPlot_11_FD_92545 | JGI IMG/M metagenome (GOLD analysis project Ga0126373, IMG submission 92545) | Tropical forest soil microbial communities from Panama - MetaG Plot_11 | ecosystem: Environmental > Terrestrial > Soil > Tropical forest > Bulk soil | place: Panama | collected 2016-02-17 | reverse complement strand
CCAGCGCGAGGCGGAGCGACCGGGCACCGTCCTCGAGCAAGGCAATTGCATCGGCCGGCGGCGGGTCGCCCATGCAGCTGGCTATCAGCGCCGCGCCGCTGCCCGGTGCGCTGAACGTGACGCCGAGCAGCTGCTGGCCGTCGGTGCCGCGCCACTGGACTGCGGCGTCATCGCGTCGCGCCGGGCCGAGCAAGCGGTCCGCCAGCGCGAGAACCTCGGCACTGCACCGGGTGCCGCTGGCTTCCTTGCTGCCTGGCAGGGCGCTGTACCTGGCCACCGCCCGACACTCGGGCTCACCGCCAGGAGGCCGGACGACGAGCGCAGCCTCGTGGGCCTGCAGGCCGCGGCAGAGGGAGTCGAGTGCCACGCCAAGGCTCTCGTTTACGGGCAGGGGTCCGGCGAGCGTCTCCAGCATCTCCCTGATGGTCTCCAGCACCCTGTTACGAGCCGTAACCTCCTCAAGCAGCCGGTCGCGCTCGATAGCGCTGGCCGCGTATCCCGCATACAGCGTCACCAGGTCGAGGTCGTCTCGAGTCGGCTTGCCGGCCATCGAGCGGAACACGGTGATGACAGCGACCGGGCCGGCCGGGCCCAGGACTGGCACCGACCAGGAGCTGGCGACCTTGGCAGCGCGCGCGGCCTCGGCAAAGGCTGCCCAGCCGTCGCCAGTGCGGACGTCCTCCTCGATCATTGGCACGGCTCGGGCTGCGGCCGCGCCGACCGGTCCGCCGCTCGGCCCAACTGGCAGCGTCGACCACGCCGACAGCAGCGACTGTGACAAGCCCAGTGAGGCCGCGGATACGAGCGAGTCACCGGTCACCAGGTGAATGCAGAGCCGCTCGCTGCCCAGGGCGGCACCCAAGGCAGACAGGATCAGCGAAAGGCTGGACGACGGGTCAGCCGACACGAGCCGACCCGCGAGGCCGTGCAGGCGAGTGAGCTGGCTGCGGGCGGAGGAGTCGGCGTCCTGCCCGGACAGCAGAGCCAGGACGTCGTCCGGGTGTACCTCGGCGGGGCTGACCTCAGCGACCACGCGGCCGTGCCTGAGCACCACGATCCGGTCTGCCAGCCGGAAAATCATGTCGATGTCATGGCAGGCCAGCACGACCGACGCGCCCCGCTCGCACTGACGTCTGATGAGTTCTTCCACATGCCTGGCCATGGCCACACCGAGCGCCGCCGTCGGCTCGTCCAGCAGTAGCAGCCGTGGGCTACGCGCGATGGCGCGGGCCACAGCGACCAGCTGACGCTGGCCGCCAGATAGGGAGGAGACGTCCCTGGTCGTGGCCGGAAGGCTGATCCCAAGCTCCGTCACCAGCCGAGCCGCCTCAGTGTGCAGCCGGACCTCGGAGGCAAACTGCAGCCGTCGCTCCCGGCCCAGCATGAGGTTGGCGGCGATGTCGAGGTTGTCGCACAGGGCCAGGTCCTGCCATAGGACGCTGATCCCCAGACGGCCAATGGCGGCGTGGCCAGCGGGCAGCTGGACGCCGTCGATAAGGATCTCCCCGGTGCTCGGGGTGATATCACCGCCGATGCACCGGACCAGCGTCGACTTGCCCGCTCCGTTCTCGCCGGCCAGCGCGACCACCTCGCCCGCTCGGACCGACAAGCTCACCCGGTTCAGTGCCTGCAGCGGCCCGTAGCTGACCGACATATCACGAACCGCAAGTAGCGGCGGCGCATCCGCAAGCCTGGTCGGCCGGGCATTCGCACTGGTCGTTACGGTCACAGAGCACATTCTGGACTCTCGGCGCCAAACTGGCCAGCCAGGCCATGCGGGCTGGCGGCGACCCCCCGAATCCGCCGCCTCCGTGCGGACGGCCTCCTGTCGCTGATGGCCGGAAAAGCGGGATAGCTAACATTGCTGTCATCGACGCTGGCCGGCAGGATGGACCCATGCAGGCCAGGCTCGTCTTCATCCCCCTGTTCGATGGCGTGCAGAGCCTGGATGTGACGGGGCCGCTCGAAGTCTTCGACGGAGCGGCCGAGTATGTATCCCGCGCTGCGCCGACAGCCGACCGCGGCTACCGCGTGGTCACCGCGACCACTGACGGCCGCCACATTCAGACATCGTCCGGCCTCGGCCTGATGCCGACCGCGGGCCTGCGGGATGTCGTGCCAGCCGAGATCGACACCGTTGTCGTGCCCGGCGGGCCCGGCGCGCGCTCCCAGAGCCCAGAGCTCACGGCCTGGCTGCGGCACAACGCGCCGCTCATCCGGCGCGTCACCTCCGTCTGCACCGGCGCGTACCTGCTCGCCGAGGCCGGCCTCCTCGGCGGTAGGCGGGTTACCACGCACTGGGCCTATGGGGCGGACCTCGCCCGGCGGTTCCCTGACGTCATCGTGGACACCGAACCAATCTTCATCAAGGATGGCGCGATCGCCACGTCCGCCGGCGTAACGGCGGGCATCGACCTGGCCCTAGCACTCGTCGAAGAGGACGTCGGCCGCGATGCGGCGCTCGCGGTTGCCCGCGGGCTTGTCGTTTACCTGCGGCGTCCCGGCGGGCAGGCTCAGTTCAGCGCGCATCTGCGAGCCCAGGCGGCGCAGCGGGCCCCGCTGCGCGAGGTGCAGCAGTGGATCAGCGAGCACCTCGCCGCCGACCTGTCAGTGCGCGCCCTCGCCACTAAGGCAGGCTTGTCGACCCGGCAGTTCGCGCGTGCCTTCGCCGAGGAGACCGGCGTGCCGCCGGGCAAGCACGTCGCCGCGGTCCGGCTGGAAGCCGCGCGCCGGCTGCTCGAGGATTCCGGCCTCGGCGTGGAACAGGTAGCCCGCGCGTGCGGCTACGGCACCCCGGAGGCGATGCGGCGAGCATTCGTGCACGCTCTTGGCGTGCCGCCGTCCGGGTACCGCAGGCGCTTCTAACCGGACACGTACGGATCAGCCATCGTCTCGGCGTGCCCGGGCGCGGCGTTTGCCCTCATGCATCGCAGCGACCCTGGCGATGGGGATTTCGTGGCCTGCCGCGACAAGCTCAGCTGGCAGCCGCTGTGGAGCGGGCAACAGCTCGGACCACAGGTCGCGTCCGGCCAGAATACGAGCGGCCGTCAGGACGGTGAAGTCGGCCGGGCGGACGCTGTCAAGGTCGTCCCATGCAACCGGGAAGGACACAGTTGCGCCCGGCCGGACGCGCGGGCTATAGACGGCCGCGACCGTCGCGCCGCCGGCCCTAGTCGGGTCGATGAACACCTTGCCGCCGCGGTCCTCCCGGATGAATGCTGTCGTCGCCACGTCGGGATCCAGGCTTTCGGCCTTGGCGGCGATCGCTCTGGTGGCTGCGGCCGCGTCAGCACTCGTGTGGCCCGGTACTAGCGGGACGAATACGTGCACACCCTTGGCCCCGCTGGTCTTCACGGCACCGGCGAGGCCGACCGAATCTAGCGCCGATCGGACCAGCATCGCGCCCGCGACCGCCTGGCCGAAGTCGTCGGCCGACGGCGGGTCTATGTCGAGCACCATGTACTCGGGGCTGTCCCAGGTACCGGCGCGCAGCAGCGTGACGTGATATTCGACGGACCGCTGGTTGGCGAACCACAGCAGCGTCTGCCGGTCGTTGCACAGCGCGTACGACACCTCGCGATGCGAACTCTCAGCCCAGATAGTGACGGTGCGGACGAAGTCAGGCGTGTACTTCGGGACGTTCTTCTGCATGAACGGCGCCTGGCCGCGCAAGACGCGCACGACGGAAAGCGGCCGGTCCGCCAGAACCGGGATGAAGACATCGCTGATCGCATCCAGGTAGTCGACGAGATCTCCTTTGGTGGCCTGAGCGCCGTCGAAGAGTTCCTGGTCGAGGTTGGTGAGCCGAACGCCAGCCCGTTCCTGGTCTCCATCGTTGGTCGTCGCCACGGATCAGCCAGGGGTGCCCGGCGCGGATGCGGCGACGGCCAACTCGCGCAGCGCCTTGACGGCCGCCGCGGGATCCGCGGCGCCGAACACCGCCGAGCCGGCCACGAACATGTCCGCGCCAGCTTCGGCGCAGCGCCCGATCGTCTCCTCGCTCACCCCGCCGTCGACCTGAAGCCAGACCTCGCCGCCGTAATGGTTGATCAGCTCGCGCGCCCGGCGCACCTTTGGCAGGACAACGTCCAGGAACGGCTGACCGCCGAAACCCGGCTCGACGGTCATCAGCAGCAGCATGTCGACCTCGGCCAGCAGGTCGGGATCCGAGAGGACGGAGGTGCCCGGATTAAAGGCGAGGCCCGCCCGCGCTCCGGCTGCGCGAATCGCGCGCAGCGTCCGGATCGGGGCGCTCGCCGCCTCCGCGTGAATCGTCACGCTCCGCGCGCCGGCTTCTGCGTAGCCGGTTGCCCAGCGATCAGGGTTCTCGATCATCAGGTGGCAGTCCAGCGGCAGCCGTGTGTGCTGGTGAAGCGCTTCCACGACTGGCAGGCCGATGGTGAGGTTGGGCACGAAGTGACCGTCCATCACGTCGACATGGAGCCAGTCGGCCGCATCGGCGACCGCATGTGCCTCGTCGGCGAGCCTCGCGAAGTCGGCGGACAGCAGGCTCGGCGCAATCTGGACCTTCATCTCACGGGTGATTCTAGGCCCGGTCTTCGCGGCGGCGATGGCGCGGAGTGTCAGAGTCGCCCGCTAAGTTCGACACGGCACGCAGGCCCGCTGCTCGAGGAGGCAGTCGTTGAGCACCGCACCGACGACCGAGGCACCTGATCGGCTGCTGGACCGAGTGCGCAAGCTGCTCGCTAAGGCCGAGGCCGAGGGCGTTACGGTCGAGGAAGCGCAGGCTCTCACCGCGAAGGCCGCCGAGCTGATGGCCAAATACGGAATCGACCGGGCGCTGCTCGCCGCGCGCCGGCCCGAGACCGACAGGCCAGACAACCGGATCCTGGAGATCTACAACCCGTGGGCCAGGGTCCAGGCGCACCTGTTGTGCGGGCTGGCCGGCGCCGTCCGCTGCCAGTGCATCCTGCTGCCAGCCCGCGACGGTCAGCGCGTGCATGTGTTCGGCTACGCATCCGACATTGAGCGCACCGACGTCCTGTACACGTCGGTGCTCGTCCAGATGTGGCACGGGCTGGTAGCCGCGCAGGTGCCGGCCAGGGCCGACAATGTACGCGCATGGCGGCGCAGCTGGCTGCTTGGCTACACGGCGGCAGTCGTTGCCAGGGTGCGCGCGGCCGAGCAGCGCGCCGAGGAAGCCGTGACAGTCGCCGACACCAACGGCGCGGCGCTGGTACTCGCCGATCGATCGATGGTGGTCCGGCAGGCGGTCGCCCGCGCGTACCCGGTCACGAGGACGGCCCGGGTGACGTACACCGGCAGCGGCTACGGCGCCGGATATGCCCAAGGCAAGCGCGCCGACATTGGCACTGGCCGGGTCGGTCCTAGGCAGGCTCGGGCGCTGCCGGGCGCGGCGCGCTAGGTACCGGGCCGCAGCAACGCGAGGAAGATGGCGTCGGTGCCGTGCACGTGCGGCCAGAACTGCGCGAAGCGGCCCGCTGGCCCGGACCTGATGCCGGGCACGTCCGGCAGGGCCGCCGGCGCGTCCAGTACCTCGACGCCGCGCCGCGTCGCCAGCACGTCGGCGACTACGTCCACCGTCTCGGCAAGATGGGGCGAGCAGGTCACGTACGCGACAACGCCGCCGGGCCGCGCCGCATCCAGGGCGGATTGCAGGAGACTGCGCTGCACGCTGCCGAGTGCCAGCACGTCTGCCGGGGTGCGCCGCCACCGCGCCTCGGGGCGGCGGCGCAGTGCGCCGAGTCCTGAGCACGGCACGTCTGCGATTACCCGGTCGAATCGGCCCGCGGGCCATGCGGGCGTCGTGCCGTCCGCGACGACGACAGCACCCGCGCCGGCCGGGCCTACCGCGGAGCGGACGAGCCGGGCGCGTTGCTCCCGCAACTCAGCGGCCACCAGGCGCGCGCCCGCTCCGGCAGCCAGACCGGCCAGCAGCCGGGCCTTGCCGCCCGGACCGGCGCACACATCGAGCCATCGGTCATCGCGGCCGTCCACGCTGGCTGCGGAGAGTGCCATGGCCGCGAGCTGGCTGGCCTCGTCCTGGACTCCTGCCCGGCCCTTCGACACGGCGGTGATGGCGGCCGGACTCCCTTCGGCGAGATAAGCGCCAAACGGAGACCAGCGGGCCGGAGTCGCGCCGGCGTTGACGAGCTCGTCGCGGCCCGCGAGGCCGGGTACCACGCACAGGTGAACGGCTGGGCGCTCGCTGTCAGCGGCGAGGGCGGCTTGCGTCTGGGGCATTTCGCCGCTCGGCGTCTCGCCCAATGCCGCAGCGAAAGCCTCGACGATCCACCGCGGATGACTGTGACGAACTTCGAGGTAGCCAACCAGGTCCGACTCCCGCGCCGGGGCTGCGATTTCGAGCCAGCCGTCTAGATCCCTGGTAGCGATCCGCCGGAGGACGGCATTGACGAAACCCGCCGGCCGCTGCCCGACGGTCTCCTTGACCAGGTTGACCGACGTAGCCACCGCGGCGTGCGGCTGGATCCTGGTCGCCAGCAGCTGGTGCGCACCAAGCCGCAGCACGTTACGCACGGCCGAATCCAGTGAGTCAAGACTGCGGTCGGAGCAGATCGCCAGCACCGCGTCGTACGTGCCGCGAGTGCGCAGCGTGCCGTAGGCGAGCTCCGTTGCCAGCGCCGCGTCTTTGCCGGCAAGACCGCGCTCCGCCAGGAGCTTCGGCAGCAGCAGATTGGCGTAAGCGTCTCGGTCGGACACGGCCATGAGCACGTCGAGCGCAACGCGCCTAGCCGGATCGCCCGGCGGCCTGCCGCGCTGGCCCGACTGATCGCCGCGACCAGGCTGACCCCGATAGCCTGGCCGGCCCCGATGCGCGCCCGAGGCGGATGCCCCGGCCACTCAGTCCAGCACCGCTGGCTGGCCGTCCAGGTGCAGCCCACGGACCCAGTCGGCGGCGCGCATCCTGCGCTTGCCGTTCGCCTGGACGTCGCCGAGCTGGACGGGCGTCGTTCCGGTGCCGGCGAGAACCCGATCGCGCTGTGGCCGAAGCTCGCCAGGTGCGAGCGGACGGTCGCGGCCGTCGTCGGCGTCGACCTCGGTCGCCGCCACCGGCCACAGCTTCACCCGCAAGCCATCGAGCTCGGTCCAGGCGCCGGGCTCCGGCGTGCACGCGCGGATCTGCCGGTCAATGGCGGCGGCAGGATTGCGCCAGCTGACTCGCGCATCTACAGGCGTGATCTTGGGAGCAAGGCTGACGCCGTCGGCGGATTGCTCGCGCGCCTCAAGCTCGCCGGCCTCGATGCCGTCGAGCGTCGCGACGAGTAGTTCAGCGCCTGCGACGCTGAGCCGCTCCAGGAGGGTGCCGGCCGTGTCAGTCGGCCGGATGCGCTCGGTCAGCACGCCATACACCGGGCCGGCGTCCAACTCTCGCACAATCTGGAAAGTCGTGGCGCCAGTCACATCGTCACCGTGCAGAATGGCGTGCTGCACCGGTGCCGCACCGCGCCAGGCCGGCAGTACCGAGAAATGCAGGTTGACCCAGCCCCGCGCAGGAACGTCGAGTGCGATCTGCGGAATGATGGCGCCGTAGGCCGTCACCGGGCAGCAATCAGGTGCAATCTGGCGGAGCCTGCCGAGAAACTCGTCATCGGCTAGCCGCGTCGGCCGCAGGATCTCAACGCCGGCGTCGGCCGCCCGCTGGGCGATCGGGCTCTGTCCGACCTTGAGGCCGCGGCCAGCCTTAGCATCCGGCCTGGTGACAACCGCGGCGACCTCGTGCCTGGACTTCAGCAGCGCATCCAGCGACGGCACCGCGGTACCCGGCGTTCCGGCGAAGACCAGGCGCATGCCCTAATACGCCTTGCCCTTGGTTGGATGCGGCGAGACCTTGATGAGGGGAACTGGCTCGCCCCACCATTCCGACCCCCGGATCTCCTTCATCGCTAGCTTGCGCTGTACCGGATCGAGCCGGTCGATGAACAGCACTCCGTCCAGATGGTCGGTTTCGTGCTGCACGCAGCGGGCGAGCTGGCCGGTGCCCTCGATCGTGATCGGCTCGCCATGCATGTCGAACCCGGTGGCGACAGCGCCGAACGCCCTGCTCGTCGGGTAGGCAAGGCCGGGGAAGGACAGGCAGCCCTCGTCGTCCACCACCGCCTCGTCGGACAGCGCCAGTGTGGGGTTGATGATGTGTCCAAGCACGTCGTCGACGTAATAGGTGAAGACACGCAGACCAACGCCAATCTGCGGAGCAGCAAGGCCGACGCCCGGCGCGTCCATCATCGTGTCGGTCAGATCCTTGACCAGTTTGCGAAGTTCGGCGTCGAAGGTCGTCACCGGGTCGGCGGGCGTCCGCAGGACCGGGTCACCGAACAACCGGACGGGCCTGATACTCACTGCATTCCTCCAGGCATGAACGCAATTTCAGCAGCCCGACGGAAAGGCCGCAGCCGATCAAGTCTATGAAGCTCGGGGCCCTGCACCCGCCCCTGGCGACCGCGCTTTGAACGCCGCCTTCCGCGCTGCGCGGGCCACCCCCGGATCGGGGTGATGCTCGCTGAGTGTGGTCAGCAACTCGATGACCGCGGGGTGCCTAACCTGCCACAGTCCGGCGACGATCTCGGCTTGCGCATCGGGGGCTACGTCGGGAAGTAGCTCGGCTACCACGTCGCGCGGGTCGGCTTCCTCGAGCAGACCGGCGCCGAGGTCAACAAGCAGCCACGTTCGATCGGCCGGGCCGAGCTCGGCCGGCTCGCCGTGCTCTGTCAGCCAGACAGCCGCGTGCGCTCTCAGCAGCGGCTCGGAGAGCGCGCTGCGGACTTCCTCGGTCGCAGCGGTGCCGATCCGGTCAAGAACAGCGAAAGCCGCTCCGCGCAGGCCGGGCGTGCCGGTCACGGCAGCGGCGATCAGCTCCGCTGCAGCCTGCTCCTCGGACCGGCCGACAAGCCAGTCGTTGATCTTCGCCTCGCCGTCCTCGGCGTCGCAGCTTGCCAGCGTCATGAGCAGTCCCACGGCCCCCTCGCGGTGAGTCTGGCCGAGAACCGGCACGAGCCAGCCTTGAGCGAGCAGACGCCGGTGCACTCCCCAGACGCCGAGCGGCGACAGGACGACCGTGAGCCCGCCTGCGTGCTCTTCTGTACCGAGTTCGACTACGCCGAGGTCGGCAAGCGTCTCGAGTGCGTGCGACAGCGCCGCCGCCTCGTCAGCGTCCGGCGGCCGCCCGGCGACTTCCGGCGCGCCCGGCCGAGTGCCGGCGGCAGCCGTATAGGCGTCGAAGAGCGCTTCGATCTTGACCGGCGCACCCACTGTATAGAGGGCGGTCGCCAGCCCATCCAGTTCCTCGCCAGCGAGCACCGCGGCGAGCGCAGCGTCCCACTCGCGCAGGACGTCCTCGGCCGTCGCGGCCGACAGCGGCACTGCCACCGTAGATCGCGGGCCTGCCGCAGACTGGTCGCCGGTGGCCCATTCGCTCGTGGCCGTAACCACCTGCCAGGCCGCGTCGAGCTCATCGAGGGTGAGCTCGAGAGATTCGGCGGCCGCCAGCGTGTGGCTGGCCGTTAGCTTGTGGCTTAGCTCGACGTCCGGCTGCTGAGCGGCCCAGGCCCTCAGGTCGCGGGCAGCCCGCAACAACGGCGCCACCCGGGCAGCAGCGGCCAGCTCAGCTCGCGGTGCCAGCCGCACCGGCGGCATTCGCGGGCGCTCGCCGCGGCCAGACCCCCCGGCGCTCTCCTGCACAGCTGGCCCTGGCTGCGGGCCGCCAGGTGAGTTGGTCACCCAAGTACCCTACGGCCTGTTCGGAATGTAGTCAGATCAGCGCCGCTGGGTCCAGTTGCACCCGAACCGGGCCAGGCTCTTTGGCGGCGGTCCTGACCGCCTGGGCAGCCCGGAGAGCGAGCGCTAGCTCGCTCCCCGCCGATCTAGGCACACGAATCAGATACCGGATAGTATCCGGGCCGTGCTCGTCGCTCGCCGCGCGTGGCCGGGCATGCCCGCCTGAGGCGCGGGGAGCAGCAGGCCCGCTGACCGCCGGGAGTGGCCCGAGCACGTCGGCGTCGCCAGGGAGCTTGGCGAGTGTCAGCAAGGCAGCGACGGCGTCGGACCCGCCCGCGACCGATGCCATCCTGACCGCTGGCGGAAACCGCAGCTCCTGGCGCTCGGCCAGTTCCCGATCAGCAAACGTGGCCGGGTCCCAGCGGATCAGGGCCTGGACGACGGGCTGACTGCCGTCGGCGACAACCACGACGCGACCTCCGTCCGGCGCAGGTCGCACCAGGGCAGCGGCATTCAACCACCGCCGCAGTGCCTCTTCAGCTGACCGCAAGCTAGCCATGCCGAGCATCGCCCAGCCGTCGAGCAGGACGGCAGCGCCATAACCGCCGTCCGCAACGGGTTCCGCACCGGGAGTCGCGACCACCACGACCGGCTCGCTGCCTACCCGATCGAGCACCTGGCTGCCGCCCGAGGTGAGCACGGGCACCGGGCTGAACGCCCGGCCGAGCTCCTCGGCTGTCCGGCGGGCGCCGGTCACGACGGCGCGTAGTCCCTCATGACTGCACTGGCGACACGCGCGAGCGATTGCCGAGCCGCACCAGCCACACCGAAGCGGCGCCTGCGGCCCGGGCAGCTCAGCCGGGCCGCCGCACGTGCACCGTGCCCGCGCATGGCAACGTTCGCACGCTACTGCGGCCAGGTAGCCACGCCGCGGGACCTGGACGAGCACGGGCCCGTCAGCCAGCGCGGCGCGCGCTGTCCGCAGTGCGAGGCTGGGCAGCCGCGCCGACCTTGCGGCCCCGTCCCTTTCGAGCTCGGTCTCGTCGCCCACTGGCTGCACCGCCGGCGCATGCTGGCGGACGGCGGGCCGGCCCGCAGCCAGGGAGCGGGCCCAGCCGCTCGACACCAGCAAGGCGGCTTCGGCCGTCCGAGCAAAGCCGCCAATGAGCGCCCCGGCGTGTGCAACGTAGGCGCGCCGAACCAGCACCTCCCTCGCGTGCGGATACGGCGCGCGCGGCTCGGCGTGCAGGTCGTCACCGTCATCCCAGAGCACCACGAGGCCGAGATCGGCAACGGGTGCGAACATCGCTGACCGGGTCCCCGCCACTACCTTGACCTCGCCGCGCGCTACGGCCAGCCACCGGCGGTACCGCTCGGCCGGTCCCTGGCTGGCTGACAACACGACGTGGCGCACTGACCCGAGCCAGAGCGTCAGCGCGGTGTCAACCAGAGCCAGGTCGCGTGCGTCAGGTACGACGACAACGCAGCCGCGGCCGGACCGCGACGCGGCCGCGACAGCCTGGGCTATTTCGCCGGGCCAGCTCGGCCCCGGCAATGCCGACCAGACTGCGCGCGGACTGCGGCCAGCTGCCAGTGCGGCGAGGAATGAGGCGCCGTCCGGGTACCGCCGCCAGAAGTCAGCGTCAGGTTCGGCGGGCATAGGCCGGTATTCGCCGGACTTGGCGTGGCCATGCGCGCCGGTTGCGGACTTCGCCGCAGTAGCGTGGCGCGGCGGAATCGCCAGCCGCAAGACGTCGGCAAGCGTGCCGCCATAGCGGTCGGCTACTGCGCGGGCCAGCACCGCGATCTCTGGCGTGAGCACCGGCTCGGCGGCCACCACGCGCTCGACATAGCCCAGGCTGCCCGGGTGATCGCTTTCTGCGAGCCGGGCCAGCACGAATCCGTTAACGAGCTGACCGGCGAACCGGACCCGCACCTGGCTGCCCGTCACAGCCAGCCCAGCTAGCGCCGCCGGGACCAGGTAGTCGAACGGCCGGTCCAGATGGGGCAGGGAGATGTCGACCGCCACCCGGGCTACCGGCAGGTCAGCCGCCGGTGTTCGAGTAGGGCGCCGAGCTGGCGCGCGCTTACGCGCCGCCGTCTGCGAGGCCTGACCCGACACGGTTCAGTCCTATCAGAGGGCCACGACGCCGCAGGCCGCCTCAACTCCGACTAGGTACTCAGGCTCCCGGAGTTCCGGCGTCAGCCACAGGATCCAGCCGGGACTACACCGTCACCGGCCAGGTGCTGCCGCAGGGCAGCCGGAATCACCCGGTGGGCCACGACGTCGGCCCGGGCCTCCGCCATGTCGTTTGCCATCGTGAACAGAGCGTTGCGAACACCGATTTGCCCGGCCGAGGCGGCCGAGGCATTGGCCAGGCTCGCCGCTGTCTCAAGATCCGCTGCCTGAGCCGAAGGCGGAGCGCTGCCGTTCAGATCGGTCAGCGCCTTCTCATAGGCCTGACGCACCGCAGCCGGGTAACCGCTGCAGGCGCCCGCCGAGCCGCCCGAAAAGCTGGCCGCGATCACGATGATGATCACCGCCCACACGACGGACGCGCCAATGGCCAGCCACGACGCCTTGCGGATCGCTTGGTTGCCCGATTCGCGAAGGCTCATGACACCGAGCACCAGACCGGGAACGACGAGAGGAATCAGCCCGGCCGTCACCACAGTGCGCGGCGGCCAGCGTCCGGGCGCCGCGAGTCCGGCGGCACCGTCCAGCGCCACGCCATCCGTCGCCGCCGTGCCCGCCAGCCGCGTGCCTGGCGTGCCGGTCTCGCCGTTGGCCCACCGGCGCGAAGCCCGCGACCGCTGAGCGTCCGGGCCTGGCCATGGCCCGGTCTCCCACGGTGGCGGCGTGCTGGCTGACAGCGCCGTGGTCTCGCCCGCCCATGGCGGCGCTCCGGCCGCTGCGACGTGCACGTCGTGCTGGTCAGGCGGCGGCTCCCCGGACGCTTCGTCGAAGGAGGTCACAGAGTCTGGATGCAGGCCCGCGCGGCCCGTGCGCAGGAACCAATCGGTCTGATGTCCACCTGGGTCGGCAGCGCCGGCGGCCGCGTCCGTGCTCGTTTCGGCCGGGCGTGGCTCGCTGGCCGCAGTCTTAGGTCCGGGAGTGAACCACGGATCGTCCGCTTGAGCATCGTCGCCCACGCCCTCGCTCAGGCCGCTGTCCGTCCAGGCAGCTGGACTCGTGGGTTCCGTGGCGTCACCAACGGAACCCCTCCTGTCAGAAGACATCACTCACCTGGCCGTGTCGGATTGGATCGGCTTCGACATTGGTGAAGATGTTAGGGGCAATACCACAGCATTATGTGGATAATGACAGATTGCCCGATCCCAGAGGCGTCTGCCGCAGATACCCGGCCACCCCGGTTCAGGCGCCGGCCGCTGACCTCAGCGCTTCCGCGCGGTCCGTCCGCTCCCAGGAGAAGTCAGGCTCCTCGCGACCGAAATGGCCATAGGCGGCGGTCTGAGCGTAGATCGGGCGGAGCAGATCCAGGTCCCGGATAATGGCCGCCGGGCGCAGATCGAAGACCCGCAATACCGCGTCCTGGATTCGCTCAACCGGCGCGCGTTCGGTGCCAAAGCACTCCACGAACAGGCCAACCGGCGTGGCCTTACCGATCGCGTAGGCGACCTGAACCTCGCAGCGGTCGGCTAGACCCGCGGCGATGACGTTCTTGGCGACCCAGCGCATCGCGTACGCGCCACTGCGGTCCACCTTGGACGGGTCCTTGCCGGAGAAGGCGCCGCCACCGTGCCGCGCCATACCGCCATAAGTGTCGATGATGATCTTGCGTCCCGTGAGCCCGGCGTCGCCCATTGGGCCGCCGATCTCGAACCTGCCGGTCGGGTTAACAAGCAGCCGGTATCCGGCGGTGTCGAGTTGAAGACCGGCCAGCACCGGCTCGACCACGTGCTCGCGAATGTCCGGTGTCAGCAAGCCGGCCAGGTCGATGGCGGGCGCATGCTGGGTGGATACGACCACAGTGTCGAGGCGCACCGCCTCGTCCCCGGCGTATTCGATCGTGACCTGCGTCTTGCCGTCGGGCCGGATGTACGGGACCTCGCCGCTCCTGCGCACCTCAGACAGCCGCTTGGCGAGGCGGTTCGCCAGCGTGATGGGCAGCGGCATGAGCTCGGGCGTGTCATGGCAGGCATAACCGAACATCAGGCCCTGGTCGCCGGCACCCTGACGGTCGAGTTCGTCCGATCCCTCGCCTTCGCGGTGCTCCACGGCCTCCCCGACGCCCAGCGCGATGTCAGGCGACTGCGAACCGATCGAGACCTGCACACCGCACGTCGACCCGTCGAAGCCCTTCGCCGATGAGTCGTAGCCGATCTCGAGGATCTTCTCCCGGATGATCCCTGGAATATCAACGTACGTGTCAGTCGTCACCTCACCGGCCACGTGCACCTGACCAGTTGTGATGAGCGTCTCGACGGCGACCCTGCTTCGGTGATCGCCCTTGAGCATGGCGTCGAGGATCGCATCGCTGATCTGGTCCGCCATCTTGTCGGGATGTCCCTCGGTGACAGACTCGGAGGTGAAGAGACGACGAGCCACTACACACCCTTTTCTTAGCTGAGTTGACGATGGGGCTCGCAGCGACCGCAGACTCCCCAATGATCTCCGCCGAATTGTACCGGTGCGCCACCTGCGCCGTGACGGACCTCTCGGTAATGCGTGTTAGCCCAGCTTGGCGGCGACAAGGTCCCAGATGGCGTCCGCGATCTCGTCCTTATGCGCGCGCGGCAGCTTCACTTCGGCGCCGTCAGCACTGAGAACCGTGACCTCGTTATCGGCAGTCCCGAAAGCCAGCCCGTTCCCGACCTTATTAACAACCAGCAAGTCGCAGCCCTTGCGTACCAGCTTGGCGCGGCCGTTCGCCAGCACGTCGCCTGTTTCGGCAGCGAAGCCAACGATCAGCTGGCCGGGCCGACGGGTCGCCACGAGGTCGCGGACAATGTCGGGATTCTCCGTGAGGATGATCGGCTCTGGCGGCCCGGTGTCTTTCTTGATCTTGGTCGCGCTGCGCAGGGCCGGCCGGAAGTCGGCTACGGCGGCGGCCATGATGACGGCGTCGGCCGACTCCGCCGCCGCCACGACCGCCAGGTGCATCTCGGCCGCTGACTTCACCCGGATCACGCGAACCCCCGCCGGGTCCGGCAAGTCGGTGTTCGCGGCCACGAGCGTCACCGCCGCGCCACGGCTGGCCGCGGCGCGGGCGAGCGCGTAGCCCTG
>Ga0126373_10001947_pt1 | contig 14962 bp, 21 predicted proteins | sample PanSoiMetPlot_11_FD_92545 | JGI IMG/M metagenome (GOLD analysis project Ga0126373, IMG submission 92545) | Tropical forest soil microbial communities from Panama - MetaG Plot_11 | ecosystem: Environmental > Terrestrial > Soil > Tropical forest > Bulk soil | place: Panama | collected 2016-02-17 | reverse complement strand
AGTGAAATGGGGATTATCGTAAAGTGACCTTATTCAGAACCGTTCCACCACAAGTATTGTTTTTCCCTCAAAACTGCACCAAGACTAGGCCGCAATCTGGGCCTTCACGGAGATAGATTCGATATTTTGCGCGGTGATGATAAGCGCGAGGTGCGAGAACGCCTGCGGGAAGTTGCCGATCTGACGGCGAAGTTTGTAGTCATACTCCTCAGAGACAAGACCCAGGTGATTGCGTAACGTCAGCAAGCGCTCAAACAACGCTTCGGCCTCGGAGTAGCGTCCTGCGAAGGCATAGTTATCTGCCAGCCAAAAAGTGCACGCGAGGAAAGCCCCCTCCGAACCAGGAAGGCCGTCGTTACTCTGATCCGTGTCATAGCGAAGAACAAAGCCGTCCCGTAGGAGATGTTTCTCGATTGCCGCCACAGTGCCGCACACGCGTGGATCATTTCCTGGGAGGAATCCGAAGTATGGAATCAGCAGTACGCTGGCATCAAGATTCCCGCTCCCGTAGGATTGTGTAAATGCTCCAAGCTGGGGGTTGAAGCCACGCTCGCAGACTTCCGTGTGGACCCTTTCGCGCAGCGCGCAGACGTGAGGCAGGATCTTCCGGCCTTCCTCCCCACCGATCGCAAATTCCTCGATCCCTTTCGCTAAACGATCGAAAAATACCCAAGCCATGACCTTCGAATGGGTGAAATGCCGACGCCCGCCTCGTACTTCCCAAATGCCGTCGTCGGGCCGTTGCCATGCATTCTCCATGAACGCTAGCAGGCTCTTAGTCAGATACCAGGATTCCTTCGTCCCACCCATGCCCATCCTGCGTGCGGAGTACAAGGTCGATATACACTCCCCATAAACGTCGAGCTGGAATTGGTCGGAGGCCGCATTGCCCACACGCACCGGCTTCGAAGCTTCGTAACCAGGCAGCCAGTCAAGCTCGAACTCGGTCAGGCGCCGGGCGCCGAAGATGTTATACATGATCTGCAAGTCAGCGGGATCGCCAGCAATGGCGCGCACGACCCAGTCACGGAATGCCCTGGCTTCGTCAATGTAGCCCCCGGCCATGAACGCGTCGAGCGTCAGGCTTGCGTCCCGGATCCAGCAGAACCGATAGTCCCAATTGCGTACGCCGCCCAGAGCCTCCGGTAAGGATGTTGTCGGCGCAGCAACGACACCACCCGTTGGCGCGAAGGTCATAGCTTTAAGCGTGACTAGTGAGCGCACTACGGCATCGCGCCAGCGGCCCTGGTAAGCACAACGTGCCACCCAGTCTTTCCAGAACTGCTCCGTGGACGACAGGGCATCTTCAACGTCAGTCATTGCTGGCGCTTTGTCATGCGAAGCACACCAGGTAAGCTGTTATCGGGATGCGGTCGCCCTTCCTTACCGGGAAGTAAGCCGACAGGCGGTGCCCAGAGATCTCTACGGCTATGGGAGTGCGCAGCACAAGAGCATCGGGCCCGGACACAAAGCACACGCCGTCTTCTGTCGATTCCATAAACGGCACGTGCTCGCCATAACCGAAGCGGATGTTGAGAAGCATTTCAATCGGTACTTCTCCGTCGAGGCCCTCGATAATCCGCACCAGGTCGCATCCACCACTCATCGGCATAAAGTCGATTACTCGAACCGCGCCGCCGTCGCACACGAATGCTGTTTCCAGGATCATCGTGTCACCGCGGTAACTTTGCTGGTTCTGACGGACGGCCACCGTAGGACGAAGCGACCAGCTACCGTGCTCGTCGTAGCCCAGGAGCGCCGCCAAACAAGCATCCGAATCAAAGCGCGGCGCACACAGCCAGTCGATCGATCCGCTGCGCGACACAAGCGCGCTGGTATACATGTTCCCAATCAGTCCGTAATCTTCAATCTTCGATGCCATGTTCCTGTGTTTGAGGATTACCAGATGAATTTGCCGTGGGCGTGTTGCTCACGGCAAATTGTCCTCGCTTGTATCTAGAAAAACATAAGCGAACGACACCAGGTATAGATCTGTCAGATCTGTCAGACTTGGCAGATTTGGCGGATCCTGCGCGCCCTCAAATAATAAGCGAATCGGAAGTCAACTGGCGTTACCAGGCTTTGTTAGCGACAGTTGAGACACAATAGCGTATGAGAGGGAGCTGGAGTTCCTGCCCGAACGCCTGTGACCGCAATCACTGCCTTACGTTCGGCTCTCCGTCATACTCGCCATGGACGGACGGTGCGCTATGGCAGTCCCGGGCTTGCAACTCAACCGCTTCGAGCGAAATCTGTTTACTTGTGCGGTCGGCCTTGGCGGCCTTCTCATCGTGGCTCGCGTCGGAACAATATTCTTCCTTACGTTTCTTCATCACGCCACTTTTCTTCGTCACCCTCGGTAGAATTGTCAGTTTCAAGAACACCTTTCCCGGTTCATCGAATTGGGGCTAAACTTGCGTGCACACCATTGCCTGGATAGTGTGTGATCTTCGAATGGAGGCTTCGCATGCCCTTTCGCTCTGTCTTCATCGCAGTTGTGATTGCATTCGCCCTGATTTTGGCTGCGCTGGTGATCAATCGCGCCCGCCCGAAAGTGGAGACAGAGCAACCGACCGCCGACCTGGTACGCGCCACTGGAAAATGTGCAGAATGTCACTCCTGTTTTCCGCAACGTCGCCGCTGGTCCTCATTTTGGCCCTCACCCAACGCGCGCATCGCCGGGTCCGGTGGAAGATCCTGGGACATGTTGTCGGTTGGTCGGCGATCGTGGTGGGGTTGACAGGAGTAATCCTCCATCTCGAAAGCAGTTTCTTTTACGAGCGCACCATACGAAGCCTCACCTACGCGCCCCCGTTTGCGGCACCTCTCGCCTATATCGGTTTAGGGTTTCTTCTCGTCATGAATCGCATGGTCGATGCGGAATCGGTCGAGTGGGCGCGATGGATATTGCTGTTCACCATGGGCGGCTTCATTGGCAATTTCACCTTCAGTCTGGCAGATCACGCAGCCAATGGGTTTTTCTTCGGAGTGGAATGGGTGCCCGTCGCCGCCAGCGCCTGAGCAATTGGTTTTCTCTGTGTTGCGGTGCTCAGGCACGTTTCCCGCTGGTTTATCGAGGTTAGCGCCGCGGTTCTGATCCTCGAAGCCGCCGTGGGCCTTTGGGGATTTGTGTTGCACACGATGGGTAATCTTCGCGGGCCTTCTGTCCATGCGTTCGACAATTTTGTCTACGGAGCGCCGCCCATGGCGCCACTGCTTTTCCCGAATCTGACGGTCCTTGGAGTTATCGGCCTCTGGCAATTGAGAAACAAGATTGGCGAGGAGACATGCGTGACGCTGCCACGGCGAACATGATCCCCTGTTCACCAATGCAGGCCGACCCATGATGCGTGCTGTGGGGATGACTGTGAGTGAGGGCAACGTTCCCGGCTGTTGGCTATTACCTGATTAAAAACAACTGCACTTAGCGGGTTATTATGTGCTGTCGCGCAGGTTTGCGCAATCGTTTTTCACTTCGAGAACATCGACCCAGTGCGAGTCCATGTACACGCCAGTTGTAGCCGCTGCGGTCGGAACTTTGCGGCGGAGCCAACGTCAGGTGAGAGAACTGAGGAAGTCGTATTCCGGGTTAGAGAGGCATTCAACAAGCATGATTGCTCTGAGGGAACGCACCAAGAACAGAAATTCAGTGAGGCTGTTATGAGTTGCCAGAGTTGTGGATCTGTGCGTAACCGACTGTTTAATGGCGAAGTTGCCATTCACCTCTCCGGATTCGACGGTCTTAACAAGCCCATCGTCTGGGCGTTCCCGAAGTTGACTGTCTGCCTCGACTGTGGACAAGCCAAGTTCCTCCTTCCGAAAAACAAACTGCAGACTCTAGTGGCGGGCTCTGCGGCAACAAAATGCCCCCCACCATCCTGAATGATGAGGCCTTTCTCAGAAGCATCATGGGGACGCAGCACCGCTTGAAATAAGCCCGTGCCATAATGGCACAAATGTGTGGCCGGTACCGACTCTCGCGCCGTAAAGAGATCATCGCCGAGCACTTCGACGCTCCCTTCGATGATGACTGGATTCCCCGCTACAACATCGCACCCACCCAGCCAGTTCCGGTCCTCCGACAACATCCCAAGGAACCACGTCGCGTGCTGTCACTGATGCGATGGGGATTGATTCCATCCTGGGCAAAAGACATGTCCGGCTCCGCAAGCATGATTAATGCGAGATCGGAAACAGCCGCCACGAAGCTAGCATTCCGTGATCCGCTGAAATCGCGCCGGTGTCTGGTTCCTGCAGACGCTTTCTATGAATGGCGGCGAAGTGGGACGGCAAAACAGCCATTCTGCTTCGAGGTCAACGATGGCCAGTTGTTCGCGTTCGCTGGATTGTGGGACGGCTGGAAAGACGCAGTTGGCGCGTGGATCAAGTCGTGTTCCATCCTCACAACCACTCCGAACGCCGTCACATCCCAGGTTCATGATCGCATGCCGGTGATTCTCGGCAAGGATGACTACAACCTGTGGCTTGATCCGGGAATGACGGATGTCGCTGTTATTTCCGAGTTGCTGAAGCCGTTCGATGCCCGCCCGATGCGAGCACATCCCGTGAGTAGCCGGATCAATCAAGTGCAGAATGATGATGAGGATTGTGCGAAGCCTGTCGTTCTCTATCAGCCACCGCAATCCCATTTGTTCGAATAGCCTCTCCAATTCTTTGTCCCAGATCAAAGACAAGACTTCATCCCAATCACATACTGGCACTTGGCACTCCCCGACTCTGTCGGAGCAACTCAGGGGGAATGATGCTTATTAGGGAGGAAGGCAGCCATCCGCGAGCCTTCAATCTGGCTCATCAGACCATGAACTACGGCCGAGTGAGGTTCCGAAAGGACCGCGACGGAAATGTTATCGCGTTCGAAAAATGCGGATGTGAATCCGACGCAAATACATTCCGGCCTTGTTATAAGCACAAAGATGACAAGCAGCAAGCGGCGAGACTCAAGGCTGAAGCGCAATATCACAGCATTCAGAAAGGCCAGAAAGAGGATCAGTAACTCAAACCGCCGCGACTGTTGCTATATCGCACTACTTTCAGAGTGGCTGAATCTGTTGCCTGAATCGCACCTCAACCTCATGGAAGCCAACGGCGTCGTTTAGTCTGCAGTCGGCACTCGTGCGAATCGAACGTCGCGCGTAGATACGCGCCTGCTCCAAGCAGCATCCTTCAGCGGAGAGGATGGCGTAAAGAATTTCTCGGCGCATCGCGTATAACCGGCCATAGCGGGAACCGCACCAGATTTCGTGTGAACAACGAACGGCGGCCCAGCGAAGGGGATCGGGACTGGCATGGCGCGGAAACAGTCTGGCACAAGTCCCACGCTGCGCCAGACCCAAACAGCGTGGCATAGCGCGCTTTGGCGCAGCCACGTCCGTCACTCTTCTGCAGACCAACTGCTAACTCGTCGGTCTTTGACCTGGCGCAAACACAAAGCTCTATCCCCGTCACATACTCCCGCATTCGACATTCGCTCCACTCAACTTGGGGGCTAGACCGAGTTTGGATGAACCTTATGTGAGGCTTCGTCCGTACTCGCCATTTGCCTAGGAAATTCCCTAGCATTCCCCTCCGGTATTTCCTCAACGAGCGGAGCATACCTGCGTCGGTCGCCAATCCGTCCGTGAGGTTGGGTTGGCGGATCGGCTATAAAACCCCGTTTCATGTCCCCGAGCTAAGGTTGTTGAACCCGCCGAGAGAGTATATTTCGATGGCAGGCAGGTGCGGTATGTCTTCCACGCAAGTTTCTCGCGAGTCCCGGCGAAGCACTCGTGTTTCCCTGAAGGTGGTGATCGATGCAATGGGCGTCGCTGAACCCCTGTTATGTGATGGTGAGACCCTTGTGGTCAACCGACATGGAGCATTGATCTCCACTGCCATTCCATTGCGCGAAGGGATGAAAATCCAGATTCACGTTCTAATGACGAATACTCGTGCGGCGGCCGATGTTGTCCACGTCCATCCTGACCGCCCTCGGGTCTGTGGGATCGGGCTGGTGATACCGGAGAACATTTGGGACGTGGAAGCTCCACCGGACGATGGGCTTGAAGATAGGTGAGACTCGTGAAAGTTGTAAAACCCGAATCCATTCGCACCTTGGACGCCAGTGCTCCACTCACTTAAGAAGTATGATTTGCTGAACGGGGCAGCGAATGTCCACGGGCTTTGTTGGCGAATCGCGAAAAAGCACTCGTATTCCACTACAAATTCTAATTTCCGTACGGAATCTCAGTGAGCCTTTGACTTGCGAGCGAGAGACGATTACCGCCAACCGTCAAGGGGGGACTGATCTCTTCGAGCGTTCGACTTCGCGTAGAAATGAAAATCGCGATCCACCTAATCCTGACGGACAAAAGTGCGCATGCGAAGATTGCGTACGTTGATCCTGAGCGGCCTCGGCTTTGTGGAATTGCCCTGGAGAAACCGGAGAACATTTGGGGAGTGTCCGTTCCGCCCCGCCGGATGATTGGTTTGAGACGCACGAAACTTAAAATCTACAGTTGCGTCGGTCGCCAATCCGTTCGCCTTGACACGATGAGATTGCGGGACGGTTCATTGCTCAAGGGCAACGACCGTGAGGACGCTAGAGACTAATCTTTTCTGTCTGACCCATTCCATCTAGAAGAACTGAGATGTCCTTTCAAAGGCGCGTTGGCGAAACGCGTCGCAGCACTCGTGTTGCTATTACAGTTTTGATCGCGGCTCATGGTCGCAGTGAGCCAATGACCTGTGATGGTGAGACGATTGTCGTCAATCGACACGGAGCACTGATCTTCTGCTCCGCCCCGCTCTCCACCGCCCCACTCCGCGCGGGGCTGGAAATCGAAATTTACGTGATCATCACCGACAAGCGTGCTACGGCCAAGGTTGTCTACGTTGATCCCAAGCGGCCTCAAGTCTGCGGAATCGAGTTAGCGAAGCCGGAGAACATCTGGGGCGTGTCTTTCCCGCCTGATGATTGGTATGAACATGCCGACGAATCCGAAAGTTGATTCGTTGCATCGGTGGCCAATCCGTTCGCGAAACTTTGATTTCGGATTACGGTCGGATTACCACATCAAGTTCATAACATCTGACGTCACAAGTACGCCCAAAACTACCAAAATGGGAAACCATACACGGAGCGTTTTCGCCAGCTTGGATACCAAACTGGATCGGATTGCCCGTTGAAAAAAAGACGCCCCGAACTCAAGTACCAGGTCCGAGGCGTTGCCCACGAAACTTTTACAGGAACCGTCACGGCCAACCCGGATTTTACTGCCAAGTACACGATTAGTGTCTACGACGATTCCGGTAATCTCGTGCGTACGTCTGTTCTCGATACGGTTTACACACACAGTGGCAGGAAAGCCCGCGTTGTCTTCGAATCGATCGTTCTGCCAGATGGCTCAAGTTTGCCATCGGTACTAAAGCATCGACGGGGAAAAGTTCTAGAACCAGCCCAGCCAAATGCGATCAAATTGGGCGGTTCTCCAGAGGTGGAAGGAACACGTGGCGAACCGCCCGAAGTTTAAGCCCATGTAATAGCGCACCCATGAGGATCGCGGGTACGGCAAATTAGGTCTAGCAGTTCACCGTACCAAGCAATCAAATCAGGACGTTTGTCGCTGCTTCGGAATCGATGCTGAACGTCATCCTTAAGTAGTCTCGAAGACATTCCGTGAACCAGCTATCCTCTTCGTGTTCGCGCGATCGCGTGCCGACTCATTCCTGTTTCAACTACGAATGCTATCGACAAGACGAATTTGAACGTATGACAACGTCCGTTGCGAAAGGAGGGCAGTCACTGCGCTCCCACACTTCGTTGAGAACCGCCTTTGCTAAAAATCAGGGTCAGGATTGTGCGACTGGTCGGCGTACGATCTACTCCGTTTTCCTCACGATGCTGCCGGGTTCTTGCCCATCCAGCTGTTAAAGGTCCAGAACAGTAGGGCGGCAAGACCGATCGAAGCCGGTAGCGTTAACACCCAAGCCATGGCCAAATTTCGAATTGTAGACCACTGTAGGCCAGATTTGTTTGCCCACATTGTCCCTGCGACGCCGGAAGAGAGGACATGCGTCGTGCTTACCGGCAATCCATAGAAATCCGCAGCTCCGATCGTCGCCATAGCGGTAATTTCTGCCGCTGCGCCTTGGCCGTACGTCAAGTGATCTTTGCCGATCTTCTCTCCCACGGTCACCACGATGCGCTTCCAACCAACCATCGTACCTAAGCCGAGCGCCAGGGCTACGGCCACTTTGACCCAAGTGGGGATAAACTTCGTGGCTTGGTCAACGTGCTTCTTGTAGTTATCGAGAACTTTCCAGTCAGAGGCTGAGATCGCGGGCGTTCCAGTTTTCTTCAGTAGCCGCAACGATTCGCTTATCAAGTACATATCGTTCCGAAAGTTCCGTACTCTGTCTTCCGGAACCTGAGCAAGCTCCTTGAAGTTGGCCGTCTCTGTGCCAACGTCATTCACCACGTTTCTCAACGCCAGCATTGTGTTGGGTGTGAACTCCCGAGTACGCACGTATTCCTTCACATCTTCGCTCGGATCGCCCATCACCCCGTTCGAGCTGACGTACTTGTCGAGCACGTTGGCTGCGTCATGAGATACCGCAATAAAATCCTGTGAGTCCTGGTAACTCAACGCATGATTGAGAGCGTACGCCGTCGGCACGGTTCCGATCAAAATGAGCATGATTAGACCCATGCCTTTCTGTCCGTCGTTGGAGCCGTGAGCAAAGCTCACTCCAGTGCAAGTCAGAACCAGCAGAGCACGAATCCACAGCGGCGGGGGCGCGTCACCCTCAGGTGCTCGGTAGAGTTGAGGATCACGAACGAAGAGCTTCAGGACCTGCAGAAGAGCCGCTGCCACGAGAAAGCCGATGATCGGCGAGAACAACAAGGCCTTCCCAATCTTCATGGCCTGATCCCAGTCCACTCCGCTGGTGGCGGTGCGGGCATTCATCAATTGATTGGCGATGCCGACCCCGATAATCGAACCGATGAGCGTGTGAGAGCTGGAGGCTGGCAGGCCTAACCACCACGTGCCCAAGTTCCAGATGATGGCCGCAGTCAGGAGAGCGAACACCATGGCGAATCCCGCGCCACTTCCAACCTGCAGAATCAACTCTACGGGCAAGAGTGAAATAATGCTGAAGGCCACTATTCCCGTCGAAAGCACAACTCCCAGGAAGTTCCATAATCCAGACCACGCAACCGCCACATGCGGGTCTAGCGAATGGGTGTAGATCACGGTTGCGACTGCGTTTGCAGTGTCGTGAAAGCCATTGACAAACTCAAATCCCAAGGCAACCAACAAGGCAACCGCCAACAAGAGGAACGCGAAACTGGCAGGATGATGCACATGGCTGATGTCGGAGATCAGATGTGCCAGGGTATAGACAATTCCAACCGCAATGAGTACCGCGAAGGCGAAGATCCCGGCCTTGTGCGGTCCCCTGTTGATTTTGCTGTGTACCGCTTTCGTAACAGAAGGAACCTGCTCAAGACTCGGAAATTTTGGAGACACCGGTGCGGTCACCATAAATACCCCTCTGAAAAAGACTTCGGAAGCGGCTCAGACTGGTGCCAGACGTTATAGCCCGAGTGTGCATTCATCAACTGTTAGGAAGACTGGTTTTTGGATAAATCTGCGAGGGAGGAATATTAATATTTGGTGAATAAATTGTTTCACTCAGCATTCGACATACTTTGAAATTTCTTGACGGTGGTGACTACGTGTCGGTTCCTTTCTTGGGTTAACTACTCCAGTCAAATTGGAATTTAATTTCTGAATATGCCGCGCTGAGGTTTAACATTCATCTCCACAAGTTTGCTGGCGTGGCTGCCCTGCGTCGGTACCTGGAGCTTTTGATGGAAAAGAGAAGATTCCTTTTTAATTCGTTAGCGGGTCTCATCGGCGACATTGCCTGGCAAGTGTCGAAAGAAGGTCACGAGGTTCGCTACTACATCAACGAGCAAAAAGAACGTGACATCGCGGATGGGTTCGTGGCGAAGTCTGATGATTTGGAGAAAGATACCGAGTGGGCCCACATCGTCATTTTTGATGACACACTGGGCCAAGGCGGGAAGGCCCAAGCAGTCCGTGCCACCGGAAAAAAGGTGGTCGGGGGTACCCCCTACACCGATCGCCTGGAAGACGATCGCTCCTTTGGGCAGGAAGAACTGAAAAAAGCGGGAGTCAATATCATCCCCTACAAGGAGTTCGATTCGTTCGACGATGCGGTAGAACACGTCACGCAAAACCCGGCACGGTATGTGATCAAGCCTAGTGGCGAGGCGCAGAACGTAAAGCGGCGTCTTTTTGTGGGGGAAGAAGACGATGGGGGAGATGTCATCCGGATGCTTGAGGCCTACAAGAAGGCCTTTTCCGACGAGATCAAGGTCTTCCAATTACAGCGCCGTGTAACCGGCGTGGAAGTGGCGGTGGGAGCTTTCTTCAACGGCAAGCAATTCGTTCACCCCATCAACGTCAATTTCGAGCACAAGAAACTGTTTCCGGGAAACCTGGGGCCGCCAACGGGCGAGATGGGGACGTCGATGTTCTGGAGCATGCCGAACCAGCTTTTCAACCAGACGCTGCAGAAGATGGAATCCAAGCTGGCCGAAGAAGGATACGTCAGCTATATCGACGTGAATTGTATTGTGAACGGAAATGGAATTTATCCGCTGGAATTTACATCCCGATTTGGCTACCCAACCATCAGCATTCAGCAGGCGGGCATGACCACGCCGATTGGCCAGTTCTTTTGGGACTTGGCCAGCGGGAATGATCCGAAGTTGCGGGTTAAGAGCGGATTTCAAATAGGAGTACGGATCGTGGTCCCGCCCTTCCCCTTTGATGACACCGAGACTTTCGAGTCTTTCTCCAAAAATGCGGCGATCGTATTCAAGAAACCTCCTACGGACGAGTTTCACATCGAAGATGTAAAACAAGTGAATGGACAGTGGGTCGTCGCCGGGACGTCGGGAGTGATCTTGGTTGTGGTGGGACTCGGCCAAACCATGAAACAAGCGCAGGCGCAGGTGTACTCGCGAATCAAGAACGTTCTTATCCCCAATATGTACTACCGAACTGACATCGGGAATCGCTGGGACGAGGATAGCGACCGACTACACAGTTGGGGGATCCTAAGATAGGCGAGCTCTTCAAGTTGCAGCCTGAAGATCTGGACAGTTTATGGGTGTGAACGATCCTGAAATATCCACAACCGATGACGTGATATCTCGATTTCGCTCATCGTACGGACCAATCGTCTGATTAATGGAGATGTCTGGTATGAATGGCAGTCCTGACGGTACCGCCCACTGCATTTTACGCATGTGGCATTCGTTGCGTATCATGCTGCTCGCGAGCAACGACACCATGGACGTTACATTAACCGGCATTCTCGGTCCTGCTTTCAGCCGAATTAGATCAGTCTTTCCGTTTTCCTCAATTTTCGCAACCTCCGTTGTCCGGCACTCCGTCGCGGTCGGCACTTCCTACTGCAATGCGCTGCATCTTGAGATGCTGCGGATCGCAGGGAGCTTGCGATACTCGGCCTCGTTAAACGTACATATCTTCAACAAATTAGCTGTTGATTTCTAGTTGAGCTGTAATTGACTTTCAATGCATTGCCAGAGCGGAACAAGCCAGCAAGTATTGCGCCCGGCTCGACACGGTTGAAAAGGTGGCCGTTGGGGCACCTTCTGTTACCCGTTCGGTGCGGATGAATCGATGTATAGAAAAAACATCGGCGGACGATACTTCCGCAAGGTACTGCAAGTCGTCGGTCTATGCGGAGTCTTGGCTTTTGTTATTTCGTTTGCTTCCCCCGTAGATGACGATGTCCAGTCCGAGTGCATGGTCGGCCACACCCGACAATGCACATTCCGCATGGTCAACATTACTCACCCGGCTTCGGCCAAGGGAACAACCCTTGAAGCAGCTTCGTTGCCCGATACATTTCTCAGCTTAAGCGCGTATTCGCGTCACCCAATCAAACTCGACATTGGTAACTTCCAATACGAAATCCTAGCCCCAAGCCTCCCTGATCGGTCCCCGCCAGCTATTTCCTGAGCTTCACAAATCTGCACAGCTAGAGAAGGCCAAATCCAGAATTCCGTGCCGAATGCTCGGACTGCCAAGTACGGACGTGCTTCGAAACGCATCTCCGTTCCTTGAAAAAGAACCGCGCGAAGCTCGGAACAGAAGCAGCGACATGCTGCATCCGACGGAGGAAATCATGAGTGCGCATTGTCTTGAGTATCTCAGAACTCTAACCAGCCTGTTACTGGTGGCTATTCCATTTCAGGCTCTTGGGCAAAGTAACAGTGACTTTTCAAATTTGACCAAACACATCCACCAGGAAGTCACAGTGCTTACACCCACGGGCAAACTCAAAGGTCAATTGTCCCGTGTGGAGGAAAGCAGTCTTGTAGTGGATCAGAACGGAAGCCAGAATTCGATTCGACGAGACTCTATCAAGAATGTTTCTCGCCGCCGTTCAAGACATACAGTGGCATGGGTCGGGGGAATGGCAGCTGGCTTCTTAGGCCTGGGGCTACTGGCAGGCTTTTCACGCGATGATGATGCTGTAAATGCTGGGCCCAAGATTGCCGGGATCGCGGCGGGGATGGCGGGTGTGGGAGCGGCCATTGGTTTCGCCCTGAGCAGGATCGGGAAAGACCCAGTAATTTATGAATCCTCTCCAAAAGCTGTGACCCACGGCTTGCTCGACGAAATGGTCCACGGACAAATCATTTTCCATGAGACGCAGCCGCGGTATCTATATCGTTCCTGTAATTCGCCTTCTGCTTTATGCGGATACGCAGATACGCGCAGCATATCGGAAGAGGATCTGAGCGTGACGTTTTCGGCAAACGCGGAGATGAACGACCCAGTGCTGGAGTAGAAGCGAACGAGAAACCAGCTGGTGAGAACAGATCGCTAGAGAGCCAGTCTTATCGAGTCCATCGCATCGCTCTCGTGCCGGTCTTCACCCTGAATGCCGCCAGATCAGCTAGCCGAACCTCGACACCACCCACAGTCTTAAATACGCGGGCCGATCGAACCACAAAAGAAAACTGAGTAGATCATATTCGATGTCGATTCGAGAGGAGAGTGCAATGACTGCAATACAAGCAGCGACGCACATCGTTCGACCAGGATTACTGCTGACGGCAATCCTGATTGGCAATTCGGCCTTCGCAGAGCCGATTCTTATGGACTGCGGTGTGGGTCAATCCCTGAACCGCACATTGTCACACCTCGACAAGAAGACACCTGCCGTGATCAAGGTGAAAGGCACCTGTACAGAATATGTTCAGGTAAAGGGGTTTGAAGACCTCACGATAAGGGGAGTCAATGGGGCCAGGTTAATCCAACCTGCCAATCCAGGCTCGGTCTCGGCCGTGTTGCTCATCGGGGCTTCACGGCGCGTAACCATCGATGCGCTGAAGGTGAGTGCTACTACCGCGGAAGATGGGATCGGAATCGGCCAGGCAAGTTCCGATATCCAGTTACGAAACGGTTCTGCGATTCACAGTCCATCATTAGAAGTGTCCCCTTTTCGTTTCATTAGAAATGTCCCCTAATCTAGGCCTTCCATGGAGGAGGCTGGATGGGGGAGAACGGCGTTGAGTGCGAGAGAGGTGGAACGAGCTGGAGTACTGCGGCGGGTCAAAGAAGGCAAGCTGAAACTAGTAAGCGCAGCGCAGCTGCTGGGAATCAGCCCACGTCAGGGGAAGCGGCTTTGGAAGCGATATCAAGAGCAAGGAATCCAAGGTCTACAACACCGGGCTGCTGGGCGGAGGAGCAATCATGCCAAGCCGGAGAAGTTTCGCAAACCAGTGTTGGCGCTGGTACGAGACAAGTACAGCGGTGGGATCGAGGAGCGCTTCGGTCCCACGCTGGCGGCCGAGCACCTAGCCAGCGAAGATGGGCTGGAGATCACTTCCGGGACCCTGCGACGCTGGATGTTGTCGGCTGGATTATGGAGCCGAGAGCGTAAGCGTGGACGCTATCGCAAGCGGCGGGAGCGCAAGGCACATTTCGGCGAGCGGCTGCAGTGGGATGGAAGTTTCCATGGCTGGTTGGAGGAACGTGGTCCGGAAGGCTGTCGGATGAATCTCGTGGACGATGCTACGGGAACGACGTTGTGCCAGCTCGGGAAACAGGAAACCACCTGGGCAGCTGCGAACCTGTTGCGGCTCTGGATTGAGCACTATGGGGTTCCCCAAGCTCGGTACACGGACTGGAAGAACGTCTATGTTCGGCCCGGCAGCGAAGCGGACAAACAAGCCGGTAAGGCGCCCCTGACGCAGTTTGGGCGCATGTGCGCCAAGCTGGGCATCGGCATCATCGCTGCCAGTTCGCCCCAAGCCAAAGGTCGCGTGGAACGCAACCATGGCACGCATCAAGATCGGTGGATCAAGAAACTGCGGCGTAAGAACATCTCGAGCTATGAAGCAGCTAATCAGTTCTTAGCCGAGACTTACTTGCCGGAGCACAACCGACGTTACAGCCGGGCGGCGGCTTCCGAAGAAGATTTTCATCGTGCCAAACCGAGTCTGCGCCGGCTGGAGGAGATCTTCTGCCTGGAGCAGGAGCGCCGGCTGAGCAACGATTGGGTGGTGCGCTATGGCGGTCGATTTTTGCAGGTGGAACGGAGTAGTTATCATCACGCTCCGGCGCAGGCCCAGGTGGTAGTGCAGGATTGGGAAAATGGCAAGCTGGAGATCCGGTATCGCGGACGGAAGATCGCCTGGAAGGAGATCCGGGCATTACCGGAGCGACCATTACCGCAAAGATTGACTCAGCGTTTACGTCCCCCGCGACCGGCAGCCACACATCCGTGGCGGAGCGACTATCGCGAAATTCGTACACCGGCATGGGGTCCACAATGGTGAAAAAATCGGCGCGCGAAAAGCTGTGGAAAAGACGCAAAGGGGAAAAGT
>Ga0126373_10001946_pt1 | contig 14964 bp, 12 predicted proteins | sample PanSoiMetPlot_11_FD_92545 | JGI IMG/M metagenome (GOLD analysis project Ga0126373, IMG submission 92545) | Tropical forest soil microbial communities from Panama - MetaG Plot_11 | ecosystem: Environmental > Terrestrial > Soil > Tropical forest > Bulk soil | place: Panama | collected 2016-02-17 | reverse complement strand
CTGGGCACGGTCGCCTCGATCGCTATCAAGCCCGCTCCCAGCGTGATCTTCCGGGAGAACGGCGTACAGGAGGACGAGGTCGACGCAGACATCAGCGGCCGTTCTCTTGGCTCAGTTATCTCAGCGGTGCACGCTGCGCTGGCGAAGATCAATATGCCGCGCGGCTACCGAACTGCCATCTACGGCGAGGCGACCGAGCGGGCAGCGGCCCAGAAGAAACTGCTGGAGTACGGGATCGGCGCGCTGATACTGATCCTGCTGCTGCTTCAGGCTGCGTTCCAGAACTGGCGACTGTCGATCCTTGAGTTCCTCACCCTGCCGATGGCGCTGGTCGGCGGCGTCATCGCCGCCTGGTCGGACCTCGGCACGATCACCCTCGGCGCGCTGGTTGGCTTCTTCACCGTGCTCGGGATCGCCGCCCGCAACGGAATCCTCATGATCAGCCATTTCCGGCATCTTGAGCTTGAGGAGGACGAGCCTTTCGGGCCAGGGCTCGTGATACGTGGCGCCAGCGAGCGGTTGTCACCAATCCTGATGACCGCCCTCGCGACAGCTCTCGCGCTGGCGCCGCTGGTCGTCTACGGCGACCGGCCGGGCCAGGAGATCGAGTACCCGATGGCGATCGTCATCCTCGGCGGCCTAGCCACGTCAACGGTGCTGAACCTGTTCGTGCTGCCGTCGCTGTACCTGCGGTTCGCGCGCCGGAAGGCGGCACCGCCGACCGAACCGGAACCCGAACCGCAGCCTGTCGAGTTGGCGGCCTGAGACGGCGCGAAGCTCAGTCGGTGATCGCCTAGTCCGCGATCGCGGGGTACACGAGCGTCTTAAGCTGCCCGCGGAAGTTGAACGTGCCCGAGGGAATCAGCTGGGTCATGAAGACCACCGTGAGGTCTTCGGCCGGATCGACCCAGAAGATGGTTGACGCCGCGCCACCCCACATGAACTCGCCCGGCGAGCCGATGACCTGCGTCAGCGGCGGCGCCTTGGCGACCGCGACGGTCAGCCCGAACCCCATGCCCGCGAAGCCAACCTCGCCGTAGCCGCCAGGGAACGCTACGGACTGCAAATCGCCGTCGCCTGGGAGATGGTTCGAGGCCATCAGCTCGACGGTCTTGCGCCCCAGGATGCGCACGCCATCCACTTCGCCGCCGCCCAGCAGCATCTGGCAGAACCGCAGGTAATCAGGTGTCGTCGAGACGAGCCCGCCACCGCCAGACAGGAACGAGGGCTCCTGCCGGTAGCCGCTGCGCTCCGGATCATCCATCAGCACCAGCCTCTTGCCCGAGTCGCGGCGGTAGCACGCGGCAAACCGGTGCACCTTCTGCTCAGGCACGACGAACCCCGTGTCGCTCATGCCCAGCGGTTCAAAGATCGCCTGGCGCAGATAGTCGTCGAAGCGCTGTCCCGACATGATCTCGACGAGCCGACCGCAGATGTCAGTCGAGACCGAGTAGAGCCAGTGCGTTCCCGGATGGAACTCGAGTGGGTAGCCGGCGTAGTGCTCAACCATGCCCTCCAGCGTGGCGCCCGGGCCCCGCCGGTGTCCGGGCGTGAACCCGCCGCCCTGACCCGCATTGTCGGCGGAGAACAACTGCTGCAGGGTCCGGCCGCCGCCGAAGCCCAGGCCTGACGTGTGCATCATGAGGTCGCGCACTGTCATGGGCCGCTCCGGGCGGACCAACTCCTCCGTGCCGTCGGCGGCCCGCTGCCGGACCTTCAGGTCCCGCCACTGCGGGATGAAGCGCGTCACGGGGTCATTGAGCTGGAACATGCCGCGCTCATAGAGCGTCAGCAGCGCGACACCCGTAATCGGCTTGGTCATCGAGTAGATCCGCCAGATGGTGTCCTCTTCGACGGGCAGCGACCGCTCGCGGTCCCGGACGCCAAGCGACCGGAAGTACCCCACGTGGCCGTGCCGGGCGACAGCCACCTGGCAGCCAGCGATGCGCCCGGCCTCGATGTACCTGTGCTGGAGGTGCTCGGTGATGCGCTCGAGCTGGCGTTCGTTGAGTGCCGCACCGAACGGGTTGACCTTCATGCGCGTGCTCCTGCCGCAGGTGTATCCGGGCAACACGCTATCTCCGGACCGGTCGCTGCGAAACCACTGAATCCTGGACACCCCTGGCATCAGTCGGCATGCTTCTGGGTGACGGCAACTGCTGCCCAGGGAGGGAACGAGCGATGACCGCCGAGGCACCCGTGGCCCGCCGCCAGCCAGGCTCGCTTCCGTATCCCGACCTGCCGGCCGGCACGGACACCATCCCGAAAATCGAGCACATCGTCGTGCTGACGATGGAGAACCATTCCTACGACAACAAGCTCGGCATGCTGGGCCGCCCGGGTGCGGACGGCTTCCAGATTGGCGCGGACGGGAAGCCCACGGCCACGAATCCGTACGCCAACGGGGACACCCAGCACGCGTTTGCGATGCCAACGACGTGCCAGTTACTCGGCAGGCCGAATCAGACCTGGCAGAACAGCCATGCTCAGTTCGCCGAGGGCCGCAACACCGGATTTGTCGAATCAGGCAGCGGGCCCGTCGCCATGGGCTACTGGCAAGAGGCCGACCAGCCGTTCTATTACTCCGTAGCGCGCCAGTTCCCGATCGCCGACAGGTATTTCTGCTCGGTCCTCGGACCGACGTTCCCGAACCGTCGTTACCTGATCTCCGCCACCTCGCTCGGCATGATCAGCGACTCGATCCCGTCGTTCTTCGCCTACCCGCCGAACGGCACTATCTTCGATCGCCTCGATGACGCCGGGATCACCTGGCGGGACTACTGCTCGACGCTCGGCACCGTCATCTCGACCACTGAGTTGTATCCGGAGCTCTACGCCCGGAACGTCGGCCGGAAGGTCGTCGGCATCGACCAGTTCTTTGCCGACGCCGCGGCGGGCAGCCTGCCGGGCTTCGCCCTCGTCGAGCCGAACTATCTACTCGGGTCTGAGGAGGAACCGCAGAACATCGCCGTGGGGGAGCACTTCGCCGCCAAGGTCATCAACGCCGTCATCGACGGGCCTGGCTGGGAACGCACGCTACTGATCTGGAACTACGACGAGCACGGTGGTTACTACGATCACGTGTCACCGCCGGCGGCCATCCCGCCGGACAGCGTCCCGCCGGATACATCGGCCGGCGAACCTGCATACAACGGTTTCGCGCAGTACGGCTTCCGGGTCCCGTGCGCGATCATCTCGCCGTGGGCCAGGCCTGACTACGTCTCCCATGAGATCTTCGATCACTCAAGCGTGTGCGCGCTGGCCGAGTCCAAGTGGAATCTTCCGGCGATGACATATCGCGACGCGAACGCCAATGCCATGCTCGACATGCTTGACCTGCAGCAGCCGGCCTTTCTCAAGCCCCCGGCCCTCGTTCAGCCGTTCCTCAGCGCCGACCCCCTCAAGGCGCTGGCCTGCGAGCTGACAGGTCCGGGGACCATCCCGCCCACTGGCTCGGTATCGCCCCACCGCTGACAGCAACAGAGAGAAGCCTGACTCGGCTCGGCTGGCCGCGGAGCGCCGGCTCAGTCCTGCAGGCCAGCCCACGACCACTTCGGAATGGTCATGCCCGCGGGTACGTCATCGGCGGACTCGTGATAGCGAGCCATGGTGGTCGTCGTGGCCCAGGCGAAGTAGTCGTGCAGCACCCGCCAGAGCGCCTCGCTCGCCGTCAGCCCGATGTCCTGCATCGCCTGGTCGAAGCACTGGATCGCCCGCTGGTCCATCTCGTCGTGCGGGCCGTTACCGCTGTGGATCCGCACGACTGCGGTCTCGTCGCCGTAGTTCTCGGAGTAGCTGGCTGGCCCGCCCAGGGCTTCGGCCCAGTAAGCCGCCAGCCGTTCGGTGTGATCGGGGTGAAAACCGTGACTGAAGGCGTGGCTCACTACCTCGTCGGCCATCACGCGTGAGTGCCAGGCGTCAGCCAGGCGCCATAGGCCTTGGTCGCCGCCGGCGGCGTCGTACACGCTTTGCATGCCTCCAGAGTGCCAGGCGGCGTGCTGGGTATGTCCAGCCAATCGACAGGACAGTGGTCCGCGGCTCTAGCGAGCCCTTGACCAGGAACGGCAGCATCGACGACCAGCGACCGGGGGAGTCGTGACGGCAGCCGCGCAACCGAACCGGTCCGGCCAGCAACCGGAGCAAACCCGCGACCAACGGGGCCAAACTGGCGACCAACGGGGCCGAATCGGCGACCAACTGGGCCGAGCCGGCCAAGGGTCGGCGGCGACCAGCAACCGCATCGACAACGGGCTACTCATCGTCGGCGCGGTGACCATGTGCGCCGTCGTCGGCTGGTACGTGCACCTGACGCGAACATCGCCAGGCATGTGGTCACTCCCGCTCGACCTTGAGGTCTACCGAGGCGCCGGGCTCATAGTCCAGCATGTCCATCCTTATTACCATCCGCACCTCGCCAGCCCGCTCTACGACTGGCCGGGGCCGCACGGCTTCGCCGGGATCAAGTTCGTCTATCCGCCGTTTGCGGCTCTGTCGTTTGCGGTGATCCCGCCGCACCTCGGGCTGCTGACGGTTGGGCAGGTCTCAAGCGCCGTCGACTTCGTCGCCGTCGTGCTGGCGACGGCCGTCACGGTCCGGGCGCTTGGCCGCGAGCGCGGGCTGACCGTCAAGCGAGGCGTCGGTATCGTGCTGCTCGTCACCGCGATAGCGCTGATGATCGAGCCCGTGCAGCGGACCTTCTACCTGGGTCAGGTCGAACTGGTGCTCATGGCGCTCGTCATCTGGGATGTCTGCCAGCCAGACGAGCGCTGGTGGAAAGGCATCGGCATCGGCATCGCAGCGGGCGTCAAACTGGTCCCGTTGATCTTCATTCCTTACCTGCTTCTGACCCGCAGGTTCCGTGCCGCCGCGGTGGCCGCGGCGACGTTTGCCGCCACAGTCGTGCTGGGCTTCATCGTCTTGCCCAAGGACTCGTCGAGATTTTGGCTGCACGGGCTCTTCGCGCGCGGCAGCTATAACCACAACATCCTGTACGGCGGGAACCAGTCGCTGCTCGCCCTCATCGAACGCCTGAGCGGGAACCGCAGTCACGGCATCTGGCTGGCGGCAGCGGTAGTACTCGCGATCCTCGGTCTCGGCGCCGCTACGTTCCTCGACCGGAACGGCCACCGGGTACTCGGGGTTGCAGCCTGCGCTCTCACCGGTGTGCTCATCTCTCCGATTAGCTGGGACCACCACTGGGTCTGGGTGCTGCTAGCGGCCCCCGTGTTCCTGTACTACGGGCTGTTGGCTCGGGGCTGGGCCCGGTGGGCGTGCTTTGCTGCGGGCGCCGTCGTCATCGCCGTTTTCGGCGCGTGGGCCACGCAACTGTGGGGGGAAAGAGCTGTCCTCGCCGGCTGGGACCGGGGTGTCATCTGGGCGGCGCCGAGCGGCAACGATCGCGAGTTCACCTGGCACGGCTGGCAGCTGATCGTGGGAAACGCCTACGTCCTGGCTGGCCTGGCGCTGCTCGCCCTGCTGATCGGGACGGCCGCGCGGACCACCCGTACCCGCAATCCTGAGCCTCTCACGACGTCAGACAGCCGGGTACCGGCATCCCAACCGACAATGTCCGGCCCAGGCTGAGGCGGGTTTAACCCCAGAAGAGGCGGGAACGGGGTGATTTCCGTCGGTCGACTCTGCGCCACTAGGACGGGCCGGGAATCCCTTGGCCCAATAGACTGCCCCGAGTACCGGACTGGCCGGCCGCGTTCGGCTCGTTCGGCCGCCATAGCCGCGGGAGCCCGATAAGGTCTGATTGTCGTGACTCAGATAGGAACTGTGCTCGTAGGCAGGTACCAGCTCGGCGACCGGATTGCGGTGGGCGGAGCCGGTGAGGTGTGGCGGGCTGTCGACGTCATGCTGGATCGGCCGGTAGCGGTCAAGCTGCTGCGCGCCGAGTATGCGCAGCACCCCGAGACATTGGCCCGGTTCCGCTCCGAGGCCAGGCACGCGGCGTCGGTCACGCACCCTGGGATCGCCCAGATTTTCGACTACTACGACAACGGTCCGGACCACCTGCCGTTCCTCGTGATGGAACTCGTCGACGGGCCGTCGGTCGCTGAGGTGCTGACCCGAGGTCCGCTGGCGCCGCCCGACGCCATGGACGTTGTCGCCCAGGCGGCTGCTGGCCTCGACGCCGCGCATCGCTCGGGGCTGGTCCACCGCGACATCAAGCCCGCAAATCTGCTGCTCACGCCCGCCGGGGTGGTTAAGATCACCGACTTTGGCATCGCGCACGCCGCCGGGTCGGCGCCCGTGACCCGGCAGGGAACGCTGATCGGCACGCCGGCGTACATTGCGCCGGAAAGAGTCGCCGGCCATCCCGCTACGCCGGCCAGTGACCTCTACTCGCTCGGGATTGTCGCCCATGAGTGCCTGACCGGGGAGAGGCCGTACGCGGGAACGCCGACAGAGATCGCACTCGCCCACGGCCAGCGGGCGTTGCCGCCACTGCCAGGTCACGTGCCGCCCGCCGTGGCGGCCTTCGTTGCCGATCTGACTGCCAAAGACCCGGCGGACCGCCCGGTCAGCGCCAGCGTCGCCGCGGCGCAAGCAGCAAGGCTCCGCGATGGCCTGACAGCCGAGCGGCGATCGCGGCACGGGTTCGCGCCCGGGGATCCGATAACGGCGACGGCGGCGATCGAGCACCCGGCCACGCTCGCCGACGTGAATCCCATGTGGCACGCCGGAGGCGCGGGGTCCTGGGCGCCGGATGAGCGGACCTACGATCGCAGGTGGTCCCGCGGCCGGGTGGCGCTGGCCGTCGGCGCTGCCTCGATCGTGGCGGGGCTGATCGGCTGGGGGGTCAGCGCGGCGACGAGTCCGGGCTCAGCCGGTACGCCGGCCACGCCACCGGCCGCGACAACGAGCCATTCGGCAGCCATGGTCACGGTCCAGGCCAGCGCGCTGGTGGGCCAGCCCGCGCACGTGGTGTACCAGCAGCTTCTGAGCCTTGGCCTGCGACCCGTGATCGTCTGGCAGCAAAGCGGCAATCAGCCGGCCGGATACAACCAGTCGCCCGGATCTAACCAGTACGGTTACACCCCGTCGCCTGGCTACAGCCAGTACGGATACACCTCGTCGTCAGGGCAGGGAACCGTCGTCTCCGTTTACCCCAACGGACAAGTTGCGGTTGGCCAGGTCGTGACCATCTACGCGGTGCCGCGCCGGCACGGCGGAGACGGCGGCGACCACGGGAACGGGAACGGTAACAACTAACCGCCCGGTTTGCGGGGGCTGACTCGCTCGGCTGGCACGGATCAGCTGGCACCGACCGTCGGCCGCCGTCGTCGTAGGCTGGCAGTCAGGCAAGGAGGTCGCGATGGAGTTCGAGCATGTCCTAGTGGACAGGTCCGGCGAATTCGCCACGATCACGATGAACCGGCCAGCCCGGCGGAACGCGCTATCGCTGCCGCACATGCGTGAGCTGATTGCGGCGTTCACTGAGGTCGGCGGCAGTGAAGCGCTCGGTATCGTGCTGGCGGGGAATGGTCCGGTGTTCAGCGCCGGGCACGACTTCGCCGACGTGGCCGACGCTGACCTGGCGGCAGTGCGCGCGCTGCTCGCGACCTGCACCGAGCTGATGACGCTGATGCAGCAGGTACCGCAGCCGGTGGTTGCCAAGGTGCACGGGCTCGCCACCGCCGCCGGATGCCAGCTCGTGGCCAGCGCGGACCTGGCGGTCGCGAGCGAGGACGCGGGCTTCGCTGCTCCCGGCGGCAAGGGCGGCTGGTTCTGTCACACCCCGATGGTGGCGATCGCTAGGAATGTAGGCCGCAAGCGTGCGGCGGAGATGGCACTGTCGGGAGACGTGATAGACGCGCAGACAGCCCTGGAATGGGGACTGGTCAACCGGGTCGTGCCGGCGGCGCAGCTGGATTCGGCAACCGCAGACCTGCTCGAGCGTGTCACCCGGGGGTCGGCCGAGAGCAAGGGCATCGGGAAGCATGCGCTGTACGCGCAGATCGACCTGGACCAGCCGAAGGCGTACTCCTACGCGATCGAGGTGATGGCGGCGACCAGTCAGCTTCCTGACGCGCGCGAGGGCATGCACGCGTTCCTCGAAAAGCGCAAGCCTCGCTGGCGGCGAGGCCGCGACTAGGCGCGGCTCTCTCGGCCGCCGCTGAGTCAGCCTCGTATCAGGTCGCTTCCGACCTGGCGACGCTGGCGTGAAGTCGTCATTGAGCGGGAAGTTCACCACAGGGTCTGCCGCCACGTAGCACGGGCGACACCGACGAAGCCCGCCGCCGGGGGAGCGCAGCTGACTACACCCGCTGATGCCGTCAAGCTGCTGCGCAGCCGCGCCTACGTGCGGCTGCTCGTTGTCGCGGCCGGGCTTGGCGTGCCGATATCGGCCCTGGCCTGGGGATTCCTCGCGGTGGTCAGCAAACTCCAGCACTGGCTGTTCACTGACCTGCCGAGCGACATCGGTTTTCGGTCCGTGCCTGGATGGTGGCCGTTCCCGGTGCTGGCTGCCGGCGGCATGCTCGTCGCGGCTTCGATCACGTACCTGCCGGGAACCGGCGGGCATTCCCCGGCTGACGGCCTGAAGACTGGCGGACTGTTTCCGCCGACCGAGCTTGCCGGCATTGCACTGGCGGCGCTGGCGACGCTGGGATTTGGGGCCGTCCTCGGACCGGAGGCCCCGCTCATCGCCCTCGGCGGCGGGGTCGCGGCCCTGATCGTCAGCCGGGCCAAGGCGGCGGCCGCCGCGCCGCGAGTGAAGGCCGTGGTCGGGACCGCAGGCAGCTTCGCCGCCATCAGCACGCTGTTCGGGTCTCCGATTACCGGCGCCTTCTTGCTGATGGAGGCCGCCGACCTCAGCGGGGCGACGCTCGAGCTGGTGCTGCTACCTGGTCTGCTCGCGTCCGGTATCGGCGCGCTTATCTTCATCGGCCTCGGCGAGTGGTCGGGTCTCGGCTCGTTCTCCCTGGCCGTACCCGGGCTGCCGCACTTCGCTCGACCAGATGCCTCCGAGTTCTGCTGGGCGCTGGTGATCGGGCTCGCAGGCGCCGTCGTCAGCGTCGCGGTCCGCAAGCTCGCGTTGATTCTCCGCGCCGTCGTCCAGCGTCAGCCGCTGCTCTGGACGCCCCTCGCAGGCCTTGCCGTGGCGGGTACCGCCGTCATCTTCGATCAGGTCACTGGCAAGGGCACGGACGAGGTGCTCTTCTCGGGCCAGAATCAGCTCGGGCCGTTCATTACCCATGCGGCCAGCTACGGCGTCGGCGCCCTGGCTCTGCTGCTGCTCATGAAGGGGATCGCTTATAGCGTGTCATTGAGCGGCTTTCGTGGCGGGCCAACGTTCCCGGCGATCTTCATCGGGGCCGTCGGCGGCACGCTGCTGTCGCACTTGCCCGGCCTGGCCCTCATCCCGGCGGTCGGCATGGGCATGGCCGCGATGACCGCCGGCGTGCTTCGCCTCCCGCTAACGTCCGTGCTTTTGGGCTGCCTCGTGCTGTTCTCCGACGGCATCGCGATCATGCCAGTGGTGATCGTCGCCGCGGTCACCGCCTACATCGCGGTGACCTGGCTGGATCCGCCCGCGCTGGCGGTGCCGCCAGCGCCCGCTGGATCTGCGGCGCCGCCTGTGGCGGCGTCGTCGGCTGGAGCGGCACCGGCGCCGCCCTCGGCGAGCTGATGTCGGGCCGGGCGCGGGGCGCTCACTGGCCGGAAAACGCCGCTGAGCTCAGGCGCGGAGGCAGGCCGAGGATCGCTGGGAAGCGGACGAGGGCTGGCGCCCGGGAGTTGGCTGCCTGCTGACGCCTGTCTGGAGTTCACCCGCCGCCAGGACACCTCAAACAAGGCACCGCCCAGCTCGGAATCGCCGAGCCGCCACTGCCCGTCGGTCGTGCGGACGATGGAATCGGCGATAGCCAGGCCGAGGCCTGCGCTGCCGCCTTGCTCGGTCGAGCGGTGGAATCTGTCGAACAGCTTGTCCCGATGCTCGGCTGCCACGCCGGGCCCGGTGTCCTCTACGGTCATCGTGACCCGGTTGCCGCGTTGCCCGACGGTGACTCGGACTACGCCGCCGCGCCCGGCATACCGGCATGCGTTGTCTATCAGGACGCCGGCCAATCGATCGATCCACTCGGGTGGGGCGCTGATCCAGGCAGGACCGGGACCGCCGGCGGCCACCTGGATTTCAAAGTCCTGCGTGGCGGCCAGCGCGCGGAACCGGTCGGCGCCAGCAGCGGCGATCGTGGCCAGATCCAGCGGCTCGTCCCCCGGTTCGGGCGGAGCGGAGTCGAACCTCGCTAGCCACAGCAGATCCTCGACGATTCGCCGCAGCCTGTCGCTTTCGCTCTCAATGCGCGTGAGCACGGCGCGGTACTCGGCGGGCTTCCGCGGCGCGCTGAGCGCGACGCTCGTCTCGGCCGTGATGACGCTTAGCGGGGTGCGCAGCTCGTGCGACGCGTCGGCCGTCAGCTCAAGCTGCCTGCGGCGGGACTGTTCCACCGGCAGCAGCGACCGCAGGCCGATCGTGAGCGCACCGCAGAACATGGCGAGCAGCAGAATCGGCGCGGCGAGGGTCTCACCTTCGCGCAGGAGCAGAGTCAGATGATCCTCGCTCGCCAGGCTCTGCCCAGCGATGACCGTGACGCCGCCTGACCTCATGGCGAGCAGCCGGAACCGGGCGCCTGCCAGTCTTATCGTCACTGCCCTGCCCGGCCTGACCCGCAGCCCAGCCGGAAGCGCAGGCGCGGCTATGCCCGGCTCGGCCTTGGGCCCGGCGTGTGTCTGGCGCCAGAGGTACACAGGGGTGCTATCGACGTCGTCGTGCTCGCCGTTGATGCGGGCGGCGCCGAGCTCCTGGGCGTCTGCCAGGCGCGTTTCGAGGCGCTCGTCCACCGACTGGGTCAGCCTGACGGTTACGACCTGGTCGAGCACCGCTGCGCACCCGGCGTAGACGATTCCCACGAACAGGCTGGCGGCGAAGGCAACCTTCGCCGCGTGGGCAATTTCCGGCGGGATGCGTCTGCGCAGGCGAGGCATGCCTCACCGCCCGACGAGCCGGTAGCCGACGCCGCGAACAGTCTCGATACGCACCATGCCACCCGCGAGTTTTGACCGCAGCCGAGCGAGATGCACGTCGATGGTGTTGGAGCCCATCGCGTCGGCCTCGTCGTCCCACACGTTCATCGCGATCGACCGGCGCGGTACGACGGCCGGGGACCGACGCACCAGCAGCTCGAGAATTCCGTACTCGGTAGCGGTCAGAACGGGCTCGCGGCCGGCTACGGCCACCGTTCGCGTGGCGGGATCGAAGCGGAGATCTCCGACGATGAGCTCAGGCTGCTGGACGGTCTGCGGGCGCCGCTGGAGAGCCCGGAGCCGCGCCAGCAGCTCGGCGAAGTCGAAGGGCTTGACCAGGTAATCGTCTGCACCCTCGTCGAGTCCCGTGACTCGGTCAGCGTGTGCGTCTCTGGCGGTCAGCATCAGCACCGGCGTGGGTCGCTGATGACGACGTATCCAGCGCAGGACCTCCAGGCCAGACATACCGGGCATACGCCAATCGAGGATGGCGAGCTCATAGTCGTAGCTGCGGAGGAACTGGAGAGCTTCCTCACCATCCGCGACGGAATCGACGACGTAGTCGTTCTCGCGGAGTCCACGCGCCAGCACGTTCCGCAGCCCGGTGTCGTCCTCTGCGACAAGTACACGCACTGGCTTGTCTCCCGCCTGCTATCCCGTGCACCTCGTCTGCGCCATCTAACGGCGCAACTGGCGCCACAATGGACGCGGGATCAAGCGCATCGCGAACGCGAGCATACCGACTGACCGAGGCACCCAGACCTCTGGTGCGTTGCTGGCCAGCGCCGCGACGACGGCCGCGCCCACCTGTGCAGTGCTAGAGGCGAGCGTGGCAGGCTCCATCCCCGCCGTCATCCGCCCAGTAACGAACCCCGACCGGACAAGCAGCACCCGGACGCCGGTCCCGTGCAGCGAGTCCGCGAGGCCACGGCCGAACGCGTCCAGGCCCGCTTTCGCGGCCCCGTAGACAAAGTTGGCCTTGCGCGGCCGGACCGCTGCTACTGATGAGAGCACGACGATAGTGCCGCGGCCTGCTTGCCGGAGTCGCGCCGCGATCGCGAGCAAGACGGCAACGTGGCTGGTGAAATTCGTGTCGATCAAGATGGCCGCCTGGCGCGGGTCTGCATTGAGATCCTCTTGTGGCGTCAGGATCCCGGCCGCAGAGATCACCAGCTCAGGTAGCCCGGCGGCGAATACCGTGGCCGGCAGCTCGTCTTGCGCGGCCGGGTCGGTAGCGTCGTAGCTCACGGTCGTGATGCGGGCCCGCAGGCCCGCCGCCGCCGCGCGCATCCGCTCGGCGTCCCGCCCCGCCAGCACGACCTCGGCATCCGGTCCCAAGTCAAGCGCCGCGAGGATTGCCTGGCCGATCTCACTTGTCCCGCCGATCAGCAGCACCTTGGCAGGCTTCGTCTCCCGCTCCCTGGCCTGCCGTCCCGTCGCCTGAGCAGGCCGAGACGATGTCCTCAGCATAGGCAGACCCTACTTCAGAGACCGACCGTGAACATTGTGAGCCAGGTGAGCTCCCAGCAGATCATCATGGGATCTCGCACGATGAGGTCCTCGACCGGGCGCCCCTCGGCCAGTCCAGTCAGCCGATCGAACCGGAGCAGCGCCAGCGCCAGCGGCACGACGCTCGCAACGTGCCAGCCCCGCATCCACCCGTCATGCTCCGAGAGGGCCCAGAACAGGTAGGCGGCCAGCATCATCACGCTCGCGGCGCGCTGGCCAAATCGCAGCAGGTCGAGGCTGTACCAGCGCATGACGGGCCGGTGCGCGATGGCCTCGTGCCCGAGCGACGATAGCTCGGTGTAGCGCTTCCCGATCGCGACCATCAGCGCGCCCAGGCTGCAAACGGTCAGGAACCACCCCGACGGCGGCACATGGGTGGCGACCGCACCGCCGAGCGCCCGCAGCACGAAGCCGGACGCGACGACGGTGAGCTCGATCCCCGGTACGTGCTTGAGGAACATGCTGTACAGGAACGACACGCCGATGTATGCGCCGATGACGGCGCCGAGCATCGGCTCGCCGACGAAGAAGATGGCCAGCCCCGCGACGCCCAGGCACAGGGCCGCCAGCACCACCGCCGCTGACACGGGCAGGCGACCAGAGGCGATCGGTCGCCGGCGCTTGGTCGGGTGTTTGCGGTCGCGCTCGACATCCAGGATGTCGTTAGTGACGTACACAGCTGACGCTGCCGCCGTGAACGCCACGAAGGCCAGCAGCGCATAGCCGAAGCCGTCGTCCCGGCCCAGCGTGGCACCCGCCAGCGGAGCGGCGAAGACCAGCAGGTTCTTTGGCCACTGCCGGGGGCGGACAGCCTGCAGGGCGGCAAGTGGAAGCTGCGTTGCCGACGGCGCGGCTGTTACGGCGCGCGCCTCGCGGACGACGGGTGCCTGCTCGCCCGTCTCGTCAGCTCTAGTGGTCATTTAGCGTAGACCGCGGTGAAGTCGCGACTCGATGGGTAGTAGTACCGATCCGGGGCGTTCGCCTGCGTGGGCAGCAAGGCTACCGGCTTCGGATTCGCCGACTGGCCGTTCAAATAGTACATAAATGACATCCACGCCGGGTTGATATCTAGCTCCATGCCGTTCACCACGCCCGCGCGACGCAGCAGCTCGGCAATCTCGCGCACGTTGAGCGCCGGGCCGTAGACGAAGATGACGCGTCCGTCGGAGGTGACACCGATGCCAGACCGCCACACGTAATAGCCGCCGCCCAGCGTCGCGCCCCAGCTCGTCTCGACGTTGGCGTCGACGCTGCCGGGCACCTGGCCATTGGCGACGATGAGGTGCAGGTTCTGCCGAACTGCCGCAACATCCGGGGTCATGCCCAGGCCCTGGCCCCAGGTGCCGATGGCAATGTGCCCGTCGCGGTAGTACACCATCGCGGCCACGCCGGGAGTAAGGGCACCGCGAGTCACGCCGTTCAGGTAGAAGCCACCGCCCGACGACGCGATCTTGAAGCCGCTGTTGAACGTCGCCAGCAACCCCTGTCGAGTGCCGGGAACGATGGAGGACGCCGCGTGCCAGTTGCCGGGACCAGGGTCCTCAATTCCCGGCCTGAGCTCAAAACGAACGAGGCTCTGATTGATCGAGGCGATGCCGGCCACGTAGGACGTGTAGACGCTGCTCGGACGCAGGTACGTGCCATAGATGGCAGGCTGCCCGCCAGCGGTGGCGAGTACGCGCCAGCTGCCCTCGCCTGCGAGGGGTCGTCCGGCCATGGACGTCAGCCGCTGCGGCGGCCCGTACGTGACGGCCTTCGGTAGCTTCTTCACTTGCGCCGAAGGCCCGGTCAGTGCGAACGAGGGCTTGCCGCCGACCTTAGGCGGCTGGTACGTGAGCCATTCACCGAAGGTGACCACAGGTCCGAGGTAATGGTCACGGGCCCACTCGGCCAGGCGCTCCGACACAGTGCCGCCGCCGGTCATGGTGAGGGCGTGGCCAACTGACCAGAAGACGGGCAGCAGCAACGCGACGATGACGGCCGACGTTATCCGCGACCACGGGCGGCGTGGTATGTGCGGCATCCAGTTCCGGCGGGGGCGAGAACTGCGCCGCGGCCGACGGTGTCCGCCTGGATCCCGGTGGCCACCTGGTCCGCGGTACCCATCGGCGTCGCCGTACCCGTCGGAGTCGCCGTACCCGTTGGAGTCGCCGTACCCTCCTGGACCGCGGTATCCGCCGGAGTCGCCGTATCCGCCGGAACCGCCGGAACCGCGTGAGTCGCCGTACCCGCGTCGACCGCGGTATCCGCCTGAATCGCGGTACGCGGCCGACTCGCCGTACTCGGGCGACTCGCCGTACCCGGGTGGCTCGCCGTACCCGGGTGGCTCGCCGTACCCGGGTGGCTCGCCGTACCCGGGTGGCTCGCCGTACCCGGGTGGCTCGCCGTACCCGGGTGGCTCGCCGTACGCGGGTGACTCGCGGT
>Ga0126373_10001945_pt1 | contig 14964 bp, 7 predicted proteins | sample PanSoiMetPlot_11_FD_92545 | JGI IMG/M metagenome (GOLD analysis project Ga0126373, IMG submission 92545) | Tropical forest soil microbial communities from Panama - MetaG Plot_11 | ecosystem: Environmental > Terrestrial > Soil > Tropical forest > Bulk soil | place: Panama | collected 2016-02-17 | reverse complement strand
TCGTGAAAAAATCACCCGCGTTTTCCGCTATCTCGAGGCGCTCAACCAGCATCGGAATCCTCCCAAGCGCCAGATTCGAGAACAGCCCTGGCATCTCTGGCTGCACGATTTGCCTACCCATCCCGCCGTCCGGCATAGCGCGGCGAGGTCCGGCCCGGGCACAACCAAAGCAAAAGGTGGCGACGGTCAGAGCGAAGCGGCTCCAGCAAGCGCGGTCTTTTCCCTGCGCGTCCAGCGGCCGCAGCTATCCGCGCCACCCCAGCCTCCCAACGAGATCGTCTCCTGGCTCGAAACCGGCTGGGAGGATCCCTCCAAATTGGCGCTGGTTTCAGAATCTCGCGAGGAACCGCAAGGGAATGGCGCGACCTTAACCATACAGTTCGCCGCGGACCCTGCGCGCACTGCCGCGCTTCGGCACTGGGCTGTGCTTCGCGACGAGTGGGCTCGCACCGAAAGGCCGGCCCGCCAGGCGATGCGCCTCTTCGAGACCTTTTATTCTCTTTATGGGCGGATCGACCGCGAGGCAGAACGCATCGAGCTGGTCCTGGGAGACGGCATCTTGAGCTGGCAACGCGCCGAGGGCGGCATCTTCCACCCCATTCTCTTACAGCGCCTGCAGCTGCAATTTGATGCCGCGGTTCCGGAATTCACCCTCTCCGAAGCGGAATACCCCGTGGAACTGTACTCCGCTCTTTTTCAGTCCATGGCCGATGTGGATGGACGCGTCATCGGCCGCTGCCGCGAAGAGGTGGAGCAGGGCGGTTTTCATCCTTTATACAACGGCACGACTTCCAATTTTCTCAAGCGCATGGTCGTGCAGCTGTCTCCGCGGGGGGAATTCCTCGAACCGTCCGCGCCCCGGGGCGAACAGCCCGATCCGCGCATCGGGCGCGACCCGGTTATCTTTTTACGCGCTCGCACGCTTGGTTTTGCCGCAGCCATCGAAGGGATTCTTGCCGACGTTCGCACGCGGGAGGACCTCCCTTGGTCGCTCCTGAATATCGTTGGGGAAGAGTCTCCCATTCCCGATGCTGAGCCAGCAGATTTGGAAACATCTGAAAACGTCGCTTCGAAGAACGGAGTGGACGTTCTGCTGAGCAAGCCCGCCAATCCCGAACAGATTCGCATCGGGAGGCAACTTGAGGAGCACGGCGGCGTGCTGGTGCAAGGTCCTCCGGGCACGGGCAAGACACATACCATCGGAAATCTGATCGGCCACTTGCTGGCGCAAGGAAAGAGCGTCTTGGTGACCAGCCACACGACCAAGGCGTTGCGTATGGTTCGCCACCACATCGTTCCGGAATTGCGCCCACTCTGCGTCAGCGTCCTCGAGAGCGACCTGGACAGCCGCAAACAACTGGAAAGCGCGGTTGGCTCGATCGCGGAAAGACTCTCCCGCGCCGATGCGCGAGCGTTGGAAGCGGAGGCCCAGAAGTTCGAAGCCCAGCGGCACGATCTCTTGAGGAAGTTGGAAGAGCTTCGAAAGCAACTCTCGGAGGCTCGTGCCGATGAATACCGGGAAGTCACGCTAGGGGAAAAACACTGGTCGCCGGCCGACGCCGCGCGTAAAGCTGCCCAAGAGAAAGAGTTCTATGGCTGGGTTCCCGGGCCGGTCGCGGTGGTCGCTCCCTTTCCTCTTTCTTCGGGCGAATTGACCGACCTGTACCGCACCAATGTTTCGCTGTCTGCCGAAGACGAAGCGGCGCTTTCTGGCCCGCTTCCGGAGATGCAGGACCTGCCGCAGCCCGAAGATTTCGAATCTTCGGTCAGCGAACGCAACCGGCTGGCCATGGAGGATCTGGATTTTCGCTCCGACCTGTGGCAATCCGGCGCTCCCGCGGGTACCACCGAAGAGTTCCAGGCGCTTATTGCGAATCTGACGCAAGCCGTCGAGCCTCTCTGCGGCAACGACAAGTGGAAGCTGGGAGCCGTTTACGCGGGAAAGTACGGCGGCGCACACCGCCAGCCGTGGGAGCAATTGGTCAACCTGGTGCGCAACGTGCATCAGGAAGCGGCCAACGCGCAAGAGTCTCTCGTGAAATATGGCCCGCAGCTTCCGCAGGCTCCCGACACGGAAGAGCAGCTGGGCGTCGCAACGGAAATCCTTGGGCACCTCGAGCAGGGCGGAAAAATCGGGTCCTTCACGCTGCTCACGCACAAAGCCTGGAACCAATTCATCGACTCGGCGAAAGTGAATCGCGCTCGCCCCCGCACCCTTGAGCACTTTCGCACCCTGCACACGCTGGCGCGGCTAGAAAATCTGCGCCGCGACCTGTCGGCGCGATGGGACCGCCAGATGTCCCCGCTTGGTGCGCCTCCTTCCTCGCAGATGGGCGAAGAAGTCGAAAAAACTCTGATGCAATACTGTGATTCCATCGAGGATTGCCTGAGCTGGCATGAATGCACCTGGCTTCCGCTCCAACTGCAGCTTGCCGACCTGGGCTTTCGTTGGGAAAAGTTTCTAGCCGAGCAGCCCGCGGTCCTGGGAGCCGAAGGCGAATTGCTCCGCTTGGGCAAAGCTGTTTCGAATGCGCTGCTGCCCATTCTAGACGCACGCTACAAAAAATTGCGGTTCCTCGAGCTCGAAGAAGAATTTCGCGACCTGCAGGCTCGCCACAAGCTTGCCTCGCGCAACTCCCGCGCAGCCAAAATTCTCGTCCATTTGCAGAAAGCCATACACGAAGAGGATTGCCGCGCCTATCGCGAGGCTTATGATCTTCTTCTCGAACTAAAGAGCCGCCAGGCGGACCTCGATCTTCGCCGCGCGCTCCTCAGCAAACTGGAGAGCGCGGCCCCGGCGTGGGGTGCGGCGATTCGCAATCGCACCGGTGCGCATGGCCGCGGCGAGCCACCTCGCGATCCGGCCGCCGCCTGGATTTGGCGACAGCTCAATGATGAGCTCGATCGCCGCGCCGAGGTTTCGCTGGAAGCGTTGCAAGCGAAAATCGAGAAGCTCCGCGAACATCTTCGCCGCGTGACCGTGGACCTGATCGACCGCCGCGCCTGGGCCTGGCAGGCTCGCCGTACCTCTCCGCGCCAGCGTCAAGCGCTCGTCGGCTGGCTCGACACCATTCGCAGGATCGGTAAGGGCCACGGGGTTCGCGTTTCTTTGCTGCGTGCGGAAGCCGCGCGAAAAATGTCCGAGTGTCGCAGCGCCGTCCCGGTCTGGGTCATGCCCCTTTCGCGAGTCGTTGAGAATTTCGATCCCCGTCTGACGCGGTTTGACGTCGTCATCATCGACGAAGCCAGCCAGAGCGATGTAATGGCGCTTGTCGCGCTCTATCTCGGCAAAACCGTGCTGGTCGTCGGCGACCACGAACAGGTCAGCCCGTCCGCTGTCGGCCAGGACCTCGGCATCATTCAAAACCTCATCTTCCAGTACCTGCAGGGCATCCCCAACTCCGATCTGTACGACGGCCAAATCTCTATTTACGATCTCGCGCGGCAATCCTTTGGCGGCACGACGTGCCTGGTCGAGCATTTCCGTTGCGTCCCGGAAATCATTCAGTTCAGCAACATGATCTCCTACGATTGGAGGATCAAGCCGCTGCGCGACGCCAGCCGTGTGCACCTGCTTCCTCACACGGTGGCCTATCGTGTTTCGGGTTCCAGCCGCGATGGCAAGGTCAATCGCCAGGAAGCTCTGGCCACGGCCGCGCTCATCGCCTCCGCGATGGAGCAGCCCGAGTATCAGCACAATGAGGCCGGCCAGCCGCTCAGCTTTGGGGTTGTGTCTCTTGTCGGCGATGAACAGGCGCTCGAAATCGACAACCTGTTGCGCGCGCATATCTCGCCCGATCGCTACGAGCTCCACCGCCTGCTCTGCGGCAACGCCGCGCAGTTTCAGGGCGATGAGCGCGACGTAATCTTTATCTCCCTTGTAGACACTGCCCAGCATGGTCCCCTCTCCATGCGGGATCAGGAGCTGTTCAAGCAGCGCTTCAACGTTGCCGCCAGCCGCGCTCGCGACCAGATGTGGGTGGTCCATTCGCTCAACGCGAACAACGACTTAAAAGCCGAGGATCTTCGCCGCCTGCTCATCGAGCACGCTCAGGATCCCAGCCGTCTGATGCGGGCACTCGACGAAAAGGAAAAGCGCAGCCAATCTTCCTTCGAACGCGAAGTCATGAAGCGTCTCGAGGCCGCCGGCTACAACGTCGCCGCACAGTGGAAGGTGGGGTCTTTCCGCATCGATCTGGTGGTCGAGGGAAATGGCAAGCGTCTCGCCATCGAGTGCGACGGCGACCGTTTTCATCCGCTCGAAAGGCTTCAGGAAGACATGGACCGCCAGTCCGTTCTCGAACGCATGGGCTGGATCTTCACGCGCGTTCGCAGCACGGAATTTTTCCGCAATCCCGAACGCTCCATGAAGCCGGTCATCGAGAAACTTCAATCGCTGGATATCCCGTTCGACGCCAAAACACGCTCCGGTCGGAAGAGCGCGGCTTCGCGGGCCCAGGCGCAGCAAGCCTCCGTCTCGGCAAGCCTGCCTTCGCAAGGATTGGTTGATCGCGTCACCGCGCGTGCCGAAGAACTTCTGGCCTCGTGGGTCGGGCCGCAGGAATCCACGCTCGCTCGCCGCCGCGAGTCGCGGCAGGCCTCGAGGATGGAGGCCACTCCAAATTGATCAATGTTCACGCTTCTCCCGGTTCTGGTCACTTGGATACAGAGCAGCGTGAAAGCGATTGCTGCCGCGTTCCAAAGCAGTCGCAGCGTTTCCTGTGCAGGAACTCTGGTATGGAATCGCTGCGGCTCGGGTGATCGATTTGTTCTTTGTCGCCCTCGACAGAAATCGTTAACGACTTTTTACTTTGCTTTTTCCAGGCCGTAGGTTAAATTCACCCTGCCCGGGCCCGCCTCGAGGTGCTCATGAAACGGTTCCAGGGTGTGCCCGCGCTGGCCATCGCCGTCTGTCTTTTCGCCTCAACACCTTCCAGCTGCGGCGAAACCAAATCCGGGCCCGTAGACCCTGGCGTGCGCGGTGGTTCCACGGGCGCTGGCGGCCCCCTGCCGGGTCTGGCGGCTGATGAAACAGCTTTCTTCCAGGACGGCCAGTCCAGGTTCGGCGAAATCGAGGTCGTGCAGGGAGGTTCGAACAACGGGCTCGGGCCGCGCTTCAATTCGAACCAGTGCCTCTCTTGCCACGCCCAGCCAAATATGGGCGGATCGAGCCCGGCGCAGAACCCTTTGATCGCCGTCGCGACGCTCGATGGCGCCAAGAACACCGTGCCATGGTTCATCGCGCCGAATGGCCCGGTCCGTGAAGCGCGCTTCAAGAAAAGTAACGGCGTTCCCGACGGCGGTGTTCACGCGATCTTCGTCATCAGCGGCCGGAAAGACGCCCCCGGTTGCAATATCTCGCAATTTGACTTCCTGCCAGCGGGAAACCCGCTCACTGGCCAAGGCGGGAATTCCAACATCATCTTCCGAATACCGACCCCGGTTTTTGGAGCCGGCCTCATCGAAGCGATCCCGGACTCCGCCATCCTCGCGAACCAGCAAACCAGTGCGACCTTGAAGAAATCAATGGGTATTTCCGGCCACCCAAACGCGATCCTGAGCGGCAACGTGAACCGCAACGCAAACGATGGCACCATCACCCGTTTCGGGTGGAAAGCGCAGAACAAATCACTGCTCCTGTTTGCGTCCGAGGCCTATAACGTGGAAATGGGCATCTCGAACCAATTGTTCCCCCAGGAGCGCGACGAGACACCCTCCTGCCTTTTCACAGCGACGCCAAACGACGCACTCAAGTTTACGACGCCGGCGACTTCCGCCACTTCCAATCCCGCGGTCATCTCCGACATAGAGGGCTTTGCCAACTTCATGCGCATGCTGGCTCCGCCCACGCCCGCGCCCGACACGCCCACCATTGCGAACGGACGAGCGACGTTCATAAAAATTGGTTGCGCCCACTGCCACACGCCTTCCTTGACCACGGGTAAGATGATTGCCAGCGGCTCTTCGACGGTCCCAAGCGCGGCACTATCGAACCAGACAGTGCACCTTTTTTCCGACCTCCTTGTTCACCACATGGGCAAGGGCCTGGCCGACGGCATTACCCAAGGCGCCGCCGGCCCTGACGAGTTCCGGACCGCCCCGCTTTGGGGCGTCGGGCAACGCATCTTCTTCCTCCACGATGGACGTACATCGAACTTGGTGGAAGCTATCCGGGCGCACAAGAGCAGAGGCAGCGAGGCCAATCGGGTCATTGGACAGTTCAATACGTTGAGCACGGAGGAGCAGCAGGGAATCATCGATTTCCTGCGCGCGCTCTAGACGAAACTGCGCGTATCAACTCCACTCGAAATGTGGCTGCGCACCGTTGCCGAGACTGTCCCAGAGAGAAGCGGGTTACGATTCTGCGTTTTCGGTCTGAAAGCGGCTGGGTTTTGCTCTTTGTTTTCTTCGAGGGCTACGGTAGATTCGACACAATCCACCCCGAGGTACACATGAGACTCCTCTTTGGTATTCCTCTGGCTGCTGCTATCGCGCTCGTCGCTTCGACTCTTCCGGAAGCGCCCACCGGCTTTGACAACAAAAGCAACGGCATGGTGGACGACGCCACGCACTCGGCCGATCAAGCCAAGTTTGACGAGGTCGAACAGGTTCCCGATGGACTTGGACCGCTGTATAACGCGCAGTCCTGCCGCGAGTGTCATCAGAACCCCACTTCGGGCGGCTCCAGTCAGATCTCGGAATTGCGCGCGGGCCATGGCGGTCCGCATGGCAAGTTTGAAAACCCGGAAATCCCCATTGCTCACGGCACGGAGATTATCACGGGCCGCTCTCTTGTGAACGACCGCGCCATCTGTCCCAATGCCGCCTTCCCGGTTACAGACATTCAGGAGCGTGTCCCCGATTCCTCAAACATCCGCACCTTCCGCGTTTCTCTTAACCTTTTAGGGGACGGATTTGTGGAAGCTGTCCCCGACCGAACTTTTGTGGACCTTGCGAACGAGCAGTGCAATAAAAGCCACCACAAGATTTGCGGCCAGGTCCTCTACGTTCCCATCATCGAAGCGCCCGGCCAGACCGCCGTCGGGCGGTTCGGCTGGAAAGACCAGCAAGCCAGCCTGCTGTCCTTTGCCGCCGACGCGTACCTCAACGAAATGGGCGTTACCAGCCGCCTGCAACCCGATGAAGTCACCAATCTTTGCAACACCGTCGCGGAACCGAATGACCGGCCTGGCTCGGACGGGCTCTCCGACATCGATCATTTCGCTCGGTTCATCCGTGCCAGCAAAGCTCCCGCGCGCGACGCCCAGCTTGCTGCGACCCCGGCGGCCAAACAGGGCCGGGAGTTGTTCACAAAAGTGGGCTGCGACCAGTGTCACGTCGAGACGCTAACCACCGCCGCTGCGGGCGCGCAGCTCGACGGCGGCACTCTCACCCTTTCTGCCGCCATGGCGGACAAACAGTTTCATCCCTACGGTGATTTCCTGCTTCACGATGTCGGCACGGGCGATGGGATTGTCCAGTCCATGACCGAGCACTACGGCAAGAAAATGTATTCAATCACCTGGAAAAATCTCTCTCTTGCGGCATTCGACAGCACGGCCAATAAGATCCGTACTGCACCGCTCTGGGGTGTGCGCCTGCACTCGCGTCTGATGCACGACGGCGCCTCGGTCACCCTGCTCGACGCCATTCTTCGCCATAAAGGCGAAGCCGGGCAGGTCACCGAGAAATTTGAAAAGCTCAAGCCCCGCGACAGGGAAGCGCTTCTCGAGTTTCTCCGGTCCCTGTAGATTCGCTTCCAATTCCGTCCGGTCTAAACTGTGCAGTTCCTTACTCTTAGCTGCTTCTGCCGCAGCTGCCTTTGCGAGGCTCGACTCCTTGCCCTTTCGGCCAGTGTAATTGTTTGCGCAAGGAACCCCTCCAGTCTCCTTCCCCCCGCGTTCTGCTTTGCTAGCCTGTAGATATAAAACGACATACCTCGCCCTCGAGAATATCGAGAGTTTTCCACAGCGCGGTATGTCACCAAGACGGTAGACCCGGCCGAGGCCCTGCGTGCAAGCAACAAGGAGGCTTCGCCGTTAGGTGTCGCCCTTGAGGCGAAAAAGGGGAGTAACGTGAAAATCGCACCCGCTTTTCTCACCATCACCGGGTTTCTTGCGGCGTCTGCGGCGCCTGCGCCGAGTCAGGCACCCTCGGGCGTTCCGGTCACTACGCCTGGCAGTGTTTCGCGCACCACCAAGGCGGTGAATTACCGCCGCACCGGCGGTGCGGTGAAGATCGACTTTCAGGGCACCGAACTGATGACGCAGGCCAGCGGCGAGGCCAAAGTGCAGAACAAGGGGAGCCGCGTCGAGATCGAGGCGAAATTCGCGGGCGTGGACGAGGCCACGAGATTCGGTCTCGAATATCTCACCTATGTTCTGTGGGCCGTTTCGCCCGAAGGACGCGCTGTGAATCTCGGCGAAGTGATGCTGAAGGGTGGCGCGGGCGAAGTGAAAGCCATCACCGACATGCAAACCTTTGGCATGATCGTCACCGCCGAGCCGTATTTTGCGGTGACCCAACCCGGCAATACCGTGGTTCTCGAGAACATCATCAACACCTCCATGACCAAAGTCGAAAACATCGCCGCCAGCTACGAACTCGTTGGCCGCGGGGTCTATTCCTCGACGAACACCAGGATCGAAGGCGCGATCTTCGGCATTGACCGCAAGACGCCGATCGAACTGTTCGAAGCACGCAATTCCGTGCGCATTGCACATAATGCTTTGGCCGATAAGTACGCCGTCGCCACCCTCGCGAAAGCGGAGCAGCAGCTCCGCGCCGCAGAAGAAGCCTATGCTCACAAAAGCGACCGGAAGGCCGTCGCGGCTGCCGCTCGCGAAGTCGTGGTCACCGCGGAGGAAGCCCGCGTCATGGCCGTAAAGCAAAAGGCCGAGGAAGACGCGCAAGCCAAGATTGCTGCGGACAAGAAAGCTGCGGAGGAGCGCGAGGCCAAGGCCCGCGCCGATGCCGCAGCCGAAGGGCAACGCCGCCTCGAGGCGGAGCAGGCTCGCAAGCAGGCCGAAGCCGCGCAAGCAGAGGCCTTACGCATGAAGCAGGAAGCGGAAAGAGCTGCCGCCGAAGCCGCGCGTCAGAAAGCGGAAGCCGACCAGGCTCGCGCTGCCGCGCTAGCCCAGCAGCAAGCTGCCGAAGCCGAAGCACAAAAAGCGGCTAGCGAAAAAGCCGCTGCGCAGGCCGCCGCAGAACAAGCCGCTCGCGACAAAGCCGCCGCAGAAGCCGACGCCGAAAAAGCGCGCCAGGCTGCCGCGCAAGCGGAAGCCGAAAAAGCCCAGCTCCGCGCACAGCTTCTCGCTCAACTGAATTCCATTTTGCAAACGCGCGACTCCGCCCGCGGACTCATCGTGAATATGTCCGACGTGCTGTTTGACACCGGCAGGTTCACGCTCAAGCCCGGCGCTCGCGAGAAGCTGGCAAAAATCTCCGGCATCTTACTGGCGCATCCTGGCCTGACTCTTCAAATCGAAGGTCACACCGACAGCGTTGGCAGCGACGAATTCAACCAGGCGCTTTCTGAGCGCCGTGCCGACACCGTGCGCGATTTTCTCGCCGAGCAGGGCGTCGCCGGTTCGTCGATCAGCGCGCGTGGTTTCGGCAAGACGCAGCCGGTGGCTTCGAATGACACTCCGGAAGGCCGCCAACGCAATCGCCGTGTGGAACTCGTTGTCAACGGCGACGCTATCGGAGGGCCTGCAAGCGCGTCGGCTTCGAACGCCCCGGGCTCGCAGCGCTAGGCTGCGTAGACCTTTCTGGCGGGAGTCTCTAGCAGAGGAAGGCATCCCCAGCCCTTCCTTGGGCGAACACCGAAGGGCTTCCCTTACCATCCTGCCTGCTGTATAGGTAAGGCTCACCTCACCTATGTCGGGGAGTGTGCGGGTCAGCCGAGGTAAAGCCTTTCTTTGCCAACTGCCCTTTGTTTTTATCAGCCTTCTGCCGGCCAGCGGCGCACACCCGCAAGCGAAGTTTGAGGCCTCGCCGTCTTTTCCCTACCTCGGAAACTGCGCTGACGCTTCGACCTGCCCACGGTCCGGAATCGGTAAGAAAGCACACAAGGGTTGCAAGAGCAAGAGACGCGGGACAGTCGCGGCGGTCCGATCTGAAGCTTTTTCACTTCGTGAATCTACACGAGCGGGACGGCAATCGTATCGCGGAAACCTCACAACTTCACAAAAGTCGTCGGTACTAAATGGCCCGAGTTGCCGTCGCGTTGTGAGCTCTTTTGACCACGGCTCTTCCTCGAGCTCCGCACAGCCGGCTATTTTCGCTCCCGCATGGATTGCTTAGACGAGGTCGTCGATAGTTGGCCGGGCCGCGCCTTTCCAGCTTGCGTCAAACTGTCTGCGGACAAAGCCCGCGTCGTAAGCCCGGTCCTCGGCCTTTAAGGCTTCCTCGAGCCCAAAAAGCGACCGAGGGTTGCGGGGATTGCGCCCGAGGTCTGCGCGGAAAACTTCCTCGGCTCCCGCGTAATCGCCGATTTTCAGCAGCACCGCGCCCAGCGACTCGCGCACGGGATAAAACCAATCTTGCGGCTCGTCATATTTCAAGCCATCTTGGAGTGCGACTGCCGCGCGCAACTGGTTCGCCGTGGCGTCCATGTCGTTTTTCGCGAGCGAAATTTTCGCACCGAGCACGTTCTCGGCAATCTTTAGTATGTCCTTGGTCTTATTGTTGATGGGCATCTGAAAGATGGCGTCCGGTGAAGTCTTCTCTTCCGCCTCCGCGACAATGTTGTGCTCTGTCTCGGCAGCATGCAAATCGCCAGTGGCGGCCAGCGCCAGCCCGCGAGCGAAATGCCAGAACACAGCGGCGGTTTCGATCGCCGGGTCTGGCTGTGGCGTCTTCAAAATCTCATTCCACTTGTGAAAGCGCACTTCCACGGCCATCGGCACGGTCATGAAGCCCCCAAGCGCCGGCATGTCTTTCACGTGCGGGCCCACGTTTGCCGCCAGCAACCCCGCGCCTCGCCGCGCCTCGGCATAATTACCGTTCATCGCCGCGGCCATGGCGATGAAGTGCAGGTTGTGGCTGTAATACATCATCGAGTAAATGCCCGGAGCCGCGCCGCCCTTGATGTACGCCTGATCCGCGAGCGCGGCTTTCTGGTTGGTTTTCAACGCCTCTTCATAATCGCCTGTACGGATGTAGATGTGCGCCGGCATGTGCACGATGTGTCCCGCGGCGGGTGCAAGGTCGGCCAGATGATTCGCGCCCGCCAACGCCCGCTCCGGCGAGTTGGAAGCTTCGACCGAGTGAATGTAGTAGTGAATCGCGCCCAGGTGATTGGGCTCGCGCCGAATCACGGACTCGAGCGCCGCTACAATCTCTTCCGTGCCCTCTTCCGGGGTTCCGTCCGGCCGCCACAGGCCCCACGGGTGGAGATTCATTCCGGCCTCCGCGAAAAGCGTTGCCGCATCGAGATCGTCGGGAAAGCGCTTCATCACCTCGTGCATCGCATCACGATACTGTTCCGTCGCGGCGTGCAAATCCGATTTGGGATCGGCAGGAAAGCGCTTGGCCAGCGCGGCAATGTACGCCTTGTCGCTCTCGGAAGCGTTGCCTGCGAGTGCGTGCGCTTTCTCAATCGCCGCGTGCGCCTGCACGAAACGGTCTGCGCTTGCGGGATCGTTATAATTAGGCCCCACCGCTTCCGCGACGCCCCAAAACGCCATAGCCAGCTTGGGATCAAGCTCGCCCGCGCGCTCAAACGAGCGCAGCGCTTCGTCATGATTGAAGGCGTAAATCTGCCGCAGCCCCTGATCGAAGAACGCCTGCGCCTGCGCGTTCTTGGTCGAAACGGGATGATGCCAATTGCCGTAGCCAGCCATCAACACGGCGGTTTTTGACTTTGGCGGAACCCGATGTTCGGCATGCTCCTGCGCAAAAGCGGCCACGGATAACGCCAGACTGGAGATTCCCAAAGCGAGAAGCGCCTTAAGCAGAGTTAGGACGCGGCGATGCATGCAGTGCCTCCGTTCGACAGGAAATGGGCGAATAACCGGTTGCGCGGATTGTACCATGAAGGCGGAAGTTAGTAAGGCGGGTCGGCGAAAACAAGGTCGACAGAAGATTCGCAGATAGCGCCGAGGATTTCGAAAACGTCGTGCCGGCTGGAGCTATGGGCCTTTCGTCGTTACGGGGTCGGTGAGAGGAGGTGGTGAGTGGCGCGAGAGAAGATACGGACTTGACGCAGAAGGGAAAGGGCAGAAAGGAGAAAGAAATTAAAGAGTCGAAAGGGAAGTAAAGCGTTGGACGCACGACAGAATCACGGCGGGCGCCACCAAGCTTTCGCTCCGTGCCGCGCCGCCGTCGGTTGTTTGGGGTGGTCGCTGCTCGCTCCAGGCATCCTCGCGGGTCGCGAGGGTGCAGCCGAGCACGTCAGCTCTTCACGTTGATGGTTGCTGGCTTCGACAGCTGGAAGGTGAGCGGGGTCTCCGGGCGAAGCTTGAGGTCGCGCTTCGCGGTGATGAGCGCCACCGTGGTGCCCGCAGCTGCGCCGACCGGTCCCCCGATAGCCGCGCCCATTCCGCCTCCGGCCAAGGCGCCAATCAAGACGCCTCCGCCGGCCCCGCCGCCGATCCACAGCAGGTGGTGCTGCTTGTGGCTATGACCAAGTTCACGGGAAGAGTAGGTGTGAACGGGATAGTTCTGTCCCTCCACGTCCAACGATTCGAGCGCGAGCAGCAATCGTGCACGACCCTTAACTCGTCCGGCTTCCTTGGCCTCGACCGCAACGCCCTCGGCGTGTGCGCCTTTGGGGATGACCGTTTTGCCTTCGATCACCACCGGCTTCGAGACGGTGGCCCGGAAGTGGTGCCCCGTTCTCGCGTTGCTGGACACGGCCTGATCCAGAACCACGTGGATTCGCGTGTGTTCCGGGACCGTGACGGGGTCGGTGCTGTTGCCCCACTTGGCAACCGCGCTACTTGCGAGCGCCGCTGCCAGTAAAACTGCGCCTCCCGCGACGAGGTAGTCCCGCTTGGTCAACTGCGGCCGATGAAGGTTTTTCGGCTCCAACCAGCGCAAGCGTTGCTTGGTCAAGCCCAGTTTCGTCCAAACCATAGGTTACCCTCCCGCTCTCTTAAAGGCACGGAGAGCGCCTGAAGCGCGACTCATAAGCGCTTGAAACAAAAAGGGATGCTTTTGCCGCGACCGTATGAGGGCGCAATACTTTCCGGCCCGCTGGGATTTTGGAGTACTGAGAGTACCAAGGGAGGCACGGCGCAGAAACAGGTCGACCAACCGTCTCGTAGGCCGTTCGCCTTGGATCTCGGGCACTGACGACGAACTCCGGAAGAGCACACTCCCTAAGCATCTCACTTGGTTTCTTCTCCTCAATGTGTTTTCCTAAAAGGACGCCATGGGTCTGAAGAAACCACACTTGGTCGCCTTGTTGCTTGGCTGCGTTCTCGCAGCGCCGGTATTTGCGCAGCAACCCACGATACGGTTGGCGCGGAATCCCGACCCCGCTCCGGACTTCAAACTCGACACCCTCGAAGGCAAGCCAGTGAACCTGGCCGAGTACAGAAACAAAGTGATTCTCCTGAATTTCTGGGCCACCTGGTGCGGACCGTGCCGCGCGGAAATCCCGGATCTCGTCGGGCTGCAGAACAAATACAAGGACCAGCTGCAGATCCTCGGCTTGGTTGTGGATGACGACGATCCGGATGCCATCAAGAAATTTGTCGACCAGTTTCGGATCAACTATCCCGTCGCGATTGCCACCGACGCATTGCGGATGGAGTATGGCGGAATCCCGGCGCTACCTACTTCGTTTTTGCTCGATGCGCAAGGCCGCGTGGTGCAAAAGCACGAAGGCTTGCACGATCCTGTGCTCTATGAAGTAGAGATTCGGTCGCTGCTCGGCTTGCCGATCGGGAATGTAAAAGTGGAAACGTTCGAGGACACCGGGCAGATTTTCTTGAGACACGCTGATCGTGCCACGCAGCTTCCGGGTGTCGATCTGTCCAAGCTGACGCCGGACCAGAGAACCGTCGCGCTTCACAAATTCAACGCGGAGTCCTGTACCTGCGGTTGCCAGTACACGCTGGCGCAGTGCCGCATCTGGGACCGCAATTGCGGCGTCAGCAAAGCGGCCACCAGCAAAATTATCGATGACCTCCTCGCGCCTGCTCATACCTCCGCGGATCCGCCCTCCGGCGCGAAGCCGGCGCCGCGCGCGACCCCGCCTGCCTCCGCGCTGCCTGCCGCGGCGCCTTCGTCGCCGACAAAACCCCTCCGCTAAAGAAAAGCCGAGCACACCGCTCCCCTGCCCTGAAAGCTCTCGCGCCGCAACGGCCGCGCGGTGGAAAAACCATGAGCCGAAGGGTGTTCTCCACTATGCAACCGAGAACACTACGCGGGTCGAGGTCTTGCTTGCCGATGAAGGGATTGAGTATTACACTCGCGCCGCCCGGCGAAAGACTTTCGAGAATCACACAAGATTGTATCGAGGAGGAAACGATGAATCGTCGAATGGGGTTTGTCGCGGTGGTGTTGCTTGGGGGAGGAATTTTCACGGCCAGCGGAGTGTCATCGCAAGTGACGGTCCAACCGACACGCAAGGTAATCAAGCTGGCCGGAGGGCCGATCTCCGCGCCGTTTAGCGATGCGATCCTTTCGGGGAACACCCTCTATTTGGCCGGGCGCATCGGAATTGATCCAAAGACCGGCAAGGTGCCGGAAAAAGTAGAAGATGAGATTAAACTGTTGCTTGACGGAGAAAAGGAAGTACTGGCGCAAGCGGGGATGACCATGGACGACCTGGTGTACGTGCAGATTGCCTGTTCCGACCTGTCGTTGTTTCAAAAGTTCAATCCCATTTACGCGAGCTACTTCACCACCAAGGACTATCCGGCTCGCGAATTCATCGGCGCCGGCTCGCTGCTGGTCGGGGGGCACTTCGAGTTGATGGCGATTGCGGTGAAGCGATAGCAGTGCGGATCG
>Ga0126373_10001944_pt1 | contig 14972 bp, 10 predicted proteins | sample PanSoiMetPlot_11_FD_92545 | JGI IMG/M metagenome (GOLD analysis project Ga0126373, IMG submission 92545) | Tropical forest soil microbial communities from Panama - MetaG Plot_11 | ecosystem: Environmental > Terrestrial > Soil > Tropical forest > Bulk soil | place: Panama | collected 2016-02-17 | reverse complement strand
GAGAACGCCTACTTCGCTGATGGAGTGCAGGGCGAGATCCTGACTGATTTGGCGAAAGTGGCCGATCTGAAAGTGATCAGCCGCACCAGCGTAATGCAGTACGGAAGTGGAGCTGAGCGAAACGTGCGCGAAATCGGGCAGCAACTCGGCGTCGCCCATGTTGTGGAAGGCGGCGTTCAGCGCTCAGGGAACCGTGTACGTGTCAATGTGCAGTTGGTTGACGCGCGCACTGACCGGCAATTATGGGCGCAGACTTACGACCGGGATCTGGCGGATGTGTTTGCAATTCAAAGTGAAATCGCAAAGGCGATTGCCGATCAGCTACAGGTGCACTTCACCAGTCTCGAAGAGCAAGTCATCGCCGCCAAACCGACGAACAATGTTGAGGCCTACGATGCCTACTTGCACGGGCTCGCTTATGCATCGAAAACCGACAACGCGGCCAACGCCGTTGCTGCCCAGAAATACCTCAGAGAAGCGGTGCGCTTGGATCCAAAGTTCGCCTTAAGTTGGGCGCTGCTTTCGTATGTCGAATCACGTGGCTATCTCACCGAGACTCTGCAACCGACGGTCGCTTTATGTGAAGATGCGCGGCAGGCAGCTGAAACCGCGCTCACTCTTCAGCCCAATCTTGGCGAGGCCGTATTGGCCAAGGGCTATTACCACTACTTTTGTCTGAAGGATTACGACACCGCAGTGCGTTACTTTGAGCAGGCGCGTCAGTTTCTGCCCAATAGCAGCAGGATTCCTGAGGCGCTCGCTTATGTCGCCCGAAGGCGAGGCCAGTGGAACGAGAGCGATGCCTACTTCGACGAAGCCGAGCGGCTCGACCCCCGCGATGTTTACCTGATCAGCCAGCGGGCGATTTCCCAGATCTGTCGTCGTCGTTTCCCCGATGCGCTGCGAAAGCTTGACCAGTTTCTTAGCATCACACCGGGCGACGTCGATACGCTCGCAACGAAGGCAGCTGTCGCACAAGCCGAAGGCGATTTGCCGGGCGCTGCGGCACTGCTGGCTCCGCTCCGTCCGGGGGCCAGCGACACCCAGGCCTTGGAAACACAAGTTTATCAAGCCATCCTGGAGCGCCGTCCTCAACAAATGATCCTTCGGCTAAAGGAGATACTGGCCAAACCTGATCCAGCGTTGGGTTACATCAACGGCCGGCTGCGTTTTTGGTTAGGCTGGGCGCAAGAAGTCGGTGGCGACCATACCGCGGCGCAGGCAACTTGGCGTCAAACACGCAGCGAGCTGGAACCTTTGCTCAACGAACAGCCGGAAAATTATAGTCTCATCGAAATTCTCGCGCTAACCAACGCGGGCCTCGGAGATAAGGCGGCCGCGTTGTCTCTGTCGGAACGCGCCATGGCCACGCTCCGGATCGAGAAAGACGCATTAATCGGTGCTGTTCCGATCGCGATTCTAGCGCGCGTGGCAGCGCAAATCGGCGAATCCGACCGCGCCATCGCGGCTTTACAGAAACTGCTCTCGATACCGTGTGCGGGGCCACTGCCTGAAAACACACCGCTCACTCCTGCGCTGCTCCGTCTCGATCCAATGTTCGATCCGCTTCGAAATGATCCCCGCTTTCAGAAACTCTGTGAGGAAAAGCAGCCGTGAAAGCGCGTAGCTTCGCGTTTCTTTGGTAACCAAAGTAAACGAAGTTAACGAAGATTTTTCTAGTTTCGGTAGAACGGAGTCTTCGTTTCCTCAGCCTGCTCGCGAAAGACTTTCGGAGTTATCTCCTGCTTAGAATCTGCGAGATGGTTAGGCGGCATTCTCTGCCGCCTTCTGGATTCTCTCTATTTTCTCTCTCGATCTGTGCCATCCGCGCAGTGAGCGGTTCTGCTTCAACGGTTTAGCGGCCTAACGACTCCAAAAAATTTTGCCATGTCCGCCAAAATTTTCCGAAGGAAAGGGTTAAAGCGAGAAATGAGTTCTCAATGACGAGAGGTCACCGAAGGCAAAAACAATGAAAGGAATAAACTATGAAAGATCAAAACATCGTATTTATAGCAATGGCGTTTGCGCTTGCGTTTGCACTCGCGCCACTCACGCAAGCTGGACCGACCCCCGGCGGTATCCCATCCTCATCTGCGACCCAGAGCGCAGCAAGCCCTGAGGATGCAGCACTCCCGGTTATCAGCCTCCATAGCGCCGGAAATATCCTCCGGGGAAAGACTGGTTCATTCGTTTTAAAGATGAACCCTGCGGTCATGTTGGGTGGAATGTACATCAACTTCAAGGTCAGCGGCACCGCTGTCGCAGGAGTTGATTACGCTTCGCTTCTCTCGCCGACCTTCATCGGAAAATCCGGGTACGGAGTGATCTCGCTCAAAACCCTGCCTGACCCAAGAGGGGGATCCGACCATAAAGCCTACAGCGTTGTGGTGACCCTGGAGCGTGGTGCGGGATATGCAGTGGGCAAACCCAGCTCAGCTACAATCTGGATCACTAATAGCTGTGAGTTGGAGGCTTGCTGGTGAGGTTGATGGTAGATTACCCCACCTTGATTCTTCGACAGGCAACAACGAACGACCCTCCGCGCCGTCCCCGGGGAACCTTTCGGGGCGGCGCGGCGTCCGTATGTTGCAGCCGTTAATAGTGCGGCAGCATGCACTTACGGCGCGTCAAACGCGATGCTGCTAAATGGGTTTCCCTTTAATTTCTGATTGCGCCGTGAAGCCAGTGTAATCCTCGACAGAAGTTCTGATTTCGAAAATTTTTGCAATGCTGGGAAAAATTTTCCGAAGGAAAAGGTGGAAGCGAACACCAATGAAAATAAAAATCGCACGCCATATCAGTCCAGCTGCAATCGCCATAGCGCTGTTTTTGGCAGTAGCACTTCTTACACGCGGGGGCACCATTACAGCCATCAACACTGATAACAGCGGCGTCGATTCATTACCCAGGGCACTCGTCCACGCCACGGACGGCAGACAGGTGCCGTGATAGCGGGTTTGGCCAAAATTTTCTGAAGGGGTCAAAACAAGAAAGGAAATCAATCTATGAAAAACGGAGATACCGTCGCGATGGTCATAGCGTTCTTCCTCGTCCTTCCCTGGCTTGCGCGCCTTATAGTCTCAGCGAAGGCCGTATGGCGCGCACTGACGGAAGGCTGCAGTATGAGGAAAACAAAACGCACCAACCAAACTCATGCTGCTATCTACCAGCGTTACTGACTCTTTTTCAGCACATCTGTATGCTGGAATGCAAGTGCGAGGCATGCTCTCCTGCAAGCCGCTACCGCTCTGAATTCGTGCACTCCGCGTAATCAGCGGTCCTCTTTATTCTTCATCGCGCTCCGTTCTTGCGCAGCGCGCCTTCCTTCGAGATGATGGACACGCATGCCGATGACCTTGGAGCAAACTGGGACAAACGTCACCACATCCCGTTCTACGTTCATTCTGCGGTTCACAAGCACGGTCGCGCTTTGGACGATCGCGCTGCTCATCATGTTTTCGGGATACGAGATCTTGTTTTGGCTGCTGATAAGTTTGTTTGGAATGATCGGGCTTTGGGAATTTTACCGGATGCTCGATCACAAGGGACTCCCGAATTTCAAAATCACCGGAATGATCTGCGGGGCTGTCATGCTCGCGGGCAGTTTTTATTACTTTTCAAAAATCGGGCCGGCGGGCTCCTACGATTTCGAAGTTGCCGTCTTGCTCTTTTTCCTGCTGACGGTCTTCGGCCGACAAATGTTTACGCGGCTGCGTCACGACGAACCGTTGCAAACGATGGCTTATACTTTGTTCGGGCTGCTGTACGTCCTTTGGCTTTTCAATTTCATTACCAAAATCGTTTATTTGACCCCGCGTTCGAGCTCGGGTCAGCTCACAGGGCAGTTTTACGTCTTGTACCTGATTGCGGTCACAAAGTTTGCAGACATGGGCGCGTATCTCACAGGCAGCGCGATCGGCCGGCATTTGATGATCCCGCACATCAGCGGCAAGAAAACTTGGGAAGGTTTCTCTGGTGCAATTGTTTTCGCGCTCTTTTGCAGCCTGGGCCTGTTCAAACTAATGCCAGGCCATTTGCCTGCACTGACCTGGACGCACGCGACGATTCTCGGGCTACTTCTTGGATTCGCCGCGGTGCTCGGCGATCTGGCCGAATCAATCATAAAGCGTAGCACTGACGTAAAGGACTCGGGAAATTTGCTCCCGGGGATTGGCGGCGCGCTCGATCTTCTTGACAGCCTGCTTTTCACCGCGCCGTTATTATTCTTTTATCTGCGATTGGTCATTCGAGTGCCGTAACCACGGATCAATATTGACTTACATCAATAGGATAGGATTCGACCGCGAACAACGCGAACGGACGCGAATAGAAGAGGAAGCATGAATAACAGAATTTTTTCGCGTGAATTTCGCGTGATTATCCGTGGCTAAGATGAAACGCAAACGTGTCGTTATTCTGGGCGCAACTGGATCCATTGGCGAGAGTGCGCTCAAAGTGGCACGTGATATTCCGGAGCGAATGGAAATAATCGGGCTCGCCGCAAACAGCAACGCCGCAAAACTCGCTACGGCCGCGAATCAAACGCGCGCACCATCTGTTTGTCTCGTCGATGAAACCAAGATCGACGTGCTCCGCCACGCGCTCGATTACAAGCCGCGAATTTTTGCGGGAGAAATTGGTTTGCGCGAGATCGCGTGCCTGACCAACGCGCACATGGTGCTGGTGGCGATCATTGGCACCAGCGGTTTGCGCCCGGCGCTCGCGGCAATTGAAGCAGGAAAAGACCTGGCGGTGGCGAGCAAGGAGATTTTGGTCATGGCAGGCGACATCGTGATGCGCGAGGCACGCGATAATAGAGTGCACGTTTTGCCTGTGGACTCCGAGCACAACGCAATTTTTCAGTGCTTGGAATGTAAACGCTCAAGTCCGATAAATCGCGAGCAAGCGTTCAACGCTCAACGCTCAACGTCGGAGTCACAGGGTTTAGCATCGGGCGCTGGAAGTTTTACGTTGGATGTTTCCGACGTCCGCCGCATCATTCTCACGGCATCGGGTGGGCCATTTCGCCAAACCCCGCGAAAGGGTTTCGATTCGATCACACCAGAGCAGGCGTTGAAACATCCGACCTGGAACATGGGACCAAAGATCACCATCGATTCTGCAACGCTGTTCAACAAGGGCTTGGAAATGATCGAAGCGCACTGGCTTTTTGGCGTCGAGATGAAGCGCGTCGAAGTAGTCATTCATCCGCAGAGCATTGTCCATTCAATGGTCGAGTTCGCAGACGGCTCGACACTGGCGCAATTGAGTCATTCAAACATGCGCTTCCCGATTCAATACGCAGTGACCTGGCCAGATCGCCTCCCGAACAGTTTGCCGCCCCTCGATTTTTCGAAACTGGCGAAGTTGGAATTTTTCAGTCCGCGCTACGACGATTTCCCCGCGTTAAACCTCGCACGGCGGGCCGGCGAGACCGGCGGCACCTTGCCGGCTGTGATGAATGCCGCGAACGAGATCGCTGTCGCAGCCTTCCTGGATCGACAAGTCCGTTTTCCGGACATATGGCAGATTGTTGAGGAAGTCATGAACCAGCACAAGCCCGTTGCGCACGCTGATCTCGATGCAATATTGGAAGCTGATCACTGGGCTCGGGCTCAAGCGAGGAAATGCGCTGAAGCGTTGAACGGTTTAAGCGGGAACGCGTCCAACTGATCACCGTTCACTGATTACCAATCATGCTACTTCACATCGCCCGCGTCATCTTCATTCTCCTCGAGGTCCTCATCCTATTTAACTTGCTGATCGTGGTGCACGAACTGGGGCATTTTCTGGCGGCGCGCTGGCGAGGGCTCTACGTAGAGAAATTCGGCGTCTGGTTCGGCAAACCGCTCTGGAAAAAAAAGATCAACGGCGTCCAATACTCGCTCGGATCGCTGCCGTTCGGAGGCTTCGTGGCGCTGCCGCAACTTGCGCCAATGGACATCATTGAGGGAAAGGCCGATATGGACAGGGCGCGTCTGCCGAAAATTTCCGCGCTCGACAAGATCATCGTCGCCATCGCCGGCCCGTTTTTCAGTCTGCTGCTGGCGCTTTGTTTCGCCGCCATTGTTTGGGCGGTCGGTCATCCGGTGGGCGAAGCCGACTCGACCACTGTAATCGGCTACGTCGTGCCGGATTCGCCAGCGCAAAAGGCTGGCTTGCAACCCGGCGATAAAATCCTTTCAGTGGATGGCAAGCCGGTGAGGCGCTTTCTCGGGATGAACGATAGCGTGAGCTGGGATGTAGTGCGCAGCGAAGGCGACAAGATCGAAGTAAAATTTCAGAGAGACGGCAAAGCGCAAACTGTGTGGGTCGAGCCGTACAAGGCCGAGACTCGCGGATGGCGCAGGAAAAGTGTTCGCCAACTGCTGGTCTATCCGGCAGAGACACCGATCATCGCTAAAGTAGAGCCAAACACGCCCGCGGCAGCGGCCGGCTTGCGTGCCGGAGACATCATTCGTGGGTTCGATCAGACGCCCATCTATAATCCGATCGCGTTGTTGGAATACATCAACAAACATCCCAAGGATGAACTGGTCCTTCATGTCGAACGCGGCGGCGCGACGTTGGATATCCCCGTAAGACCGACGCCTCTGCCTACTGGCGATGAGATGAAGCCGCGGATTGGAATTGAATGGGACACAGCTGGAATCGTGTCTATTCAGCACCCCAGCCCCATTGAGCAGGTTTACAACAGTGTAGCGAGCACATTGAAGACGATCGGCGCGGTGGCGTCCCCGAAATCGGACGTCAAGCTTCAGCACTTGAGCGGGCCAGTCGGGATTTGGAACATTTACCTCAGGCTTTTTGAAGCCGAGGGTGGTTGGAAACTGGCGCTGTGGTTTAGCGTGATCCTGAATGTGAACCTCGCGATTTTGAACATGTTGCCCATTCCTGTGCTCGATGGCGGTCACATTGTGCTGGCACTCATCGAATCGGTTCGGCGCAAACCGGTAAATATGCGCGTGCTGGAGGTCGTTCAAACGAGCTGCGCCGTGGTGATAATCGGTTACATGCTCTACATCACGTTCTTCGACGTGCAGGACCTGCCGTTTGTCAGAAAAAAACTCGACCAGTTCGAATCCCAATCGCCGGCTAAGAATAGCCAGACCCCGTAGCTGCGCTCGTTGCGAGAGTGGTCGAGGCTTCGTACATTCGAAATCTCGTGAACTATTGCGTTGATCCTCTTCATTATCACCGCCGCGCCACGCGCGAGGTGAAGGTGGGGAACGTCGGCATCGGCGGAGACAATCCCATCCGTGTCCAATCGATGATCACATGCGATACGATGGACACCGAGGCGTCGATTCAACAAACAATCGAATTGGCGCAGGCTGGCTGTGAGATTGTCCGGATCACCGCGCCTACCGTAAAGGACGCACGCAATCTGGAGCACATCCTCAAGGGCCTGCGTGATCGAGGCTGCAACGTGCCGATTGTCGCGGATATCCATTTTAAACCAGAGGCAGCGATGGAAGCCGCAAAATGGGTGGACAAGGTGCGGATTAACCCAGGCAATTACGCGGATTCGAAAAAGTTCGTCATCCGTGAGTACACGGATGAGCAGTACGCAGGCGAGCTGGTGCGGATTCGCGAGCGATTTTCGCCGCTGGTCGATCTTTGCAAGAAACGCGGGATCGCCATGCGTATTGGGACAAACCACGGCTCGCTTTCGGATCGCATCCTGAATCGCTACGGGGACACGCCGCTGGGCATGGTCGAAAGCGCACTCGAGTTCGCCTGGATCGCGCGCGACTTGGATTATCACGATTTCGTTTTCTCGATGAAAGCGAGCAACCCGAAAATCATGATAGCCGCGTATCGATTGCTTGTAGCTCGATTAAACGAACTTGGACCCGATTGGAACTATCCCCTGCATCTCGGCGTGACGGAAGCCGGCGAAGGCGAAGACGCGCGGATCAAAAGCGCAATCGGGATCGGCTCGCTTCTTGCGGATGGCATTGGCGATACGATTCGCGTTTCTCTCACGGAAGACAGCCCTAATGAAATCCCCGTGGCGGAAGCGCTGATCGAGAACATACAGAAAACGTCCAACCCGCCTTCGCAGGGCTACGGCGCGGCAGGCGCCCAGCGCTCAACTCCGATAAATCGCGAGCAAGCGCCGAACGTCGAACTTTCTTTTGATCCTTTCTCATATCAGCGGCGCACAACAGAAAAGATCGAGCGAGATGGATTCAAACTCGGCGGAGACGAATTGATTCGCGTCGTGGTGCGGCAGGCGAACTTCGACAAGATCGCGCATAAGATCGACCGAATGGGAGATTACAAACCGGAGATTGTTTACGAAAACGCGAACGTAGTGGAGACCGATCCACGCGATGACTCAGCCATCGTCAAAATCAACGCGGAGCAGCGCGTGCAACTTGTCAGCGTGAGAGACGATGTCGATCTCCCAGTGATCGCTGCGTTTCGGTTACTGGCAGGGCGATTGCATGCGCGGCATCCGATTTTGCTGAAGGATGTGCTGAAGAATGACGAACCACGAATGACGAATGCCAAAGGAAACCCGAATGACCGAATGACGAAGAGCGGTTCGGATTTCGACAGTCATTCGTCATTGGAGATTCGTCATTCCTCATTTCTCCACGCGCTCCTCACTGCTTCCACCAATATTGGCTCGTTGCTGTGCGATGGAATCGGCGACGCCATTCTAGTGCAGGGCGAAGAGGCGCCGGGACAAGCGCTGCGTTTGAGTTACAACATGCTGCAGGCGGCCGGTTCGCGGATTTTCAAAACCGATTATGTCGCCTGTCCTTCTTGCGGGCGGACACTATTCAATTTGCAAACCACAACCGCAAAAATCAAAGCTGCGACCTCGCATCTCAAAGGAGTAAAGATCGCCATCATGGGCTGCATAGTGAATGGCCCCGGTGAAATGGCGGATGCGGATTTTGGATACGTTGGCGGCGCGCCCGGCAAGGTGAATCTCTACGTTGGCAAGACAGCGGTGAAATTCAATATCCCCGAAGCCGAAGCAGTCGATCGACTGAAAGACTTGATCCGCGAGCATGGCAAATGGGTTGAGCCGGCGTCAGAAGCAACGCCCTTGGAAGCGGTTTCATAACGCGGCCCCGTTGGCGGACCGGACACGAACTATGTCGCGGCAATACACGCTGCAACGCGCGCCAGGATCGACCTCAATCCATGTCGATTACGCCGCTGAGCTGAACGAACAACAGATCGCGGCGGTGACTGCGCCGCCCGGCCCCATCCTTGTGATTGCCGGAGCCGGCTCGGGAAAGACGCGTACGCTCACTTATCGCGTGGCGTATCTGCTCGAAAACGGGATCGATCCGCGCAACATTCTGCTTCTCACATTCACGAACAAAGCAGCACGGGAAATGCTGGGCCGTGTCGCGAATTTGCTGCCGGTCGATGCGAGCGGACTCTGGGGCGGAACATTTCATTCAGTAGGCAACCGGATTTTGCGAAGGCACGGCAGCGCGCTCGGTTACTCCAGCGGATTCACCATCACGGACCGCGAAGATCAGAAAGATTTGATCGACACCGTCGTGGCCGGCGCGGGAATTGATCCCAAGGAAATCCGATTTCCGAAAGGGGATGTGCTTGCGGAGATTTTCAGTTTCGTCGTGAACACGGAGAAGCCGCTGGAGGAATTGCTCGCGGAAAAGTTCCCTTATTTCCTGCCGCTACTCGATAAAATTCAAGATGTTCACGAGCGATACGAAAAAAAGAAAAAGGCGACGAACTCGATGGATTTCGACGATCTACTCGAAAAGACGTTGTCGATGTTTCAACGGCACGAGCGAATTGCGGAAGTTTACCGGCGACAGTTTCAATTCATTCTCGTCGATGAATACCAGGACACCAACAAAATTCAGGCTGACCTCGTTGACCTGCTCGCCCGCGATCATCGCAATGTGATGGTGGTAGGCGATGACGCGCAGTCGATTTACTCGTGGCGCGGCGCGAATTTCCAAAACATTCTCGAATTTCCCAAGCGCTACCCGGACGCGCAGGTCTTCAAGATCGAGATGAATTATCGCAGCGTGCCGGAAATTTTGGACGTAGCGAATGCAGCGATTACCGTAAACGTTCAACAATTCCGCAAGCATTTAAGCGCGACGCGGGAATCAAAAGCGTTGAAGCCGGCTTTGGTAGCGCTCAACGATGGCGCGGTGCAAGCGCAGTTTGTAGCGCAGCGGATTCTCGAATTACGCGATGAAAATGTCGATCTCAACGACATCGCCGTCCTGTACCGAGCGCATTATCACGCGGTGGAGTTGCAGTTGGAACTTTCCCGTCGGGGTATCCCTTATTTAATCACCAGCGGCATTCGATTTTTCGAGCAGGCGCATATCAAGGACGTGACTTCATTTATCCGTTTCGTTGCCAATCCCCGTGACGAAGTTGCGTTTAATCGGATGGTGAAATTGCTTCCCGGCATTGGCAATCGCACTGCCGAGAATCTCTGGCAGGCGTGGGCGGCTGATTCTGTAGCCGCGCGCGTTGACCTCGGCTCTGAAAACCAATCAGCGCGCGCCGGGGTCAGCGCCCCCGGCTACAGTAAACGTCTCCAAGCCATGAACGTTCCCGCAAAATCAAAGAAGATGTGGACGCAACTCGCGCACACGCTGGATGAAATCGCACCCGGCGGCCAACCCAATCCGCCCTCGGAAATGGTTACATCGATTGTGGAAGCGATCTACGACGATTATGCCAAAGTGAACTTTACCAACTACGAACTGCGCCGGGAAGACCTGGACCAGCTCGCAGTGTTCGCTCGTCAATTCAAGGACATTCACGAATTTCTTTCCCAATTAGCGTTGATCAGCAACGTCGATGCGGAGGCCACGCCAGTGCAAGGCGCAGACAAAGAAGCAGTCAATCTATCCACAGTGCACCAGGCGAAGGGCCTTGAGTTTCATACGGTGTTCGTGATCTGGTTGACGGACGGGATGTTCCCGAGCAGCCGCTCCCTCAATACGCGCGATGCACTGGAAGAGGAACGGCGTTTGTTCTATGTGGCCGTCACACGCGCGCGCGACGAGCTTTATCTCACATATCCGCAAATGCGCTTGTCTGGCGGTTACGGTGACGTTTTCCAGCGGCCCTCGCGTTTTCTGCAGGAAATTCCAAACGAGCTGGTTGAAGATTGGCAAATCAGAAAGGGCTGATTTTCTTGCCACGGATTGACACGGATGAAACACGGGTGAGCAGATGTTAGAAATCCAAGGCGAGCATCCGGACAAGTTGCTGCATCGAGCAACGACCGAGGCCATCATCGGAGCTGCGTTCGAAGTGCAGCGCGAGCTTGGATACGGATTTTTTGAGCGAGTTTATCAGCGTGCATTACAGGTTGAGCTAAAGCACCGGGGCGTTACTGCCGAGATCGAAAGACGCATTCAGGTTCAATATAAGGGCGTGATCGTTGGCGACTACGACGCCGATCTGATCGTCGACGGTTGCGTCGCCGTCGAAATTAAGATCAATCCTATGTACGACAAGCGCGACGAAGCGCAGTTGCTCAATGAGCTGAAAGCGACTGGTCTCAAGGTCGGATTGCTACTCAATTTCGGACGAACCAAAGTGGAGTACAAACGGCTCGTCTTTTAGTCCGTGTTTCATCCGTGTTCATCCGTGGCTGAATGAATTTGTCGCCGGAGAAGAGGATCGCAGGCGTTCTCGCGCCGCTGTTTGCATTGCGCGGTGAGGATGATTTGGGAATCGGCGACACCGGGACCTTGCGGGAGTTCATCGATCGGGCAGCAGAAATCGGATTCAAACTTGTCCAGCTTCTGCCGATTAATGAGACCGGAGCCGATAACAGTCCGTACAACGCGATCAGCGCCATAGCGATTGAGCCAACGACGCTGCACCTCGCGCCGAACTCACCGCAGGATTTAACGCCCGAAGACTTTGAGAGATCGATCGCCGATGTCGATCTTACCAGCCTTCGACGCGGGCCGGTGAAGTACCGCCACGTGAAAAAACTAAAGTGGCGTCTGCTGGAAAGGGCATTCTCGAGTTTCTCCAAATGCGCCAGTGAAGAACGGCAATCAGCATTCCAAACGTTCTGTGAAGAAGAATCCGCCTGGCTACGCGATTACGCATTTTTCCGGGTTCTTGTGGAGGAAAGTAATGGCAGCGCCGCGTGGGATCGATGGTCCGCGCAGCATCAAACAATAGAAAAAGCACGCAGTTGGCGGGACGAAGTGCCTTCTGATCGACAGGCAATCCTGACGCAGCGCGAGGAATTCTTTTGTTACGTCCAATGGATCGCGCACCATCAGTGGCGCGGCATCAAATCGTACGCGGAAGAACGTGGCGTCGCGTTAATGGGCGATATTCCGTTCGGTGTCAGTTACTGCAGCGCCGATGTTTTCGCGCGCCCGCATGAATTCGTGCTCGATTGGTGTGGGGGCGCGCCGCCCGAGCCGACCTTTAAGGACGACGCGTTCACACAGCGATGGGGACAGAACTGGGGCATCCCGCTCTATCGCTGGAGCGCCATGCGGGCGAACAATTGTCAGTGGTGGCGCGAACGGGTGCGCGCTGTCCGGCGCATCTTTCATCTCTTCCGGATCGATCACGTCCAGGGATTTTATCGCATCTATGCCTTTCCATGGCGGCCGAAGAGGAACAGGGAGTTTCTCTCCCTGGATTGGCGTCAAATGCTGCAACGAACCGGTGACCGCCAGCCGCATTTCGTCCCCTGCGATGACAACACACCCGAAAATCGCGAACTAAATAAACGCGAAGGCGAAGAGTACCTGCGCATGGTTCTGGAGGAAGCGGGCATCGCGCGCGTAGTTGGCGAAGACCTTGGCGTTGTCCCAGAATATGTGCGACCCAACTTACAGTCGCTCGGGATTGCCGGATTCAAAATTCCGCAGTGGGAAGTCCGCGATGGCATGATCATTCCAGGCGAAATGTATGAACGGCTTTCGGTCGCGACTTACGCAACCCATGATCACGAACCGATCCGCGCGCTCTGGAACGAGGCGTTCAAAAGTCCGACCGGTCCGACGGCAGCATCCGAACAAGCGCGAGACACGCTGGAAAAGATCGCTCTATTTTCCGGGCTGAATCGAAAAATCGGACAGCTCGACTTCGAAAAAGATTTTTATCCAGCAATTATGCATTCGCTTTTCAAGAGCGACTCGTGGATCGCCATGGTCATGATCACCGATCTGCTGGCGCGCACGTACAGGTTTAACGTTCCAGGGACAAAGGCCAACCTGAATTGGACGCGGCGAATGCAGCGCTCGATTGCGCAACTCCGTTCCAGCCGCAAAGAGCGAACACGAATGCAGCTAATTCGCGAACTGCTGCAAAAGACAGGGCGCCTCTAGTTACGCGTCACGCGCTCTTTTCGATGGGCGCGCCAACTTTGTTGCCCCACTCGGTCCACGAACCGTCATAATTGCGAACGTTGTTCAGGCCTAACAAGTACGTCAGGACAAACCAGGTGTGACTGGAGCGTTCGCCAATTCGGCAATAAACCACGGTGTCTGTTCCCGGCTTTAGGCCGCATTGATCGAAATAAATTTTCGCCAGTTCTGATGCCGGCTTGAACGTGCCGTCATCATTGGTGGCAGTCTTCCACGGCATGCTCTTTGCCCCTGGAATGTGGCCGCCGCGCAGCACGCCTTCCTGTGGATACTCCGGCATGTGCGTGATCTCGCCCCGGTATTCGCCGGGTGAGCGCACATCGATCAGCGGTTTGGCACCCTTGCTTTGCGTCAGCGCTTCATCGAAAAACGCGCGAATCTCTTTGTCGAAACGTTTCTTAGGCACCGGATAATCTGTGGTCGAATATTCCGGGACTTCGCGCGTCATGCGGCGGCCTTCGGCTTTCCATTTGTCGCGGCCGCCATTAAGAATTTTGACTTTCTCGTGCCCAAACAAACGAAATGCCCATAGCGCGTAGCACGCCCACCAGTTCGCTTTATCGCCGTAAAAAATACAAGTCGTCTCCGGCGTGATTCCGTGGCGGCTGCACAGCCGCGCAAATTTCTCCGGCGAAATATAATCGCGAATCAGCGGATCCTGGAGATCAGCACGCCAATCGATATGCGCCGCCCCGGGGATGTGTCCGGTATCGTAAAGCAAAATGTCCTCATTCGACTCGATGATCCTGATGCCGTCGTCCTTGAGATGTTTCTCCAGCCAATCTGTTTCCACCAGCGCTTCTGGATGCGCGTACTCGGTTGGATTCATAGCCATAGCAACAAAAACTTGCGGCTACTCTCGCAAGCAAGCAAGGGATTTTGGATTGTGCCAAAGGCGCGATCGCGAGACTAGGCCTCACCGCAAAATTGAATCAGCCGGATAAATCACGCCGTTTTTAATTATGCTGTCGATATCGGAAGTGTGTGCGATGTCATCCAGCGGATTGGAATTGAGAATCACCAAGTCGGCGAAATTGCCGTTCTCGACTGTGCCGATGTGCGCGCCGGTGTCGCCGCCGAAAAGTCTCGCGGCGTTCGCCGTAGCGCATTGCAGAATCTGCATCGGCGTCAGCCCCGCTTGATTCATCAGTTGGAATTCGCGGAACAATGCTGGTCCATGGATCGTTCCGATGTTTCCCGCGTCCGTTCCGGCGGCGATGGTCACGCCAGCATCCTCTAGTTTTTTCAAATTCGGCAGCGCCACTTCGTACGTCTTATTGATCCGATCCAGAACAGATTTCGGATCAGCCAACGCCTCTTTGATTCTTTGTGGCAATTTGTCCTGCGGAATCTTCGTGACATCGAGCGACGCGATTACTTCAGGATCTCCCCACTTTTGTTCTTCGGGAGTCAGATTCAACTGGTGCGAAAAGGTGCGGCCGTAGCGTTCAAACACGACAAGAGTCGGACACAGAATGACGTGCCGATCCTTCAAAAGCTTCACGAACGCATCATCCACAGGTTTATCGATCACGCTATGGACCAGCACATCGGCGCCTTCTTCAACGGCTGCGCGCGCGGTTTCCAATTCGGTCG
>Ga0126373_10001943_pt1 | contig 14973 bp, 29 predicted proteins | sample PanSoiMetPlot_11_FD_92545 | JGI IMG/M metagenome (GOLD analysis project Ga0126373, IMG submission 92545) | Tropical forest soil microbial communities from Panama - MetaG Plot_11 | ecosystem: Environmental > Terrestrial > Soil > Tropical forest > Bulk soil | place: Panama | collected 2016-02-17 | reverse complement strand
GGAGGGCGGGTGGGTGTGTTGTGGGGGGGGGGGGGGGGGGGGGGGGGGGGGGGGGGGGGGGGGGGGGGGGGGAGTGGTTACCTAGACTTGCGGTTGGGTTGGGGTTTGTAGGGATCTTAGAAGTTCGGAGATAGGATCGCCGTCTGCCTGTGCTCCAGCCAAGGCTTCTTTCACGATAAATTGGCTAGCCTTCAAACGTATGGAGTCCGATGTAGAGTTTGAAGATAGCCATTCAATCTGTGCAGCGGCATGCGCGAGATTCTTCTTGAAGAAGTCTCTTGTGTATCTTTCGACGTTTACCGCAGATTCATCGTCTTTCGTCTTACTCTGGGAAAGCTCGAATTCCTGGCGAAGCGCAGCAGCATAGGAATGCAGCTCTTTCTGCAATTCCCCGTCACTCAGCCCAAACTGCAATTCTGTGTCATCGGGTGTATCTGGATTTTGTGGGTTATCTGGATTTTGTGGGTTATCTGGATTTTGTGGGTTATCTGGATTTTCGCTATTCTGTGGTTTCTCCGTCATCATCCTCATCCTCTGTGGTGTCGTCGTCTGTATCGGCTTCTTCGGGAGCCTCGTTCTCTGCGCCTTCCTCGGGCGTTTCTGGTTCTGCGGGTACTACTGTTGGATCTTGGGGAGCCTCGGTTTCACTCATTTCAGTCCTTTCCTCGGTATGTGGTGGCAGGGGTCGTGGTTCTCTAGGGGGACAGTGTAGCATTGTCACTCGGTGAGTGATTGGTTAGCGGTGGCTAACTTTGATATGGGGCAAATGGCATTTTGCTCGCCCTGTGATTTCGGTACAAACGTGAGAGTGGTTCGCTTTTTGGTACGAAAAAAGCGGAGAACAATCCTTCTCCGCTTTTCTCGAGAGTTATTACTCTACGTTACCGATATACCCAATGATATGCTCGTACTTCTTTACGTCGGACATTACGGGGGCATTTACGGTGATGACCCGCTTAGGCGCGTCCTTTTCCTGCACCTCGATTTCACCGGCGAGATCACTAACCAGCATGATTTCGCCGCGGCCGTATTTGCTCTCGTCTAGCGTATTGACCCACGAATATGCGCCGTTCGGAATCACGCGCACTGTGGATTTGATTGGCGATTTCCTGACGATTTCCATCAGTTTGATTCTCTCCGCGCTAGTCATATCCGGCGCGGTTGCGATACCGCATTCCACGACCGCAGTATTCACTTTCCGCGGCTTGTAACCGGCGGGAATGATTGCCTTGACTTTAGGCGCCCGCTTTTCGGTTTCCTGCCCATATCCGCCGGCGAATGCCTGGCGCTGCATTTCATTCGCCTTTAGCGCTTTGTTTGCCATTTCTTCGAGGGAATAGGCGTTCTTTTCCCGTGCCACATGATTCAGCACGATTTTCAGGAGCTTTCTCGTTTGGTAATCGAGTTTCATTTGGAATTTCTCCTTTTTATTCGGGCGCGAGTTTATCGCGGCCGGTTTTCATATGTCTCCGACATTATAGCACATGGAATGCACCTGCCGCTTTTTGATTAGTTTTCCACTCTGTATACGGTTTTGTATTCCAATCAGTATACACGAGCGTAGCACATATTTCATGCGAAGTCAACCCTTGCTTTTGCATGGTGCCGATGGCAGACTGTATTTAGTGATTGAGAGAGATCTCACTCACGAGTAGCGCCGAGCATTCCAGTCTGTTATCAGAATGGAATACTACCGATTATTAGTCTGTTTTGAAAACAGACAACATATCGGCGCGCGTGGCAAGCCAGTCAAGCTGATCAAGTTCACAAACTCTTTAGAACTTAGATCCTTGACTTCGCATGCCAGCGCGGGCACCATGTAAGTAATGCGAGCACAGGAGTGATCTGAATGGCCAGCTTGTCTGCCGAGAAGATCGCGGAACTCATGTCTGGCAAGAAAGTATCCAAGCGTGGATTTTACCGAACCACGTCGGGCGAGCGAATCGAAGGAATCGTGCCCGCCGATAGCTGCGGTAAAATGGAAGGGAACGCAGGTTCGATGCGCCGCTCACGCAAGGGACGCACGTACCGCGCTCCGAATGGTTCACGCAGATACATCGCCAGCGATGCAATCCGCGAGAACGTCGCGTACTACGTGATTCGACCAATCTGATCAAATCGATTGGTCGAATCTTCCCCACGTAAGGGGTAAGCGGGGTAAGCGGATAATAAGCCGCTGACAAATGACAAACTGCACCACCCGCTCTACACACACTCTTAGTACTTATAGTATAGTACTAGTGTAGTAGTAAGTGTAAGTGGTAAGGAAGTCTCCAAAATCGAACGTATGTTCGACGCGAATCGGACGCTAAGGAAATCTAAGCGTCCTCTTGTGGGATTTGACTTTGGTTGCTTGATCGGCTACAGTGAACTATGCATGAGCCGAGCAACGAGCTAAAGGCACTTCTCGATAAGTACGCAGGAATCAAGCGTATCGTGACACAGCCTCAAGCTCGTGCAATCGTGAAACGCGCGGTTGCGAATGGTAAGTTGGTAAAGCCGCTTGACTGTCAAGGATGCGGCGCTAGCAACAAACGACTAGACGCGCACCATAAAGACTACAGTAAGCCACTTGAAGTTGAGTGGCTATGTAGAAGGTGCCACAGTGATAGACACCAATTTTCCGCTGTCAATCTACAAATGATAAAGCGGATCCAAGACAAACTCTAAACGGGAGTAAAGGAGGTGAAACACTAAAAAATCATGGGCCTCTCCAGTGAGAGGATTGCAGAACTCATGGCCAAGAAGCGTACTAAGGGCCAGTATGAGGATCTTCTGCACTTCCTTATGACGGAGAGCGATGAAGCTGGTATCGATGTTCAGGAGCAATGGCCTCTTGAGCTTGGTGCTAAGAACGCAACTGCGCTTTATCAGGGATTCAGGAATGCGGCTGAGAAGCTGGAGATTCTGGATCAGCTTGATATTCTGCAGCGTGACGATCATGTGATGATTCTCGTCAAGACTCGTGTCGCACTGATGTTCGGTGAGGATGCGGAGGCTGTCACTGACAGCACTGATGAGGACAACACAGATGAGGAGTCTACCACTGATGTGGAGGATTCCGAGCCTGTCACGGCAAGCGCGTAAGCTAATCGCTCAGTCAAAACTGAATAAGATCGGGGCAACCTACAGCCTGGCAACAGAAAGTAGGTCACTAACCTAGCGTGGGTTAGGCCACTTCACACGGTTCGATTCCGTGGCTACGGTTATCCGTTGTCGAAACAAAAGTAGACAACAAAACGGGAGAACAAAGGAGAACAAACGAATGTCTTCTGACGTAGATGAGAAGCGTCAGGAGTTGGATCGGTTCAATGAACGTCAGTTGAAGAAGCAGAACATCGAGCAGCTTAGAATCCAGTGGTTGATATCACTGTTCGAAGCTGAAGGTGTCGAGCTTCCCTATAGTGTGTCGAGTGTCGAGTACATCACGCAGTATCATCCTGCTCCGAAGTTGGAGAATGGTGCTACGGATTACTCGGCTCCGCAAGTGATCGATGTGGAAGCTACGCAGATCATTCTTGCGAAGGTCGCTCAGCATGCTGCGAGACTCGGATACAAGATGGAGAAGGAATACACCGATAAGAACTACACTCACAAGGTGATTCTTCTCGAAGATCCGAACTCTCACTGGGATGACGTGACGATCACTTATCAGGCATCTCGCGAGTCTGTTTGTCGCAAGGTTGTCACTGGTAAGAAGCATGTCGAGAAGCAGATCATCGAAGCTCATGATGAGGATATCACTGAGTGGGAATGCGATAAGATCAGCTTCCTCGGCATGGATACCGCCAACTCCAAGTAGGCAGACAAATGTCTACAACAAGTTCACAGTTCGTATGGGCTTACATTCTTACCGTAGGCCCAATCATCGGTGCGATAGCTACGTTTGCCTACATGGGCATGCGTAAATAGCCGCGAGCAAGTAGCACCAACAATCAAGGGAATCCCTAGCGAAGCAAACGTAGGACATGGGTGCTAGGGTAAGTCACTGAGGGGTTAGAGTGACACAGGCTGAACAAGCTAGCAACAAAGTCCTACATAAGACCACCTGGAAACAGCAGGGCAGTAGGTTGCCTAGCAATAAGTTGCTAGCTTATTGAGCCTGGCTTTTACAGCTAGACTCAGAAAGGAGGTGAGTCATAATGCCTCATATCATTGTCAAGCAAATCAAGTGTCCGGTGGCTATCAAGCTGCGCCGGTACACTACGGTTGCCCAAGTGCAAATGGGTGGGAACCTGACTCACCTGATGCACTGTTCAGCTTGTGGATCAACTTACCCAGTCGGTAAGCCACATCCCAAGCAAGCTCAAGGAGCCTTTGTCGTCAGGCGGTATCGATGACAAAAGTCAACGGCAAACAGAGCGATACACACATGACTGAACTGGAACTGATGAAGTTCCACTTCAAGAGGATGTGGAAAGATCGAGAGAATCCAGCAACTAGGTACTCTCTCAAGCAAAACCTCCGAGCACAAAGAACGGAGAAGAACGGGAGTAGCTAACAATGAGCGATATCCAACGCTTCATTGATGTACAGAAAGAAGCGAATGGGTTGCTCCATCAGTATGGTCTGTATGAGCAAGGCTGGAGATTTGAATTCTCCAATACCCAGCGCACTATCGGGGATTGTAGCCACAACTCAAAGACCATTCGATACAGCAAGCACTACATGACAAGTGATCCAGAATCAATTACGGATACCTTGCTGCATGAGATTGCTCACGCACTAGTCGGGCGCGGTCATGGTCACGATTATGTGTGGAGGAAGATGTGTGTCCGTATCGGGGCGAATCCAGATCGCACGCCTGATATCAATAAACAGGCGCAAACGAGGTCTACGGCTAAAAAGAATTATCGCATCATGTGCGGTGATTGCGGATGGTACGTAGACAGGTTCAGATTCAAGAGGGGATTCTATCTTGACCCGAACATAGACAGATGGTGTCCTCGGTGCGAGTCAAGGAATCTCCAGTATTACAAGCTCGAATGGAAGTAGCTAGACAAAAGTAGATTCCGTGAGCAGGATTCACAAAATCCGTAAAGGTAAAGCATAGTCCAACTCGAAGGGAGGTGATCCTATGAGTTGGAGTGATCCGATCAGTGACAAGCAGTTGGATCTTCTGATGAAGTTATGTGATCAGAAGGATCTGAGTTCTCTGCCGGATGCTCAACGTTCGTTTCTTGAGCCGGGTGATAGCTTCAAGTTGAAGTCTAATCTGCTGAGGATGAACAGAGAGCAGGCTGCTGAAGCCATTACATTGATGCTTCAGTTGCCTAACAAACATGAAGTGAATACCCTACCCCCTGTGCCGTTTTCACAGGGTGGCGGTGGGATCGACAAAAGTAGCCAAGAAACCGTGGAAATGACACCAAGTCCACAAGCGGGCTATTACTTTGTTATCGATCCGTTCGATGATAAAGAGAAGTTCTACCGTGTCCAGAAAGGTAAAGAGAACACACGGTGGGAGGGCTATACATTCCTGCACGTTCAAGCTAGTGATGACTTCTATCCTGTGAAGGATAAAGAGAAGCGGGAGGCGATCTTCAAGGAGATTGCTAAAGATCCGATCAAAAGCATGAACGAGTATGGAATGAGGATTGGTAGGTGTGGTGTCTGCGGTCGAACTTTGACAGACCGACACTCAATCCTCAGAGGTATCGGGCCTATCTGTGCAGCTAAGCTTGGCCCTACTCAAGAGCAAATGGATCTTCTCAACAGACTCGGACTTATCAAACGGGAGTCACCATCCGAGGATGAGGATAATGAGTGACTAACTCACAAACCGATGGAAAATATGCCCTTGACTTAGCATCGGAAACCTGCTAGACTGGTCTGTAGGCGGTGGGGGAGACTGGCGCTCCCCTGCCGCTGAAACCGATGCTCAGAATGGTTGAGCGCGCAAGTATCTGGAACTGCGGATAGATCAGGAGGCTAGTGTAAGAGCCTAGTCAGCCAGCTAAAGCACACTTAGACTGAGTGTGAGTCAATACACCGATGTGGGATTGGCGTGAAGATTCCAGAGGAATACCCTTTGCTTCACAAGCTAACCTAGCCTCATAATGTATCCGTTGGTCAGGATGCAGTACAAACAAACGGGAGATCATTATGCCTGTTTTGACGCCTGATGAGCGTAAGCAGTTTACGCTAACTCAGGATGAAGCAGAGAATGCTGCCCGTAGAGTTGCGAATGGTGAGAGACTGACGTTTCAGTCGATCTTCAATCGTAATCAGGTAGCAAAGATCGCTAGACAGAGTTACGGCGTGGAGGTTGTTCGTTACACGCACAGGAATCAGCTTTACGATCCTCGGTATACTGTCGAGGGTTCAGACATTCCTGATCGTGGTTTTGCGAACGACTACAAGCACTTCTTCGCAAGTATCTACTGTCTAGAGTCCGAGAGTTATCGTCGCAATAGGTGGTAACGATGGACGGCTTGGATCGTGATGCTCTTGATCGCTGGATTACGGGTGGTCGTTACTCAAGCTGTGCTATGCAAGTCACTTGCCCGGCTTGTGGAGAGGAAACATTCGTAGTCAGCGAGACTGAGTACGGATCAACTGAGTGGAATCCTGCCGAGTGTGGTAACAAAGCATGTGGCAGAGAGTTCACTGGTGATGAAGACTGGCGGGAGGATGAGCCTCCCGAGCCAGAGTATAACTATGACTTGGATTGATTGGGAGCTTTGGAGATTCGAGGCTGACAACCCAGCAACAAATGATATCCAAGACATACTAGACAGGCTAGATAGGGGCATCGTGTATGCGAGTGTCCCCTATCTAGCCACTCGATTCAATGAGTTCAATGGTTCAGCAGCAGCACTAGATTGGGCCATTGAAAATCGAACAGATCCTTGGTACGTCGATGAGATGAAAGCCAAGATCAAACTCGAACAAGCAGTACAAAAACTTAGAGCAAAACGCGAAAGGGAATATCAAATGAGTGAGTCAGCAACTACGAGTGCTGATAAGCCCAAGCGTTCAGGCAATGTCAAGGGTACGCATGCGATGATTGCCCGCGCTAGAGCCGTGAAGATTCTAGAAGCGCGTCATCAGACTGAGTTCGATCAGATTCTTGGTGATGAGCGTGAGAAGATCGGCTTGCCTCGCAAGAGTGGCAATGATAAGCGTGTGGTTCTCTTGAAGCGGTTGGATGCTCAGGAGAAAAAGCTTGCAGAGCTTCGCAAGCAGTTGGAGGCATTGACAGATACTACCAACTAACTATTAGGAGGTGGCTGTTACTATGGGCCATCTTCTATGGGAAGTTGGTCATTGGTTAGGCATCGTCCTTGTGGTTGGTATTGGAATATTGTTTTTCATTGGCGTAATCATGTACGATTACGAGAAGCACAAGGAGTACGATGAAAGAGACGAAATCATCAGACCACGAGCCACGTGGAAAGATGTCAAAGAAATACAATTCTACCGAGCTGACGGAACTAACTTGGCAAAAGGTAGACCACCGTTCTCAGAGACTATCACCAATGAATCCATACATGTTGATGGTTCTGAACGACGGAGAGACATGGACTATTCTACAGGATTGCACGATCGTGATGATAATGACGACTGGCTCGGGTGGAATTAATTTTGATATCGACGAGGAAATCAAGCGAGTCTTGCAAAAGGGCAAGTACTCCGAACATATCAAGATTGTCACAAGATTCAGCTAGCGTGGGCAAGCCAGCCGTAACGGTGCTATGCTCTCCTACATGGGTTGAGTGATCCCGTGCGTTAGTTGAGTGTGTGCGGTGTAAGGTGGCTGTGAAATATGCAGCTTGTGGGTTCGATTCCCACCACCGCATATTCCGTTATCTACGAGTAACGGAGGTAACAAGAAGTGGGAAGACTGAATAATAGAAAGCGAATAGCTCATCTAAATCGAGCTATCGCTAACAAGAAACAACAGAGAGCAAGACTGGAAGAAATAGAAGCTCTGATTCAGGAGTTCTATTCATTCCATGATCTCTCTGATGACGAGATGCACAAGAAAGCTCCGTACATTTTGTCACTCTTGTCGAGAATCGAAAGATTGGCAAAAGAATCTGGTCATAGCACTCCTGAGTTTGAAGCATATATTCGGGAGATCAGAGATGAACGCAACTCCATCAAAGCAGATGAAGCGGAGATGGTACGTGCTCTCAAGATGTTCATAAACAAACAGGTTCAGCTTAGGGCTGAGCAAGTTGTACCAACTGGTACAGTATGTTCTGTGTGTAGACACAGACCAGCACAGACACAAGCTTATGGTGTGTGGCTGTGTAAGCGATGTGCCAGAGGTCTAGATGAACTACCGAAAGGTAGGCAGTAACAATGAGGGAAAGCGATATCAACCGGCAGCTATTTCATGCTGGTCACTATAACATCATCGCTAAGCAGTTTCGTGAGGCTTTTGCGATGTGGGAGAACCGCGATGATCCAACAACTCTGCCTGCTTGGTCAGCTTTAGTTGATCTGATGCTGAATATGGCACTCAGATTCCAAGCAGACAATGAGTTGTTTGATCCTGAGCGATTCTTGACAGCATGTAGTCCCGATTCCGCAAGCTTTCCATTTGCGGATCTTTGGGAGAAGGTAATGCCTCATAGCAACGGAGGTAATGATGGGTCTGCATGATCCCAATCCTCCCGATGAAGTCGATATCTACGCAGACTTCATCAAGCCTGTAGCTAAGCCGACTTGCGTAATCTACATCGTGATGTGTGATTATCCATACTCGATGCAGATGCAGGTTCAAGTCAGGGTATATCACGATGGCTTGGCTAATCTGGAATACTACCGATGGTTCGGTAAGACTGGGCCTAAGCGTGGTGGTTACAGGTTGTCTGATCCCAAGGATTTGGAGATTTGGGAGACTGACAAAGAAGTGTGGGAATGGCTCAGTGAGTGGGGATTTGTAGAACTCCACAGGATTGGGCCAGAGGATTCAGAATATTTCGCTACCGAGAAGTTGACAAGGGAAAGCAGGAAAGCGGAATGACTACAGAGAAATCTGATTGGATGGATCCTCTGAACAAGCTGATCTGGCGCAAGGCAATCAAGGATAAGCAAACTCGCGTCAGGACTCGTGATGGGCGCGAGTTTGTCCTTGATTATCGAATGTTGTATGATCGTATCGAGCAGAAGAAGATCGAGAAAGTTTGGATCCATCCTGCTGGTGCAAACTCATTCGCGCCTTGTGGTTGGTTCGATGTTCAGAAATTCGTCAAAGCAACAGGAGCGTACTCGGAGGTTACGAAGTGAGTACCATCCAAGCAGCACAAGCAATCGGTAAAACGGGAGATCCCTTCTGGGTCGAGGTTGTGAAAGCCTACGAGAATGTCTCAATCTTCAAGGATATCACGTTTACTGTGGAGCGTGGTGATAAGGCAGCAGATATCTACTACGCGCATGATGTTGGCAGCGGCGATGCTGTGGTGATTACGATTCGTCCGTTGTCTGGTAGTGAGATGACTACTACCAAGATCGAAAGCAACGGCGGCTATAGATAGGAGCAGCTAATGGCAAAGACTGGACTGAAAAGTTCATTCGAGCTAACAACTCGTACACCTGCCACGAAGGTTGCTTGCGAAGTCAGCTTGATTGTTGATGGTCGTGAGCTTCCGAACATGGCTGTACTTGGTGAGGCTCTTGAGGCTGCGGTAGTCTTGATTCAAGAGAAGGTTACCGAGTCTTACAAGGAAGTTCCCGCAAGAGTAGCGGAGGTAGCGAGCGTAGCAAATACAGCAAACCCAGTTCCGCAGGTTTCACAGCCTTCGGTGCCCGCGACTGTTATTCCTGTGGAAGTTCCCAAAGTGGAAACTGAGCCTGAGCCTGAGCCAGTACCGTTTGGCTCAAGTAAGCCGTGGGAAATAGGGAAAGCGACACAGTAACATGCCTCTCGATCCTGCGAGGATAAAGGAGCTGTTGGCTAGAAAGAATGCTCCCAAACGTGGGGGTGGCAGGAAGAAAGCAGCACGCGATCCTAATGATCGTAGCTATACAGCTTGGTTTGCATTGTCGCATGAGATCATCAACAAAGAGACTAATGAGCCTTGGCGGTGCGATAATCCTGATTGTGTGGATCCTCGCCCGCCAAGGCATGGTGGTCAATTTGTTGTAGAAGTCAGTGGCAAGATGATGTGTCGATACTGTTTCGTGGAAGGTTGGCTTATGTCAAACCCAGCACAGGAGACAATCGATAATGGTGGTGGACAATAGGTTTGATAATGGCAGCACTCCAGTTTATTTCATTTATGCACAATGTGTATGTGAAGGAGTGCGAGAAAGAACGGTAGAGACTGATGAAGGTTTTGTTTTCATTGGTAAAATGACAGAGCTTTTCAATGAACTGCATATTCCTAGAGGATATTACAGTTCGATTAGGGCTTTGTTGTTCGACACAGTACCTACGGTAGACGCGGAAGGCTACGAGCTTCCGATATCTGAGCCATGCTTGACTTACTTGAAACGCGGTGCATCCACCAAACCATCGGAAGTACTGTATAATCGGCCGCTATCGGAACTGGATTTGGATTGGTACAGAAATTCCGTCCAGCCCTTGACTTCGGTCGGAGGCCGTGCTACAGTGGTTGGTGAGGCCGGAGAACGGCTAGCAGGACTGGAGAACGAGGTTACCAAGATCAAGATGGTTCTGCAAAACTTTGAGTCTAGGATACGGGAGTTGGAAGCCTAGACTCAGACTCAAAGGAGAGAAATGCCAAGGCAGCGGAGAGTCAGTAAAACCAGTAAGACCAAGGCTGCGGCAGAAATTCCAACTCAAACACAAGTAACAACAAAACCGAAAGGACTGAAAATGCCTCTTGATTCCGATCGCATCAGGGATCTTTATGCAAAGCGTCGCAAGAAGGGCATCTATACTGAGAAGCTGATCGTGTTTCTCGGTTCTGGTGATGCTGGCGTGAGTGTTCGTGAAGAGTGGCCTACGGAGTTTCCGTGGGATGAGTCGAAAGAGGGTAAGGATCGCGGTAAGCAGGCGACTACTCTCAAGCAGGGTTTCGAGAATGCGAAGGAGAAGAAGGATGCTCCCGAGGGTTCTGAGTACGTCGATGTTCTCGTCGAGGGTGAGGATGTTTTCCTCATCAATAAGGTTCTGACGGGAGAGGTTGTTCCCTCGGATACCGAGGCCGTCGAGGTCGAGGCGTAGAAACCTTCTATCAAGTCTCATCATCCTAAGATGATGAGACTTGATAAGCTAGCTGGGCCTGTCGAGGACTCAGCTAGCTTATCAAGTCTAGCACTTGATTGGAGGTTATGATGTTTTGTATAACCGAACAAGAGTTTATTACAAAAGAGATCGCGATCTGGGGCGAAGATTATATCTTCAATCTAGTAGATCGAGGTTACAAAGCTGCGTGTCTTATCTCACGTTCCGGTGAAATGAAGTGGTCGTGGGTATTGACGCAGCCTGATCCGCATGCTATAATGCGGAATGGCAGCGGCTCTGTGTTTACTCCCGTTTCGCAGGGATCGCGCCTCTGAGTGAAGTGGGTGAAGTGCCTGTGATGGGAGGAAATCCCGAAGCGGGTACTCACCCACTTCCTCATTTTTGCCCTTTTTGTGGTGATTACACACAAGATTTAGATGATAATACTGGATGGTGCGCTAGCTGTACCAATAACAGCAGCAGCACGCTAGTTATATCATCTACCAAACTTGAGCTAGCGCTTGCAGCTAATGCAAATGCCGTAGAGTTTTACGTTAGCTCAATGAATGCTAGTGTATGGCAAGCCCTTACACTAGCAAGGCAAGACAGACCACGTTGTATTGTATGTGGTGATGAGATTCGCAGATCGTCAAGAGTAGCGATCTTTTGTCGCAAGACGAGAGAATGTCGCTACTATGCTAGACGATACACCTATCTCTATCAACGCAAAGGTCTGGACAAAACTCAAGCACTAGCTCAGATAATGCAGGAATTATCTGGTTATGATGAGCTAACGGGAGAGTGATGGATAATCCTAAGTACAATCCAGATCTAGCATCCAGTAATGATATGCTAGATGAGCTAGCTGCTCAACTGGATGATAGGTTGCCAACGGTGCCAGTCTTCTTCATCTACGAATCTTCGGATGGATTGGAGGAGACTCCGCTTGTCGTGACAGACGTTGAGTTTGTCGAAGACAAGATCATTGTAAGACTGGCTGAGTAATCAGCTATAGGGCCTGTTCCCTACTACTAACAGGAGAAAAATATGAGTGATATCGGTATGGGTGAGACTGAGCCTGCCACACGTAAGGTTCGTAAGCCTATATTGAAGCCTCGGCCGACTGGCAAATTTATCATGCGTGAGTTTCAGCGTGATGACATTGCGTATATGTCGGAAATCGAGGGCGGCTCATGTAACTGGTCAGAGATGGGTAGCTTCAAAACTTCAACTGCCGAGTGGCTGTTGGAGCAAAAAACGAAGCATATCCCAAATCCTCGTGTGTTGGTTATCACGACTAAGACTGGTAAAGGGCCATACATGGAGTCACTGTGGGAAATCCTACCTGAGTGGGATGTATTCACAGTTTCGACTACCAAGAATCAGTTGACTATTGGTGGTCGTGTCGGGCCTTGGGATGTGAAGCTTCCTAATCCGTTGTATATGAAGCCAGTGATTGTGCTGGCTCACTACAACTGCTTCACCAATAAGGCGTGTCTGCCTCAGCAGGTTACACAAATGGTCGAGCTTGAGAATGGTAAGACTGTCAAGCGGCCTGTACTGAATGAGGACGGCACCATCAAGATGAAGATCCCAAGATGCGCGGAGCTTATGACCAAGCATTGGGATATGATTATTGTTGATGAGGCTCACCGCATCAAGAATCACGATGCTCAGTGGACCCGCAACATCAAGAAGTTGAAGGCACCGTATCGTCATATTATGACTGGTACTGGTTTCGTCAATAATCCCTCGGAGATTTGGAGTCTTCTGAATTTCGTATGGCCGAAAGAGTTTACGTCATACTGGAAGTTTCGGGAGTATTTCTGCGAGGAAGATAACTGGTCAGGATACCGTAAGGTTGTTGGTATCAAGCGTCATAACGAGCAGGAGTTCAAAGAGCTAGTGCGTAAGGTAGGAGTAAGACGCACAATGCTTGAGTGCTTCCCGAATATCGAGGAGCCTATGGAAACTGTGATTCCCGTAGGACTGTCTCCTATCCAGACCAAGATGTATAATCAGATTCTAGAGAATCTGTGGACTCTGGATGCTCAGGGTGAACCACTGCATAGTCCAACGGTTCTATCAATGCTCACAAGACTGAGGCAGATCTGTGTCGCCACTCCGAAAGTGATTGGCGATGAGTGGAATGAGGATCTGCAAAAGAGAATCATCCAAGTTCAGTTGACTGAGCCTAGTTCTAAGCTAGACGCAGCAATGGAAATCATCGATGGCTTGGAGTGGGATGAAGAAGATAAGCAGCAGGTTGTTATCTTCTCTGACTTCAAGCAGCCGTTGCTTCTCATGGAGAAGCGACTAGAGAAGGCAAAGATCCCTTACCTGCATCTCAGGTCTGAGATGAATGACAGAGCACGCTACGAGTTGTGGCATGAAGTCTGGCCACAAAAGAAGCATCAAGTGTTTCTGTGTACTCTCGGTGTGGGATCGGAGTCAATCAATCTCACGTCAGCACACAGAGCAATCTTCCTAGACCAAGCATGGAGTCCTGCTAGGAATGCTCAGGCTATCGGACGGATCTATCGTCCTGGGCAAACCAATGCTACCCAGCTTATCTACATCAGGGCTGAGAATACTGTAGACTACAGGGTTCTCGGTGCTGTCAACGAAAAGCGTGGATGGTTCAAGCAGATCTTCGGCAACCAAGAAGATGAGGAAACGGGAGATGACTGACAATGCCACCCTACAAAAGTAGGTGCAAGCACAAGCACTACTATGCTGGACACTGTGGCGAGATGAGTTGTTGGAACTACATCTCCAAGTGTCAAGTTCACTGGATAATCGGTGAGGCAGATGCGGTGTGTACTCATGCTGGAAAGAAGCCGTGGAAGCCATGACTGACAGATCAAAGTCTCCGATGGAGAAAACCCTGCGGAGGCTGGAAACCGATATAAGCCACGCTGCGCCAGAGGTTCTGTTGTTCTGCACGCTTGCATGGTATCGAGGTTGGAGTCAACCAATCTCGAAGAACGGTGGAGCGAATAGTTGGTGGTCTATCGATGATAAGGGTAGAAGCATCAACATTCGATACAGCCACATCAATCAGGTGGTTGAGTTGTGGGATAATGGTATCGGTGGAAAGAAGCTAGCCACGCTTTCCAACCGTGATTCGGTTCTCCGCTATTTCAAGGTGGTTCCTTAGCGATTCCAGCGTAGTGTGCGCTAACCGCGAACCGTAGTTATCCACAGGCTGTTGGAAAATCTGTGGAAAACTGCCCTTGACACGGACGGGGGGATTCGGTAGACTGGCCGTTTCCCCCCGTCGCCCCCTGCCACAAATCCAAGACTACGGGAGAGTCGTGGATACCTCTGAAATCGCTGGGCAATCGCTTTGGAAGCCGCCCGAGATACCGTCTAAGTACGATATCATTCCGATACATAACTCGGATCGTGGCGCATTCAAACGATGCCGTAGATATTTTGATTGGAATAGTCCCTCTCGACAAAATCTGTCGTTGCGTGCGGACATTCATGGTGTCAATACGGATCTATGGTTTGGTACGGGCATTCATTATGCCCTAGAAAACTACTATGATCCAGCCCTACGTCGTGATCCTGTAGAATCATGGAAGACATGGTTTGATATCCAATGGCGTGGTGGCATAGTCACCGAAGATTGGTTGGATCTAGTTTATGACTTGAATCCACAACCTAGCACCATTCAACCCGGCCCCGCAAGGGGTCGTTCCTCGTTCTGGACTGTTCGCGGATTGGAAGATGTTATCCCTGATCCTGATACAGAAAAGTTCGACGAGCTACTTGAGCTTGGAATCCAGATGATGACAGCGTATAAGGAATATGCTACTCACGTT
>Ga0126373_10001939_pt1 | contig 14996 bp, 15 predicted proteins | sample PanSoiMetPlot_11_FD_92545 | JGI IMG/M metagenome (GOLD analysis project Ga0126373, IMG submission 92545) | Tropical forest soil microbial communities from Panama - MetaG Plot_11 | ecosystem: Environmental > Terrestrial > Soil > Tropical forest > Bulk soil | place: Panama | collected 2016-02-17 | reverse complement strand
TGCGGCCATCCTCGCCAGCGGGCTCGGCGACCTGGCGCCGTTGGCCAGCCCCCGATACGTTGCGCTCGCTGGAACCGTCGCCTTGCTGACCGGCGGCTTTTTACTGATAGCGAGATTGCTCAAACTGGGCTTCCTGGCCGATTTTCTATCGCAGACCGTGCTGGTCGGATTTCTCACCGGGGTTGGTTTTCAGGTCGGCATCGCGGTGTTGGGCGAGCTGCTGGGGCTGCCAGTCAATTCGCACCGCTCTATCGGCCAACTGCTCGAGGTTGTCCGTGGCCTTCCGCGGATAGGCATGATCACGCCCTTGATCTCGTTGGTGGTGGTCGCCGTGATCCTGGGACTGCGCTGGCTCGTTCCCAAGGTGCCGGGGGCGTTGATTGCCGTGGCCGGAGCGGTCGCGGCCAGCAAGTTCTGGAACCTTGCTGGCCACGGCGTCGCGATCGTCGGTCCGGTGAACGGCGGTTTGCCGCGCCTCGGGCTTCCCGCGATGACCTGGCATGACATTAACCAGCTGGTTCCGATCGCCGGTTCCTGCGTCGTAATGATCGTCGCGCAGAGCGCGGCAACCGCGCGCTTTTATTCGACCCGCCATCATCAACGGTTGGATGAAGATGCCGACCTGATCGGACTCTCCGCGGCGAACGCTGCGGCAGCTTTAAGCGGCACCTTCGTAGTCGATGGAAGCCCGACCCAGACCGCCATGGTTGAGGGCTCGGGCGGGCAGAGCCAACTCGCGCAGGTTGCCACCGCCGCTGTGGTGGCTCTCGTCCTCCTGTTCCTAACCAGGCCGCTGCAATACCTCCCGCGATGTGCGCTCGGCGCAATCGTGTTCGTGATCGCTACCCGGCTGGTGGACCTGGGCGGGCTGCGCGACATCCAGCGCGAGAGCCCCGGTGAGTTCGCGCTCGCATTGCTCACCGCCGCAATCGTGGTGCTGATCGGCGTCGAGCAGGCGATCATTCTCGCGATGGTGCTGTCCTTGCTGCGCGTCCTGAACCACAGCTACCACCCCCAGACCGGCGTGTTGGTGGAGGGCGAGCAGGGACTATGGGAAACCAAGCCGGCCGTGGCGGAAACCGTCACCGAGCCAGGCCTGGTCATCTATCGGTTCGGCGCGGCGCTTTTCTATGCCAACGCCGGCCTGTTCGGGCACGAGGTCAGGATATTGGCGCGAGGTTCAGGGGTGAGATGGCTGGTTGTCGATGCCGAGGCCATCACCAACGTCGACTACTCGGCCGCGCGGATGCTGCGGGATCTCAACCAGTACCTCACGCAAATCAATGTCGAGTTCTCATTTGCCCGCACCGCGTCGTCGCTACGGGCGGACCTGGTCCGCCACCGGGTTATCGACGCCATCGGCGAGCAACGGATTTTCCCCCGCCTGCACAACGCTACCGCCGCCTTCAGAATGTCGCAGAAAGGGTGACAAAGCTGCTTGCCTGACAGTTCGACACGATGAATGATCATGTGGAGCAGCCGCTGAGGCCGCGCTCTTTGAACCGTGCCGCCCGAAACCCAAACCGTCGCCTCCTCCCCGGAAGTTCCGGTCATCTCCCGCGATGAACTCCGCCAGGGGATCAAGACCGGGGCACTTACAGTGGTCGATGTGTTGCCGGCAGAGTCCTACGCGACCGGCCACATTCCGGGCTCGATTAGTATGCCGCTGGCGAGCATCGCCAGCCACGCGCGTAAGTTGCTTCCCGATCTCAGCGCCGACATCGCTGTCTACTGCGCCAAATTCACCTGACATCTGGCCGAGCAGGCGGTCGGCCTGCTCCATGAACTGGGCTACACCAAGGTGCGCGACTACCGCGGAGGCCTCGCCGATTGGGTCGAATCTGGCAGCCCCCTGGAGCTCGCGGCGGAAGCGACAACGACTGACTCGAGCGCGCTCCCACCGAGACCCCAGTTGACTGTTTCGATCGACGGACTTGCGGGCGAGGGTCCTGCGCGCATCATGGAGCGGCGGCGATGGAACGACTCCATCCCGGGGCTCATCGATCGACTGTCAACCGTACAACTTTTTCTGGTCTGGATCGGAACGGTCCTGCTGTGCGGGTTCGGCTACTGGGTGGCCGCCCTGGCGGGCGAGCACGGACTCGTGGAAGGGAACCAGCCGCTCGGCACCAGCATCCACGGTCTGGCCAGCTCGCTGTACTTTAGCTTCGTGACCGCGACCTCGGTCGGCTATGGCGATGTCCTCCCGGTCGGTTTCGCACGCCTGATTGCGATCGTGGAGGCAGTAACTACGCTGCTCATCTTCGGGGCAGTAATTGCGAAGTTTGTCTCGCATCGACAAGATCAGTTGGTCGGCGAAATCCATCGCGTCACCTTCGACGAACGTCTCGATCGCGTGCAAAGCAACTTGCACGTGGTTATCTCGGAGCTGCTGGAACTCAGCGCGCAATGCGAAACCCCAGCCGTGCCGGTGCAGCGACTGGCCACGCGGCTGCATAGCACGGTGTGGCTATTCCTTAGCGAGCTGCGCACTACACACGACCTCCTTTATCAGCCGCGGCTGATGGTGGAGGAAATTGTACTAGCTTCGATTCTCGGCAACCTGGCCTCAGCCCTCGAGGTGCTCGCGGAACTCATGAACTGCCTGCCGGCGGAGTTCACCCGCACCGACCACCTCGAGATAGCCCTGGGCTCCCTGACCCGTACCGCCGAGGACATCTGCGGCAACTGTGTACCCCACGAGTACACCCCAAGACTCATCTTCTGGATGGACCGCATCCAGGCAACCGCCCGACGAATCCACTAGCCCACGTCGAGTTCTTGGGTTTCATCCACACTACTACTTCCTTGTGCGCATCGTTGCAGGTCGTTGGAGCCCATCGACTTTTAGAAGTTGGTCGGTGACTTGGAACGTTGTCTGCGCGCCCCGCGACCCGGCCACCCTGACAGGCGGCTGGGTGCCGCGCGTTTCCTCTCCACGTCATTGACAGGCGGGCCGATGGGCCGACAAACTGTCCTACGGCATCGGCTCCTTCCGCTTTGCGAGCGGGGCCACGAGCCACGGGTAAATCACCTTAAGGCGCCACAAAAACCCGATTGAACATCTGTTAGCTACCTCAGAAAGCTTCATGACCCGTTGGATTTCCCTGGGCGCCGCGGTGCTCGCCGCATTACTGCTGGTGACTGCGGCTCACGCCGACGCCCGCCAGCTGCTCGAGTCGCGCGACTCCCTTTACAACAATATCTACGTCTATCGGGACGGGCCCTACGTCAGCATGACCTTCGGCTACAACCAGCACCTCTACGAAGAAAGCCTCTTCAATCCACTCGACGATCGCGAGCTTCCCGTCTCCTACACGCGCTTCATGACCGTGGGTCTCGCCTACCCCAAGAAGGTCAGTTCCATCCTCGAGATCGGATTCGGCGGGGGCCGCACCGCCTGGTACCTTCATCGTTTTCTGCCCGATACGCCGGTAACTTCGGTCGAGCTGGATCCGATGGTGGTGCAGCTGGCGGACAAATATTTCGGGATCAAGCAGGAGCCGAACTTCAACGTCGTGGAGCAGGATGGGCGGCTGTTCCTGACCTCTTCACCGCGACTCTATGACCTGATCCTGATCGATGCGTACCGCGGCCCGTTCGTGCCGTTTCAACTGCTCACCAAGCAGTTTTACCAGATCGTGAAGGAACACCTCAGCGCAGACGGCGTGGTGGTGCAGAATATCGAGCCGACCACCATGCTCTTCGATTCCGCGGTTAATACGCTCCATGCGGTCTTCGCGAATCTCGACCTTTATCCCGCGCAAGGCAACATCGTCGTGGTTGCTTACGATGGAAAACCACGGAGCGAACAAGATCTTCTGGCCACCGCCGCCGAGCGACAGGCCGCGCTTCATCTCCGCTACGATCTCACTGAAATGCTGGGCGCGCGCCGACCCTTGTCGACCGAGGGGGGCTTCGTCGATCCCAAGGCCGCCGTGCTGACCGATGATTTCGCCCCGGTCGAGGCGCTCAAGGCGATCGACAAGCACAATCGCAAATGGACGGCTAACAAGTGACCGCCCGGCCCTTATCCTTCCTTGTCATCTGCGCCAACGTCGCCGTCGTTGGCGCGGTCTTGATGGGTTTCGAGATGCTCGGGAGCCGCTACCTGATCCCGTATTTCGGGGGCGGTATTAACACCTGGGCAGGTTTGATTTCCATCGTGCTATGCGGGCTGGCAATCGGCTACCTCATCGGCGGAACCCTGGTCGACCGGCAGGCCTCCCCCCGGGTAGTCGGAATCCCGATCGCGCTCGCCGCCGCTTATATGGCGCTCGTGCCGCCTACGGTCGATTACATCCTGCGCTGGGTGATGAACACCTTGGGCTACGGGGCGATCGCGATTCTTTTGGGGTCTTCAATTCTTCTGCTGGTACCGTTTTCCCTGCTTGGGATGCTGTCCCCTGCGGCGGTGCGGCTGCTGATTCGCTCGACCGAAGAGAGCGGCCGCGTGGCGGGAGTGGTCTACGGGCTTTCCACCATCGGGAATGTATTCGGGGTGCTGTTCACGACCTTCGTGTTGATCCCAGCCCTCGGGGTCCGACCGATCACCTATATCTACGCTGTCCTGCTCGCCGCTTGCGCGGCGAGCCTCCTGGCTCTCATGCCGACCGAAGTCTGATGGTCCGGACAGTCTTTATCGTGTTCCTGGTCCTTTGCGTCGCGCTAAGTATGACTGCGATCGCACCGGTGTATGCTGGCTCGAATCCCGAATACATTGTGCCCGCGCACGCGCTCGACTCGCATTGGAGCGGTACGCGTGCGATGAAAGACATCGAAACCCAACTCTCGTTCGGACGGCGCGCGATTGGGACGGAGGGGCACTCGAAGAACCTTGCATTCATCAAGAGCGAGCTTGCCAAGACCGCCGTCGACAAAGTCCAAACCCAGAGCTGGAGTGCCAACGACGACCGCGGCTCGCCTCTGAATCTGACCAATCTGATCGCGCGCTTCCATTCAGCCCGTCCAAATCGGATCATCCTGGGCACCCACTACGACAGTATCGTGCGCGCCTACGCCGACGCCGAAAACCGGCAAGCGCCGATGCCTGGAGCGAACAATTCCGCCTCCGGGGTCGCGCTGTTGCTGGAGACGGCACGCGCGCTAAGCGCCCTGCCCCCTCCTCCATACGGCGTAGATTTCGTGTTCTTCGATGGTGAAGAGGGACCCAGATCGCTCGGCGCTGGCGATCCAGAGTGGCACGCGCTCGGGTCGCCCCACTTCGCCACCCATCTCACCGACTTTTACCCAAGCCAGAAACCGTCCCAGTCCATAATCTTCGACATGGTCTGCTTCAAGGATCTGAAGCTGGTACCCGATTCCTCGTCAGTCTCTTTCGCCGAAGCCGAAGTCGATCGGTTCTGGACCATCGGCCGGCAGGTGGCTCCCTCGATCTTCGCGTCGACGGCGGCGGGACCGCTGATAGGTGACGATCAAATCGCTCTCGCCCAGGCCGGCATCCCGAGCTTCCTGGTCATCGACATCGACTACGAGCCCTGGTTCAACACCACCAAAGACACCATCGAGCGTTGTTCGGCCACCAGCCTTGAGGCAGTCGGCCGCACGCTGCTGCGATATTTGTATTCCAGATAGGCGCTCGCAGCGGGATTCGCGCCTCTCTCACCAGACCCGTGGGACCAGTCGATAGGGGACCGCAATCAGGTAGTCCTTGTAGCCCGGCAGCTCTGCCCCAAGCGCGCGCTCCTCGTCGAAAATTCGCACGATCAATGCAGGCGTTGCGATCACGGCGACCAGCAGGCCCCACCAGGAACCCAGCGCGATGGGCACTGCAAAGATCAGCACGATCGCGCCCGCGTACATCGGATGCCGCACGTAGGCATAGGGTCCGGTTGAAATCACGCGCTGCCCGGCTTCGACGGTGATTGTCGATGCCGCAAAGGAGTTGGCGCGAAGCACCACAAGGAAGAACCCGAACGTGGCGACGATGAGAATGTTCGCGATTACGACCACCACTCCCGGAACGCGTGACCACGCGAACCGGTGGTCGAGGGCGGGCACAATCACAAGCAGAAAGAACATCAAGAAGGTGAGAGTAATGACGACCTTCTCAACCGGGCGCGACTCCTCCCAGGGTCCGTATCGCATCCGGCGCTCCAGCAACGGACGGTTGTACTTTATGAGATAAATCCCGATCGCGATCATCGCAAACAGGAACGCCAGGCAGAAGAGCCATCCCTGCCAGAAGTCAATGGTGCCCGCAGAGACGAAAATTAGCGCGAACAGAATTAAAACTACCGCCGTCTGTCCGACTATTCTTTTGGCGAATGGAAACATCAAGATGCGCAGACGGTATGCGCGATTGATGTAAACACCTTATGCTGATCCTGAAGCGGGATGCGATGTTCATGATTTTGGAAAGATCAAGGAGGTTCTGGTCATGAAAAAAGTAACCGTGAAGAGCCCAGGTGGACGTTTCGAATTGAATGACGAACAGATCCGCGAGCCGGCGAGCAGTTACGTCAGGGTCAAGGTTCAGGCCTGCGGGATTTGCCACAGCGATTCATTGACCAAGGAGGGGGCCTTTCCGGGAATCGCCTATCCGCGTTCGCCAGGTCACGAGATCGCCGGGGTAATCGACGCGCTGGGGCCAGGCACTGATCCGTGGAAGGTCGGTGATCGGGTTGGAGTAGGCTGGTTTGGCGGACATTGCGGGAAGTGTGAGTCGTGCCGGCGCGGTGATTTTATAACCTGCGTGAAACTGCAAATTCCGGGCATCAGTTACGACGGCGGCTACGCGGAGTACGTCTCGGTACCGGTGGCGGCGCTGGCCCGCATTCCCGACGGACTGCCCTCGGAAGAGGCTGGACCTCTGATGTGCGCGGGCATCACTACCTTCAATGCGCTCCGCAACAGCGGTGCACGACCCGGCGACCTGGTCGCAGTGCAGGGCATCGGTGGGCTTGGCCACCTGGGTGTTCAATTCGCGAGCAAATTCGGTTTTGAGACGGTTGCCATAGGTCGGGGGCCGGATAAGAAAAATCTCGCACCGAAACTGGGCGCTCGAACTTACCTCGATGCCGGATCGCAGGACGTCGCAAAAGAACTGCAGGCCCTCGGCGGGGCCCGGGCGATCCTCGCGACGGCGCCCGACGGCAAAGCAATGGGCAGTCTCGTCGACGGACTTGGAGTCGATGGCAAGCTGGTCCTCGTCGGAGCGAGCGCCGAGCCGTTCGCGGTGTCCTCATTTCAGTTGCTGATGGCTCGTAAATCGATCGTTGGTTGGCCGTCCGGAACCTCCAAGGATTCGGAGGACACGCTCAGATTTGCTGCGGCCAATGGTGTGCATCCAATGATCGAAACATTTCCGCTCGAGCGCGTGGCGGACGGTTATGAACATATGATGTCGGGAAAGGTGCGCTTCCGGTCGGTTCTGAAAATCGGGTAGAGCGCCACCAGTCGATGGTCGCGCGGCTGTGATCAACTATCATAACAGCTGCGCGACCGTATCACTCGTGGAGCTCCGATCGCGGCAATTCAGTCAAGTCGTGTCACCCGAATGGGTTGGCGACGGAACCCTCTCGCCTCCGGTCACCCAATCGACCAGCAGCGTGTACGCTACCGCCAATACGACCGGGCCAATGAACAAGCCAATCACCCCGAATCCGATGAGACCGCCGATGACGCCCGCGAAAATCAGCAGCAGGGGAAGCGGAGCACCGCGCTTGATCAGCAACGGGCGCAGAACGTTGTCGAAGGTTCCGCAGAATATAGACCACACCAGTAACCCGGTCCCCCACAACACGCCGCTTCGCGAATAGGTCCAGATGACCGCCCCGATGAGAACGGGTACGGGGCCTATCTGCGCGATCGCCAGGACAAATATGATCGCGGTCAAAAACGAGGCGAACGGCACGCCCGCGATGGCGAGTCCGATACCCGCAAACACGGACTGCACAAGCGCAGTAACCACGATACCCAACGCGACGCTTCGGACCGCGAGCGCGGCAAGCCCGACCGCCTTCACCCCTTCAGGTCCCACCAGTCTTCCCACGAAACTCTCAAGACCCCTCGCCGCAGCCTCGCCGTTCGCGTACAGAATCGCGGAAATTATCACAGTGAGCAGAAACTGAAGGAGCAGTAGCCCAAGATTGCCGACCTGGCTCAGAAACCACACACCCAAGGTGCGGATCCAGGGCAAGAGATATGATGAAATCTGCCCCGAGTCGGAGCCCGCCAGTTCCCGCCAATGGGTCGCGACCCTTGGTCCGACCACTGGAATCTCCTCAATCCAGTATGGAGGCCCCGAGTGCGCCAGGCTTACCAACGACTTTGACCATCCCGAGATCTGGTCGACGTTGCTTTCGATCGTGGCCACCGCGAAGTAGAGAGGCGCGATCAGTATAAAGGTCAAAGCGATGGTCATGACCGCGACTGCCAAAGAGCGCCGGCCCCCCAGCCACGACTGCGTCTGCAGCAGAATCGGCCAGGTGGCAACCGCGACCGTCGTTGCCCACACTGCAGCAATCACAAAAGGACGGATGATCCAGAAGCACCCGGCGATCAGGGCGCCCAGCGCGAGCATCTGGAGCGTGATACGAACCAGGTCTGTCTGTCGGTCGGTCGGCATCTACGGCATCCGCACGCGGCGCCCGCAAAGCAAGCGGGCGCCGAGGAGACTCTATACATTTTGCGCGCGGTTTCCAGCCCAGTTTTGCGGGCGTGACTTACCCCGGGCGGCCCGGGTTTGCTTGACTGCACACTTTCTCTCTTTCAACTTCGTGTCAGTCGGACCCTCAGAGGTGCGTCGCTGCGAAATGAATCGAATAGACCTTCCGCTGGTGGGCGACAAACCCGTTGCCTGGGACGAAAATTACTATCCGAGATCGATGATCAACCTGCCGCCCGAGATTCGACTGAAGGCGATTGGGATAGCAAACGCGCTGCTCGAAGAGGGCTACGAAGAAGGCAGAGCGATTCGTATTGCCATTGCCAAGGCCAAGGAGTGGGCCGCGCAACGCGAACGGTCAAGATGAGTGGACTTGCGGGGCGAGTAGCAAACACACAAGTGTAGAAGGTGCGCGCCCATCAACGGCTCGTGAGCTTTTTCGACCTTTTCAAGGTTCTGTGCGACGGTGTCGCCGCTTGAGGTTCCGCAAGCGCATACCTAACGCGATCGTGAATGCTGACCGTCTGACCCAGAGGTCGTGCCGCTGAAATCCGGGCCCAGCGCCTCCTTCATTTCGTCGGGCGGCGCCCAGAGCCGATCGTAGGAGCAATGGTTCCTCCTCGGCTCCAGGTATCCTGTGACGGCTTTCGTCTCCGTTGGCAGTAGAGGCAATAGAGCGCGAAGGGGACAGCAATAAGGCGTTCGATCGGAATGGGCTGATGGCAGCCCACGCAGCTTCCGTAGGTGCCTGCTCCGAGCTGAGAAATTGCTTCGTCCAGGTATTTGAGTTTTTCTTCCGCGCGAGCGATCAAACCCGCGTGGGTCTCGACATCGGCGCTCCATCGCGCCATATCGACGTAGTCGCCGGGGCCGGACTCAGATTCTTGTCGCTGCTCCCGCCGAAAGTCCTTGATCCTCTGGCAGGTGTGCTCGCGCAGTTGCAACAGCATCGTTCTCAGCATCTCTCGCCGCTCGCCATCGACGTAGGTTGGGTTGTGCTGCATACGACTTTTCCCCTCCGGATCTTGCGAGATGCCCCGCAAGATATGCGCCAATTGGAAGATGGGGAAAAATTGGGGCCTTGCCATGCTGCGGTGTGGGAGGTCGGGTCTGGTATGTGTGTCGATATGCGCCAGCCCTTCACTGCGAGTTGGGGCAGAAGAAGGGACCAACTCGGGTCTTCGTCGGGTCCGAGGAACCGCACCTTGTGAGGGCGCCGCGGTCATGCGATGCCGGTGTCGAATGTATCCAATCGGTACAATCGAAACCGGAAGGCGCGCATCTGGGTGGTCCGAGCGTGCGTCAAGGCCACCCCACTGGCACAAAGGATGGACACTGCGCTGATGGTTGAGATTAGGGTCAGCTATGTATGAATCCGAGTATCGGTCAAAGCTCACGACCGCGACGCAAGCCGTAGAGCTGATTCCCGACCGGGGCACCCTTTCGATGGGCATGGCGGTCAGCGAGCCGCCCGCGCTTCTCAAGGCGCTCGAGGAGCGCGTCAAGCGGCGCACGATCCAGGAGCTGCGCGTCTATTACTCCCACTCGGTCACCGCCGCGGCCTCGACCATTCTGCAATATGAATACATGGACGTGATCAAGCCACATCCGTTCTTTCCGACCGCGGTCGAGCGGATGCTGTTTGAGCGCGGACAACAGGACCATCGCCGCGTGGTCTTCTACATGCCCGGCAACTTCAGCGCTATGCCGCGAACCCTGGCGGCGATCGGGCTCGATGCGTTCATCGTCACCGTCGCGCCAATGGACAAAGGCGGATTCTTCAGCTGTGGGACCAACGGGGATTACACGATTCCCGCCGCACGCTCCGCCCGTAACTTGATCGTGGAAGTGAACCCCAGGATGCCACGCGCATTCGGCGATTCCTGCCTTCATGTTTCACAGGTCGCCGCTATCGTCGAGAACGAATGCCCTCTCTTTTCGGTACCCCCAAGGCCGTCGACCGAGCTCGATCGCGCCATCAGCCGGCTTATTGTCGAGATGGTTCCCGATCGAGCCACCCTTCAGATCGGGATCGGTGGGGTCCCCAACGCGGTCTGCGATGCGCTCACCCAGCACAAGGATCTCGGCATCCACACCGAGTTGATGATGCCCTCGCTGGTCGCACTCATTCGGTCGGGCGCGGTGACCAACCGCTTCAAAACACTCAACCGGCACAAGAACGTCTACACCCTGGCGGCGGGCGACGAAGCCTTTTACGAGTTTATTAACGACAACTCGAGCATGGAGGCACATCCAGTCGACTACGTTAATGACCCCTACGTCATCGGGCGCAACGACAACGTGATCTCGATCAGCGCCTTTCTGGAGGTCGGCCTCGACGGCGAGGTGAATTCCGAGTCGATCGCCGGCAAGCAGTACAGCGCACCGGGTGGTCAGCTCGACTTCGTTCGCGGCGCACAATTGTCGCGAGGCGGAAAATCAATTCTGACCGCCTACTCGACGGCGGCAAAGGGAACGATCTCTCGCATCGTTCCCAAGATCGAAGGCCCTACCACCGATCCGCGCGCAGATATCCAGTACATCGTGACCGAATACGGTGTCGCGGACCTGACCGGCAAATCGACCAGCGAGCGCGCCGCCGCTCTGATCGCGATTGCTCATCCGAAATTCCGCGACGAGCTCATGCTCGGCGCGCGGCAACTGGGCTACCTGTAGGCCTCCTAAGTAGTCGGCCCGACCGTCCAATCATTGTCTCGTGGTCCTGAGCGTCAGGGAGTCGAAAGGCTGGGCACCGGCATCGAATCTCCGTCATCAGGGCAGCGCAAAAATGGCGGGCATCAGGCTCAATCATCTGGAACGGGAAACACAGTTAGCGAGATGAATCCTGAAAAACTCGATTACGGATCAGTCCCGGCCGCTTAACTAAGTGCACGAACTAGGAGAACGCACCGCTCCGTCCCCGCACTACCGGTTCGTCAGGCCCAAACTCCGCGAATCGACGCCGCGCCTTTTCGTGCGAGAGGCCGGCTGCGCAGCTTCCTCCCCGGTCCGCCAGGAACCGAGAGATGGCGGCGAACCCTGACTCATCGCGCCGCGGGCGGCAGGCGCTAACGCCAAATTGGTCTGAATTTCCGATTATTTAGGTTGCAGGTACGTGGTTTCTGTTTATTAACAGCCGAAGTACAGGTCAGCCCAGAGGCGCAGTTCAGGACGGTCGTCCGCATGGAGAGTCAGGCCCTGCTGCGACCCGATTTGCGAGGCGACGAGTGCCTTGGGGCTTTGCGATAGTAGCGTCCATTCGCAAACCCGACGAACGCATCCAGAATGTCGCTGCGCGTCACGATGCCTACCAAAGTTTCGCCGCGGACGATGGGAACCGCGCCGATTCGCGACTGTCGCATGACGTCGGCCGCGTTAAGGAGGGTGCTGTGACAGCCGAGGGCAATCGCTGGTCGGCTCATAACGGATCGTATGCGTCGTTGAGACGCCGCCCCCTTGCCGCGAAGACCCAAACTGGAACGAATGTCGCGGTCGGTTACTATTCCGAGTAGCTTTCCACGGGCAACGACCGGCATCTGGTTAATCCGGTAGCGTTTCAAACAATCGCGCGTGTGCTCGATCGAATCGGTCGGTGCGACCGTGCGCACCTTGGTGGTCATCCAGTGCTCGCAGATCGAGAATTCATCCAGGAGTCGCTCGGCGGCGCGCCATTTGGGCGGGTCCTTATGGCCCATTTTTGATCCTTATGGTGTAACCCGCGTTTACCTCGGGATGCGCTCGCGAAGACGCAATTCCGGAGTAACGCATTGGCATGTTGGATAGACTATTTTTGTTCTGCTCGAGCGTAGAGCGCAACAAAGTCTCCCTCGGTGAGGATTCCCACGAGACGATGATTGTCGACCACCGGGAGGCAACCGATCTTGCGCTCCATCAGAACGCGGGCAGCGTCCGCCAGTGGGGTATCAGGAGTCGTGGTTGTCGGCTCAGTGGTCATCACTTCTTTTACAAGAAGTGAATCGAGTAACTTCCGCCGGGCGCGCGCGCCGTAACCGATTGCTTTGGCTAGGGCTCCACGAAACAGGTCGCGCTGGCTCACGACGCCAATGACTTCCTCGCCATCGTCGTCCAGAACTGGCAGGTGGCGGATTCGCCCGAGATTCATGAGGTCATCCGCGAGCGTCAATTGCTCATTCCGGCGCAGCGTCGTAACCTCTGCGGTCATTACGTCTTTGACTCTTGTCACGCCCATTGCCTTGCGCTCCGCAGGTAAAGGAACTGGTTCTCCGTTCACAGACCTTACAGCGATTTCGGTCGGGATTCACACAGAGCCGACTTAGCGCAGGTTCTGGGCAAGAGGGCGATATTGACATGCGGGTTGGGCGGTCATCTGTCAGGAGGCCAGAGGGAGTAGTCCTGATAAGGACAATGAGCGTCGACCACGCGGTCGCACTCACCTTCACCGAGTGCTTAAAACATTGGACAACCAACGAGGCCGTTGCTCTTAAGGGTGCCGACCCGGAAGGAATCCATGAGATGCGCGTGGGCCTTCGGCGGATGCGATCTGCGCTCTCCGACTTCCGAACGATTATTCCGGCTGCGCAACTGGCGTGGATGAAGCGAGAAACCAAATGGTTGATAACGAGCCTCGGCGCTGCCCGCGACTGGGATGTGTTTCTCGCCGAGTTGCTTGAGCCAGTTGAGGCCGCACGCCCTCAAGACCGCCGACTGAGCGAGTTACGGACTGCCGCTCGAGCCGAACAGAAGCGGGGCTATGCAACAGCGCGGGTTGCGATTCAATGCTTGCGCCATTCCAGATTCGTCGGACAGATGCGCGATTGGCTCTCTGCCAGGCGCTGGCGTCAACCCCGACCGAAGGACCGGGGGTCGCTCGATAAACCGATATGGAAGCTGGCACGCCGAGTACTGAGGAAACGGCACGATGCAGCGCTCAAGCTCGGACGTGGATTCAGCGAGCTTTCGGCCGAACGGCGTCACCAACTGCGCATCGCCTTGAAAAAACTCCGGTATACAGCGGATTTCTTCGGGTCCCTTTGCCCGAAGAAGCATACGAAGCGCTACTTTCGTGCGCTCGCCCAGATGCAAAACTGCCTCGGTCATATGAATGACGTCGTCGTTGCAGAGCACCTGCTCGAGCGGATGGCGAGCGCGCAAAGAGCCCAACGAGCGCTACCGCGTTTGGTCACCGCTGCGGGCACGGTTATCGGGTGGCACGCTCGCGGGGCCAGCGCCGCCGCCGAGGAAGCCGAACAGAACTGGCGCAAATTCCGCGATGTGGGTTGCTTCTGGTAGGAGGCGCTACCCGTAGATGGCTGGTTCTATCCTAACAAACACCTCGCCACTTTCGTCGCCGCAAGGGGAAGCGCTAGACGTTCAACGCCCGAACCTAGATCGGACGCGTATCTATTTCTCCGATAACTCGAGCGGAGTTGGTTCGGGTCCGGACTCACATCGACTAAGAATAAGGATCTGACCGTGAGCACCGGAGCGTGTGAATCGCGCAGGACTCTTTCCGCCACGCTTCCCAGCATAAGATGTCTGAAACCCTTCCTGCCGTGGGTAGCCATCACGACCAGGTCGGTACCGAGTTCTGCCTGTATCTCTATGATAGATCCTCTGGTCGTCCTATTTCGATAATGACCTCCCGCTTAATCTCGGAAGGAATTACGCTTAGCATTCGTTCAAGTTCCTTCCGTGCCACCTCGATCCGGGCTTCATAGATTCCGCCCACGGCCAAACCTCCAGTCGCCCCCTCATCGAGCGACGGCGTTATTTGCACCACGTGCAGGAGGTGCACCGTCGCCCCACCAACCAGAGCGAGCGATGCCGCCTCCTTTAGGGCCAGGACGGAAAACTGATCGAAATCGACCGGGCATAGTATCCGGTTGTATGGAAAAGGCATTGGGTGGACTCCCTCCCGGCAGTTCGGGGTCGGAAGAGCGTTAGCTATGGGCAGGGTAAATCGCCGGTTCCGCCAAATCGCGATTGAGCGCCTCGCGCATCGGGTCGACCGCGGGGTGCTACATCTTCTTCAGTGAGCCACCTCAGGACCTTGTGGGACATCGAAGTTGCTATCCATGACCCGCTTGCACGCAGGGCAGTCCTTCGAGTGAGCCTACTTCTTGGAAATCTCTACCGTCTTTTCACCTTCGGCTTCGATCGCGACTTTCCTGGCCACCGCCGCTTTTGCCAGCGGCAGCGTGATCTCCAGCACGCCGTTCTTGAAGGCCGCCTTGATCTGCTCGGTGGCGGTCCCCTCGGGCAAAGTCATCCGGCGCTCGAAGCTCCCGTAAGCAACTTCTCGTCGCAGGTAGTCTTCCTTCCTCACCTCTTTCTCGTTCCTGCGGTCGCCCTTGATGGTCAAGACGTTACCCAGAACGCTCACCTC